>Ga0207664_10001296_pt1 | contig 16497 bp, 10 predicted proteins | sample LARL83metaG_FD_184349 | JGI IMG/M metagenome (GOLD analysis project Ga0207664, IMG submission 184349) | Corn, switchgrass and miscanthus rhizosphere microbial communities from Kellogg Biological Station, Michigan, USA - LAR L8-3 metaG... | ecosystem: Host-associated > Plants > Roots >... | reverse complement strand
AAAGTCTTTCACGTGGGCTAGCGACGACAATTGCGGCGCCCACGGGGAGCTTTAAAGTTGAGATCACAATTATGCGCCATGAGGTTTTGGGGGCCCCACCCTTCGACAATGCTCAGGACAGGCTCCGCGGGGGGCGCGGAGCCGAGGGCGTAGCGCCTTGAAAATTGGCGACGCTCTTTTGGATTTGGCCAGAGAAGGCGGGCAGAGCTCGTTGTTCGTTGTGGGCACCGGCAAGAACGTCGGCAAGACCGTCGCGATGCGGGCGATCGCGGCTGCGGCTTTCGCGCGCGGACTTTGCCTGGGCATGACGTCCATCGGGCGCGACGGCGAGGCCGTGGATGCGGCGGATGCCGCGGCGAAACCGCGTTTGTTTTTGCGCCCCGGCACCTTTGTCGCGACCGCGCGCAATCTGCTTCCCGCGCATCCGGCCAGCGAGCTGATCGATACTACGCCGTGGATCACGGCGTCCGGACCGGTGATGCTCGCCCGCGTGCGCAGCGCCGCATATTACGAATTGGCCGGCCCGGCGACCGCCGCGGGAGTTCGCGCTTGCGTGAAGCGCTTGCGCGCGCTCGGGTGCGATCAGATCGTGGTCGACGGTGCGCTCGATCGCGTAGCGGCGCTCGCGGGCGGAACCGATGCCGTCATCGTGTCGGCCGGCGCATCCGCCGCGCGCACGATGGAGGAGGCCGTGGACGACGTGCGCGCACTCGTCGCGCGATTGTCCGTTGCGCGTGTCGACGTAACGCAGCCGTTCGTGGCGATTACCGGCGCGCTTACCGCCGCCGGCGCCTCGCGGCTCGTGAGCCGCGGCGAGGATCGCCAAGTCGTCGTGCGCGATCCGACGCAAATCGCGATTGCCGGTAAAGCGCTTTTGGGCGTGATCTCGCGCTTGCAACTGCGCTGCGAGCGCCCGCTGCGAGTGGTTGCCGCGACCGTTGCATCGATTGGCCGCGATCGGTATTTCGAGCCGCGCGCATTCGCGCAGTCGGTGGCGGCCGCTACGGGATTGCCGACGTTCGACGTGTACGCGGGCGAGATGGTTCGCGCGGCATGAGATTCGCAAGCATCATCGACGCCACGACGGCGAGCGCGCTCGACGTTGCGTGGCTGAATGCGCAACTCGAGCCGCTGAGCGAACCGGGAAGACGCGCGTACGATCGTCTGGAACCGCTGCGGCCGGGAGAAGAACTTCAAGCGCAGCAGCGCGCAGACGCGATAGCCGATCTGGCAAAGCGCATGGAACCGGCCGAGGTCGACGCAATGCGCGACGCGCTTCGAACGATGCCGGATCCGCTGCCGGCGATTTCGCGAGCCGCTATGGGCGCAACGCTGGAAGACGCTAATCTGCTGGAGCTGCTGCGTTTCCTCGACGTCGTGCAGCGCCTGCATGCGCACGTGCCGATCTCCGCAGATATTCTGCGCATCGCGCAGCTGCTCGAGTCCGGCCGTGCGGGCAAGTTCGGATTTTATCTCTCCGACTCGTTCGATTCATCGCTGGCTTCCGTACGTGCCGACGCGGATCGCGCGCAAGCCGAATACGATGCGTCGCGCGGGCGCCTTGCGCAGCGCGCCGCGCGCGAGCTGAAGCGAGACGAAATCCCCGGCGGCGAATTCATCGTGATGCGTGAGGCGGCGCGGGCGCTGCCGCAGGGCGTTCGCGTCGTGCGCGAAGCGCCGACGTATCTGCTGTGCGAACTCGAGCTCGACGAGGCGGCGCTGGAAGCGCTTCGCAAACGCGACGATGCCGCGGCTCGCGTTGCGCAAGCGGAAGAAGCGGTTCGCGTGCAGGTTTCGCGCGAGGTGCGTGCGTGTGCGCAGACCTTCGAAATGCTGGACGAGGCGGTCGGCGAGTTCGACGTTCGTTTGGCGCAGGTGCGCTTTACGCAGCAATATGCGTGCGTGCCCGCGCAGATCGTCGCCGAGCGCAGCCTGCGTTTCACGAACGCGCGGTATCTACCGCTGCAGTTCGAGCTGGAAGCGCAAGGCCGCCGGTACGAGCCCATCTCGATAGATCTTTCGGATGCGGCCGTGCTCACCGGCCCGAACATGGGCGGCAAGAGCGTCGCGCTGCGGACGTGCGGCTTTATCGCGCTGCTCTCGGCCTTCGGCATTCCGGTTCCCGCGCAGAGCGCGCAATCGGCAATCTTCGATGACGTCGCGTGGCTCGGCATCGGTGCCTTTGAAGAACTCGGCGGCCTGCTCTCCTCGTTCGCGCGCGAAGTCGTGCGCCTGAATGAATTGCTGGCGCGTCCGGCCTCGCAGGCATTGCTGCTCATCGACGAATTCGCGCGAACGACCACGCCGCACGAAGGCAAGGCGCTGCTCGTCGCGTTGATCCGCGCCCTCCGCCGGCGGGGCCGGCTTGCGTTCATCGCAACGCATCTGGGCGGCATCGCCGCGGAGACGCAGGCGCGTCACTTCGCCGTGCGGGGGTTACGCAACGTTCCCAAAGCTGCGCCGGCGGGCGATCTGCAGGCGGCGCTCGCTTCGCTTGCCGACTCCATGGATTTCGCGGTGGCCGAAGTCGTGGACGGCGGCTCCCGTCAGGCCGACGCCGTGGCGCTCGCCCATTTACTGGGATTGGACGACGAGATCGTGGCGGAGGCCGCCGGAGTGCTGCGCGGCGAAGCAGCGACCTGATGGATCCGCTCATCATCACGGTCGCGCCCGTCGGCGCGGAGCTCACTCCCGATCAAACGCCGCATCTGGCGGTATCGCCCAAGCAGCTCGGTGAGGTCGCGCGCAAAGTACGGGAGGCCGGCGCTTCGATGATCCACGTGCACTGCCGCAACGACGACGGCAGCAACACGCACGACGTCTCGCGGTTCAAAAGCGCTTATGAGGAGATCCGCGCGCAAAGCGATCTCCTCGTGCAGTTCTCGACGGGCGGCGCGATCGGCATGACGCCGGAAGAGCGGGCCTCGGTGCTGCAACTGCGGCCGGAGATGGCCACGCTCACGTGCGGCACGGTGAACTTCGGCGACGACGTCTTCGAGAACAGCTTTCCGATCATGCGCGGCATTCTGCGGAAGATGGATGAGTACGGCGTGCGTCCGGAGCTCGAAATCTTCGATAAAGGCCATCTCTCGAACGCCCGGCGCCTCGAAAAAGAAGGGCTGCTGAAATTCCCTCAGCACGTCGACTTCGTGCTCGGCGTTCCGGGCGGGCTGGATGCGACCGTTGCGAACCTCTGCGACCTGGTCGCCGCGCTGCCCGCGGGCTGCACCTGGTCGGTCGCCGGCATCGGACGCATGCAGCTGCCCATGGCGATGGCGGCGCTGGCAATGGGCGGCCACGTGCGGGTCGGGCTCGAGGATAACATTTATTATTCGAAGGGCCGGCTGGCGACGAATGAGGAGCTCGTGGCCCGCGTGGTCCGCTTGGCCGGCGAACTCGGCCGTCCGGTCGCCACGCCCGACGAAGCACGCCAAATACTTGGCCTGGCAAGGAGAACCACTCAGTCCGCCAAAACTATCGCGGCGCCCACGGGAAGCGTTTAAAGTGGTAAACACATTTAGGCGTCATGAATTCGTGGGGGCCCCATCGCGCGCGATGGGGGGCGCGGAGGCTGGGCCGAAGCGCCTATAATTCTGGAGGTGCGCTCCCCTGTTTAACTATGTCGTACGGCGGACGCTGCAGGCGATTCCGCTGCTTATCCTGATCTCGTTCATCCTCTTTGTCATCCTGCACAATGCTCCGGGCGGCGGTTTGGGCGCATACCTCCAGAATCCGCACATCACCCAAGCCGACATCGCGCGCCTCAAGCACAACCTCGGCCTGGATAAGCCGCTCCCGATTCAGTACGTCGTCTGGCTCGGCCACTCGATCGCCGGCGATTTTGGCTGGTCGATGAGCAACTCGGAGCCGGTCTTCAACGCGATCGTGGAGCGTTTACCCAACACGCTCGAACTGATGGTGACCTCGTTCGTCATCGCGTTCATCATCGGCGTTTCCGCCGGGCTCTTCGCCGCGGTGCGTCCGTACTCGATTTGGGACTACCTCATCACGACGTTCGCGTTCTTCGGACAATCGATGCCGGTCTTCTGGTTCGCGCTGATGATGCAGCTGGCGTTTGCCGTGCACGGCATTCCGCTGCCGGGAGGGTGGCAGATACAATTGCCGTCCGCCGGTATATCCAGTTCCGATACGTTCGATCTCGCAGATCGCGTTTCGCACTTGATCCTGCCCGCGGTCGTGCTGGCACTGCTGCAGGTTGCGCTGTACAGCCGCTTCATGCGCAGTTCGATGCTGGAAGTGATCAAGACCGACTACATGCGCACGGCGTGGGCGAAAGGCCTAAACTTTCGCACCGTGCTCTTCAAGCACGGCCTCAAGAACGCGCTCATTCCGCTCGTCACCGTTACCGCGCTGACGCTGCCGGGTCTGTTCGGCGGCGCGATCGTCACGGAGACGATCTTCGCGTGGCCGGGCGAAGGGCGGCTGTTCTACAATGCGCTCGGGCAGCAAGACATCTCGTTGATGCAGGGCTACCTCATCTTCAACGCGTTCCTCGTCGTGCTGTTCAACCTGCTCGCCGACGTGGCGTACGCGTGGCTCGATCCCCGCGTGAAGTACGACTAGGGGACTAAACGTCATGGCCATATCCGCACCGATCAATCAGCCCGCGCCGTTCGCCGAAGAAGACGCGTCCGCGTACACCAAGAACACCGTTTGGCGCCGCTTCCGCAAGCACAAGCTCGCGATGGCTGGCGCAATCGTCCTCTTGCTGATGGTGCTCATCGCGGTCTTCGCGCACCAGCTCGCGCCCTACGATCCGAACGGCATCGACGAAGTGCATTGGCAGGGCAACCCGCTGCCGCCGTGTTTCCAGGATTCGGTTCAATGCGGCGGACACTCGCTCGGAACCGACGAGAACGGCCGCGACCTGCTTTCGCGCTTGATGTTCGGCGCGCGCATCTCGCTCACGGTCGGCGTCGCGGCCGTCATCATGGAATTGTTCATCGGCACCCTGCTCGGTGCCGTGGCCGGCTACTACGGCGGTTGGATCGACTACATCATCATGCGTCTGACCGACGTGTTCTTGTCGATTCCGCTCTTGCCGCTGCTGCTCACGCTTACGGGCATCGTCGCCGCGAGCAGCAGTAAAGCATCGCTGGGATTCGGCGTCATCGTCGTCATCATCGGTGCGCTCTCGTGGCCCGGGGTGGCGCGTCTGGTTCGAGCCTCGTACCTCTCGCTGCGCGAGCGCGAGTATACGGAGGCCGCTCGCGCCCTTGGCAACGGCGACGGCCGCATCATGCTGCGCCACCTGCTGCCCAACGCCATTGCGCCGATCATCGTTCAAGCGACGCTGGACGTCGCGAACGTCATCGTCCTGGAGTCGACGCTTTCGTTCTTGGGCTTCGGCATTCAGCCGCCGACCGCGTCCTGGGGCAACATGCTCGCCAACGCCGAGAGCAATCTCGAAATCGCCTGGTGGGCCGCCGTCTTCCCCGGCCTGTGCATCCTGGTCACCGTGCTCGCCATCAACTACATCGGCGACGGCCTGCGCGACGCCCTAGACCCGAACATGCGTTAGTGCTTGACCCGGGACGCGCTAGCGTATAGACTCTTCCAGTTGTCCCTTCAGAGAAGGAACGGCTGGAGCCCCCGTGCGCGAGTGGCGGAATTGGTAGACGCACTAGCTTGAGGGGCTAGCGCCCGCAAGGGCGTGCTGGTTCGAGTCCAGTCTCGCGCATGAACTCCGAGCGCCGCCTCTTATGGCGGCGTTCGTTTTTCGCACCACCGGCGGGAGTGGACTCGCTTGGCCGGGCGGCTCTCCCAAGCAACTTTCAGTAATCTGTGAAACCATAGGGCGCCCACGGCCGTAGTGGAGAGCATAACGGCTACCCAGGAGCTTCTTTATCGTGTCGTTGACCCGCTTCGCCATTACCCGCCCCATCATCACCGCCATGGTGTTTATCGCCCTGGCGATTTTCGGTTTGATCTCCTATTTGCAGTTGGGACGCAGCTCGAATCCGCCGGGGACGAATTATCCGGTAATCGTCGTCGCGGCGGCATATCCCGGCGCCTCCCCCCAAGACATGGAGCGGATGGTCGTCAAGCCGATTGAAGACCAGATGTCGGGTATCGACAACTTCGACCACATGACGGCGACGATTCAAGAAGGGTCCGCGAGCGTCGCAGTATTCTTCCAGATCGGCAAGACCAACATCGATCTGGCCGCGGTTGACGTGCAGCGCCGCGTCGACACGGCTCGGATCTACATGCCGAGCGATCTCAACCCGCCGGTGGTCATTAAGGCCGGCGATCAAGAGCCGCCGCTGATGGACCTGGCCGTCAGTTCCACGTCTCTCTCGCAAACGCAGATCGCCGATTTGGTGAACAACCAGATCTCGCCGCTGATTCAGCAGATTCCCAACGTGCAGGCCGTCAACGTGTACGGCTCCGCGGATCGCGAGTTTCACGTCGAGCCGGGCCCGGCGCGCCTGCTCGGAACGAACGCAACGCTCTCCGACATCTTTACTGCCGTCGCGAGCAACAACCTGAACGTTCCGGGCGGCATCATGACGCAGCCGACGCAGGAAGCGACGGTGGCGATTCACTCGTACGTGAACAACTCGAACGACTTGCTGGCAATTCCGCTTGCCGTGCCGGGCTCGGCGCAGAGCAATCTGAAGATCGGCGACGTCGCAAACGCGTACGATAGCCACGTCGAGATGCGCACGATCTCGCACTACAACGGCAAGCCGCGCGTGTACATCCAAATCAACCCGACGCTCGACGCGGACCAGATCAAGGCAACGCAAGTGCTGCGCGAACGCCTCAAGACAATCGAGGCGCGCTTCCCGCAGTTGCACTTCGTCGAGGAAGACGCCCAGGCCGACATCACGGCAAAAGAACTCTGGGGCGTCGGACAGTCCTTGATCGAAGGCATCATCCTCACCGCTATCGTGATGATGCTGTTCCTGCACGCGTGGCGTAATGCCGTCGTCGTGCTCGTGGCGATTCCGTCGTCGATTCTCTCGACGTTCATCCTGATGAGGCTCTTCGGGTTCCACATCGACGACCTGTCAATGATGGGCCTCTCGCTCATCATCGGTATTCTGGTCGATGACTCAATCGTCGTCTTGGAGAACATCACTCGCCATAGGGACATGGGGCAGAACCCGACCGATGCGGCGATCAACGGCCGCAGCGAGATCGGCAGCGCCGCAATCGCAATTACGATGGTCGACGTAGTGGTGTTCCTGCCCATTGCGCTGCTCCCGGGCATCGTCGGCGAGTATTTGAAAGAATACGGCGCGGTCGTCGTCACGGCGACGCTTTTCTCGCTCTTCGTCTCGTTCACGCTCACGCCGCTGCTTGCGGCGAAGTGGAGCATGCGCAACCGCTCCGAGGCCGAACCGAAATGGGTGCGCGCGCTCGATAACCGCGTGCTCGACGCCGTGCTCATGACCGTTGCAGTCGGATTGTGGATCGGCGGCAGCCTGACGGGCTGGTTCCTGATGAACATCCTCGCCGTTTTCATCGTGGCGCTGCTCATCTTGAATTTCATCGTGCACCGCTACGACCTCATGACGCGGGTTTACAAAGAGAAACTCTTGCCGTTCGGCCTGGAGCACGGAACGTTCGTCGTTTTCATCTGCGCGGTGCTGATGGTAAATGCACTGGCGCTCGTGGGCAACGGCCGCAATGCGATTCCGATCGATGCCGTCATCGTGCTCGGTACGGCGATCTGCTACGCGGTCGCATGGTTCATGCGGCGGCGTGCGCGCAAATCCAAGACCAACGGCAAACCCGTTGGCGGATTCGCCGCGCTGGGCACGTACCGTCCCCTCACGATAACGACGCTCGTGTTCCCAGTCGTTGTCGGGCTCATTATGGCCTCGCTCGGCGGCGTCAGCTTCGATTTCTTCCCGGCGACGCAAACAGGCGTTATCAATATGACGGTCTCCTATCCGCCGGGAACGCCGATTGCGACGACCGACAAATACGTCACGCAACTCGAAGACGCGCTGCTCAAGATCAAATGGATGAAGTCGGTCAGTTCGACCGTCGGCCGCAAGCCCGCGGGCTTCGGCGCCGTTACGGGCGGAAATTTCGCGCAACTCACCGCGCAGGTTGCGGACGGCCACTACAAAGAGACGAACGCCGTCGTCAAACAGATCCGCGGCATGGCGTACTTAGTCCCCGGCGGCGATCTGCAAGTGAATCAGGAAACCGGCGGCGGCGGCGGTGGCGGCGCGGTCTTCTATTCGCTCACCGGTCCCGAAGACGAGATCGGTCCGGCGGCCGAAAAGGTCGCCAAATTCCTGCGCAGCGTGCCTGGCGCCGTAAACGTTCAGACCTCCGCGGAGATTGCCGCGCCGCGTCTGAACGTCGACGTCGACAATTCCAAAGCGGAGCTGTTGGGCGTGAGTCCCGCGGCAGCTGCGAATGTCGCGCGCATCGCTGTCGATGGCGCCGTTGCCACCAAGGTGCGCACGCAGAACGGCCTGGTCGACGTGCGCGTGCAATTCCCGCAAGCCGATCGCAACACCGTTGAGGATCTGCGCAACGTGCGGGTGCGAGCGCAGGACGGAATGCTCGTACCGCTCGGCGACGTCGCTACGTTCACGTGGACGAAGGCGCCGACGCGCATCGAGCGCCTGAACCGTCAGCGCGTCGTCAACGTCATGAGCGACTTGCTGCCCGGATACTCGACGGGTCAAGTGCAAGGTCCGCTCGAGAAGAAGATGGCCGAACCCGGCTTCCTTCCCAGCGGCGTTACGCCGGTTGCGCAAGGCAACTCCGAATGGGTGAACGAGACGCTCATCAACATGGGGGTCGCCCTGCTGACCTCGTTCATGCTCGTCTACATGCTCATGGTGATTCTGTACGGTTCGTTCCTGGAGCCGCTCATCGTCATGTTCTCCGTTCCGCTCGCCATCATCGGCGCGCTCGTCTTCCTGGCGATTATGGGTCGCCTGCAGCCCGAGCAAGGCCAATCGCTCAACATCATCTCGATTCTGGGCATCATCATGCTCTTCGGGTTGGTGGCGAAGAACGGCATATTGCTCGTCGACTACTCGAACACGCTCATCAAGCGCGGCATGCGGGTTCGCGAGGCCGTGCTGCAAGCCGCCGCGACGAGGTTCCGTCCCATTCTCATGACCACCGCAGCGATGATCTTCGGCATGCTGCCGCTCGCTCTGGGCTACGCGGAAGGCGGCGAGTGGCGGCAAGCAATGGGCACCGTCATCATCGGCGGCCTCCTCAGCTCGTTGATTCTGACCCTGTTCCTGGTTCCGATGATCTACAACACCTGGATGGGCTACCTGGAGCGCCGTGCGGACGCCCGCGCCAGGCGCGAGGAGTTGCAGCAACCGAGCGAGACTCCGGTAATGGCGTAAGCACGCTGGGTAAGCAATCCTTCGGACAACGTAACGTTACGTTCTCGGAGGAATTAATCGGAAATGCAAGCTCTTAAACGACTCGCCGGGCTGAGCCTGGCCGCGTCGTTCCTCTTCGGAATCGCGACCGTAGCGCCGGCGGCGGCGCAGCATGTCACCGTCACGGTCAACGGTCAGGTGATGAACTTCGACCAGCCGCCGGTAATGCGCAACAATCGCGTCTTCGTGCCGATGCGCGCGATCTTCGAGCGCCTCGGCTCGTCGGTCGTCTATTCCAACGGCAACATCAACTCACAAGGCAACGGACGTTCGGTGCACCTCGTCATCGGATCGACGCAGGCGTCCGTGAACGGACAGTCGCTCACCATGGACGTCGCTCCGTTCACCGTCGCAGGCCGTACCGAAGTTCCGCTTCGTTTCGTGGCTCAAGCGCTCGGCGCGAACGTGAGTTGGAACTCCAACACCGAAACCGTCGCGATTACTACGAGCGGCGGATCGGTAAGCTACACGCCGCAGCCCCAGACGAACCAGTCGTTCTATTTGAAGAACGAACAGCCCGCAAACGGATCGACGGTTCACAGCACGCACGTCAATATCCACGCGGAGTTCAGCGAGCCCGTGAATCGCGATGCGCTGCGCGTGAGCGTCGACGGACGCGATGTAACCCACCTGGTATATGCGAATCAATCCGGCTTCGACGTAACGCCGAATTGGGAACTCGCGCCGGGCACGCATCATGTAACGGTCGACGGTTCGACGACGGCGGGCCCATCGTTCAACACCGGCTGGTCGTTCACGACTTCGGCGGGCGCGGCAGCGAATTTCATCTCGAACATCGCGCCGGGTCCCGGCTCGAAGGTCAGCAGCAACTTCACCCTGCGCGGTCACACACTGCCCGGATCGCACGTGCACATCGTTGCGGCCGGTGAGGCAAGCGCGTTCGGCGGCCTCCTGCAGATCGGAACCGGCACGTTCCAAACGGACGTGACGGCCGACGGCAGCGGCAACTTCAGCGCGCCAATCGCGCTCAACGCGAGCTCGGGCGGTCAAGTCCGCGTGATCCTCACGTCGGTTTCCCCGAGCGGCGCCTCGATAGAACGCCAGCTCGTCTACAGCAGCTGACGAAGCGCTTCGGCGGTCCCGGGAAACCGGGACCGCTGCCCCGAACAGCGCTCGTTCCATGATCCTCGACGAACCATCGGCGCATCGCGAATTCGCGCTGCCCGGCTCGACATTGCGCTACGGGCCGGACAAGAGCGTGGACGTGCTGCACATCGACCTCTACCTCGAACCGGACTTAGAACGCAAGCATCTCGACGGCGTCTGTACGACGACCGTTCGCGCGTTGGACGAGCCGGTCACGGCGCTTACTCTGGACGCGGTCGACTTGCAGGTCGCCTCGGTCGAGCGTGACGGCAGACCGCTGCAGTTCTCGACCGACGGGAAGCATCTGCGCATACAGTTCGATCCCGCAATCGCGCCGGAAGAAGAGGCCACCTTCGCCGTTCGATACGGCGTCACGAATCCGCGGCACGGCCTGTTCTTCACCGGCAATCACGCGTGGACGCAGAGCCAGGACGAGAACGCGCGCTACTGGTTTCCGTGTCTGGACTACCCGCGCGAAAAGCAGACGACGTCGGCCACGATCGCCGTGCGCAAGGGTGAGTTCGCGCTCTCGAACGGGACGCTCGTGGAGCGCCGGGACGAGGGCGAGCGCACCGTGTTCGTTTATCGCCAGGACGTTCCGCACTCGACGTATCTGGTGACGCTCGTCGTCGGGCCGTTCGTGCAGCGCGAGCAGAAGCTGCACCGGGCGCAAGGCGATCTGCCGGTGTTCTATTACGTCCTGCCGGGGCGTGAGGCCGACGGCGAGCGCGCGTTCGGCAAGACGCCGCGCATGATCGAGGTTTTCGAAGAAAGGCTCGGCGTGCCGTATCCGTACGCGCGCTATTCGCAGATCGCGGTGAGCGAGTTCATCTTCGGCGGCATGGAGAACACTTCGGCCACGACGCAGACCGATCGCACGCTGCACGACGAGAAAGCGCATCTCGATTTTTCGAGCGATCCGCTGGTTTCCCACGAACTGGCGCATCAGTGGTTCGGCGATCTGCTGACCTGCCGCGACTGGTCGCACGCGTGGCTCAACGAAGGGTTCGCGACGTATTTCGAGGCCGTCTTCAGGGAAGCGGATCTCGGCTACGACGAATACGTGTACGACATCTTCGGGTGCGTCGAGCGCTATTTGGAAGAGCACGGCGACCGCTACCGCCGTCCCATCGTGTACAACCGCTTCCGCGATCCGATCGAGCTCTTCGACCGGCATCTCTACGAAAAAGGCGGTGCCGTGCTCCATATGCTGCGCGGCGAGCTGGGAGAGGGGCGGTTCTGGCGTTCGATGCGCCGGTATGTCGCAGATAACGCGCAGCGCAGCGTCGAGACGATCGATCTCATTCGCGCGATCGAACAGAGCACCGGCAGAAATCTGCGCGGCTTCTTCGACCAATGGGTATTCCGCGGCGGCCACCCGCAACTGAGCGTCGGCGTGAAGTACGACGACTCGCGCAAGGTGCTCACCGTCACCATCGATCAGCAGCAGCACATCGATGCGGTCGAGCCCGAATACGTATTCGACGTCGAGATCGGCATCGTCAATCGCGCACCGGAGCGTCCCGCGGCGAATTTCGGAAGCGGGCCGATGCCCGGCGAGCGACGCATTCACGCGCACGTCGAGCGGCAACACGAAACCATCACAATTCCGGTTGACGCAAAACCGGCGCTGGTGCGCTTCGATCCCGGAGCGTTTATCTTGGCGGAGGTGAAGTACGAATCCGGCGAGGCATTCGCAGCGGCAACGCTCGCAGGTGATCCGAATCCGGCGGCACGCATTTACGCGGCGCGTGCACTCGCAAAGGACGGCTCGGCACTAGCGCGGGCTGCACTCGATGCGGCGTTCTCGAACGATCCGTTCTGGGGCGTGCTCGATCAAGCGGCGCACGCGCTCGGCAAGACCCACGCGCCGTGGGCTCAGCGCATCCTCGTTAACCATCTGTCGCACGAGCATGCGAAGGTGCGGCGTGCCGTCGCGGCTTCGCTCGGCGAATTTCGCAACGCGGAGTCGGCCGATGCGCTGCTGCGGCCGGCGCACGGCGACGCGTCGTACTTCGTGCAAGCCTCGGCGTTGCACTCGCTGGGCAAGACGCGCGATCCGCGCGCGTTCGACGTGCTCGCGAACGCGCTGAAAGGTTCGACGTGGAACGGCACCGTGGAATCGGGCGCCGTTCGCGGGCTCGGCGAACTTGGCGATTCGCGCGCGACCGAACTCATCGTCGGGGCAACGCAGCCGGGCAGGGACGAGTCGCTGCGGCGCTCGGCGCTCGGTGCGCTCGCCCGATGCGGCGAACTGGTCGAGCACGATCGCTCGCGGATCGTCGAGGCGGTTACGGATCGCTTGGACGACGCGATGTTTCTCGTCCAGATCGCGGCCATCGCCGCCGCGGAAAGACTCGCCGATCCGCGTTTCCTCGGAACGCTCGATCGGCTCTCCCAAAGCGGATTCGACGGACGCATTCGGCGCGATGCGGCGGAGGCGGCCATCCGGATTCGCGAATCACAGAAACTCCCAGGGCAAGTCACGAGCTTGCGAACGGATCTCGATGCGTTACGTGAAGAGCAGCGCAAGCTACAAGAGCAAATCGAAGCGTTATCGCCGCGGGCGTAAGCGGCGAATCGTGGCGGTGCTCGCCGCCGTATTTCTGCTGCTGCTCGTCGGTTTGGCCGTGCGGCCGCGCGGGCACGCCGCGACCGTTCCGGCGGCCGCAGCCGCGCATCCGCAGCGCGCGAGTACGGTCGCGGCGGTTTCGCATTCGCCGGCTCCTGCGTGGGGCCAGGCGTCGCGCGCCGAGCTGCGCAGCGCGCTGCACGAAGCGCTCTCGCCCGCGCTTTCCGTCGCGGGCACGTGCAGCTGCGTCGTCATCGCGCAAGACGGCACGTTGCTCTATGACGACGGCGGCTCGAAAGCCGTAACGCCGGCATCCGCGCAAAAACTCATTGCGGCCGATGCGGCGCTCGCGCAGCTCGGGCCGCAGTATCGCTTCGACACGCTGCTCGCGGCATCGCAACCGCCGAAAGACGGCACGGTCGAGGGCAATGTGTGGCTCGAGGGATCCGGCGATCCGTCGCTGCGAAGCGACGATCTGCGCGCGGGCGTGGCGCAGTTGCGTAAACAGGGAATACGCGCGGTTCAAGGCAGCGTTGCGGTGGACGGCAGTGCGCTGGCGGGAGAAGAGATCAATCCGCTCTGGAACGCCGGCGATGCGAACGAAGATTTCATGGCCGCCACAAGCGGCATCTCGGTCGACGAAGACACCGTGGAGTTTCACGTCACGGGCACCTCGCCGGGTGAAGCCGCGCACGTATCGATCAAACCGCGCAGCTCGGACGTGCACTACTACGGCAGCGTGGAAACGGGCGGCGGCAACTACGTCGTCATCGCCGCCACGGAAACGCCGAACGAATTTCGCTTGGACGGCAACATTCCGCCGGGCATCGAGGAGACGTACTATCTTCCCGTGCACGGCATCGATCGGTACGCCGGCTCGGTGATGACGGCGCTGCTCAAAGAAGGCGGCATAGCCGTTTCCTCTCCGCCGCAAACGGGCACCGTGCCGCTCGACGCGCTAATCCTTTGGGAGCATCGCTCCAAGCCGCTGACCGAGCTGCTCAAACACATGCTCGTCGTCTCCGACAATCATTTCGCCGAACAGTTGATGCGGACGGTGGGAGGCCGCCGCAGCGGCGACACCGCCGACGACCATGACGGCTTGAGCGCGGAGCGCGCGGTGCTGGCGCAGCAAAGCATTCCGACGCCGGGGCTCCGCATCGTCGACGGAAGCGGCCTGGCTCATGCCAACCGCGTGGCCGCCATCACGCTCGCGCGCATTCTCGCGTATTACGATGAGCAGCCCGGCGGAAACGTCCTGTATCCGCTCCTGCCGCGCGGCGGGAAGGACGGGACGCTCAAGATGTACCAGTTCACCTCGGCCCAGGGCCGGGTCCGCGCCAAAAGCGGCCATGTCGACGGCGTTTCCTCGCTGGTTGGGTATGTCGATACGCGCAAGCACGGGCGCGTCGTTTTTGCGTTCTTGATCAACGGCTCGGCCGGCGATCCCGACTCGGCCATCGTGTCCGCGGTCGATCGTCTCGCCGAGCGCTAGGAGTTTAAAACAGCACGATGCTCGATACGGACATCATCGAACGGCTGCTCGGCGTCGCGCTCGAACGCGGCGGCGACTACGCCGACGTGTTTTGCGAGCGGCGCCGCGCGGCGTCGTTTCGTCTGCAGTCGGGGCAGATTCATGAGAGCGGCTTCTCCGTTACGCAAGGCGTCGGCATCCGCGTCATCGTGGGCGAGTCGGCGGGCTATGCGTTCTCGGACGATCTGTCGTTCGACGCACTGCAGCGCGCGGCGCGCATCGCTTCACTCATCGCGCGCGAGCGCAGCGCAGGCGCGCGCACCGTGAAAGTTTCAAACGCAAGCGTCACGCCGTTCTATTCCACCGATCGCCGGGCGCACGCGCCGTCCGAGCAGTACGTCAAACTGCTCGAACGCGCCGACGTCGCGGCGCGCGCTTTCGATCCGCGCATCAGTGCGGTCAACGCCACGATCACCGACGAACTGCAGGACGTGTGGATCGCGACTAGCGACGGCCGCTTCGTGCACGATCGCCGCCCCTTGATCTCGCTCGGCGTTCAAGCGGTGTCGACGCGCAACGGGGACCGGGCGCAAGGTTTCGTCGGCGACGGCGGGCGCACGTCGATTGCGTTTTACGAGAAGCGAACGCCCGAATCAATCGCGCGAGACGCTGCGCTCGTATCCACGACCAACTTGGAAGCGATTCCCGCCCCCGCCGGCGAGATGGAGATGATCGTCGGAAACGGCGGCGGCGGCGTGCTGCTGCACGAAGCCGTCGGACACGGTTTGGAGAGCGACTTCAACCGCCAAGGCGTATCGCTGTACAGCGGCCGCGTCGGCGAGCGCGTTGCGAGCGACCTGGTGACGATTTACGACGACGGCAATTTGCACGAAGAGCGCGGCAGCATCGGCGTCGACGACGAGGGTACGCCGGGTGCTCACAAAGTGCTGGTGGAGAACGGCATCCTGCGCGGATACATGCAGGACTATCTCAACGGCAAACTGATGGGCGCGCCTTCCACGGGCAGCGGACGGCGGCAGTCGTTTCGCGTGATGCCGCAGCCGCGCATGTGCAACACGTACATGCCCAATGGCAACTCCACGCCCGAAGAGATCATTGCTTCGACGAAGCGCGGAATCTACGCCAAGTCCTTCGGAGGCGGCCAAGTGGAGATCAGCCGCGGCGATTTCGTCTTCATGGTTGCCGAGGGCTATCTGGTCGAAAACGGCAAGATTACCGCGCCGGTGAAAAATGCAACGATTGTCGGAAACGGTCCGGACGTGATGACGAAGGTCGTCGCGGTCGGAAACGACCTGCGTTTGGCCAACCGCCATTACACCTGCGGAAAAGGCGGCCAATACGTCCCCGTCGGCGTAGGCATGCCCACCGTGAAAATATCCTCGATCACCGTTGGGGGCTCGAACGTTGGCTGAGATAACGGCCGCTGATACGACCCACGCTCTCGAGTACGCGCAATTCGCGGTCGATGCCGCTTTACGCGCCGGAGCGACGCAAGCCGAGGCGACGGTTTCGGTCAACGATCGCTTCTCCACCGAAGCCCGCGATCGCGCCGTGACCAAGTTGGAACAATCCACCGGACGTTCGCTGCACTTGCGCGTGTTCGTGGACGGCCGTAAGGCGACGCTGGCGACATCCGATTTCGACCGGGCGCACTTGGACGAAGCGATTGGCGCGGCCGTTTCCCAGGCGCGTCACGTTGCGCAAGATCCGTACGCTGCGCTGCCGGACGCATCGACCGCCGGAACGCGCGACGGCGATCTGGAGCTGTTTTCGCAAGACGTGGCGCAGCGCGACGCACAGGCGAAGATCGACGAGGCGCTCGAGCTGGAAGCGCGCATTCGCGCCCTCGATTCGCGTATCACGAACAGCAACGGCTCGCACGTCGGCGATACGATTTCGACGACGGCGATCGCCAATTCGAACGG
>Ga0207664_10001295_pt1 | contig 16518 bp, 13 predicted proteins | sample LARL83metaG_FD_184349 | JGI IMG/M metagenome (GOLD analysis project Ga0207664, IMG submission 184349) | Corn, switchgrass and miscanthus rhizosphere microbial communities from Kellogg Biological Station, Michigan, USA - LAR L8-3 metaG... | ecosystem: Host-associated > Plants > Roots >... | reverse complement strand
CTGGACCACGCGCGCATGGAAGCCGCTCGCCTCGCGTTGAATCGCCCTGCCCTGCGGATCGAAGCCGGCGTAGCGCAGGCGTGTGTAGCGGCGCACCCGGCCGCGCAAGCCCGGCACCGACAGGCATCCCTCCCATCCCTCTTCGGTCTCGTCGGACAGCGGCGTCAGCACCGGATTGACGAGCTCCGTGTAGGGAACCGGCTCGGCGTCCGGATAGCGGTCGTTGTGCTCGAACCCGAAGATGACCACGCGCAGGCCGACGCCGATCTGCGGCGCCGCGAGGCCGGCCCCGGTCGCGGCGATCATCGTCTCGCGCATGTCGGCGACCAGCGCGTCGAGCTCCGGCGTGCCGAAGCGCTCGACCTCGGTCGAACGGGCGAGCAGCCGCGGATCGCCCATGCGCAGAATGTCGCGGATCACGGCACCAGTCCCACGACGCCGTCGATCAGGGATCTGACTTCGTCCATCGCAGTCTCCAGCACGTCGGCGATGCTCGACATCGAAATCGCACGTGCGCTGGCGCCCCGCCCCGCCGCCTGATTAACGACGACCGCGATGGCCGCATAGTCGACGCCGAGCTCGCGGGAAAGCGCAGCTTCGGGCATCCCGGTCATCCCGACCATCGTCGCGCCATCCCGCTCGAGTCGGTCGATCTCGGCTGCGGTCTCTAGCCGGGGTCCCGACACCGCCGCATAGACGCCCCCGTCGCGCAGCGTGATCGCCGCGGCCGACGCTGCAGCCAGGCACTGTGCGCGCAGCGGCTGCGAATACGGCTCGGTGAAGTCGATGTGGATAACGACGCGGTCGCTGCCGTCGAAGAACGTCGTCTCGCGGCCGCTGGTGTAATCGAGCAGCTGATGCGGCAGCACGAGGTCACCCGGCCGATACGACGGGGCGATCCCGCCGACCGAGGCCACCGCCAGGATCGCGCTTGCGCCCCTCTCCTTCAGCGCCCAGAGATTGGCGCGGTAGTTGACCCGGTGCGGCGGAATCGTGTGCCCATGGCCGTGGCGAGCCAGGAATATGACATCCCGCCCCGCGATCTGGCCGTACAGCAGCGCCGACGAGGGCTCGCCGTAAGGCGTGCGAACGACTTCGCGGTGGGCGACGGCGAGCGTGGACAGGCGGGTAAGCCCGCTGCCACCGATGATGGCGAGCATGGATTGGCAATCGAAAAGGCCGGGCGGCCGCCAATGCTCGGAACGCACGGCGGGCACGTGCCAGTTGTTACTTTGCTCGACCTTGGTTATTCTTGTCAATTCATGACATTGTCAATATTTGTCGTCGACAGGTAAAACGCGCTTCTGGTCACCCTATTGCCAATACCGGGACCGAACCATGTACCTCGACCGATTGTTCAAGCTGATGGCGGAGAAACAGGCTTCCGACCTGTTCATCTCGTGCGGCGCGCCGATAAACATCAAGATCAACGGCGTCGTCTCGCCGATCTCGACCCAGCCGATGGATGTCGAGACCGTCCGCCGCATCGCCTACGAGCTGATGAGCAAGGAGCAGGCGCGCGAATTCGAAAACGAGCTGGAAATGAACCTCTCGTATCTCGACCGCGCCGTCGGCAACTTCCGTATCAACATCTTCCGGCAGCGCGGCACGATTTCGCTGGTCATCCGGTACGTGCGCAGCCGCGTGCCGCCATTCGAAGCGCTGAAGCTGCCGTCGGTGCTGCTCAACCTGGTGATGGAAAAACGCGGCCTGGTGCTGATCGCCGGCGCGACGGGATCGGGCAAGTCGACCACGCTCGCGGCAATGATCGATTACCGGAACAGCAACCGATCCGGCCATATCCTGACGCTCGAGGATCCGATCGAATACCTGTTCGAGCACAAGCAATCGATCGTCAACCAGCGCGAGATCGGCATCGACACGCAAGGCTATCACCGGGCACTGCCGAACGCGCTGCGTGAGGCGCCCGACCTGATCATGATCGGCGAAGTCCGCGACCGCGAAACGATGCAGCACGCGCTGCTGCATACGCTGACCGGCCACCTTTGCCTGTCGACGCTGCACGCGAACAACAGCTATCACGCGCTGTCGCGGATCATCAACATGTTTCCGTACGACGCCCGCTCGGGCCTGCTGTCCGACCTGTCGATCGGCCTCCGCGCGATCATCTCGCAGCGGCTCGTGCGCAACAAGGAAGGCGAGCAGCAGCCCGCGGTCGAAATCCTGCTCAATACCTCGCTGATCGCCGACCTGATCAAGAACGGCGAGATCACGCAGATCAAGGAAGCGATGGAGCAGAGCCTGTATCCGGGCTCGCAGACGTTCGAGCAGGCACTTTGTCGCCTCTACCTGGACGAAGTCATAACGTACGACGAGGCGCTGAGCGCGGCCGATTCGCCGACGAACCTGGCGTGGCTGGTCAACCAGAATACGGCTTCGACTGCGCGGGTCGACACGGGAAACGAGGAGGATCCCGGCGACGGCGCCCTGTCCCGCGATTTCGTCAAGCTGGAAATCGACCCGGAATTCCTCAACCGTCCGTAGTGGCCATCGACCTTTAGCGTGGCGAACAGTTCGTCCAACGCGCCGACGCTGGATCTGGCGCGCCAGCTGATCGCGCGCCGCTCGCAGACCCCCGACGACGCCGGCTGCCAGGACCTCCTCGGCGAACGACTCGCCGCCAGCGGCTTCCGCCGCGAAAGCCTGGTCTCCAACGGGGTCAGCAACCTCTGGGCGCGCCGCGGCGACACGCATCCGGTCGTGTGTTTCGCCGGGCACACCGACGTCGTGCCGTCCGGTCCGCTCGACGGCTGGGATTCCGACCCGTTCGATCCCACCGTACGCGACGGCTATCTGTACGGGCGCGGCGCGGCGGACATGAAGTCATCGCTCGCGGCGTTCGTCGTCGCGATCGAGCAGTTCGTCGCCGTGCGGCCAAAACACCCGGGCTCGATCGCGCTGCTGATCACGTCGGACGAGGAAGGCCCGGCCGTCGACGGGACGGTGCGCGTCGTCGAGCGCCTGCGTGGTCGCGGCGAAACGCTCGATTACTGCGTCGTCGGCGAGCCGTCGTCGGTCGAGCGCCTGGGCGATATGATCAAGAACGGGCGGCGCGGCACGCTTTCGGGCAAGCTGATCGTGCGCGGCGTGCAGGGTCACGTCGCCTACCCGCAGCTGGCGCGCAACCCCATCCATCTGGTCGCACCAGTGATCGCCGAGCTGGCAGGTACGCGGTGGGACGAGGGCGACGCCTACTTTCCTCCGACCAGCTGGCAAGCATCGAACATCCACGCCGGCACCGGGGCGACCAACGTCATCCCCGGTACGCTCGAGCTCGATTTCAATTTCCGCTACGCGCCGGTCCATACGCGCGAGGAGCTCGAACGCGCGTTCCTCGCGATCCTGGCCAGGCACAAGCTCGACCATGAGATTCGCTGGACCGGCTCGGGCAAGCCGTACCTCACGCCGCGCGGCCGGCTGGTCGATGTCGCCGGTACGGCGATACGCGAGGCGTGCGGCATCGCACCCGAGCTTTCGTGTACCGGAGGCACGTCCGATGGTCGTTTCATCGCCGACATTTGCGCCGAGGTCGTCGAGCTTGGGCCGGTCAACGCGTCGATCCACCAGCTCAACGAGCGGGTCGCTGTCGCCGATCTGGAGCCTTTGGCGGCGATCTACCGTGGCATACTCGAGCGCTTGTTGACCTGAACGCGACGCGCCGATCCCGATGAGCACCGTCATGCAGGAGCTGGAGACCGTTCGCGACTGGATACGCTACGCGGTCTCGCGCTTCAATACCGCCGGCGTTTTTTTCGGTCACGGCTTGGCCGATGCCTACGAGGAAGCGGCGTACCTGGTATTGCACAAGCTGTCGCTGCCGTCCGACCGGATCGATGTGTTTCTGGACAGCAGGGTCACGCAAGGCGAGCGCGCGGAGCTGCTGCAGATCATCGACCGCCGCGTCGACGAGCGCATTCCCGCCGCGTACCTGACGCACGAAGCGTGGCTGGGCGGCTTTCGCTTCTATGTCGACGAGCGCGTCATCATTCCCCGCTCGTTCATCGCCGAGCTGCTGCCCGACGGGCTTGCGCCCTGGATTCCCGATGCTGCGGCCGTGCAGAGCACGCTCGACCTGTGCACCGGATCGGGCTGCCTTGCGGTGCTGCTCGCGCATCACTATCCGAACGCCGACGTCGATGCCACCGATATTTCTCCGGACGCGCTGACGGTCGCGCAGCGCAATGTCGCCGATCACGGGCTGCAGGATCGCATCAACCTGATCCGCTCGGACCTGTTGTCGAACCTGACCGAAAAGACTTACGACCTGATCATCTGCAATCCGCCGTACGTCACCGCGATGGCGATGGAGGAATTGCCCGCCGAGTACCGGCACGAGCCCGACATCGCACTGGCCGGTGGCGACGACGGTCTCGACGCGGTGCGGATCGTGCTCGCCAAGGCGCCGCAGTTTCTCGCGCCCGAGGGCCTGCTGGTGCTGGAAATCGGCCACAACCGGGCCGGCGCCGAAAAGGCGTTTCCGCGCCTGCCCTTCACCTGGCTGCCGGCCGGCGGCAGCGACGACAGCGTCTTGATGCTGAGGCGCGACGAGCTCGTCGCCGGCGCGTAGCGCCCCACCCCTAGCTACATACCGAAGAACGCCCGGATCTTCTGCACCAGGTCGGAAGCGCGAGAACCCGTCGCGCGAGCGCGCGCTTCGGCCGAAAGCGAAGCGAGCGTCGCGTCATTGGCCGCCTGCCGGGCGGCCAGCGTCTGTGACAGCCCTTCCGCCATTTCGGGACGCGCCTTGAGGATCGCCTCGAATCCCGGCTTGTCGAGCCGGTAGCACAGCACCTCGCCTTCAGCCACGACGGTTGCCGTGCGCGCCTGACCGGTCAAGAGTCCCATTTCGCCGAAATAGCCGGGCGCCGACAAGGTGGCGAGCCGCTGCCGCGGCGATTCCGCAGGCTGCGCCGCATCGCGGAAAATGCCGACCTGGCCTCGTGCCAGGATATAGAGCGACTCGGCCGGCTCTCCTTCGCGCGTGATGACGTCGCCGGTGACGAACGGCGCCGGCTTGAGCTCCGCCGACAGCGCCTTGCGTTCGAGATCGGTCAACGGCCGGAACAATTCCAGCGAGACGAGCAGCGCGATTCGGGCATCGCGCTCGCGAGACGCCTCTTCGGCGCGGACGTCGCTGGCCGGATTCCAGAAGATCTCGGCGCGAGTGATCGGCACGTCCATTCCTTCGCGCCGCAGGGCCGCGTAAGCATGCAGCCGGACGACCGAATCGGTCAGGTCATCCTGGCTGAGATCGGTCAGCCAGTAGCGGACGACATACTTGATCGAGCTCGCCTCGAAATCGGCGCAGATGCACGACGGCGCAGGCGCGCGCGCCACATTGGGCATGTCGGCGCGGACCAGCGCGGCCTCGATGACATCGATCACGCGGCTCGCCGGCCATTCGTAGCCGACATTGATATCGACGGGCCGCCGCCATGGGATGCGCAGATCACCGCGCCGCGCCAGGACGTGCACCCGATTCTTGACCAGTGTCGAATTGGGAATGATCAGCGTTTCTCCGCTATTGGTGGCTAACGACGTATAGCGCCAGCGTATCCCGACCACCTGGCCCATCGCGCCTTCGACGCGCACCCAGTCGCCGATCCGATAGGTATTGTCGAGTTGCAGCGCCAGCCCGCCCCACAAGTTGGCCAGCGTTTCGCGCAGCGATAGCGCGATGCCGCCCCCCACGAACGCCGATGTCGTGACGATGCCCGCCAAATTGACGCCGAGCACGTCCATCCGGTAGATGGCGTAGATCACCAGCGACAATGCGAAGGTGACGTCGCCCAGGATACGCGGCAGCGCCATCCGCGCCAGCAGGCCCTGAAAGATAAAGACCAGCAGGATGCGGACGAATCCGATCGTCGCGATGACCAGCATGCCTTCGCGCGATGCGATGCCCGCTTTGGTTCCTTCGAGTCCGGCGCCGAAGCGAGCCAGTGCCGAAAGGCCGGCCAGGCCGATCGCCATGATGCTGAGCATCGGAATCAGGCCGGGCCGGGATTCGGGCTTCCAGCGCATCATCACCAGCGCGAGCAGACCGCCGGCAGCGGCGAAGAGCAGCGCTTCGTGAAGCGTTGCGGCAAGATCCATTGTGGCAATCGTTTTTTGCCCGGGGCCGCCCCGGCGTCGCGTGATTATAGAGCCGTACGACAGGCCGCGCTCGCGCCGCCGCGCTGCGCGCCGGCGCCCGAAATCGCCATTCGCCGCCCCGGTACTCTAGAATGACCCCGCCCATGCCCCCGCCACGCACCGGCGGCCAGATCCTGGTCGCCAACCTTCTTGCCCAGGGCGCCGATCTCGCCTTTTGCGTTCCGGGCGAGAGCTATCTGCCGGTGCTCGACGCCTTGTACGATGTGCGCGAGCGGCTGCGGCTGATCGTCTGCAGGCAGGAAGGCGGCGCGGCATACATGGCCGAGGCGTACGGCAAACTGACCGGCCGGCCCGGCATTGCGCTGGTGACGCGCGGACCCGGCGCATCGAACGCCGCGGTGGGCATCCACACCGCGGCGCAGGATTCTTCGCCGATGATCGTGTTCGTCGGCCAGGTGGGCAGCGACTTCGCCGAGCGCGAAGCCTTCCAGGAGATCGACTATCGCCGGATGTACGGCAGCAGCGTCAAGTGGGTCGCGCAGATCGATCGCGCGGATCGCATTCCCGAGTACGTCGCGCGTGCTTTCAGGGTTGCGCAATCCGGCCGCCCGGGCCCGGTCGTGCTGGCGTTGCCGGAAGATATGCTCTTCGCCAGCGCCGCCGTCGACGACGCACCACGCGTCGAGGCGACGCTGCTGCACCCGGCGCCGGAAGCGATTGCTGCGTTGCGCGCGCGGCTCGAGCGCGCGCACCGGCCGCTGGTGCTGGTCGGGGGCAGCGGCTGGAGCGAGCATGCGTGCGCCGACCTCGCGCGCTTCATCGCCGCCAACGACTTGCCCGTCGCGTGTGCGTTCCGCAATCAGGACCTCGTCGACAACCGCGACGAACACTACGCGGGTGAAGTCGGCATAGGCCCGAACCCGAAGCTCGCGGCGCGGGTGCGCGATGCCGACCTGCTGCTGGTCATCGGCGAGCGTCTGGGCGAGGCAGTTACCTCGGGCTACACGCTGTTGTCGGTGCCGAATCCGGTGCAGGCGCTGGTCCACGTGCACCCTGGCGCCGACGAATTGGGCAAGGTCTATCAGCCGGCGCTGGCGATCGCCGCATCGCTGCCGGCGGCGTGCGCCGCGCTCGCCGACATGCCGCCAATCGCGGCGCCCGCCTGGGCCGGCGCTGCCGTCGCGGCGCACGCCGACTATCTTGCCTGGCAGTCGCCTCGGCCGATGCCCGGCGAGCTCGACCTGTGGCAAGCGGTCCGATTTCTGCGTGAGCGGCTGCCGGAAGACGCAATCCTGGTCAACGGCGCCGGCAACTATGCGACCTGGCTGCATCGACTGTACCGGTATCCGCGCTATCGGACGCAGCTCGCGCCCTACAGCGGCTCGATGGGCTACGGCGTGCCGGCCGCGATCGCAGCCAAGGCGGTTTGCCCCGAGCGCATCGTCGTCTCATGGAACGGCGACGGATGCTTTCTGATGAACGGCCAGGAGCTTGCGACCGCCGTCCAGTACGGCCTGAATGTGATCTTCGTCGTCATCGACAACGGCATGTACGGGACCATCCGCATGCATCAGGAAAAAAATTATCCGGCGCGAGTCTATGGGACCGACCTCGTCAATCCGGATTTCGCGGCGCTGGCGCGGGCCTTCGGGGCGCACGGCGAGAGCGTGAGCCGGACGGCCGAATTCGCGCCGGCGTTCGAGCGCGCGCTTGCGCACGACGGTCCGTCGCTGCTGCACGTTCGCGTCGACCCGCAGGCGATCACGATGAACGCGACGATCGCCGAACTGCGCGGACAGGCACCGCAGTAAGCCCGCCCGGACGATCATGCAGACGACGCCCGGGGCGAATACGCTCACTGTCACCGGCCTCTCGGTCGAGTTCCGCACGTCCGAGCGGATCGTCCAGGCGGTGCGCGACCTTTCGTTCGAGATCGGGCGCGGCGAAACGGTGGCCATCGTCGGCGAATCGGGCTCCGGCAAATCGGTGACCGCTTTGTCGCTAATGCGCCTGGTCGAGCATGGCGGCGGCCGCATCACTTCCGGCAAGCTCGAATTCACCCGCCCCAACGCCGATCGCATCGACCTGGCACAGGCGAGCGGCGCGACGATGCGCTCGATCCGCGGCGCGGAGATCGCGATGATCTTCCAGGAGCCGATGACGTCGCTCAACCCGGTCTTTCCGGTCGGCGAGCAGATCGCAGAATCGATCCGGCTGCATCAGCGGATGGACTTTGCGGCTGCCCGCCGGGAGGCGCTGCGCATGCTGGTCCAGGTCCGCATACCCGATGCCGCCGGCGTGCTGTCGCGCTATCCGCATCAATTGTCCGGCGGGATGCGGCAAAGGGTCATGATCGCGATGGCGCTGTCGTGCAAGCCCCGCTTGCTGATTGCCGACGAGCCGACGACCGCGCTCGACGTGACGATCCAGGCGCAGATCCTCGAGCTGATACGCGCTCTTCAGGACGAGATGCATATGGCGGTGCTGTTCATCACGCACGACATGGGCGTCGTCGCCGAGGTCGCCGACCGCGTCGTCGTCATGGTCGGCGGCGAAAAAGTCGAGGATGGCACGGCGACCCAGATTTTCCATGCGCCCGGGCATCCGTACACGCAAGCGTTGCTCGCTGCGGTGCCGACGCTGGGGGCGATGCGGGGGACCGACGCGCCAGCGCGCTTCGTGTTGCGCCGGCAGGAGCCTGGAGCCTACACGGTGCCGGCGCAGGCGGCGCCCCATGCCCCGCCATCGGGCGCCGGTGAGCCGCTGCTGCGTGTGCGCGGCCTGAAGACGCAGTTCCCGATACGCGGCGGGATATTCGGCCGGGTGCGGCGGCGTGTACACGCGGTCGAGCAGGTCAGCTTCGATCTCTACGCCGGCGAGACGCTCGGTCTGGTCGGCGAATCCGGATGCGGCAAGTCGACGACCGGCCGGTCACTGCTGCGCCTGGTCGACATCGAGGACGGCAGCATCGAGCTCGACGGCCGCGAGATCGCACGGCTGTCGCCCGATCAATTCCGGCCGCTGCGCCGCGACATCCAGATGGTGTTCCAGGACCCGTTCGCGTCGCTCGACCCCCGCCTGACGGTGGGGTTTTCCGTCGCCGAGCCGCTGTACATTCACGGTGTGGCATCGGGCCGCGCCGCCGAAGAGCGGGTCGCCTCGCTGCTCGAGCACGTCGGCCTTTCACGCGCCCATGCGCAGCGCTATCCCCATGAGTTCTCCGGCGGGCAGCGGCAACGCATTGCGCTGGCTCGCGCGCTGGCGCTGCGACCCAGGATCATCGTCGCCGACGAGGCCGTATCGGCGCTCGATGTCTCGATACGCGCCCAGATCCTCAATCTGATGCTCGATCTGCAGGACGCGTTCGGTCTGTCGTACCTGTTCATTTCGCACGACATGGCGGTGGTTGAGCGGATCAGCCACCGGGTTGCGGTCATGTACCTCGGGCAGATTGTCGAGATCGGTCCCCGGCGCGCGGTGTTCGAGAATCCTCAGCACCCGTACACGCGCAAGCTGATCGCCGCCGTTCCAGTGGCGGATCCGGCGCGACGGCGCCGCAAAACCGAGCTATCATCCGAAGAGATACCGAGCCCGATCCGGGCGGTCGGCGACGAGCCGGTAGTCGCGCCGCTGGTGGAGGTGGGCCCCGGACATTTTGTCGCGACGCATCGCATTTCCGGCGCGTATTGACCGAGAGCCCAGCCGCATTTTCCGCATCACCTGGAGAAACCGCATGAAATCGCTGCCCCGTCTGCTTCCCGCCGTTGTGCTTGCGCTCGCCGCCTTGGCAGCCGGGCCGGCGACCGCCTCGAAGGACGTCGTGTTCGCCGTCGCCTCGACGTTCACGACGACGGATCCGTACGATGCCAACGACACGCTCTCGCAGGCGATGGCCAAGTCGTTCTACGAAGGCCTGTACGGCTTCGACAAGAACATGAAGATGATCCCCGTGCTGGCCGAGAGCTACGACGTCAGCAAAGACGGCCTCGTCTATACGATCAAGCTCAAAAAGGGCATCAAGTTCCACGACGGTACCGATTTCAAGGCCGACGCCGTAAAGGTGAACCTCGACCGGGTGACCAACCCGGAGAACAAGCTCAAGCGCTATGGCCTTTACAACAACAATATCGCCAAGACCGAGGTCGTCGACGACTACACGGCACGCATTACGCTGAAGACGCCGTTCTCGCCGTTCATTGCCCAGCTCGCGCATCCCTCGACCGTGATGATCAGTCCGGCGGCGCTCAAGCAGTACGGCAACAAGGACATCGCCTTCCATCCCGTCGGCACCGGTCCGTTCAAGTTCGTCGAATGGAAGCAGACCGACTACCTCAAGGTGGCGAAATTCGACGGCTACTGGAAGAAGGGCTACCCGAAAGTCGACACGATCACCTGGAAACCGGTCGTCGACAACAACTCGCGCGCGGCGATCATGCAGACCGGTGAGGCGCACTTCACCTTCCCCGTGCCGTACGAACAGGCCGAGATCCTCAAGGGCAAACCCGACCTGGAAGTGGTCGCTGCGCCGTCGATCGTGCTTCGCTACCTTTCGATGAACACGCAGCAGAAGCCCTTCGACAACCCCAAGGTCCGCCAAGCGATCGCCTATGCGATCAACAAGGAAGCGCTCGCGAAGGTCGCGTTCAATGGCTATGCAACGCCTGCCGAGGGCGTCGCGCCGCAAGGTGTCGAGTACGCGGTCAAGCTCGGCGAGTGGCCGTACAACCTCGCCAAGGCCAAGGAGCTCATGAAGGAAGCCGGTTATCCGAACGGATTCGAGACCGACCTGTGGTCGGCCTACAATCACACGACGGCGCAGAAGGTCACGCAGTTCCTGCAGCAGCAGCTGCAGCAGATCGGCATTCGCACCAAGATCACGTTGCTCGAGGCCGGTCAGCGCGTCGAGAAAGTCGAAAGCTGGCAGGACCCGGCGACGGCGCCGGTGCGCCTGTACTACGTCGGCTGGTCGACGTCGACGGGCGAGGCAGATTGGGCGCTGCGTCCGCTGCTCGACGGCGAGTCCTGGCCGCCCAGACTGTTCAACACCGCATATTACAAGAACCCCAAGGTCGACGCCGACATCAAGAGTGCACAGCTGACGACCGACGGCACCGAAAAAGCGAAGCTCTACAAGGACGCGCAGGAAACGATCTGGAAGGATGCGCCCTGGGCACCTCTGGTTGTCGAGAAACTGCTCTCTGCACACAACAAGAAGCTCAGCGGAGTCTATGTGATTCCGGACGCATCGTTCAATTTCACCGAAGTCGATCTGAAGCCCTGAACGCGGCGGCGGCGCGCGATCCGGCCGCCGCCACGTTCCGCGCACGTCTTGAGCCCGGGCCGCGCGCGGCGAACCGATGCTCCAATACATCGTCAAGCGTCTTCTCGGGCTGATCCCGACCCTGGTGCTGGTCGGCGCGCTGGCGTTCCTGTTCGTCCATCTGCTGCCCGGCGACCCGGCGCGTCTTGCCGCCGGTCCGGATGCGACGCCGGAAACGGTCGCGCTGGTGCGCCAGGATCTCGGCCTGGACAAACCGCTGCCGCAGCAGTTTCTGCGTTTCGTGACCGGTATCGTGCACGGCGATTTCGGCCGGTCGCTGCGCACCAAGCGTCCGGTCAGCGTCGAGATCGGCGAGCGATTCATGCCGACCTTCTGGCTGACCATCGCCGCGATGTCGTGGTCGGTGGTATTCGGCATGACGATAGGCGTCGTCTCGGCGGTCTGGCGCAACCGCTGGCCCGACCGGCTCGGGATGGCGCTGGCGGTTTCCGGCATTTCCTTTCCCGCCTTCGCGCTCGGCATGGTGCTGATGCAGATCTTCGCCGTCCAGCTCAACTGGCTGCCCACGGTCGGCGCCGACAGCTGGCGGCACTACATCCTGCCGTCGCTGACGCTCGGCGCGGCCGTGGCCGCGATCATGGCGCGATTCACGCGTTCTTCGTTCGTCGAAATCATGCAGGAGGACTACGTTCGCACCGCTCGCGCGAAGGGCCTGACCGAGCGCTCCGTCGTGGTCAAGCACGGCTTGCGCAACGCGCTGATCCCTGTCGTCACGATGATGGGCTTGCAGTTCGGATTCCTACTCGGGGGCTCGATCGTCGTCGAAGTCGTCTTCAACTGGCCCGGGATGGGACGGCTGCTGGTCGACGCGGTCGACATGCGGGACTACCCGGTCATACAGGCGGAGATATTGTTGTTCTCGCTCGAGTTCATCCTGATCAACCTGATCGTCGACGTTCTCTACGCGGTCATCAATCCGTCGATCCGGTACCGATGACTACCGCCGAGGCAGTCGTCATCGAGAACACGGCGGTCAGGACGCCGTGGACGGAGTTCTGGCGCAAGTTCAAGAAACAGCATGTCGCGGTCGCCGCCGGAATTTTCGTGTTGCTTCTCGTGGTGGTCGCGATCTTCGCACCGTGGATCGTTCCGTACGACGCCGAGAATTTCTTCGACTACGACAGCATCAACGCGCTGCCCTCGCTGCAGCACTGGTTCGGCGTCGACCCGCTTGGACGCGACATATTCAGCCGCATCGTAATGGGCGCGCGGGTTTCACTGACCGCCGGGTTCGTCTCGGTTGCCGTCGGCGCCGTCATCGGGACGGTGCTGGGCCTGGTCGCCGGATACTACGAAGGATGGCCGGAGCGCATCATCATGCGCGTGTGCGATGTCCTCTTCGCCTTCCCCGGCATCCTTCTGGCGATCGGCATCGTGGCGATCCTGGGCGGCGGGATGACCAACGTCATCATTGCGGTGTCGATCTTCAGCATCCCTACCTTCGCCCGGCTGGTTCGCGGCAACACGCTGGCGCTGAAGCATCTGACGTTCATCGAGGCGGCGCGAAGCGTCGGCGCGCCGGATCGCACGATCATCGCCCGTCACATCTTCCCTGGCACCATCGCCGCCGTCGTCGTCTACTTTTCCTTGCGCATCGGGACGTCAATCATCACCGCGGCAAGCCTGTCGTTCATCGGCATGGGGGCGCAGCCGCCGACGCCGGAATGGGGTGCGATGCTCAACGAGGCGCGTGCCGACATGATGACTTCCCCGCACGTCGCGCTCTTTCCCAGCCTCGCCATATTTCTGACGGTGCTGGCGTTCAATCTGCTCGGCGACGGACTGCGGGACGCGCTCGATCCGAAGATCGACCAGAAGTAGTCAGGGCCGTCAACAGGCGCACGCCTGCGGCTCCGGCCGCCAGCGCGACATCGGGATGTCAGGGAATCGTCACCCCGAACGTGAACAGCAGCCCCGCGCCCCCGATGACGACCACTTCCGAGCAAACGCGCGAAAAGCAATAGCCGAGCGAGGGAATGACCGCCGGGGCGAAGCCGGAATGGTTGAACGGAATCTTGTCGCGATACTGGCCGCGGTAACCATGCACGATGCCAGCGACCACTTTCAGATACAGCGGCTGCAGCCCGGGCAGCGGCCGATAGCGCCAGCCCCCGAACACCGCCTGCGATGCCTGCCCGAACGAATTGTCGAATGCCGCCGCACCTACCAGCCACTGGTCGCTCATGTGATATTCACCGTAGACCAGCTTCGGATATCTGACGTGCCCGGGATCGTAATGGAAATGGGTGTTGTTGAGGCTCGTCTCGAGATAGATGCGGTCGGTCCGCCATGGCTCATCCGGGGCGGTCGCCGCTGGGCCGGCTCCGGGCGCGTTGTTACGACCCGCCGCAGCGTCCTGGGCGGCGGCGGCAGCGCTCGCCAGTGAGATCAGGAAAGCAAGGAGAACGCAGGTTCGGCGCGACAGATCGCTACAACGTCGGAGGGGCACGTGTCAAGTCGGGCGGCGCCGCGCAATGCGACAACGGACGCCATGTGAATGATTGCGAAGTACCCAACGCTAACACATGCCGCGTTGCTTGTCGCGGCGCGCAGCGAGAGCACCCGATCTCATACGGGACACGCGATCGATGGGCCGAGGCGCTCCTTCGCTGCGGCGACGCTGGCGACATCGGACAACGCGACGCCGTTCTTTATCGCCGTGATCTCGGCGAGGATCGACACGGCTATCTCGGGCGGCGTGCGGCTGCCGATATAAAGGCCGATCGGCCCATGAAGTTTCGCGATCTGTTCTTCCGTCAGGTCGAATTCCTCCAGTCGCCGCCGCCGCTTCGCATTGTTGGCGCGCGAGCCCAGTGCACCGACATAGAACGCCGGCGACTTGAGCGCTTCCATCAACGCGAGGTCATCGAGTTTTGGATCGTGGGTCAGCGCAACGACCGCGCAACGTTCGTCGAGCTTCATATCGATGACCGTGTCGTCCGGCATCGTCTTGACAAGGGTAACGCCCCCGATGTCCCAGGCTTCGCTGTATTCGTCGCGCGGGTCGCAGACGGTGACCTGATAGTCGAGACCTACGGCGATCTGCGCGAGGTACTTGGACAGCTGCCCGGCGCCGATGATCAGCATCCGGTAGCGAGGACCGTGGACCGTCGTCAGCGCCGCTCCGTCGAAGCTCAGACCGTCGGCCGCGCGCGAGGGCTCCAGCCGCACGGTCGCGGTATCGAGATCGAGCGTGCGCGCCACCAGTTGTCCCCGCTCGACCATCGCCAATAGCTCTGCGATCCGGCTGTCATGGCGCAAGGGCTCGAGCACCAGCTGGATCGTGCCGCCGCACGGGAGACCGAACTTGCGCGCATCCTCGGCGGACACGCCGTAAGTGACCGCCTGCGGCCGCGTCACGTAGGCGCCTTCGCGGCGCGACCGCTCGACGATGTCATCCTCGATGCAGCCGCCCGACACGGAGCCCACCACCTGCCCGTCTTCGCGCACCGCGAGCAGCGCGCCGGGGGGGCGCGGCGACGAGCCCCAGGTGCGAACGACGGTGACGAGCAGCACGCGCTTGCCCGCGTCGAGCCACTCGGCGCTGCGGCGAAGGACTTCGAGGTCGACGCTGTCCATGCGGTACGCTTTTCGCAGAATCCGACGGCGACTATTCTACGCCGGGCGCAGCCACCAGTAGATCGCGATGCAGGCGACGATCACGGCCGCGAGCAGCAACCTGGTGCGCATCGTCCGCAGTGCCGAAGTGAGCTCCGGTGGCGGCGCGGCCGCGGCTTCCGTGGTCGCGGGCGGGCCACCGCCGGCGCGAGCGACAAAGCGCGCAAAAAAATCATCGGCGACCTTGGCCGCGGCCCCGTCGATCAGACGCGAGCCGATCTGCGCCAGCTTGCCGCCGACCTGAGCATTCACCGCGTAATCGATGCGCGTGCCGGCCTCCGCCGGCGCCAGCTCGACTCTTGCGGAGCCGTTGGCAAAACCCGCGGCGCCGCCCTGCCCTTCGAACTTCAGCGTGTAGGAGCGCGGCGCATCGATATCGGCCAGCGCCAGTCGACCGCCGAATTTTGCGCTGACGGGTCCGACACGAGCAGTCATCGCGAGCCGATACTCGGTGTCCGACACTTGGTCGATCGATTCGCAGCCCGGAATGCATTCGCGCAGCACTTCCGGATCATTCAGCGCCCGCCAGGTCGTATCGACGTCGGCAGGCACTACGCGACTACCTTTCATCTCCATGATCAGGGCCCCGTCTAGCTCACGCCGCGCGCAAGTGCTCGGCGCCCCTGCCGCGACCGGCGGGCCGGCGGGCGAACGCCTCCGCCAGCTGCTTCAGGCTCTGCAGGTTGTGTACGGGCAGAAAATCGTCGACAAACGGCAGCATCGCGCGGATGCCCGCCGGCCGCGCTTCGAAACCCTCGTAGCGCAGCAGCGGATTGAGCCAGATCAGCCGCCGGCACGACTTGGCCAGCCTTTCCATTTCCTGCGGCAGGCCATCCCCGACGTCGCTGTCCAAGCCGTCGCTGATCAGCAGAACGATGGCGCCCTGTCCGAGGAGCCGCCGCGACCAGCGCCGATTGAATTCGCCGAGGCACGCTCCGATGCGCGTGCCGCCGGCCCAGTCGGTGACCGCGCCGCTGATGCGCGCGATCGCGACATCGACGTCGCGCTGCTTCAGATGACGCGTAATGTTGGTCAGGCGCGTTCCGAACAGCAGCGTGTGCACGCGATCCCGGTCATTGGTGATTGCGTGCAGGAAGAACAGCAGCATGCGCGAGTAGCGGTCCATCGAGCCGGAGATATCGCACAGGACGACCAGCGGCGGGCGGCGCCGACGCTTGCGGCGCCACGCCAGCGGCACGATCACGCCGCGGGCCGAAGTCATCGCCCGCAGCGTTGCCCGCAGATCGACCGCGTGCCCCTTTGGCGCGGCGACGGTGCGCCGTACCGGCATCTCGGGCATCGGCAGGCGCAAGCGCGCGATCATCGCCTTGACCTCGCGCAGCTCGATCGCCGTCATCGATTCGAAGTCGCGCGTCTGCAGCACCTCGCGCGGTGAGAAGGTGAAGGCCGCGTCGAGATCGATCTCTTCGCCTTCTGCCTCG
>Ga0207664_10001293_pt1 | contig 16521 bp, 12 predicted proteins | sample LARL83metaG_FD_184349 | JGI IMG/M metagenome (GOLD analysis project Ga0207664, IMG submission 184349) | Corn, switchgrass and miscanthus rhizosphere microbial communities from Kellogg Biological Station, Michigan, USA - LAR L8-3 metaG... | ecosystem: Host-associated > Plants > Roots >... | reverse complement strand
CCCGGCAGGATTCGAACCCGCGACCCACTGCTTAGAAGCTACCGTCGAACCGTCGCAGGACGTCGCCTGGCGTCGCTTTACGGGCCATCTAGCAGCGACAATTGTCGCTGAACGTCGGAGGACGTCGCGCAGCGTCTGTCTCCGTTGGCTCCCCGATTGGCTCCCCAGAATTTACTTGCCTTCGCTAATGTTCGAACGGGCGAAGGCTGTGAGCAAGGTGGATTGCTTGCACTCAGTGAACAACTCGGGCTATCCATATTGTAACGCTGTGTCATCGATGACTGCTCCGCGTTAGTGCAATACGGTGGTGGTTTGGCGGACCCGCGAGAGCAGGCGCTCGGCTCTCAGTAGGGATGTTGAACACCCCAATTGATGACCTTCATCATCTCGATCTGCTGCGCCCCGGTACGCAGAGGTCTTTGATGAGACGATCGGCCTGGCCACTCCGGATCGCGCTGGCTGGGAATCTGATTATCAGATAGTATTGGAACGTGAAAACCATGACCGCGACTGAGGCATCCCGGCACTTCTCGGATCTGCTGGATGCGGTCGAGCGTGGCGAGACGATCATCATCGTCCGGGGTAGCCATCCAGTCGCGGAGATAGGCCCGGCTCATCGGCGTACCGGTGCCAGCCTGCGCGCTGCCCTCGCCGATGTGCCTCCGCCGGATGACGCGTTCAGCCGGGACATAGCATCAGCCATCGCCCTGCTCGACTCGGAGGTAGGCGACCCGTGGGCCGACGCCTGATCCTCGACTCGAACATCCTGATCGCTTACGAACGCGGGACCATGGACCGCTCGTCGCTGGACGACGACGAGCTCGCCATAGCATCGGTTTCGGTCGCCGAGTACCGCGTCGGGATCGAACTAGCCGATACGGCCAGCCGGGCGGCCGAGCGGGCCCGGGCACTGGTAGCCATAACGTCTGCCGTAGATGTCCTTGATTACACGCAGGCGACAGCAGCCCATCATGGGCGCCTGCTCGCCCACGTCCGCCGGTCCGGATCCCCGCGCGGAGCACACGACCTGATCATCGCCGCTCACGCAGCGGAGACTGGACGAATGATCCTCAGCCGCGACGCCAAAGCGCGCTTCGGCGACCTCCCAGGGGTAAGCGCGATTGACGCGTAAGGCCGACACCCGGATCCTCGTTCCTCGGTGGGGGATACGGGCCGGCTCCCGGGCAGCAGGAACAGGCGATGATGTCATCGGCGGCCGGCCGGCTCTCGTGGAAGGCGATGGTGAGCGTAAGGAGCTTCCGTCGTTCCGCCCGGGTCCTGGCCGCCGTCCGAGGACGCGCCGGGCATAACCTACCGTTACGACATCGCAGGTCACAGCCTCAATGCACGACTTCGCCGTGCCCCTGGGCCTGAGGGGAGCTAGTCTTCGACGTTTCACTCGGGCAGCGTGCCTTCCGCCTCGCCGGGATTACCCAAGTGGATATCGGCGGCGTCTGGCTCGTCGTGGCGGCGGCGCATCTCGTCCGCTGCCTTCTGGTCGTGATCGTTCACGAGACGAGCTACCTGGTTCGTCAGCATGAGCCGGATGTCGTCGCTGGGTGCGGGGTCAAGTGAGTCAAGGAAGGCGTCGAAGCGCTCGGCCGGGGTTGGCGGCTCGACGGGCGCATCGAATGCGGCACTGCCCGTGTCGTTCGTGTGGTTGTCGTTGGCCGCGTGCGCGAGTTTGGTGAGCAGGTCGATATTGGTGGAAACCTGCTCGAGGTTGTCTTCATGTTTCGCCAGCCACCACACGACGGCGCTCCCGGCGTCCTTGAGCACGTCCGTACGAAGGTAGTGGCGCTTACTCACCTGATATCGCCGCTGGTACTCCCAGAGTCCTTCTTCCTTGCGCAGGGTGGCGAGTTCGTCCAGTCGTTTCTGATCCTCGAGCGGCAACTGGAGGTGAACGGACTCGGCCATGACCTCGACCTGAAGCCCGGGGTCGGGCTGGAAGACCCCGAGGGCCACGGCGAGATCGGAGGCGGCCAGCGCGGCCTCGCCGGGGTCCCGCTCCTTCGTGATATCGCGCGCACGACGGATGATCTCCCTGACGGCGATGTCGCCCGTCCCTGGGACCCCGGTGGCCGACGGCCGCCAAGTGATGCTGGCCGCGAACCCGAAGTGGTAGTCAGCGAGGGCAGTAGGCAGCCGGATGCCCGTGACGGGGCGCGTCTGGAGCTGAGCGGGCGGAGGCGGGGCGACCACAGCGACCCGGGCGGGTTCAACCGGCGGTGGCGGCGCCGCCTGCGACCACCACGTGACGACGGTCAGGACAGCGCCGCCGCCGACAATAGAGAAAAGGAGCGCGTCTAGGACCGACAGGCGAGTGGCAACGGCTAGACAGGCAAAGACCAGGCAGCCGACGGCGAGACCAGCCAGCACAGCGTTGCGACGATTAGACATGCGGGCACCTTGCGTTCGTGGCGATGGTCAACGGGGTCTTCAGGGGAGTTCGACCCCCTGAGCGGCGGAGATCTGATTGAGGACGAAATCGGCGATCACGTCGCGGAACGGGGCCCGGTGCGCGAGCCCGTACAGCTGCGGCAGAACGGTGGTGGCTGATCGCCCGCCCCCGATGAGCACGTCCAGGAGCGGACGTCGGCTGGCGTCATCTTCGGCCGCGCAACGGAGCCAGTCACTGGCCCGGGAGGCCCAATCTGTGTCTGGTAGCCGGGTGAAGGCGAGCGTCCAGCCTGCTGTCAGCAAACGGGGCAGGTCGCCTTGCCCGATCGGCGGCGGGCTGGTCGGCTGCCGGGCGGTAAGGCGGTTGGGATCGGCGACGCGGAGGAAAATGCGTGCGTCAACAGCCCATGTCCTTTCAAATGGCCTGTCGGCCAGCCGCGCGAGTAGCAGGCGCAGCAGTGGGCCGTTGCCGTAGACGACATTGACTAGGGCGTCCCATATGTCAGTCCGCTCGGGGTGCTGTCTGGCTAGGTGGTGCAGGCGGACAAGGGCCTCCGCTGGATGGGTCCCGATCATCTGCTGGCAGGCAGCCACAAGGACCGTGGCCAAACTGCCCGACGTGTCGACCGCCCGGGACCAGTCGTAGATCTGCCGCCGGAAGGTTCTGCTGTTCGCCTCGTCTCCGAGGCCCACCTGGAGAACGGCGGCAGCAGCAAGTTCAGCACCTGGCCTTGATGGCGTTGCTGTCAGGTGCTCGACCACGTCTGTCCAGTAGCGCTGGTATCGGGCGTCGAGACATTGGGCAGCGAATCCGCGAGCCACTTCCACTCGGTCCTCGGGGCTGAGCTCGTTCGAACCCAGGGTGGCGCGGACCCAGGTGGCCAGGACATCATGCAGTTCCGGGAAATGCCGCCAGAAGAACAGGCGGACAGCCGCTTCATATCCGGGACTGGTGAAGCGGACATCGCGCGCGGTGCCGGTCTCAGCGCCGACCTCGCGCAGTCGTTCGCCCAGCGGGGGACGGTTGAGCGCGGCGTCGGATTCACCGGGGAGGCTAGCCATCAGTGCCGATGCCGCGCCGTCTATGACGTCGGCATGCGCCCCGTGGAGCATGGCGACCGAGAGCAGGAGCGCGCGCTGCGACGCCAAGGTCAGCTCGGTGAGCGCCTCGCTGACCGGTGTTTCGCGCGGAGATGTGGGCTGTTCGGCCGCCGCGATCCAGCGCTGGAGGTCACCTTTGTCAGCCTGGCCGGCCCGTTGTTTCCTGGCGTCCAGGATGTCGTCGACGAATCGGCGAATATCGCCCATAGACGGCGAGCTTTTCAAGAAGTCCGGCGTGGGCTGGTCTGCGCCGCTGGCCAGGCCTTCGACGCTGAGAAGGTGGCCGAACACCTCTTCCGGCCGCGGGCTGTCTATCCGCCTCACGTAAGGGCGGAAGTCGGCGTGCAGGTCCAGCCCGTTCGGCTGGATGACGACGAGTCGCGCGTTGCGTTCCTGGACGTGGTGGTGCAGAACGGGTAGCTCCTTCTGGATCTGACTCCAGAGTTGCTGGGCCGCGCCAGAAAGATCCACCCACATACCGTCACCAGGGCCGATCAGGTCTGGGTCGATGGGAAACCACGATCCCTCCTCAGGCGGCTGCGGGTCCAGTTCGTGCAGCTCACCCTGGCCAGACCACGAGTTGAACACGAGCATTTGCGCGGCCGTCGTCCGGCCGGCACCAGGCGGCCCGAGGAGGACGACGGTGCCCAGTTCCCTGATAGCGGCCTCCGCCTCAGCGAAGCCTGGCGGTGGAACGAAACGTTCAGCTAGTCGGCGCAACTGGTCGATTGGCTGGCGGAGCGGCTGGAGCCGCTTCAGGCCTGCGGCTATGAGGTTTAAATTGTGCTGGGTATTGCCGTCACCGAACATTGCCGGCCCGGTCGCATTCCTGAGGTTGAAGCTACGCACGCCGCCGGAGATGTCGCGACCCTGAACAAGGTTCCCGGCAACATCACGCGCTGAATTATCGGTGAATTCTGAAGCAGTGACCTCTTCGGCCGTCTGGTCCGCGGCCTTCAGGGTCGGCACCTGGTCGGCGAGGAAATCACCGATCCGCTTGAGGTCGTCGGTGCTCTCGTGCATATCGAGGCGCAGGGAATGCACGTCCGCCAGCCACATCAGCTCCGGCGGCAGGCTGGCCCGGTCGAGCCGGTCGGTTTTACGCCCCTTGATCACCGGAACCACCTTGATACCGGATGCCTGGGCCGCGAGGATCTCCATTCGCACCCAGTCGCCTTCCTCGCGCAACTGGGGGGCTGCCCCCCAGTCCGGTCCCATGACAGCGAGCAGCACGTCACTTTTCCTGGCTGCGTCGATGAGCGCCTTCGGGAACAATTCGCCCGGCCGGATCGAGTGGGACGCCTTGAAGACGTGCTCCTTACCGAAGCGGTCGGACAGGCGTGCGGCGAGGAACTCAGCGGCTTCGTCCCCGTCCCCAGTCCGGTAGTTGATGAAAACCTCGGCCACGAGTTAGTCCTTTCGTCGTGATGGATGACCCGCTACGGGGTTGCGGCGCGCAGCGCCGTGCCGAGCCTGGGGGACAGGTCGCGGACGGCGGGGTTCTTCGGGTACCGGCCGAGCGTGCGTGCGAGCCCGCGCAAGTCGGCGGCGATGGTGGCGGACCTCACCCGCATGAGGTCGTCGAGCAGGCCACGGGCGAGCCGGCACGCGTGGTCGATGTCTCCGGCGGTGGCGTAGGCACGTGCGCACCGCACTCCGTAGCGCGCCTGAGCACGGGTGGCTCCCCCGGGAATCATGGCCAGCTGCCGGTCGATGATCCGTGCCGCGTCGCGTGGCCGGCCGAGGTCGTACAGGCACCAGCCCCTGATCATTTCCGCCGGATCGACCAGGTTTGCTGTGCCGATCACGGGCTGGCCCGCATCCATGGTCGTGGCGCTGAGCAGAGCGCTGGCACGGTCGAGGGCACGCATGGTCGAGTCGTAGTCTGCGGCGATGGCATGTCCTTGCGCCTCGCGGGCGGCGGCCAGACCGCGAATTCGCGGCGGTAGGGTGCTGGCCTGGGCACGCCCGGCAAGCTGCGTGGTTTGTGCCGCGTCACCGCGATACAGCGTCACCAGCGCGTACCTGACTAGGCCATAGGCGGCGAAGCTTGGGTCGCCTGCCGCGTTCGCGAGGTCAATCGAGTGCCGTGTCCACCCCAGCGCGCCGGAATCGGTTCCCCTTTCCTGAGCGAGCCATCCCGTGTACTCGGCATAGCGTGAGGCGATAATCAAAAAGGGCTGGCCGGCGCGTTGACCAGTATGTGCAGCAATTTTTTGGATGAGGGTGAGCTGCCCGGCTAGCACGGGAACCAGGATGGCGGGGTCTGCGACCTGCCCGAGTTCGCGGTAATGATCCAGTTGGGCGCGGAAGATGGCCAGCAGGTCCGTGTGATCGGCCTTTCCGGGAGCGTCGTTACCACTGAGACAGATGGCGGGAGCTGCCAGTGCGCCGGCTGCCAGGACCTGTCGGCGGCTCGCGGGTTTAAGCTTGGCCAGCGAAGCGAGTTCGCCGTCGGCATCAAGCACGGCATCGCACAGTCGTGCGAGGTCACGGCTGGGTGCTTTGATTCCGCGTTCTACCTTGCTGAGCTGGGCTTTGCTGTAGTGCACAAGGTGAGCGAGCTGAGTAATGCTGATGCCAGCGGTAAGACGCTTTTTCCTGAGCTCTTCGCCGAACACACGAGATTCGTTATCCACCTGGTGACCCTTCGTGCTGTCGCCTGGGATCGCCCGAGGGCAACGCCTCTAAGGATCTGTTATGCCGCTGACGGTGACAAGGGGAGCCGGAGTGTTTCCCGTTTCCTTTCTCGTGGGACGACAGTTGCGCACGAGGTGAAATTAAACCCGCCCAGTATCGTGGCTAAGTTGATCTTCCTGGGCATGCAGCGTGTCCCGGACCTCAGTCTTGGACCGGCCCGTGACCTTTTACGGACCCGCATCCCCGACGTGCTGTCACCGAGGTTCACCGGTCCGACGCACCGGTTCTTGGCCTCGTCCCAGTAGATCGAGTCCTCTCCGCGGCCGCGGCGTTTGCCCGAGACGGGCGTCATGAGAGCCGCTGTACGCCGATTGGTTCCCCGCCACGCGACCAAGGGAACCCGCAACGCTCTGACCTGGCGCGCCCGGCAGGATTCGAAACCCGCGACCCGCTGCTTAGAAGCTACCGTCGCAGCGTCGCGGGACGTCGCCTGTTGTCGCTCTACGGGCTATCTAGCAGCAGATACTGTCGCTAGACGTCGGAGGTCGTCGTGTGGAGTCTGTCTCCGTTGGCTCCCCCATTGGCTCCCCTGAATTTACTTGCCTTCGCTAATTTCGAATAGACGAAATAAATGTCGAATAGGTGACTCGGGCGTGTTGCCTGGCGAGCCGAGACATCCACCCAGTAACGCTGCGTCATCGATGGTCGTCGGAGGAACGCACGCACCCCCGCCTATAGTTGGCTGCTTCACCTTACAGATGACCACTTCCGCTGCGCTCCGAACTGGTTATCTGTGTGTTCCCTACTTCACCGTGATTGCCACTCAGAGGTACTAGTGAGCCTGTTCAGGTGAGGTGAGCTGGAGTTCTTCGGCCTCGGTGATGACCGCAGGTCCGCTGGGGGAAGATCGGCGTCGAAGGTTTCGGTGAAGCCGCCGACGCCTTGCATCTGCTGGGGTGTCAGGTAGGAGGACAGCCTGCGGCCGTGGCGGATCTTGGCGAGGACAGCCTGGATCATCTCGCGCCCGGGGATGGACAGGTCGTAGCCTGGTTGTGTCACAGCTGACGCTACGAGTCCCGCCCCGGCGTCCCGCCAGGGAAAACCCGGGCGGCTGACCCTGGCCTGCGCTGTCCCTGGCCATCCAGGCCGTATGCCGATCGCGAGCACACGTTGCCGCTTTACCCGCCCTTCCAGGGCAGTTACGCTGCGGTCAAGGCGATGGCGCAGCTATGGCGGAGCTGATAGCCACGACTCCGATACCAGCCAGGGCAGGCCGTCGGCCCTGGCCTCACCGGGCCCATAACGGACCAGCCGGAGGCCGCATGACCACTTACGCCCAGCCAGGCGACCAGGACACGGCATAGCACCGGGCCGATGACCGCCAATCCCAGGCAGCCGGGCCGCGTGGCGGGGCTGATGGACCGGCAGGCCGAACGCGACGCGCTGGACCGGCTCCTTAACGCGGTCCGGGCCGGTGAGAGCCGGGCCCTGGTGGTGCGCGGCGATCCGGGCGTGGGCAAGACAGTGCTGGTGGATTACCTGACCGGGCGGGCCTCGGGTTCGGGGTGCCGGGTGGCCCGCGCGGCGGGCGTGCAGTCGGAGATGGAACTGGCCTTCGCGGGCCTGCACCAGCTGTGCGCGCCGATGCTGAATCACCTCGACGCGATTCCGGGGCCGCAGCATGATGCGCTGCGGACCGCGTTCGGCATGGCCGGCGGGCCGCCGCCGGACCGGTTCTTCGTCGGGCTGGCCGTGCTCAGCTTGCTGTCGGAGGTGGCCGCCGAACGCCCGCTGATCTGCGTGGTCGATGACGAGCAGTGGCTGGACCAGGCTTCGGGGCAGGCGCTGGGGTTCGTGTCGCGGCGGCTGGCCGCCGACCCGGTCGGGATGGTGTTCGCGGCCCGCGAGCCGGGCGTGGAGCTGGCGGGGCTGCCGGAGCTGGAAGTCGGCGGACTACAAGATGATGACGCGCGGGCGCTGCTGGCTTCGGCGCTAGCCGGCCCGCTGGATGCCCGGGTCCGGGACCTGATCATCGCCGAAACTCGGGGTAATCCGCTGGCGTTGCTGGAATTGCCGCGCGGGCTGACCCCGGCGCAGCTGGCGGGCGGGTTCGGCCTGCCCGGCGCGGCGCCGCTGGCGGGACGGATCGAGGACAGCTTCGCCCGGCAGCTCGATGCCCTGCCGGAGCAGGCCCGGCGGCTGCTGCTAGTGGCGGCGGCCGACCCGTCGGGTGACCGGGCGCTGGTGTGGCGGGCGGCCAGGAGGCTGGGCATCGGTGTCCAGAAGGCGGACGCAGCGGTGGAGGCGGAGCTGGTCGAGTTCGGCACCCCGGTTCGGTTCCGGCATCCGCTGGTGCGCTTGGCTGCCTACCGGTCTGCGTCTAGCCCGGAGAGACAGCAGGTGCACGCGGCGCTGGCTGCGGTGACCGATCCGCAGGCCGATCCGGATCGTCGGGCCTGGCACCGGGCCCAGGCCGCGGCCGGGCCGGACGAGGAGGTCGCGGCGGAGCTGGAGCGGTCGGCGGGCCGGGCGCAAGCCCGGGGCGGGATGGCCGCAGCCGCGGCGTTCCTGGAGCGGTCGGTGCTGCTGACCGCCGATCCGGCGCGGCACGCTGAGCGGGCGCTGGCCGCCGCGCAGGCCAGCCTGCAGGCCGGCGCGTTCGGCAAGGCCCTGGAACTGCTGGACAGAGCAGAGGGTCAGGGTTCCGAGCCGCTGGAGGAGCTGCAGAGCGCCCGGGCCGATTGGCTGCGCGGGCATGTCGCGTTCGCTTCCGGAATGGGTAGCGATGCTCCGCCGCTGCTGCTCACGGCGGCCCGGCGTCTTGAGCCGCTCGACCTGGGGCTAGCCCGCCACGCCTACCTGGACGCCTGGCTTGCGGCAGTGTTCGCCGGCCGCCTGGCCGCCCAGGCAACCCTGCTGGAGATCTGCCGCTCCGCCCGCCGGCTCCCGCCGCCGGCCGGTCCGCCGGGCAAGCCCGAGCTGGTCCTGGACGCTCTGACGATGCTGGTCACTGACGGGCCGGGCACCGCCGCGTCGGCCTTGCGGGCGGCGATGGACGCGTTCACTGGCGCGGACGTCACCGCGGAAGAGCGGTTGCGGTTGAACACGTTCGCCGAGGGCGCCGCCATCGCCTTGTGGGACCTTGATGCCTGGCGCGCTCTGGTGGAACAGCAGGCCGCAACGGTCCGTGCCGTCGGCGCGCTCGGCCAGCTGGCGCTCGTGCTGGTCGGGCTGGGTGCCACCACGACCTGGGCGGGTGACCTGGCCGCGTCTGCCTCGCTGGTCGCCGAGTCCGACATGGTCTGCGAGACGACTGGCGCGCACGCTCCTCCGTTCGCCGCGCTGATGCTCGCCTGCCTGCGTGGCCGTGAGGCCGAGGCCGTCTCGCTGGTCGAGGCCACGATCGCCGGGGCGACGGCCGGCGGGCAGGGCCTCACCGTGGGCTACGCGAACTGGGTCGCCGCGATTTTGTACAACAGCCTGGGCCGGTATGAGCAGGCGCTGGCCGCGGCCACGCAGTCCAGCCAGGACGCGGCTATGTATGTCTCACTGTGGGTCCTGCCCGAGCTGATCGAAGCCGCTGTGCGCAGCGGGAACGCCGATCTGGCGGCCGGGCCGATGGCGCGGCTGGCGGAATCCACGCAGGCCGGAAGCACCGACTTCGGGCTGGGGATCGAGTCCCGTTCGCGTGCCCTGCTCGGCGACGGCGATACCGCCGAGCGCCTCTACCGCGAGGCCATCGAGCGGCTCTCCCGCACCCGTTACCGGCCGGACCTGGCCCGCGCTCACCTGCTCTACGGCGAGTGGCTGCGCCGGGGCAGGCGCCGCACCGATGCCCGCGCGCAGCTGCGGATCGCCCACGACATGTTTGACACCATCGGCATGGAGGCGTTCGCCAGCCGCGCCGGGCGCGAACTGCGGGCCACCGGCGAGACCGTGCACAAGCGCACGGTCAGGGCCCCGAGCACGCTGACCGCGCAAGAAACCTCCATTGCCCGGCTCGCCTGCGACGGCCAAACCAACTCCGAGATAGGCACCCAGCTGTTCCTGTCCGCCCGGACGGTCGAATGGCATCTGCGCAAGATCTTCACCAAGACCGGCGTCGGTTCCCGCCGCGAGCTGCGCACCGCGCTGGCACGGCTCGGGCCAGACGGCCAGACGGCCTAGCCGCAGGCATCAGCGGCCACGCTCTACCTCTTCGCCGTCGGCGGGCAAGATCTCGCCGGTGATGCCGGGCGAGGATTCCAGGAACAGCACGCGGTCCACCACGTCGCTGACCTGGCCGGGCCGGCCCGGCGAGACGGCGTTGACCCGGATGCCATAGTCGGCGTACTCGACGGCCAGCGATCTGGTGGCCGCGGCTAGCCCGCCGTTGGCCAGCGCGGCGAGGACCGCGGGCGCGCCGGAGCCCGGGACCTCGGCCGGGGCGGCCAGGACGCTGACCACGTGACCGCCGTACCGGATTGCCATCTCGTCGATGGCCCGCTGGGTCAGCCAGAAGAACCCGGCCAGGCCGGCGCCCGCCACGAGAGCGTAATCGGCAGCCGTGTAGTCGGTGAACGGCTTGGAGATATGCACGCCCGCGTTATTGACCAGGGTGTCGATGCGGCCGAACCGTCCGAGCGCCCCGCCGACGATGCGGTCAGCGACCTCAGGATCGGTGACGTCTCCGGCGACAGTGAGCACACCCGGATCCTCGGACGGCGTAATCGTGCGGGCGCTGGCCACCACCGCCCAGCCCCGCCTGCGGTAGCCGGCCACAAGCCCGGCCCCGGTGCCCTGGAAGGCGCCGCTGACGATGGCGACCTTACCCGTCATGGGGTACCCTGCCCGCTCCGCGGGGGCGGACGCCCGCAACCGCTTGGTCCGGCGTTCCGGCAGGAACGCGGGTCATGATGACGGGGTATCCCATGGGCGGCGCATTCCGATATCCGTGGTCGGCGATCACCCCGGCGCGGTGCTCGGGGACGGGAAAAGCCGTGACGATAACGCTCATGTCAGATGCTTCCCCTGCATTGTTGACCAGCGGATCTCGGCCAGCCTTAAGACGGCTAGGGGTTCTGCCGCAGGTTCCCGATCGCGGTCCCGAGGTTGGTCTCGATGCCGTCCGGCTGCTGGAGGCCGTTAGCCAGCAGAAGCTGGACGAACGGCCGGTTCTCCGGGCGCCCGGCGGTAGCGAAGTACGCCTTCAGCCCGGGCGCGAACTCCTCGTCGGCGGGCAAGGTGGCCACGTCGACCAGTTCCTTGATGCCGGTGACCGCGATCTTGCCGAAGGCCGCGATCCGGCGGGCGAAGGCATCGGTGAAGCCCTCGATCTCGGCGTCTGGGATGACGCGGTTCACGTAGCCGTATTCGGCGGCTAGGGCGGCCGGGATGTCATCGCCGCCGAGCAGGATCTCCAGGGCGCGCCCCCGGCCGACCAGGCGCCCGAGCCGCGCCATCGGGCCGCCGCCGGGGACGGCGCCGACGCCGACCTCGAACTGGCCCAGGACCGCCTTCTCCGAGGCGAAGCGGATGTCGGTGGCGAGCACGAACTCGCTACCCGCGCCGCGGGCGCGGCCGCGGATCTCCGCGATCGTGGCCACCGGCACCCTGCTCAGCCGGATGAAGTTGTCCAGGTACGGGTGCAGGCCGGTCGGGCCGGGTGGCATCCCGGCGACGCGGGCGTTGTCGGCCAGGAAGTCCCAGTGAGCCATGAAGTAGCCCGGCTTGCCGCTGCGGAAGACGACTACGGTGAGGTCCGGATCGTTCTCGATCCGCTCGACGAGCGCGCCAAGCTGGTCGATGGTGTCCGGATCCAGCAGGTTGACCGGCCCGTTGTCGAAGGTCACCCGCCAGTAAGACGGGGACACCTCATCGACGTGGAACTGTTCTGCAGTAGTCATGACTGTGGCTCCTGACTTTGAGGACAGCGTCCCAGCCGTGCCCGGTCCAGGGGCGAGTGCTCGCGGCGTTTACCCCGGTGGGCCGCATCGGCGTGGCACCCCTGTATGTCCCAGGCCAGGTCGACCGCGCAGCTCAACGGAGCGAGGCCTGGCCTAGATCGCCCAGGGCGACGGCTAGACCCCGGCAGTATGCGGGCTGGAGTTGTGCGCCGCGGCCGCTGTGTCCCGGTACGGGCCCAGGAACGCGGTCAGCGCCGCCAGCAACTGCTCGGGAGCCTGCTCGGCGACCCAGTGGCCGCAGCCAGGGATGACCACGGTCTGCACGTCGTCCGCGGCGAGTTTCATCGTGTTGGCGGGTCCTTCGCCGGCGCTTTCCCCGCCGCCGATGGCCAGGACGGGCAGGGTCAGACGCCGGGTCTTGCGCTGCTCGTTCTGCGCGATGATGGCAGGGAGCGCGCGGTAAAACCCGAAGCTGCCGCGCAGGTGGTCGGAGTCGGAGGCGAGAGTGTCGATGTAGTACTTGACGGCATCATCGGGCAGCTTGTGCGTCCCAGCTGAGGCATCGAACTCGGCGCCGAAGAAGATATCTTCCCGCCCGGTGACAAGCTGTTCGTTGATCTTGGGGAGCTGGTTGAAGGCCAGGTGCCAGAGCCGGGCGTTGAGCACCGGGGGCAGGAACAGGGGCGGTGAGGGAGATATGCCCGGCAGCGGGGCCTCGGAGACGACCAGGCGGTCGACCCGCTCCGGGTGATCGGCGGCCAGGGCGTAGGCGATCGGCATACCCACATCAGTCCCGTACAGGGCGAACCGCCGGTGGCCCAGCGCATCCATCAGTGCGACCAGATCGCGAGCGAGGGTGCCGGTGTCGTACCCGTCCCGGGGTTTGTCGGACAGCCCGATGCCGCGCTGGTCGACTGCGATGACGGAGAAGTCCCGGGCCAGGGCCGGCATTACCATGCGCCAGGCGTACCAGGTCTGAGGCCAGCCGTGCACTAGCAGCAGCGGCGGGCCATCTCCTCCGGTGACCGCGTGCAGGCGCAGCTCACCGGTATCCACGTACCGGCTGGTGAACGTATCGGTGAACCCGGCCGGGAGGTTCGGCGCCCCGGAGACCGAGCCGGGGCCCTCCGGGATGGGCAGGCCGGTCGACGATGAGTTCATCAGGATCCCCTTTCACGAGTGGTACTGCTCACAATCGCTCGCTGACCGACGCATCGCACCGGTAGTACCCCCTGGCGCGTACCCTGGCCCGCGCTAGGGTGCAGCTTGAGCCTCGCGCCGGCCACCCCGGACGGCGACGCTCGGCCGCCGTGATGCTCACGTCCCTGTGCGCCCGCGCCGCGCATGTCCGACACCGCCGGCGCGACACCGGCCAGTTCGCCGCCCAGCGTGGCATCCCACCGTGCGGCCAGCGCGTCCCAGTCGATCGCGCCCGCGTGCTTGCCCTTGCGTGACTGCAAGGTGGCGGCGTTGGCGATGAACAGGAGCTCGCGCGAGGTCGGCGCGCGGCCGTGCTTGCGCTCCCAGGCCCGCGCGAGTTCGCGCTCCTTCTCGCGCACACGGATCGTACGGGTCGATCTGCGCCTGGCTAATGCCGTGGATCTCGTTGCCGCGGCCGTCGGCGCGCGGGATCCAGTCCACGCCGAACTCGCGGGTCAGCTCGCACTCCACCGCGGTGGCGGCGACCGCATGAGCGCGCCGAGGACCGCGCGGACGCTCATGGTGTCCAGGGCGCGTCAGTTGCCGTCGCGGTAGGTGCGGGTGATCCGGGCGATCTGGTTGTGGATGTGATCCTGGGGGGTCGCCGTCGCGGCTGGTGCCCTGCAGCCAGGAGGTGACGATCAGCCCGGCGGCCTCGAACCGGCCCGGCTCGCGGCCGTCGACCCGGGCGCCGTGGTAGCCGGTGCGGGTGATCCCGGCCCAGACCTGCAAATACTCCAACGCCGCCCGGTTCGCCTTGAGCAGCACCTCCTGAAACCGCCGCTCCCGCGCCGCCCAGTACGTGGCCGCCTGGCGGTCGTCGGCCAGGCGGGTACGGCGCTCGTTCTCCCGGATCGAGGCGTGCAGCACCGAGATGGACTTGGAGAACGAGACGGTCACGTCGTAGTAGGCGGCGGGCTGCCGGGTCGCCTGCGCGGCTTCGCGTTCGAGCTCGATGACCCGTTCGGCGGTGGCGTGAGGCTCGGCCGCCGTCAGCCGGGCCAGGTGCTCAGCGAAGGTCGGGTACCGGCCGCGGGGCCAGCCGAGCCTGGTCCCAGTACGCGGGTCGGTCTGCCGGTACACCGCGTCATACGACTGCCGCTCGACGGTCTGGCCGGGGGAGAGGCCGAGTGCCTGGGCGCCGGGTCCCCACCAGCGGTCGGGTGTTTCTTCGGCCTGGGCGGCGTTGAGGTAGTAGCCGCCGGTGGTGCGCTGGGCGGCGTGGTCCTGGGTTTTCCAGATATAGCCGAGGTCGTAGCCCTTGGCGATGGTGACGACCACGGCCAATACCGCTGCCTCCTCTCCGGGGTCGCGTGGCCGCAGGGCTGACCATGATCATTTCGGTGAATGCAACGGTCTGCGGCGATATGAACCATGGTGGGCAAAGGGCGGTTCATGATCGCTGGCAGCAAGCGGGAGAAGAGAGTGCCAGGAGGCAGGAAAAGTTGCAGTGATCAGGTGAAATGGGAATTTAGGATTCGCTGCGGAAAATGGTGCTTCGTGCCGGGGCTATCGCCGGGACGGCGCCTTTGACCGCCGGTGCTCTACGGCTTCGGGGATGCGAGATCGAGCATCCGTTCGGCCTCATCTATGCCGAGATGCCAGGGGTAGCCGTCGATCAGGTTGCCGCCGGTGCGAGGCGGATGCGGCTGGAAGCCACCCAGTCCCAGCAGGATCCGTACGCCTTCGGCGCGCAGGGACTCGACACCACGGCGGAACGGGGCACGGCCCGCTAGGGCGGTGTTGACGAATGGAAGGACCACAATTGGTACATCCAGGCCGATCGCCTCGGCGAGGATGCCCAAGGCGTAAGTGTCGCTGATGCCCTGGGCCCACTTGTTGATGGTGTTATAGGTGGCCGGGGCGACGAGGATGGCGTCTGGGATGTGGGACCTGGGCGCGCCGGGTTTGGCGTACTGGCTCCGCACCGGGCTGCCGGTCTGCCCTTCGATAGCGGCCACGTCGAAGAAGTCGAGTGCGGCGGGGGTGGCGGTGACCTGAACCGTCCAACCGCGGTCCTGGGCCAGCTTGACGCATGTGCTGAGCGCGGCCGCCGGGCCAGCTCCGCAGGCGACGATAGTCAAAACGCGGTGGCTGGGTGTCACCTGGGGGCGCCGATCCTGCTGGCGAACTGTTCCGCATCGCGGCGGATGCTCGTCGGGGCCAGGGCAGCCAGGTTACGGGCCAGGGTGCCGACGGATGGCCGGGCGGCGACCTCCTGCGGCGCGGTGTCTTCCGCGGCGCGGAGGGCGGCGTGGGCCTGTTCGTATTTGCCCCACTGGAAGAAGGCTCGGGCCATGTCGATGAGCAGTGAGGCCTTCCGTTCAGTGACGGTGACCGTGCGCAGGTCGATCTGACGGGCTAGGTCGATGGCGGTTCCGGCATCGCCGAGGGTGACGGCTACGTTGACCTGGTGCATGGCGGTATTGACCGGCCCGAAGGCGGTCCCGCGCAGGTTGGCGTCCTTACCTACCCTGCGGGCGGCGTCGGCTGCCTCGCTGAGCATCTCTTGCGTCGCGCTGCGTTGGCCGTGCTGGGCAGCGGCGATAGCCCCGCGCAGCAGCAGTGAGCCGTATACGGACAGCGACTCCGAAGTCTTGATTCCGGTCTCGTGGTCCAGTCGCGCCGCGTGGTTCTGCGCGGTGGTGACAGCTGCGGTCAGATGACCCGAGCTCATCAAGGTATGGGTGACAATCCGGCTGCTCGTACCGACCGTCAGGGGATCCTGGCTGGCCAGTGCCGCGGTCATGCTCCGGTCGGTGGCGACGTGCGCCAGGCCCTGGTCGCCGATCTTGAGCAGGAACCCGGCGGCGACATGGTAAGCATCAGCTGAGAGGACGCAGGCACGGAGCCTGTCATCGCCACCGAGGTAACGGCAGGCGGAATCCAGCTGGCTGAGCAGGCCGGGCAGGCGGCTGACCAGTTCGGCGTACCGGCAGGCTTGATAGTCCTTACGAGCCCGGGCGACGCTGGGAGCTAGGTCAGCGAGGTCAAGATGCGGGACGGACTGTCCGGGGTTGGCATCTGTGAGCATCAGCACTAGCGGCTCGATGCCGATCGTGGGACTGGTGCCAGCTGGGCTCGGGAGCATGGCCCCTGCTATGGAGATGCCAGTCAGCTCGACGAAGGTCCGCCTTCTCACCGGTTCAGTGCTCTCTTGACTGGCCGTGGGCGCCGACCGAGGTTCAGTTCCATTCTCCTTCTCAGCAGGCAGGCCCAGCCTGCGGTACAGCAGCTCGTATCGCTCCGATAGGCGATGATCGCCGCGTTCCCAGGCTCGGATCATCCTGAT
>Ga0207664_10001290_pt1 | contig 16533 bp, 16 predicted proteins | sample LARL83metaG_FD_184349 | JGI IMG/M metagenome (GOLD analysis project Ga0207664, IMG submission 184349) | Corn, switchgrass and miscanthus rhizosphere microbial communities from Kellogg Biological Station, Michigan, USA - LAR L8-3 metaG... | ecosystem: Host-associated > Plants > Roots >... | reverse complement strand
TCTGGTGCCCGGAAGCTACGAACTTCGCGTCTCAGCCCCGGGATTCGTGATCTCCGAGCGACGACTCGACCTCGGCCCGCGCGATCGGGCCATCGCCCGTGCAACGCTGAACGTGGGCGCGGTAACGCAAACCGTAGCGGTGGCGGCCACTCCAATGGCTTTGCAAACCGAAGAAGCCAATATCGCCATGCAGGCTGTGCCGCAGTCGAAGGTAGCTTTGGGCGGTGTCATCGGAGCACTGCTGGACAGGAAAGCGATGCGCTCCGTGGCCCAGAATCAGCTGACCGCAAAGGATGAACCGCAAACCGGCGCAGAACCGCACGTGCGCTCGTATTTTCCTGAGGCGCTCTACATCAATCCAGAGATCGTGACGGACGCCGGCGGCTCGGCAACCATCAGCATTCCTTTGGCCGACTCGATCACGACGTGGCGCATGGCCATGTTCGCCTCAACAGCCGCCGGAGCGCTCGGCACCGGAGCGTCCACGCTGAAAGTCTTTCAGGATTTCTTCGTGGACCTCGACCTGCCGGTCACGCTCACCCAGGGAGATCGCGTCTCCATTCCCGTTGCGGTCTACAACTACTCCGGTCACCGAGGCGACGTAACGCTGTCTTTGCAGCCGGAAAACTGGTTCACGCTCGTGGATGATACGGCAGAAAAGTCGGTCAGCGTCGATGCCGGCCAGGTGAGCGGATCGCAGTTCACGATTCAGGCGCAGCATATCGGCAAATTTCGGCTCACGCTCGCTGCGCGCATGAACGGCGCGTCCGGCCGACGCGACATTGTTGTTCGCGAGATCGAAGTAGTCCCCAACGGACGCGAGCAGAACATCGTTTTCAACGGCCGCCTCGACTCGTCCGTGCAGCACACGATTCAGTTTCCCCACGACGCAATAGCCGACGCCAGCCGCATCTTCGTCCGCGTCTATCCCGGTCCTCTGAGCCAGGTGGTGGAAGGCATGGATTCCATCCTGCGCATGCCCTTCGGCTGCTTTGAGCAGACTTCCTCCAGCACCTACCCCAACGTGCTCGCGCTCGACTACATGAAGCGCAATCACAAGCTGACGCCCGAAGTGCACGCCAAAGCCGAAGGCTACATCGCCAGCGGCTATCAGCGCCTGCTCACCTTCGAAGTGCCCGGAGGCGGGTTCTCCTGGTTCGGCCAGGCCCCTGCGAACAAGATTCTGACTGCCTACGGGCTGATGGAGTTCCACGACATGGCGCGCGTCTACGATGTCGACCCGCGGCTCATCGCCCGCAGCAGCGAGTGGCTCGTCGGCCGCCAGCAGCCGGATGGCAGCTGGAAGCCCGATACGCAGTTCATCAACGAGGGCGCAACGAATCGCTACAACAGCGACGTGCTGCGCATCACTGCTTACATTGCGTGGGCACTCGAAACTGCCGGCAACCAGGGCGCGGCGGTTGCCAAAGCGAGAGACTACATTGCGAATCACCTGAACGAGAACGCCGATCCCTACACACTCGCCGTGCTGGCGAACTTTGCCGCCGAGGCAGACAGGGATTCCGACCTCACGCATCGCATCATCGGCAAGCTTCTCGATGCGCGCACTGAAAAGGGCGACATGGCCTGGTGGAGCAGCGAGGAGACCAGCGTCTACGGACGAGGCGAGAGCGCAGCCGTCGAAACCACCGGTCTCGCCGTGCAGGCGCTGCTCAGGAGCGGCCAGAATCCCGAGGTGGCGCGCCGGGCGCTTGCCTGGCTCCTGTCGAAGAAGGGTGCGGACGGGAACTGGGGAACGACCCAGGCCACCATCATGGCGTTGCGCGCTATCCTGCTCGCCTCCGATCACGCCGCAGGCGACGCGCACGGGACGCTGGAAGTCCTGCTCAACGGCAAGGCCGTACACACGCTGCAGCTGACTGCAGACAACAACGATCTCTTCCAGCAATTTGTGTTGCCGGCCTCCGAGGTATCGCCGGAGAACAACATCGCGTTGCGCTTTAGCGGAACCGGCGGTGTCGCCTACCAAATGGTCGGACGTTATTTCGTTCCCTGGCCCTCATCGCAGCAGCGCGAAGCGCTGTCCATCGAGGTTGCATACGACCGTACCCACCTCGCCCAGAACGAACTGGTCAGCGCAACGGCGACCATCCACAATAACCTGCGCGCGACCGCAAACATGGTGATGGTGGATCTCGGCATTCCGCCGGGCTTCGATCTGCTCGGCGAAGATCTGCAGGATCTCATCGAGAAGACCGCGCAGGCGAAAACCGGAAGGCTCGAGAAGTTTAGCCTCACCGCGACGCAGGCCATCCTGTACTTCGATTCTGTCAGCGCAGGCCAGACGGTCAAAATCGCCTTTCGCCTGCGCGCAAAGTACCCCATACGCGCGAAGAACTTCGCATCGCGCGTGTACGAGTACTACGACCCAACGGTGAGCGCTACAGCCGCACCCATACAGTTCGAGGTCAGCAAAAAGTGAGTGTGATCGTGTGCGGGATGAGAAAAGTTCTTCCGTCGCCGGGTGGGTAGGTCTTGTTCATTGCTGTTCCAGGATCGCCGCCGACGGAGGCGGCATGGGAATGGAACAATCTGAAATAGCGGGCGGACGACAACGCCAACTCGAAGATTCTTGCTGAAATGATGTAGCTTAGCGGAAAACTGGCGGAGAGGGAGGGATTATCACCTCCATCAGTGCAGGTGCATAAGCACTGATTTCTATTGACCTCCTGCACCCGTGGTCCTACTTTAGTCCTACGCACAGTGTGCAGAATCAGAGGGGCTGAATGAACAGGGCTGCGACCTTGATGTGGTATTGCAAGACTCCGGAAGGCTGGAGGCGATTCCCTGCCATCGTCATCAACGACCGTGGCGTGAAGCGAATCAAGATCGGCTGGGTCATGGTTGATGGGCAGGAGATGCACTATCCGCAAGGCCGTCTCCAGATTCGGCAATACCGGGGTAAGGACAAAATCTATTCGAAGATCGACGCCAATGACCCGGTAATGGGGCTGGTGGAGTTCACCAGGGCGCGGCAGCGTCACCTCACGTCCGGAAAGGCTGCTGAGAATACAAAACTGCTGAAAAATGCCGTTAAAGCCTACATTGCAGATTGCAAGGCACGCAAAGCAATGGAGGCGGCAGAACACGCCGAGCGCGTGCTGAATGAGTTCATCCCTTGTGTGGCAGGCAGCTACGTCTCAGCGATCAAACGTGAGCACATCCTGGCGTTTCACAAGCGGCTGCGCCAGCGTGGCCTGAGCGATCGCACAATCTTCAACTATCACGAGCGCATTCGCGCGTTCCTGCGTTTCCACGGCCTGGACGTGAAAGACCACAAGGTCATCCCGCCTGCCCCGAAATATGTGGAGGGATTGCCGCAAATCTACACACCGGACCAGTTGAACGCCATCAGGGAGGCTGCGACTCCTGAGATGCGGATGACAATCGATATGGCGTTGAAGCTCGGACTGAGGGAGCGGGAATTGACCTACGCGGAATGGTCGGACATCGATTGGGACCGGAAGGTCTACCGTGTCCAGGAGAAATCGCGTTACAAGTTTCGGCCCAAAGACAACGAACAGCGCGAAATCACGATTCCAGCGGACTTGTCAGAAGATTTGAAGGCATGGCACGAGAAACACAAGCAGGCGCGTCTGATACTCGGCACAAAGACAGGTCATCCCAACACACACTTGCTGCGGACGCTGAAGCGCACGGCTAAGCGCGCTGGGTTGAATTGTGGCCAGTGCGACGGCTGCAAGGGTGATCTAGGCGAGTGCGGTGAGTGGTATCTGCATCGATTCAGGGCGACGTACCTCACCAGCCTGTTACGCGGAGGAGTGGACGCCAGGAGTGTGCAGGCGATGGCCGGGCACAGCGACCTGACGACAACTCTGCGATATCTGAAACCCGCCGCTGCTTCCGACTTGCAAGAAAAGGTTTCTGCGATTGAATGGGGTCGCTAGTGGCTGCGCTGGTTTCGGGCCAATAAATGACTTGACTACCCTCAATTGCTATTTTTGGCGACTCTGTCCGGACCAACTTACTCGGTATTTTGGCCAGTAAGTTGGTCGCACTGCATTTTCCTGTTGACCTTAATGCGTAGCTTTTCATAGGGTGACTGTAACGCGCTCCCATCCCGGAGCGTGAAGGTCAGTCGAATCAGACTTTCCTCGAATCCCACACAAAATGAGACGGCGATCATGGCTCCGAGAGAGCCGTTAAAAGGACACCTATTTTTCAGTGGAAGAAAGCCAAAAACGCAAAAAAAAGATCACACCCCCGCCTGCAAGGCCCGCAAGTCTGAAACCTGGCCCTCGGTTGATGGATGCATTCGTTGAAGGTGAACCATTCGCCATCGCCATCGTCGAAGCGTGGAATCCTGGTCGCTCGCTTGCGCGCAGACAGACCGTGCGACACGTCCAGGTGGAGCGACCGAGCGCAGCAGCCCGTCCTCTTCAGGGTGCCCTCGTCCCGAATGCCGATCTAGACGCGCTGCTGGCAGAATGGCGCAGGACGCGAGACCTGAAAGACTTTGACACGCTAATTCTGTCGGCGCGCCCCTACCTGGACAAAGTCTGCCGTGCGATCACCCGCTCAGAAGAGTTCAGCGATCTACTGCATAGCATGCAGGACGTGCTCATGACTATCATGGACGCTCCGGAAGAAATCGAGATAAGCGTCAGAGCCTATCTCTACGGCGCAGCGCAGAGAATCTACGCAACGATACTGCGGGGCCAGTACCTGACCCGAAAGAGAAAAGACGAAGAGCCTATGCCCAAATTCCTGCCACTGAGCGCAGCCGATCACCTCACAACCGATGATGGAGGCGATCTAGACTCCTGGCGCGAACGCCCCGCATCCGCCGTTGATGATGCAACCGTCGCCATTGTCGCGGAAATGCTCCAGGACGGGCTGAAGGTCGATCAGGTATGCGAAGCCCTCGGAATCAGCAGGAGCGGCCTGTACAAGCGTGTGAATAGGCATCTGGCGCGCAGACGCTCCGGGGTTGTGGACCTCAACGCTTGCGCCGCTCAACTGCACAGTATGCAGGAGGCAGATGACGAACTGCACAGTGTGCAGGCGCATGAGGCAGACGAAAAGATTTTTCGAGAATCCTGTCCACTTTTCGCCATTTTGGACGACTACCAGATAGAGGGTGAAATATTCTCCCTTCTGTAATGCTGCCTCCTGGCCCTGACGGGTCGGGAGATGTGATGGCCTACGGGTCTGAGCATAAGCCCGCCGCAGTGATGCGCGGCGGCAGAGTGGACGACGAAAGTTGTCCCGGCATGGTTCGCGGGTAACGTGCGCTGCAAGCCTGTCGCGTCGGAGGATGCGGCAGAGAAATCCAGTCCAGCTTGCATGCTTCAATGACCCGTCCAGTGAATGCCGACATCTTCCCACCTGGAAGTTCCGACCACAACCGCGTTGCAGACGTGGTTCAAACGGGGGCACTGGCCTACACGTCGATGGGCATGAGTTCTATCCGCGAGTGAGGTGATCGCCAGACTGGGGCGGGTTCGCCTCACTCGGGCATAATATGTACGATATACAGTTACAATTATGAGTCAGGTTTGTGCTATTCGGTTGCCGAAACAGTGGTCGTTTCTTTCTTCCACAACTCATCCTCTGGCCTCGAACCTGAGGATGAGTCTTTTTTCAGTACCGAATGAATCACAAGATGTAGCCAGCATCGGGCGCGTTTAACGTCATGGTTTCCGCGTCGTCCTCCCCTCGCACTCTGGGGCCGATGTGTTTGGCGGTGTGCCACATTACCCAACCCTGGAATGGCTCGCGTGCGAATGGATCTCCCGCGCGGCCCGTTCCGGGGTTGGGTGAATGTGAAGGATAAAGGACACCTCCGACAAACAATTCAACGCAGCCTGTTCCATCCACATTGGGCAGGACATTCACTCGGTGCAGTCGCTGCCAGTAGTGCAAGCCGCGCCGACAACATCAACCCAAATCACAAAGGACGAAACAAACCACATGGACGAAGTACCTCATTTTGACGAAGCGCAGAAAAAATATTTCCAGGAGCAGTTGGCCGCACAGAGCGGTAAACATCTGGTCTTGGCTCCTGAACTCCTGACCGCGGAGCAGAAAGCGCAGCAGGCTCACGAAGCCGGTGACATCGATGCCCTGAAAGACCTAAAGGTTCGTGCAGCATACCTCTCACGATATGGCGTGAACGAGTTCGGAAAGCTGCATCTGCGGTCTACGCGCGAAAAGCGCGAACGCGAACGGCAGGCCGAGCAGGAACTGAAGCTCGCAGACAACAAGCGCAGACTCGGTATCCGCAGCTAAAACGCTTCCTCTCGACACCTTCCCATCAAGTCCCTGCGTCGGGAGGATGCAATCAGCAGGGCATAGACGCTGAAGGCGAGTCCACGCCAGGGCGTCGGCAGAATCAACCCAACCCGATGTGTTTGGTCATCGACAACACAGCCCCGCAACCAAGCCGGTTGCGGCGGTGGGTTGGGGCTGATTTTTGCACCCCGAATAACTCAATCGAGTTCCAAAGGAATAAGAAAGTGAACATTGCACTCGAACGCGGTGCGCCCATCACAAGGCGTACCTTCCATTTACTCCGTGTCCTGCGCGAGGATGTGACAACCCGCCGTGACAATCGGAATCGGTATTACTGGTGTGAATGCGAGTGCGGGAGAGTTGTCTCTGTATCCCGCAGCAACTTGTTGAGCAACCACACGAAAAGTTGCGGATGCATACGCAGGAGCTACAAGGTTCCCGCCGACCTCCAGGAGAGGACGCAAGATGCCTAAGCCCTTTTCTGTTGACCATCGCGGTCGAGAAGTTGGCCCGTTCGTCGTCGTCGAAGCTGGCAGTCGCAAGCGTTACTGGCGACTGCGCTGCACGCGGGGCCACATCACAGAACGGCGAATCGACAACATGCTGCGGGCGAGACCTGAGACCCTGCGTTGCGTTAACTGCCAGCGCAGCACGCCTCCATCGGTACTGATTGCCTATCAGCAGTTCATCGACACGCTGGGGCCTGAGTCTCTCGGCGCGCTGTGGACGCTTTTGGAAGCTGTGCGCGCGGTGTTGCAGCGATGACCATGTGGCGGCATCGTCAGCCTGTCCACTGCTGGCACCTGGCGCGCTTCGATGATCGTCTGGGGTACGGTGACGAGCGGCTGGTGATCGCGGGCCGTACCATTCGTGTCCAAGATCGCCCGCATATTGGCGAGCGCGGATTACATGCTTCGCGTTCGCTCGCTGAATGTCTCATCCATGCGTCAGGTACAAAGATCTGGCGTGTTCGCGTATCCGGCGAGGTTCATGAAACCGGGCATGAGATAGCCGCAACCGAACGCACTCCGCTCTGGTGCATCGATGGTGCAGACATCCTCCTGAGCTTCGCGCGGAGGTGTGCTCAAGAGGCATCAGTCACCTGGCCTGGTGCTGAGCCTGAATCTCGCTTCGTCATGAATGCACTCATGGACGCGCCGAACCTCTGGTCAATCGTCCCGCTCATCGGTGAACGTCTGCGCCAGCTTGACGGCATTGCAGGTATGCAGGCCGCAGCCTCGGTTGCGCTGTTCGCCGTCGGAGAGGCACACAAGGCCGGCAGCGACAGGGCGGTGATGCGCTGGATAGCTCTGACGTTCACTGCGACCCTGTTTGCCGCTGGATTCCTTGCAGAGGATTACAACGCTGGCTGGAAACAAAAATTCGCTGCGCTCAATGACACGCTCGAATGCGAAGTGTGGCAGCGCGCATTCAACATGCGCGTGACCACTCCCCATGCGGAGCGCGACTGGCACTTGGCGCGGCTTGGATAAGCAAGAGCAAGGCACCCCACAATTGCGCCGACTCGCTGATCGCACTGGTCGCCAAAATCCAATCACAAATTCAGAAATAGAGAACCATGAATAGCCGTGGGTGTGATCACAGACCTCTGGGCAGCCACCGAGGAGCGGCTGCTTTACGAATCGCGCGGCAGCAGCGCAGCAACTGTCAATCTCAGTTCGCTGCATTCCGCCTGTGCTGCTGATCAGCCTTGCGTGGACACCTGACTGTCTGGACGTAGCAGCGCGCAGAATGATCATTTCCGACGACGAACAGGAGGGCTTGATGAGCTTTTCTCGGACTAGCGAGGGGTGGGGCTATGCCCCACCCCTGCCGCACACATCTGGGGAATCACTGACAGGCTAGTGCTGTGTCGCTTGTTTCAAACGGTATTCAACTCGCTGGCGGCACTCTCGGCAGGGCGGAAACTCTTTGCCCTTTACCATCGTGATTTCGTGAGGATGTTGAACGTGGTTGACGACGGTGTAAATACCCGAGGTTTGACAAACATCACCAGTGAAAGGCACTAGTGTATTCCCCTTTCTGCCGCTTTCGCGGCGAGGCGATCCTACGACTGGAAAGGGCCTTCGTCAATTCCCAATTGCGGCAGATTCACCAGGACGGTCGCTAGGGCGTTAGTTAAATGTCCGGAAACATCATGGCAGCAGGCGAAGTTGGTGCGGTGCTGGGCGCAGTTCGGGGCGCACACTGGACGGACCCTTGCGTTCATAAGGATTGATGCGGCCAGGAATCGTCAGAGGTCTATTCGCAAAGATGTCGCGAATTGTAAAGATCTGGAGTCGTGGGAAGCTTCCTCCTAAGGTTTTGTACATGCCCAGTTGCGCTGCTTCCCGTTTCATCTCTGATGTCGACTCCTTAACCAGAACCAGGATGCCCATCTCCGCTTTTTCCCGATCGACTACACCGCGCAGTTCTCTGACGAATTGCGGTCCGATGTGCTCGCCAGCCTTCACCGAGATGATGATTTGCTTCGGGGTTCCGAAATCATCATGGAAATAGATCCTGCCATCAATTCCGCGATCAGCACCTCTCTTGTGTTCAATGGGCGGCGCACCCAAACGACCCACCGCCCAACACTGGAAACCGAATTTGTCTGACGACGCGAGCGCAATCGCCTCCTCCTCCGTCACAGGCTCACCCACGACAGTGATGCTCTTGAAGACGTTTTGGCCGAAACTGCTCGCAAGCCTTTGCTTGATAATCGCGAGCGAGAGGTGGGTAACATCGATACCTATCCAGCGACGGTTCAGTTCTTGTGCTACCTGAACAGCCGTGCCACAGCCACAAAAAGGATCAAGGATCACATCTCCCGGGTTCGAGGATGCTTTAATGATCCGTTCGAGTAGAGCTTCGGGCTTCTGGGTTGGATACCCCAAACGCTCCTGGGCTTGTGAATTGATCGGTGGGATGTCAGTGATGATGTCCTGGATCTTGCAACCGTCGCTGAGATATCGCTTGAAACGTGGAAACCCGCTCTTGCCGTTGCCTGCACGGCTGGTGGGCCAATGCAGGAACCCGTGGGAATCCAGCAAATCGAGCTTCTCAGTTGTTGACAGTTCCCTCGCTTCGTGAGGGCCGATAATCGACTCAACAGCTTTGGAATTAATCTTCCAGTGCAGGCCCTTTGCAGTTACATCAAATCCACGCCACACAGCGCCTGAATCCCCACGGCGAACACCGGAAGCGGTGAGGTTGTCATCAGCCCAAGCACGACCAGTCGCGTCTATACTTCGGTAACGAGCGGTGTACTCCGGCGAATGAGGTGTGAGCACCTCGTTCCATGTCAAGGTGTCCGTCTTCGAATAGAAAAGAATTGTGTCGTGAATATCGCCCCAGCGCTTCGCTGCCGAATGGGAACTTGTTCGCTTCCAGACAATTTCGTTTTTAAAGTTCTGACCGCCGAAAACTGCATCCATGACGATCTTGAGGTAGTGGCTGGCCGTCGGATCGCAGTGCAGGTAGATCGATCCTGTATCTTTCAAGACCCGCCTGAGCTCAACTAGGCGAGGAGCCATCATGGCAATATAAGCCATCATGTCACTTGTGCCGAGAAATGATCGAAGTGCTCTGATCACCTCGGCTATCATCCCACCCGATTCAATCAGCATTCGGCAGGCATCATCAGCATTCTCGTTCCATTCCCAGGTGTCGCCAAATACCAGCTCTTGCGATGCGGCCTTTTTGCCACCTCGCTCGCGGAAGATCAGGTTATAGTCGCGCTTACTATTGAATGGAGGGTCTAGGTAGATCAGATCAACGCTCTCGTCTGCGATACGGTCCCGGAGGATGGCGAGGTTATCCCCACAGTAGAGCGCATTGGGCTTGCTGGGCATTTGCGGAACGCCAGTGTCGCCCACGCTTAGGCAGTTTGCACCAGGAATGTTGCAGACGATCGGGTGAGACTCTGTCTTGTAAACCCTATATCTGGGGTCACCGTTGACCGGATCACCATATCTGCCGTGCGTTGCCTAAGTTGGTTCACTACTTACGTTCCCTGTACCACCCAACTAGGTACAAGCGCCGACTCATCTGCGCTCCAGCGACTGATGCACAGTTCGACGAGGTAATCACTCAGGCCATGCTTGCCGAAACCGTAATACGTGGGCAGGGTGAAATGAACGAGGATGTATTTCGTTCCAGTTGTCCGCGCGCAAGTCCAGTCTTGAATATCGGAGCAACTCACTGGGACTCGAACCTGAAGTACTCCGTCTGTCAGAGCGATGTCTACCCCGTCGAGCGCAGCATTGATCCGCGATTGATGAACGCAGGTTTGGAAGTTCTGGGCCGTGTCCGTGGTGGAACTGATGGTGAGCGATGCCCGGCACATCACATTGGGATTTCCGCGTGAGAATGTCACTCGTTTGAACACTGGCCCATGTTTGCGGCGCAGTTGTGTACTACCCCGGACTAGCTCCGCTGTGATTTGCAGGTACGTCCCGCAGTCTTGAATATGAAATGCCTCGTTACCCCGCAGCGATGCCATGTCCGAAAGAATATATGCAGAAGGAAATTTCATGCTCAAAACTCGACTCAAGTTGGCGCGTCTAAAACAGGAGATCGCGCGACAGCAGGCACGGCAGGAGGCTCAGAAGCTGGCCCAGCGAAAGAAACGCAAGGCTGATCAGCAGCGCAGGCGGAATGCAGCGAAAGCCCGACAGCGCGCGATCGAATCCCGTCAAACGCCACCTCTGAATTTGGCAGGCAATCCCTTCCGTAATGATCCTGACGAACAGAAGCGTGCAGGCCGCATCCGCTGGCGTCTAGAGACATCCCAGGGCAGCGAGGTGCGAACGCTTGCCGCCTGGTGCGACTTCATCCGTGCGCAGACGGGTTTCCCGCTCACCCCGTTGGACTTGGAGACGGTGTTGCGCGACGAGGCGGGATACTCGCTTGTTGACGTTCTGGGGAGCATCAGAGCGGAGATGAAGCAGGCTGCACACTCTGCATTTGAGTTGCGCACCACACGCCAAGCGTAGAGAATGCTCGTCCAGATGGCAAAGGAACCGTTCGTAGTTGCTGCCAGCCATTTCTGTAATTCACGTGGCAAATCCCTCAGCGAGGTTGCCAGGAAATGCGGTTGGTCCGAATCGCAGGTACGGCGGCTGTTTCAGCCCGAGGCCGAACCGAGCGAGCGGATGCTCAAAGACCTGGCACGAGAGCTTGAGGTTGATATAGCCACTCTGCGCAAACTCGCAGATACCTGAAAATGTGTGGGGTGATCCTCCTGAGGTGCCAGATGCAGCGGACTGCATAGTGTGCAGCTTGTGATTAGGAATCACCTTCTGTACGGGTTGCGGAGTGGTGCCTGCGTTGTTTCACCACAGTTGGGACACGTCACTGTGTGCGTAGCTTCGAGATTTGCTGGAAAGGATCGCCCACACTTGGAACAGGCGACGAACACCACAACATCATTCGGCATTTGAACCACCTCTCTGCTGGATCAAGATCGCCGAGATTACTTTTCTTTGGCTGCGAGAGCAAGGGCAATATGTGAGCGGGTTGATTTGGAGGGCCTCAACCCTCCCTGAGACACGCAAATCCCGTGCAAAGTAGGCCACTCTAAGCAGTGTTACGCGCTGTAACACCCACAAATACCTTCCGAACGTTGAAGTGCCGTAGCCAATGCTCGGATTTGCAGCGTCGCGCAACGCACAGTGTTGATGCACCGCTGCGCGCGATGACGAAATCTGATCCCGAAACGGCAACCCCTTCGCTTGCGTTCGGACAGGGTGTGGGTTGCAGATAGATCGTAGTATCCTAGCGTCGCTGGGAGGACGATTGTGGGGAACGCATCCCAACGCGGCACGCAGCTGCTGGCGAAAGAGCAGGCTGAACATGAGGCCGCGCAGCGCCAGCCATTGACGTTTGCTGGGGCAATCGGCGCAGTAATTTTGGGCAACATTGCAACGGGATTTATCGGCCTCGCACTGTACGAGCTGCTGAAGCTGCTTGGCGGGTAGGCCCACCGCCCTCTCAGGCTTGTTTCGCAACTGCGGCATATGACTGAGTGAAGGCGTTCAAGGCAGTGAGCCATTTCACCATTCGATCCATATTCGAAAAGTGAAACTCTTCCCAGAGTCCATTGGCACTCCGCAACGTGAGTTGCCCATACTGCACCACTGGAATTTGGTAATTGTCCACAAATCGCTTGTCACGGCTGCCGTCCTTGTTTGCCTTTGCCCATGTGCTGCCGACAACCAGAGAATCGGACGGAACTGCCTCATCCTCCTGGAATCGGACGTTCTTTGCCTGACCGGTTATGTCGTGGTATTCGATCAGCGAGAATGCTTCGCGCGCTGCTCGGTAGAGAATGAACCCTGGGTAAAAGTACAGGTCGCCACCCTTTGCATTTCGGAGGTGTGGCACCTTCTGATCCCAATCGATCAGGTCACAGCTTCCCAACTCGAATCGAACCCGCTCCCGTCCGATGCGCGTATCTGCGGTAGTGCGCTCACGAACCCTGTCTGTCGCCTGGTGCGTTTTCACGTCCCAAATGGCAGCACATTCGCACAGTGCAGCAAACTCGTCGCGCATCCGGTAGTAAAGCTCAGCCTGCTCACCCTCCACCTCGATATGCGCCGAAATCTTCGACAGCCGAAGCTGCGCTTCGAACTCGGCGACCTTCGCTGTGTCTGTCTCGTAAGTCTCTCTGCGTTTCTCGTATGCCTTTTTGAATAGCTTCTTCAGCAGCAGGCCCTGGTCCCAGGAGTCGAATCTTGCCTGCGATTCCATCTTGGCTGTCCGGGCCTCATCTAGATCGCGACTCACCTCTGACTGTTGCTGGTAGGCAGTCTGAATCAGCTGTTTCAGGTCTTTCAGAGTCGCACTCGTAAGTAGTTCCGTGCTGGCGCTGTGGACCTCCTCAACGGCGGCGGCACTTAGCAAGCTCCATGCAGGAGCAGGACTCGGCGGAAGAACCGCTGGCGAGGGCGAATAGGGAGTAGCACCTGCTGGATCATGGTCGTTGGAAGGTGCGCTGGAGAAATGCTGTCGATACGAGATGCCAGTACCGGGCAGGGACGCAGTTCCCATCACACCTCGCGGACCGACGTTCAGCGTGAATGGTGCGCCTCCGATGCTGGCGCTGAGACCGCTTTTCGAAAGGTTGAGACGTAAGCCGGGAACTACTGTGAACGAATGGCGGAAACGCCAGCCCATTGCATTGATGTCCTGTTATGGATTTACGGCGTGCTGATTATCCTCCCCGGTATTGGTTCTGACAATGCCATTCAGGTGTAATAACCGCATGGTATAGATCGTTGACCAGTTTCAAATCCGCAGGGTACGCTCTCATTCTGTTCTGGAGGAACAACTCTTGAGAACCCTCGCCGCTGCCGTGATCTTAGGACTGTGTCTTTTTGCCCCAACCGCCTCTCCGCAGCGCAGCCATTCATCCCACAGCCGCTCGTACGCTTCTCACCGTTCCTTTCACTCGTCATCACGGCCCTACTATGGCGGAGGGCACCATACCAGTTCCCACGGCGGCAACTATGGTGTGAGTGGGTCAACCCACCGGGGCGGACACTACACGAGCCGCACAGGATCACATCAGTATGGGCGGCACCGCTAGTGCCTAGAACAGTCCGTTCGACTGCCGAGACCAGCCGCTGCGCTCGGCGATCATGCGCCGTGTCTCAGCATGAAACGCTACGGCTGCCAGATGCTGCGCCATTTCCGCGCGGGTCTCTTCCATAGTCCGCGCAGGCTTGCGATTGCGACGGCTGCCGAATCCATGCCCGACATGACCGAATGCGATATACCGCGAGATGATACTCCGTGCTGAGGTCATTTCACCTCCTGGGCAGCACTGAGGACGCGCTGCACCTGAACTGCCGACCACTCACCACCGCGTGACGTTGTGATTCCGCGTTCATTCAGGGCAGCGGCAATCTGACGGAGCGATGTCGCACCATTCGAGTGAATCGCCCGAATGTCGGCGAGGATGTCGATAGCACGCTTCTGTGCCTTCTCACTACGCGCTACAGCACTCGCCTTTGCGCCCTGTTTCGCGTATTTGGCGATCTTCTTGTTCCGGCAGCCTAGAACCACCCCACGAGCTTTGGCGGCCTTCAGAGCGGCCTTTGTGCGCTGGCTGATGAGTCCTGCCTCAAGTTCTGCCACACTCGCCATCTGCGTAAGCATGAACTTTCCAGTCGGGCCTTCAGGAATCGTGGGGAGATCACAAAAGACGACCCCAGCATCCCCGCTTTCATGGATCACAGTCAGCAGGAACTGCGTGTTTCGCGCCAGGCGATCTAGTTTTGCGACCACAAGCGTTGCGCCTGTGTTGCGGCAGCGAGTCAGAGCCTGAGCCAGCGCAGGGCGGTCGTCACGTTTACCCGACTCAGCTTCCGTGAACTCATCGATCAGCTTCCAATGGCCACCGTTCAGGTAATTGCGGACTGCCTCGCGCTGAGCGTCCAAGCCCAGGCCCGATCTCTTCTGCCTGTCTGTGCTGACCCTGTAATAGGCGACATATTTGCCATTCGCCACGTTGATCTGACCTCCGTTACAACAGCCCATACGTTCGATTAGGCTACTGTAACACGGATTTTGTAACTGTCAACCGCGAAATTTCAGGCATCGCCTATACGCCAAAAAAGATTTCGTCTTGACGGATTCTCGAACTGCGGCGATTCTCATCCGAGCAGTCAACCGAACTGGAAAGGATCAGGGCCACACAATGCACGTCACACTGCCTGTATACGCTGTCTGCTGCTGCTGTCAGACTGTCGCTGAAGAGGATGAGATGTCATTCTGCACAGCCTGCGGGAAGCACATCTGCTGCGCTCCTCTGACCGAGCGCACACCCTGCTACTGCGATTGCACACCCACAACCGAGGAGCGTTATTACCGGTTGCAGGATGCCATCGTCAGGAGATTTCTTCTGATTCGGAAGGGACACACTCAGGTCACCATCCTCTAGCCTGCGCTCGGCTCCGCGATCTACAGCGGCACGCAAGCGCAGCGACCACGGCCTCAGCCCTACGGCCTCGCAACACGAAGGCATGGTGGGGACACCTAAAGAGGCCTGGTAGGGCGCACCTCACCAAAAAGTATTTCGGGATAAATCGATTCCTGCACAGCGTGCAACTGCTGTCTGCCCATCTCCTACAAAGTTTTGGGGGGCTTCTGTCAATCCTGAAGTGTCCGAGTTGCCGGTTTTTTCGCCGCAAGTCACTTTTTTGTGCGAGTGAGCAGTATTGAACAGCCGCGCGGCGCGGCAATCGGTACTTTGTATCTTGGGGTCAAATCCCCCACGCAGGAAAGGGGATGGCGCGATGAAAGTACCGACTATCGGTTTCGTTCATAGGCAAAACTTGGACGGAACTTACGATTCAATTTGCCCATCATGTTGCGCAACAGTGGCGACGACCCTGATTGAAACAGAACTTCTGGCCTGCGAGCGAGCGCACCTCTGCGATCCCCTGTGGGTTCACAGGAGAAGTTGGGAGCGGGTTCCAACGCTGGTAGAGCGAACAATGAAGGTGTTCGGTCGGCGGCGGGAGACAGCCTGACTTTGTTTGCCGGTCAACGATCCGCAGTCCATGAAACGCCTGAGCTAAACAGCACAGATCGTCGGCCCCTTCCCGTGCGATGCTTGAGTATGCACAAAAGGCGCGCGAGGCCCTTCAATACGGATACATACCTCGCGACCGCGGGGCCCGGAAGAACCATCATTCGCGTCAACGCGAAACAGGTCTTTTCTTCTCAGGGAGACCGTGCCGACTGTCTGTTTTATATTCGGCTGGGCCGGGCCAAGCTCACCGTTGTTTCCAACGCCGGGAAAGAAGCAACGGTTACGCTGCTCGCCCCGGGAGACTTCTTCGGTGAGGAGTGCCTGGCCGGACCGAACGAACTCCGCACTACCAGCGCCACGGCCATTACTGTCTGTGTCGTGGTCAGGATCGATTCCGAGGAACTGACTCGGGTTCTCCATGCGGAAAATGCATTTTCAGATTTGTTCGTTCAGTTTCTCGCGCTCCGGAGCACGAGAACCCAGGCCGACCTTGTCGATCAGCTGTTCAACAATAGCGAACGGCGCCTCGCGCGAACCCTTCTGATTATGGCGGACTACGGCAGTGCGACCGGCCCGGAATCTTTGATTCCGCCGGTGACTCAGGAAACCCTTGCAAATATGATTGGCACCACCCGGTCGCGCGTCAGCTTCTTCATGAATCGCTTTAGACGTCTCGGCTACATCAGCTATAAAAACCGAATCCGCGTTCATAAAAC
>Ga0207664_10001288_pt1 | contig 16538 bp, 10 predicted proteins | sample LARL83metaG_FD_184349 | JGI IMG/M metagenome (GOLD analysis project Ga0207664, IMG submission 184349) | Corn, switchgrass and miscanthus rhizosphere microbial communities from Kellogg Biological Station, Michigan, USA - LAR L8-3 metaG... | ecosystem: Host-associated > Plants > Roots >... | reverse complement strand
GATGTAGGCCCACAGGGGAGCCTGGTCGGCGAAGCGCTCAGAGATGTCCGTGAGGGGCTCGAGATTCTGCTGATTATCGGCGGTTGCCGTTCCGATCACCAGCTTGTCTTCGGCGATCACGTGCTCACCGAGTGCCTCGGCCATCGCCTGGCCGGACGGTAGCTTGAAGGTCCGTCCCCGTCTCAGATTGCGTAGCGCCAGCATCGGCGGGGGGGGCGTGATCCGGCGGGGCAGGTCGCGGAGTGGGCTTGCCAACGAGGTATCGATCTTGTAAGCCTTTTGTGGCTTCCGGGCTATCTGGTCGTACAGCCGTGAGATGGCTCTGCACTCAGCGTCCGGCTCGAGCTTGATGAAGAACTGCCAGTCGATGGCCCAATCGCTCGGAATGGGGCGGAACCCGCCGAGGTCAGCGGCTATATCGACGCGGGCACCGCCATGGGAGTCCCCGGAGAAAATGGGACGGCGCTCGATCGTCGTGTTGAGCCGGTACAAGGGGCGGATCATGGAGTGCCCGAAGCGGAAGGCCGCCACGGAAAACTCCACAGGCATGCGCTTGAGGTCGCCCTGGACCCCGGGCAGCCTGTGTGTGGGCTTGTGACGGTCGGCGAAGATGCTGTGGTACGTCTTCTCGTTGACGACGGCGGGCAGGAAGTCGGTGACCAGCATCCACTGGTAGTGCCACCTGACCTGCTGGCGGACGTCCTCGAAGCTTGGCTCTTTGCCCAAATAGTTTGTTTTGGTGAGGTAATCGGCGACTTGGTTGTGGAACCGCAGAAAGATGGCGTGAAGCTGCGCCACGATGCGGTTCTCGTCGTTGCGCGGATCGCCGATGAGCGCCCGGCCATCCGGCCCGCGGGGGACCTGGCGGGCGCATAGGTCGAAGGGGTTGCCCGACATGGGCTCACCCAGCAGCATGCGTATCCTGTCCGAGTCGTACAGGTACGGCTGGTCGTCCGGCCCGCGGCCGTACAGGCTGTCGAGGTCAAAGCGCGGGGTCCGGTAGTCATCGAGGTCGCTGAGTTGCGTAGCGCTCAGGAGCTCCCCAAGGCGGGATGTGGGATCAAAGGTGAGGTCATGGTCGACGAACTGGCCCAGGTAGGTGTAAGCCGCCGTTATCTCGCTGTCCTCCTCGGGATCGCGCCCGGTCTCCGGCGTTGGCGGCTCAGCCTCGTCTGGCGTCATCTTCTCGGCCAAGCGCTGCAGGTCATGTTCAGTAACCGGGTTGTCATTCTCCGAGACCAGCCTCATGAAGCGGCCGCCCATCGGATCGTCGGGGTGATCCTCCTGATGCCGGTCCCACCATGTGCCGTGGTATAGCCCGGTCGTCCTTGTTCCCCGCGCCTGTGCGCCTGTGCTTGGACTGTCGGCTATGGCTGCGGGGTCGTCGGGACTTCGCCGCCTCCATTGCCCGCGGGCGGGGACGTTGAGTCCCCGGGCACTTTTCCCTCAGTTTCCTGATACGTCCACACCGCCTTTAGTGCTTGTTCCGTGAATCCCGCCACCCCCTGGTATCGCTCCAGTTTGCCTTTATCCGGCCGCAGAACGGACGGCCACACTTCTGATACCCGTGTGACGACTGTCACGTCCTGGGTTGGGTCCAACTGTGCCGCTGGCAGTTCCACATGCAGCTCGGCGGGTTTCCCGGGATTGTCGGGATCACGAAGGGGGATACGTTTTTTTTCATTGTGGGCAGCGTAAGTATCGCCTTGGGTAAGATAGACAGATACTTCTACCTCTTGGCCAGACGTGAAACTATCGGTCTGGACGAAAACTACGACGGTATTGTCGCCTCTTTGCTGGACGCTAGCGACACGGTGGAGGTCAGGCATGATTTAACCCTTTCGGATGGCTAGGTTGCATCTTATGTAGTTTGGATCAACCCCTTCAGGTGGGTGCGTAGTAGGCAAGGTGCCGGAGCGACTCCCGGGCTCCTGGTAGATTGCCTTTCCGTTGATAAAGATCAACGGCATGAGCGGCGGCGGCGTACGCCTCGGCGACTCGGCCGAGCGCCGCGAGGACGTGTGCGAGATCAAGCTGGATGTCGGCGTGCTCGCTGAGCAAGTCGGTCTGCGCGGCAAGGGCTGCCGCCGAGCGCGCGAGGTTCTCAGCCTCGCGGTGACGGCCGCGGTCGGCCAGTATCCTTGCCAAAACTCCCTGGCTGAGAGCCTGGGTGACGAGGTCCTCACCGGCCGCAGCCTCCCTGCCTGTCGCGATCAGGCGAATGGCTTCGTCATACCGGCCCGGACCTTGCGCCGCGATGGCTCTGGCCAGTTTCGCCGCTGTGGTGGCCAGGTAACGCCGCTCGCCCATCCGGTACAGGAAGCCGTATTCGAGGCGAAGATGCTTCTCGGCGGTCGCTGGATCGCCTGCAAGCATCGCGATGAGGGCTGCGGGTTGAGTGGTCGACGCCGTTATCCCTGCGCCGAGGCTGTCCAGGAGGCTATCCGCGAGGCTGAGCGTTGCCTCCGCCGCCGCGAAGTCGTCCTGCATCGCGTGCAGGCCTGCGAGGTAGTGAAGGATACCCGCTTTTCCAAAGGGGTGATTTCCGACCTCATCGAGATACTCTTTACATCGCTGTATTCCTTCCTGTGCTGGGGTTGGGCCCAATAGTGCGGCGGAGGCGAGCCAGGCGAGAATGTCGGCTAGCTGCCTCTGGTCGTTCACGTTGCGCGCGTATTCGGCAGCGCGCTGCCAGGCGTATTCGGCAGCACCGGATCTGGCATGCTTCCAGTGCAGCGCGGCCTCTACCTGCAGGGCCCGGCAGATTCCCAAATCGTCCAGGCTCCGGTCGAATTCGCGGCGCAATTCGGGAAGCGCATGCGTGATCTCCATTACCGCGGCATCCGGGTCCAGCTCCAACGCCAACAGGAGTGCCTCAACCCGGGCGTGGGCGTGCTGGCGGTCGTCACCATTGGCGGCTGCGATGTGCTGAGCGTGGTCGAGGGTGGCCTTTGCCTTCTCGAACTGCCCGGCTTCGTTGAGTGCCGTGCCCAGGCTCGTATAGAGCCGCCCGAGGGCCGGGTGGTCACCCGGGAGTAGTGTGGCCGCGCGGTCCAAGAGGTTCACCGCGGCGACGTCGTCGCCGCGGTCATATGCGCCGCGCCCGGCAGTCTCGAGATGCCCGGCCGCCCGTAGCGACAGCGCGGCGGACCGTGGGTCGGCGGGCCATAGTTCGGCGCGGTAGCGAACCGACTGTTCGAGGTGATAGCCGAGGATCTCCGACCGCGCGGGGAACGGGTCCGAGACGATGTTCTCGAGCCAGTCGGCGTAGTGGTAGTGCAGCTCGGCCCGAAGGGACTTGGGGATCGAGCGGTAGGCCGCCTCCTGGATGAGGATGTGCCGGAAGCTGTACTCGTCGTAGGGGCTTCTCCCGGGCCCGCGTTGCACCAGGCCCTTGGCGACCAGGGTCTGGAGGTTGCGGCTGAGCGGCGCGCGTGCCTCGGCCGGGAGCAGTTCCCGGATTTCCCGCTCGCCGAAGTCTTTGCCGACGATGGCGGCCCGGACGAGGACGCTGCTGGCCCCTGGCCCGAGGCGCTGGAGCCGCGCCGACAGCAGAGCCTGGATCGTGGGCGGCAGCGCTGGCCGTATATCGCTTGCGCTTTGCTCGCTCAGGGATACCGCCAGTTGCTCCAGGTAGAGGGGATTACCGCCAGCGGTGTTGATGAGCCGTGCCCGGGTTGACGGGGCGATGCGCTGACCCGCCGACACCGAGTCAAGCAACGCCGCGGCCGCTCCCTCGCCAAGCGGCGTGAGCTGGATGGACACTGTCCTTTCTGCTTCGGCCGCCCAGGCTGGACGCTGGTCGAGCAGTTCGGGCCGGGCGATGCAGACTATGGTGATCGGCGCTTCCCCCCGCTGGAGGGCGAGCGATTCCACCAGGTCGAGGAAGGTCGGTTCGGCCCAGTGCACGTCCTCGAACACGACTAGCACGGGCCGCTGCCGCGCGAGCGTCTCCAGCAAACGGCGGGCAGCCCAGAAGATCTCCGCGGCGGCCGTCCTGCCCCGAGTGCCGGGGCCAAGAGCTCGGTGAAGCTGTTCAGCGACGTCCGCCGCGTCCGCGTCGCCGGCCAGCAGGGCCTTGATCCGCTCCGGCGAGTCATCTCCGCGGCAGGCCTGGTGAACCACTTCCCGCAACGGCCAGAACGTGATGCCCTCGCCATAGGAGCGGCACCGGCCGCTGAAAACCTGCGCTTCTCGGCCGAGGCTGTCGGCGAACTCCTGGACCAGCCGCGTCTTCCCCAGGCCTGCCTCGCCGGTCACCTTGACGGTCATCGTCACCCGCTCGCGGGTGGCCCGGGCGTAGGCGGCCTCGAGGCGGCGTATCTCTTCGCTGCGGCCCACCAACGGCACGTCGAGACGCACGGCCAGGGGACGCAGGCCCGGGTGTGCGGACCGCAGGAGGAACCGGCCGTGGTCGGCATCCTCGGTTTCGATGGCTCCGGCGGCGAGCTGCTGGGTCTGGTGGCTGATGAGGATCTGGCCGGGCCCGGCGGCCTCCGCGAGCATCACCGCCCGGGCTCCTACATCGCCCGCGAACCCCAGCGGGCCAGGTCCGCCGACCAGGGCCTCGCCCGTCACCAGGCCGAAGCGGCATACCAGGCTGGCGCCGTAACGGCGCGGCAGGATCCCCGCCTCTGTGGTGAGCGCTTCCCGCGCTTCCAGGCTGGCCCGCACGGCCCGGAGGGCGTCGTCCTCGTGCACGGTGGTGACGCCGAACACGCCCATCAGGTGTTCGCTGTCGCTGGCCGCCAGCTTTCCGCCGTGCCGTTCGAGCACGGCCGTCAGGCCCGAGACCAAGTGCTCGTTCACGTCGCCGTGGGCCTCTGGGTCCAGCGTCACACCTGAGCTGGACGTTACCTGCAATGCGCCGCAGAGCACCGTCACCGGCCTGCGGGCCTGCGCCGTCCCGCTTGTGGCCGAGCCAGGGGCGAGGATCGGGTCATGGCGCAGGATCGCTGCCTCAAGCTCGCGGAGCGCCGACGACGGTTCCAGCCCTAGGTCTTCCCTAAGGGCGTTCCGGAATTCGCGGTAGGTTTCGAGCGCCTCGGTCTGCCGGCCGCTGCGGTAGAGGGCAAGCATGAGCTGGCTGCGAAGGCGTTCCCGGAGGGGATGGTCGGCCACCATCCGGCCTAGTTCAGCCGTGAGCGCGCCCGCCGAGCCTAGAGCGAGGTGCGCCTCGTTCCGTTCTTCGAGGCAGGCCAGTTGCAGCTCCTCCAGCCTGGCGATTTCGGCCTGCGCGAACGGCTCGTATCGGAAATCGGCCAGCGGCGGGCCACGCCAAAGCATCATCGCCTGGTCAAGCACTTGCACGGCCTCCGCCGCGCCACCCGCGGCGAGCGCATCCCGGCCCTCGAAGATCAGCTGCTCGAACTGGGCGACATCGAGCTCCGCCGAGAAAACTCGCAGCATGTAGCCCGGCCCTGTGGTGATCAGGCGGCCCGGCGGCAGCACCCTCCGCAGCCGTGAGATCGCCGCCTGCAGGGCGTTTGCCGCGCTGGGCGGTGCGTCCTCGCCCCACAGTTCGACCAGGATCTGCTCACTCGGCACGACCTCATTGGCGTGTAGCAGCAGATCAGCGAGCACAACACGCTGACGGACGCCGCCGACTGTGATCCGTTGGCCGCCGTCCTCGAGATGAAACGGGCCGAGGATCCGTACCTGCATCGTCCGCCTCCCCCTGGGTGTCAGCGGACTGTCAGCACCCAATCCCCATTGTCGAACCATGCGGCGGAGAAGACAAGCGCGATATCCGCGCCTGGCGCACCGGAGATCACTCGATGGCTGCGGTTCCGAGGCTGGACCCAGCAATCCCGCAAAGCTCAGCGGATTCACAGGGGAACCACAATGAAATCAGAGAAGACTGTCAACTCTGCGCCCGCCCATAGCCCAGAAGAACTTGTTGCCGGAATCCGCGCGGGAGACGAGTCAGCGTGGCGCGCAATGAGCGAGCAATGCGAGCCGCTATTGCGGTGGCTCGCACGCCTGCACGGGCTATCGGCCGAAGATGCGGGCGACGCCATCCAGCTCACCTGGCTGCGCTGCCTGGAACACATCGACCAGCTCACCAACGCCGACAAGCTGAACAGCTGGCTGGTCACGATCTGCCGCCGTGAGTGCATCCGGCTGGCCACCAAGGCGCGGCGGGAGGTGCCGCTCAGCGCGCCGGACATGGAACAGCTGATCGACACACGGCGCGAGGAAGGCGATCCCTGCACCGAGGCCACCCTCCGTGACCAGTACGACCGTCTCTATCAGGCCGTCATGGCCTTGCCGGGTCGGCAGCGGACGATACTCGTCGAACTGCTGAGGCGAGACGACCAAAGCTACCTGGATCTCTCCCGTCGCCTCGGCCTCCCGGTCGGAAGCATCGGGCCGACCCGGCAGCGTGCGTTTTCCCGCCTGCGCCTCGATCCCCGGATCTCTGACCTATCGTCAGCGATATCCGATGGGCATCTTCAGGTCCGGAGCGCGTGATGTCATATGGCCCGGAATAGAACTCGCTGCCCTTGGGTGCGGCATAGTGTGGTCCTGGCACGGGATTAGTCACAGATAGGGGCCGACCCCGCCAAGAACCGCCACCTAGAAGGTGACCTTTACTGGCGCAAAGGCAACCTGTCCGGAGTTTAGCGGCGGTCCGCTACGCCTTATCCGGTACGCGCCATTCGGCACCGGCAGGGGGCGGGCAGTGGCAGATCCAGGATGCCGATTGCCTGCCGGTGCTTCCCACGGGAACGCGCGGCGCTACCCACCGCAACTACCCCGACACGGCAGGGCTGGTGCCGCGTCTGGGGCGCCAGGTAACTGCTGGGACTGTGAACCGAGTTGAAACCACGCTGCGGTCCGCGTGCTTCTTGGTGAGCTGCCGCCCGCAGATGCCGGTGTCGGTTATGGCAGGTCCTCGCGTTGCCCGTCCCCGGCCGGCTCAGGGCCTGGGCCGCAGTGTGCTGCCGGGGCGGAAACGACCGTCTTCAACTACTTCCCGGTCAAGGAAGCCCTCGTCATGGACCGGCTGGAGGCCGCGCTGGTCGCGCTGAGCGCCGGACTCGCCGACCCCGCGCTCACACCGGTCCAGGCGGCCCCTGGCAGTCCTCGATCAGGAGCTTAGGGCCATGACCGGCTGGCTCGCTGCCCACGAAGACGTCGGCCACGGCCGCGAGGCGATCCGCCGGTTCGGTGACCTGATCCGCGCCACCCCCGCGCTGCGCGCCTACCAGGCCGACATGACCGACCAGTCCGCCTCGGCTGCCGCCAAGGTCCTGGCCGCGCGGGCGGGAACGACCGCGGACGACCCCGAGCCGCAGATCACGGCCAGGGCCCTGCTCGGGCTGTGGCGCGTCTAGGCCGACAGCCTGCGCAGGCACCTGGATCGCGCGGCCACACCGGCTCTGCTCCACGAGTACGTGACCGCTGATGTCCGCCACGCTGCCCGGCTCATCGACACCGGCCTGCGGGCGTTCGCCGCCCCCGCCTGACCGCCTGATCGACCCACTCACCCCAGGTAGACCATCCCCCGCCCACCCGTCCCCGTCACCGATCCGGCACTGAACCCAGCCACCCAGCGGGCGGCCGACGTAACACACGCCGCCACAGATGCCCGGGGGCGGGGGGCCATCCCTGGGGCAGCATCTGCCTTGAGGAGGCATGCCATTGGGTGAAGGCGTGGACGGTGACCGCGCCATTGCTATGTCTGAGGCGCCAGTTAGCCACCGGGACTGGAAACCGAGTTGAATCCCTATGTCCGTGACCTGCAGTTTTACCTGAGGCTGTTATCTCTTAAAGGGTATAAGCGCTGGTCAACCATGATCATTTCGTGTCCGAGGGGGGACTTGAACCCCCATGCCCTTAACGGGCACTAGCACCTCAAGCTAGCGCGTCTGCCAATTCCGCCACCCGGACGAGGCCGGAGCACGGCAGCTTCCGTGTCGGCCGCATCACGATAGCAAATCCTCCCCGCGTACGGCGAGGCGCTAACCGCCGCCCCGCACAACCCAGGCCGGGGGGTACGGGGAGGCAGCAGCACCGGCCAGGGTCCCGCCCAGCGGCGGAGCCTGCGACGATGGGGGAGTGACGGAGAACCCAACAGCCGGGGAAGAGGTCGCGACACTCTGCAGCGACCTGATCAGGATCGACACGAGCAACCGGGGTGACCACTCCGGCCCGGGCGAACGCAAGGCGGCCGAACATGTCGCGGCGCTGCTCGCAGAGGTCGGGCTGGACGCCAGGATCTACGAGTCCCACCCCGGCCGGGCCAGCGTCGTCACCCGAGTCACCGGCACAGATCCGGACCGCCCGGCGCTGCTCATCCACGGTCACCTCGACGTCGTCCCTGCCGACCCCGGCGACTGGCAAGTTCACCCCTTCTCCGGGGAGATCAGGGACGGCGAGGTCTGGGGCCGCGGCGCCGTCGACATGAAGGACATGGACGCCATGATCCTGGCGGTGATCCGCCAGCGGCTCCGGGAAAACCGGCGGCCGCCCCGTGACGTGGTCCTCACCTTCCTGGCCGACGAGGAAGCGGGAGGCACCTGGGGCGCGCGCTACCTGACCGACAACCACCCAGCAGAGTTCGAGGGGGTCACCGAGGCGATAGGCGAGGTCGGCGGGTTCAGCGCGACGCTCGGCGGGCAGCGGCTCTACCTGCTGCAGACCGCAGAGAAGGGAATCGCCTGGCTGCGGCTGAGCCTGCGCGGCCCGGCCGGGCACGGGTCCATGAAGGCCTCCCGTAACGTGGTCGCCGAACTGGCCGAGACGGTCGCCAGGATCGGCCGGCACGAGTGGCCGCTGCGGCTCACCCCGGCGGCACAGGAGTTCCTCGAGGCAGCCGCCGAGGCGCTCGGAATCCCGGGAGCGGATGCGCAGGAGGTGCTGGAGAAGCTCGGCCCACTCGGCCGGATGGCCAGCGCGACCGTGTCCAACACCTCGAATCCCACGGTGCTGGACGCGGGTTACAAGGTGAACGTCATCCCGGGCCTGGCCACGGCCCAGGTGGACTGCCGTTTCGTGCCCGGATACGGCGATGAGCTGCTGGACGGGATCGACGCTCTGCTCGGGCCCGGTGTCCAGCGCGAGTTCATCCACCATGACATAGCCGTGGAGACAGACTTTGACGGCCCACTGTGCGAGGCCATGACGGCGGCGCTGCTCCAGGCGGACCCGTCAGCCAAGGTCGTTCCGTATTGCCTGTCCGGTGGGACAGATGCGAAGTCTTTCAGCAGATTGGGGATCCGCTGCTTCGGGTTCGCGCCCCTGCGCCTGCCCGCTGACCTGGACTTTTTCGGCATGTTCCATGGCGTGGACGAGCGGGTCCCCGTCGACGCGCTCAGGTTCGGCGTGCGCGTGCTCGACGACTTCCTCGACCGCTGCTGAGGGCGAGACGGACCGCCGCGTCGGCAGACACGGCGGCGGAACGTTTCCCGATTTCGCCCGACGTGCACATCAGCGGGTGCGAACTGCGCGTATGATCTGGCGCCGCAGGGTGGCTTTTCCGCTTCCATCTGCGTAGCGCCGTACCCGGGCCAGTTCCCAGTCCCCGCGCTCGGCGTGATCCGTCAGGATGCGCCGGGCAACGTCCCGTGGCATGTCGCGGGAAAGGTAGACGACGCGGTAGGAATACTCGGGCATTGGTGTCCTTTGCGCACAAGGAGGGGCACGGGGCGCTCGATAGCAGGAGGCCTCCCGGTGCAGATCCGGGTGCCTCCGGGGGGAGTATCGAATCCCGCCGGGAACACGGGTGGGGGCATAAGAGTTGGAAACACGGACGCAGGGACCCTGAATTTTGGTCCAGCATGGCACACGCTGGGCAAGGGTACCGGGGCTAGAAGGTGAGGAGCGTGCCAGCAAAGACTCCAACCGCTGCCAAGGGTGCGGCGGGACGGCGGAGTGGCGCCGCACGGCGGGATACCGCCGGGCAGAGCGGTGGCCACCGTTTGGTGATCGTTGAGTCACCCGCCAAGGCGCGCACGATCGCTGGATATCTGGGCGGGGACTACGTGGTGGAGTCGAGCATCGGCCACATCAGGGACATGCCCGACAAGGCTGCCGAGATCCCGGTCAAGTACCGCAAGGAGCCGTGGGCGCGGCTCGGCGTGGACGTCGACCATGACTTCGAGGCTCTGTACGTGGTTCATGCGGACAAGAAGTCACAGGTCACGAAGCTCAAGCAGGCGCTGAACGGCGCCGACGAACTCCTGCTCGCGACGGACGAGGACCGCGAGGGCGAGGCGATCGCCTGGCACCTGCTCGAGGAGCTCAAGCCCCGGATCCCCACCCGCCGCATGGTCTTCCACGAGATCACCCCCCAGGCGATCGCCGAAGCGGTGGCCCACCCCCGCGACCTGGACCGCGGCCTTGTGGACGCGTACCAGACCCGGCGGGTGCTCGACCGCCTGTACGGGTATGAGGTCTCCCCGGTCCTATGGAAGAAGGTCATGCCGCGGCTGTCGGCGGGCCGGGTCCAGTCGGTCGCCACCCGCCTCGTGGTGGCCAGGGAGCGGGAGCGCATCGCGTTCCGCCCGGCCGAGTACTGGGATCTTGAGGCGGTCTTCACGACGGTCCCTGCAAAGGCTGACCGGTCCGGCGGCACGACTTCAGATCGTGGCAATACGCAGGCCCAGGACGAGCCTTCCTCCTTCCCCGCACGGTTGTCGGCGCTGGACGGCCACAGGATCGCGCAGGGGCGGGACTTCACCCCGGACGGCACCCTGCGTGCCGCGACGGGGAGCCAAGCGAACGGCGTTCCGCTGGTCCTTGACGGCGAGAGCGCCGGGGCACTGGCCCGGCGGCTGGAGAACGCGGCGTTCGCCGTCGCCAGCGTGGAGCGCAAGCCCTACCGGCGGGCGCCCTACGCGCCGTTCCGCACCACCACGCTGCAGCAGGAGGCGTCCCGCAAGCTGGGCTTCTCCGCCAAGTACACGATGTCCACGGCGCAGCGGCTGTACGAGAACGGCCACATCACCTATATGCGGACCGACTCGGTGACCCTGTCGCAGACGGCCATCGCCGCGGCCCGGGCCCAGGCCAGGGAACTCTACGGAGCCGAGTACGTGCCGGACGCGCCCCGCGTCTACACCAGCAAGGTGAAGAACGCCCAGGAGGCGCACGAGGCGATCAGGCCCGCCGGGGACCGGTTCCGCACCCCGGCGCAGACCGGGCTGAGCCGCGACGAGTTCCGGCTGTACGAGCTGATCTGGAAGCGCACGGTCGCCTCCCAGATGAAGGACGCGACCGGGGAGTCGGTCAGCGTCCGCATCACCGGTACCTCGTCCGATGGCGAGGAGGCCGAGTTCACCGCCACCGGCAAGATCATCTCGTTCCACGGGTTCCTGAAGGCCTACGTCGAAGACGTCGAGGATGACGCCGAGCGGGACGACCGGGAGCGCCGCCTGCCGCCGCTCGCCGAGCGCGACCCGCTGACCGGCGACCTGACCCCGGCCAGCCACGTGACCCGGCCCCCGGCGCGCTACACCGAGGCGAGCCTGGTCAAGGAGCTGGAGGACCGGGAGATCGGGCGGCCGTCCACCTACGCCTCGATCATCGGCACGATCCTCGACCGTGGCTATGTGTTCAAGAAGGGCACCGCGCTGGTCCCCTCGTTCCTGGCCTTCGCCGTGGTGACCCTGCTGGAGCGGCACTTCGCCCGCCTGGTCGACTACGACTTCACGGCGCGGATGGAGGAGGGCCTCGACGAGATCGCCCGCGGTGAGGCGGCCAGGGTCCCCTGGCTGCGCCGGTTCTACTTCGGCGCCGACGGCGAGGAGGGCCTCAAGGAGCTCGTCAGCGACCTTGAGGACATCGACGCACGCGACGTGAGCTCGTTCCCGCTGGCCGGCACCGACATCGTGGTCCGGGTCGGGCGGTACGGGCCCTACCTGGAACGGGACGGCCAGCGGGTGAACGTGCCGGGCGACCTCGCGCCGGACGAACTGACCCCGGAGAAGGCCGCCGAGCTGTTCGACCAGCCCAACAGCGACGTCGTGCTCGGCACCGACCCGGACAGCGGCCATCAGATCGTGGCCAAGAGCGGCCGGTTCGGCCCGTACGTGACCGAGGTGCTGCCCGAGGGCGCGACCGGCAAGCCGCGCACGTCCTCGCTGCTGAAGTCGATGTCGCTGGACTCGGTGACGCTGGAGGACGCGCTGCGCCTGCTCACGCTGCCGCGGACGCTCGGCGAACTCGACGGCGAGCCGGTCACGGCGCAGAACGGCCGGTACGGCCCCTACGTGAAGAAGGGCTCGGACAGCCGCTCGCTGGATAGCGAGGAGCAGTTGTTCACCCTGTCGCTCGCCGAGGCCAAGGAACTGTTCGACCAGCCCAAGGCACGTGGCCGCAGGGCAGCCGCCCCGCCGCTGCGGGAACTCGGCGAGGATCCGGCATCGAGCCGGCAGATCGTGATCAAGGAGGGCAGGTACGGCCCGTACGTGACCGACGGCGAGACCAACGCCTCGCTGCGCCGCGGCGACGAGGTGGAGTCGATCACGGTCCAGCGGGCGATCGAACTGCTGGCCGAACGCCGGGCCGCGGGCCCCGCGACACCGCGCGGACGGTCGTCCGGGACCGCACGGCGGTCGTCGGCCGGGCCCTCGGGATCCCGCCGGTCGGGGAGTTCGTCCCGGAGCCGTCCGTCGTCCACCGCAGCCGGTTGACGCCCCCATGTGGCCCGGCTCCCGCTCCCCGGCTTAACGGTGCACCCGGTCCACGTGGCGCCCCGCAGGCGCCGCCCACGCCCGCAGGCTAGCCGCGCAGGGCCGCCGGCCAGCCACCCGGCGGCCCGTCATGGCGGTCTAGATCACCGTGAGCTAGTGCATTCCGTCCCAGGTAGGCCGCGTGGCACAGATGCGATCGGTACCCTAGCGCCGTGACCTTCCGATTCCCCGGGGATAAAGCGGGCGTCAACGTGCTGTCCATCAGGCCCTTCCGGCGCCTGTGGATCGCTACCTCGCTGTCCAGCCTGGGGGACTGGCTGAGCCTGCTCGCGCTGACCGCGGAAGCGGTCATCCTGTCCAAGCGGGGGATCGCGGCGTCGGGTGCGGCCGTCAGTGGGGTCTGGCTGACGTCGTTGCTGCCGGCCTTGCTGCTCGGCCCGCTGGCGGGGGCGGTCGCCGATCGGCTCGACCGCCGGGTGAACATGATCATCGGCGACGTGCTGCGCGCGGTGCTGTATGCGTCGATCCCGCTGAACCTGGCCTTTGGCTTTGTCAACAAGCTGACCTGGATCTACGTGGTCCAGTTCCTCGCGTCCTGCGCCTCGCTGTTCTGGACCCCGGCCAAGGACGCCTCCATACCGAACCTGGTCCCGCCGGACAAGCTGGAAGAGGCCAACCAGTACAGCCTGTTCACCACGTTCGGCACCGCCCCGGTGGCCGGTGCCGTGTTCGGGCTGCTCGCCCTGGTCGGCCGGTCGCTCGGCTCCGACCAGGTGAACCTCGCCCTGTACTTCAACGCGGCGACGTTCGTGGTGTCCGCGGTGACCATCTACATGCTCAGGGAACTGCCCAAGCGCAAGGCGAGCGCGCGCATCTCGGCGCCGTCGGTGGCCAAGACCATCTGGGAGGGCTGGAAGTTCCTCGGCCAGACCCCCGTGGTGCGCGGCCTGGTGATCGGGATGGTCGGTGCGTTCGCGGCCGGTGGTGTCGTGATCGGCCTCGGCCCGTCCTACATCAAGAACACCCTGGATGGCGGCAGCGCGGGCTGGGGTGCCGTCTTCACCGCGATTTTCGTCGGCCTGGCCGCTGGCATGTTCCTCGGCCTGCGCATCCTGCGTGGGTTCAGCCGGCGCCGCCTTTTCGGCCTGAGCATCGTCGGGGCGGGCGTGCCGCTGATCCTGATCGCGCTGATTCCCAACCTGGTGATCGTGGTCCTCCTGGTGATCCTGCTCGGCGGGTTCGCGGGCATCGCCTACGTCACCGGGTACACGATCGTGGGCCTCGAGGTGGACGACGAGACCCGGGGCCGGACGTTCGCGTTCCTCCAGTCCGGTATCCGGGTCATCCTGTTCGCGGTCATCGCGATCGCGCCGCTGCTCGCGGCCGGGTTCACCGCTCTGGTGCACGGCATCACCGGCGGCGACACCCTGCGGGTCGCGCACATCGACTATGAAGCCGTCGGCTACAACTTCGTGCTGCTCTTGTCCGCGGTCATCGCGGTGTGGTTCGGGGTCGTCTCCTACCAGCAGATGGACGACCGCCGTGGGGTGCCGTTGCGGTCCGACCTGATCGCTGCCTTCCGTGGCGAGCCGTTCACCCCGGTACCGGTGCATCCCAACGGCACCTCCCCCGCCCAGCGGATGCCGCGCCGCGGCCTGCTGATCGCCTTCGAGGGCGGGGAGGGGGCGGGCAAGACCACGCAGGCCCGGCTGCTGGCCATCTGGCTGCGAGAACAGGGGTACGACGTGGTCGCCACCCAGGAACCTGGTGCGACCAAGATGGGGATGCGGCTGCGCGCCCTGCTGCTCGACACCGCGCACACCGGCCTGTCCCCGCGCGCCGAGGCGCTGATGTACGCGGCGGACCGCGCCGAGCACGTCGACTTGGTGATCGCCCCTGCGCTGGAACGGGGCACGGTCGTCGTGACCGATCGTTATGTGGACTCCTCCATCGCCTACCAGGGGCGCGGGCGTAACCAGCCGGTCGGCGAGGTGGCCGGGCTGAACAGGTGGGCGACCGGCGGCCTGGAGCCCGACCTGACCATCCTGCTTGACCTGCCGCCGCAGGACGGGCTCGGCCGGCGCTCGGTGTCCGCGGACCGCCTGGAGGCTGAGCCCACCGAATTCCACGAGCGCGTCAGGGAAGGATTTCTCGCCCAAGCGCAGGCGAACCCGGACAGGTACCTGGTCCTTGACGCGACCCAGGCCCCGGCCGAACTGAGCGCCCAGATCCAGGACCGGGTCCGCGACCTGCTCCCCGACCCGGTGCCGCCCGCGACCGAGCACGACACCGGGAGCTTCCCGGCGATCGTCGAATGACTGCCATCGCCGCCTCCGGTACGGGGGTCTTCGAGGATCTGGTCGGCCAGGACGCGGTCGTGGCGGAGTTGCGCGCCGCCGCCGCCGCGGCCAGCGCCGTCCTGCGCGGTGAGCCCAACACCGGCATGACCCACGCCTGGCTGTTCACCGGCCCACCCGGCAGTGGCCGGTCCGTGGCGGCGCGCGCGTTCGCCGCCGCGCTGCTGTGCCCCGATGGCGGCTGCGGGCATTGCCCGTCCTGTCATCAGGTCCGCGCCGGTACCCACGCCGACCTGCTGCTTGTCCGCCCGGACGGCCTGTCCTACGGGGTGAAGCAGACCAGGAACCTGGTGCTGCGGGCCGCCGGGGTGCCGTCGGGCGGGCGCTGGCAGGTGGTGCTGTTCGAGGACGCCGACCGTGCCACCGAGCAGGCCGCCAACGCGCTGCTCAAAGCCATCGAGGAACCGCCGCCGCGCACGGTGTGGCTGCTCTGCGCACCATCGGCGGAGGAACTGGTGACCACGATCCGGTCGCGGTGCCGCCTGGTCACGCTGCGCACGCCGCCCGCCGAGGCCATCGCGGAGGTACTCACCGCCGAGGGGGTCGCCCCGGACCGGGCGCTAGCCGCCGCCCAGGCCGCACAGGGGCACATCGGCCGGGCCCGCAGGCTCGCCACCGACGCGGACGCGGCAGCGCGGCGCGACGACGTCCTGGCGGTGCCGCCGCGGCTCACCAGCCTCGGTCCCGCGCTGTCGGCCGCGGCAGCGTTGGTGAAGGCCGCGCAGGCGGAAGCCGACGCGATCACCGCGGACCTCGACGAGCCCGAGCGGGGTGCGCTGCGCCGCGCCTTCGGCGAGGGCTCGACCGGCAAGGGGGTGGCCAAGGCCGTACGTGGCGTCGCCGGGGCCATGAAGGACCTCGAGGATCGGCAGAAGTCCCGCGCCACCCGGCTGAAGCGCGATGCGCTCGACCGTGCCCTGCTCGACCTCGCGGCGTTCTACCGCGACGTGCTCGCGGTGCAGGTCGGGGCGGCCGTGGACCTGGCCAGTGCCGGGCACGAGGCCGACGTCAGGCGCCTGGCGGATGCCTCGTCGGCGGAGAGCACGGTGCGCCGGATCCAGGCCGTGATGACCTGCCGGGAGCGCCTGGAGCTGAACGTGGCCCCCCTCCTCGCCGTCGAGGAAATGACCCTAGCCCTGGCCGCCGGCCATCCCTGATCCCTGTCTTCCATGATCACGGACGATCCCTTGCGTTTTCCGCGGGGTAATCGTCCGTGATCATGGAAGTGCTGCCGGTGGGTGGGCCATGCCCGATGCGGGGTGGCTCCGGGGGGAGTGTCCCGGCGGGGCGCGCGTAACCTGGGGTGGTGGGCATGATGATGGCGGTGAGTTTCGAGCGGTACGGGAGGCTGTATTACCTGGACCCGGGCCCGTACCAGCCGGCTGTGGGGTCCAAGGTGCTCGTGCCCACCGACGCGGGCCCCGAGGTGGCCGAATGCGTCTGGTCCCCACAGTGGGTCGATGAGGAGGTCGGTGGCCTGCCGGTCTGTGCGGGCATCGCCACCGAGGACCACCTGACCAGGGACGAGGAGAACCGGGCG
>Ga0207664_10001287_pt1 | contig 16542 bp, 15 predicted proteins | sample LARL83metaG_FD_184349 | JGI IMG/M metagenome (GOLD analysis project Ga0207664, IMG submission 184349) | Corn, switchgrass and miscanthus rhizosphere microbial communities from Kellogg Biological Station, Michigan, USA - LAR L8-3 metaG... | ecosystem: Host-associated > Plants > Roots >... | reverse complement strand
AGACGATCACGACGTTGTCGGCGTGGTCGCGCATCACCTCCAGCTCGAACTCGCCCCAGCCGAGCACCGACTCGTCGATCAGCACCTGGCCGATCGGCGAGGCGGCGATCCCGCGCGCGCAGATCTCCGCGTACTCCTGCGGCGTGCGGGCGATGCCGCCGCCGCGACCGCCGAGCGTGAAGGCCGGGCGGATGATCGCCGGCAGGCCGATCCGCTCCTGCGCGGCGAGCGCCTCGGGGACGGTCGTCGCGATCGCCGAGCCGGGCACGCGCAGGCCGGCCTGCGCCATCGTCTCGCGGAAGCGGTCGCGGTCCTCGGCGCGGTCGATCGCCTCGTAGTTCGCGCCGATCAGCTCGACGCCGAAGCGCTCCAGCGTGCCGTCCTCGTGCAGCGCCTTCGCGAGGTTCAGCGCCGTCTGGCCCCCGAGCGTCGGCAGCAGCGCGTCGGGCCGCTCGCGCTCGATCACCTGCGCGACCGGGCCGGGCAGCAGCGGCTCGACGTACGTCGCCGTCGCGATCTCCGGGTCGGTCATGATCGTCGCCGGGTTGGAGTTGACGAGGACGACCTCGTAGCCCTCCTCCATCAGCACCTTGCACGCCTGCGTGCCGGAGTAGTCGAACTCGGCGGCCTGTCCGATCACGATCGGGCCGGAGCCGATGATGAGGATCTTGCGGATGTCCTCGCGCTTAGGCACTGGCGGCGATCTCCTCGATGAAGCGGTCGAACAGGTAGAGCGCGTCGTGCGGGCCGGGGCCGGCCTCGGGGTGGTACTGGACCGTCGCGCCGGGCACGTCGCGCAGCGCGAGCCCCTCGACGGTGCGGTCGTAGAGGTTGATGTGCGTCAGCTCGGCGGCGCCGAAGGCGGTCTCCCAGCGCACCGGCTCGTCGCTCGGCAGCGTCTTCGCGCCGCCCGGCCCGAGCACCGCGAAGCCGTGGTTCTGGCTCGTGATCTCCACGCGGCCGGTCGTCAGGTCCTTGACCGGGTGGTTGGAGCCGCGGTGGCCGAACGGCAGCTTGTACGTCTGAAGGCCGACCGCGCGGCACAGCAGCTGGTGGCCGAGGCAGATCCCGTAGACCGGCTTCCTGCCGACCAGCCCGCGCACCGTCTCGACGACGTAGTCGAGCGCGGCCGGGTCGCCGGGGCCGTTGGCGAGGAAGAACGCGTCGGGGTCGCGCGCGAGCAGCTCCTGCGCGCTCGACGTGCACGGGTGCAGCTCGACCGTCGCGCCGCGCTCGCGCAGGTTGCGCACGATCGAGACCTTCACGCCGGTGTCGATCATCGCGATCGTCGGGCCCGCGCTCGGCGCGAGCGGGCCGAGCACCACCGGCTCGCGCGGCGTCACCTCGCGCGCCAGGTCGCGGCCGCTCATCGACGGCTCCGCCGCGATCAGCGCGCGCGCCTCGTCCTCCCCCATGCTCGCCGGGAAGACGCCGCCGCGCATCGCGCCGGCGTCGCGGATGTGGCGCACGAGCGCGCGCGTGTCGAGATCGGTGATGCCGGGCACGCCGCAGTCGCGCAGCCAGTCGAGCCAGCCGCCCTCGGCGCTCGGCGCGTCCTCGCGATTGGTCGCGGCGCGCATGATCGCCGCACGCGCGTGGATGCGGTCGGACTCCATCGCCTCCGCGCTCACGCCGTAGTTGCCGACGTGCGCGGTCGTGAACGTGATCAGCTGGCCGGCGAACGACGGGTCGGTGACCGCCTCCTGGTAGCCGGTCATCCCGGTCGTGAAGACGACCTCGCCGACGGCGTGCGTCGCCGCGCCGCAGGCGAGCCCGTCGAAGCGCTCGCCGTCCTCGAGCAGGACGTACGCGGTGGGATCGCAGGCCATCTACATCACCAGCTTCTGGATCGTCTTGAACTCGTCGCTGCCGGCCGCGCCGAGCAGCTCGAACAGCGCGGTCTCCACCGAGGTGAGGATCGCCCCGCTCTCCTCCATCTTGCGCAGCCCCAGCTCCCGGTTGGCGGCCGTGCGCGAGCCGACCGCGTCGACCGCGACGTGCACCTCCACCCCGCCGGCGAGCAGATCGTGGACGGTCTGGTTGACGCACACGTGCGTCTCGATCCCGCATACGAGCGCCTGGTCGCGGCCGGCGAGGTCGAAGCCCTCCGCGCGTGCGGCGGAGAAGACCGTCTTCGCGAGTCGCGGGGTGTCGCCGAGCGCCTCGCGCACCTGCGGCACGGTGTCGCCCAGGCCGCGCGGGTACTGCTCGGTCACGAGCACCGGCAAGCCGAGCGTCTGCGCGCCGCGCGCGAGGATGGCTGCCTGCGCCACGACGTCGTCGAAGCGCTCGACCGCCTTCGCGAACGCCTCCTGCACGTCGATCACGACGAGCGCGGTGCGCGCCCGGTCGAGCGTGCGCGCACTCATGCGAGCGCCTCCACCGACGCCCGGTGCACGACCGCCCCGGCCGCGACCGTGAGCCGCACGACGCCGTGCAGCATGCGCCCCTCGAAGCACGAGTTCGCCGACCTGCTCTGATAGCCGCGCGCGCCGACCTCCCACTCCGCGGCGAGGTCGAGCAGCGCGAGGTTCGCCGGCTCGCCGACCGCGATCCGCGGGGTCGGGAGGTCGAGCAGCGCCGCGCCGGCCGTCATCCGCTCGACCACGATGCCGAGCGGCAGCAGCCCCGGCAGCACCAGCTCCGTGTAGAGGACCGCGAACGCCGTCTCCAGCCCGGTGACGCCCATCGGCGCCTCCTCGAACGGGACCTCCTTCTCGTGTCCGGCGTGCGGCGCGTGGTCGGTCGCGACGCACGCGATCACGCCGTCGCGCAGGCCGGCGATCAGCGCCTGGCGATCGGCCTCGCCGCGCAGAGGCGGATTCATCTTGAAGCGCGAGTCGAGCGAACGCACCGCCTCGTCGGTGAGCGTCAGGTGGTGGGGCGAGGCCTCGCCGCTCACGCGCGCGCCGGCCGCCTTCCAGGCCGCGAGCGCCTGCACCGACTCGACGCACGAGAGATGCTGGAAGTGCACGCGACCGTCCTCGTAGGCGGCGATCGCGGCGTCGCGCGCGACCATCGTGGACTCGGAGATCGACGGGATCCCCGCCATCCCGAGCCGCGCCGAGACGGCGCCCTCGTGCATGACGCCGGCGCCCGACAGCGACGGGTCCTCCTCGTGCAGCGCCAGCACCCCGCCGCACAGGCGCTGGTACTGCAGCGCGCGGCGCAGCATCCCGGCGGCGACGACGGGCTTGCCGTCGTCGGTGAAGCCGAGCGCGCCCGCGTCGCGCAGCTCGGCCATCTCGGTCAGCTCGCTGCCGCCGAGCCCGCGCGTGATCGCCGGCATGAAGCCGACCGGGACGCGTGCCTCGCGACGGGCCTGCTCGATCAGCGCGCGCAGCAGCGGCGCGCTGTCGAGCGTCGGCGAGGTGTTCGGCATCGCGACGATCCCGCAGTAGCCCCCGGCGACGGCCGCGGCGGTGCCGGTCGCGAGCGTCTCCTTGTGCTCCTGACCGGGCGTCCGCAGATGAACGTGGGGGTCGAAGAAGGCCGGGAAGAGGTGCAGGCCCTCTCCCTCGACGGTCTCGACGCCGTCCGGCGCCACGAGCGAGCCGGGAGCGCCCAGCTCTGCGATCAGGCCCTCGCGCACGAGCACGTCCTGCGGTGCGTCGAGGCCGGCGCGCGGGTCGAGCGCGTGCACGCCGCGCAGCAGCAGCGCGGCCGCCTCGGCCGGCGCCTGGAAGAGCCGCTGCGTGCTCATGCGGCCGCGACCGCCTCGACCGCGGCTGCCGCTTCGCTCGGCGGCTCGGGCTGCGCGCCGGCGCCTACGAGCAGCTCGTACAGGACCGCCATCCGCACGACGACGCCCGCCTCGACCTGCTGGGCGATCAGCGCCTGCGGGGAGTCGATCGCGTCGGCGGACAGCTCGACGCCGCGGTTGACCGGTCCGGGATGCATCAGCAGCTGGTGCGGCTGAAGCCGGGCCGCGTCGATCTGGTAGCGCGCCGCGTACTCGCGCAGCGACGGCACGTACGCTTCCTCCATGCGCTCGTTCTGCATCCGCAGCGCGTAGACGACATCGGCTTCGGCGAGCCCGTCGAGCGTCGGCGCCACGCGGCATCCGAGCGCCTCGATCCCGCGCGGGATCAGCGTCGGCGGGCCGCTCACGGTGACCTCCGCCCCCATCCGCTGCAACGCGAGGATGTTCGAGCGCGCGACGCGCGAGTGCAGCACGTCGCCGACGATCCAGATGCGCTTGCCGTCGAGCGCGCCGAGCCGGCTGCGCAGCGTGAAGACGTCGAGCAGCGCCTGCGTCGGATGCTCGTGCTTGCCGTCGCCGGCGTTGACGACGGCGGCGTCGGTCCAGCGCGCGACGAGCTGCGCGGCGCCGGCGTGCGGCGAGCGGATCACGATCGCCGCCGGGTCGTAGGCGGTCAGCGTCTGGACGGTGTCCTTCAGCGACTCCCCCTTCGTGACCGACGAGGTCGCCGCGCGCACCGAGACGAGGTCGGCCGAGAGGCGCTTGGCGGCCAGCTCGAAGGAGCTGCTAGTGCGCGTGGAGGCCTCGTAGAAGAGGTTCACGACCGTGCGCCCGCGCAGCGCCGGGACCTTCTTGATCTCGCGTCCGGCGACCTCCGCGAAGGAGGCGGCGCGATCGAGGATGCGCTCGATCCCCGCGCGGTCGAGGTCGTCGATCGAGAGCAGGTGGCGCGTCATGCCGGTACCTCCGCGGGCTGCGAGATGGTCACCTCGTCGACGCCGTCCAGCTCCTCGACGCGCACGTTGACGCGCTCCTCGCGGGCGGTCGGGAGGTTCTTGCCGACGTAGTCGGGACGGATCGGCAGCTCGCGGTGACCGCGGTCGGCGAGCACGGCGAGCTGCACGCGGGCGGGGCGCCCGTAGTCGAAGATCGCGTCGATCGCGGCGCGCACGGTGCGGCCGGTGTAGAGGACGTCGTCGACGATCACGATCGTGCGCGCCTCGAGCGGGAAGTCGATGTGCGAGGCGTGGACGACCGGCGCGCTCGGGCGCAGGGCTACGTCGTCGCGGTAGAAGGCGATGTCGACGTCGCCAAGCGGAACGTCGTCGCCCAGCAGGTCCGCCACCAGCTCCCGCAGACGCGCGGCGAGCGTGGCGCCGCGCCGGTGGATGCCGACGATCGCGAGCTGCTGTGCGGGATTCTTCTCGACGATCTCGTGGGCGATCCGCACCAGCGTGCGCCGCACGTCGTCGCGGTCGAGGACGACCTTCTCGGCTTCCAACCTGAACCTTCCTGGCCTCGCTGGACCGGGTTAAAGGAACGGACGCTGCGCAGCGTAGCAGCGCGCCCGGCGCTACGCCGGCGTCTCGACCGCCGTGCCCGCGCGCTGCGGCTGCGCCGGCGGGCTCCATCTCACCAGCTCGGGCGCTCCGCGCTCGGGAAACGGCACCTCGATCGCGTCGAAGTCGCGCGGCACGACCGTCTCGGGAAAGATCGCCTGCGCCTCCTCGCGAATCTCGCGGCCGCCGTAGCGGGTCGAGAGGTGCACGAGCGCGAGCATCCGGACCTCCGCCTCCAACGCCGCCTTCGCCGCCTGCTCGGCCGTCGAGTGCTGCGTCTCTCTCGCGCGCTCGGCCTCCTCGCGCGTGAAGGTCGCCTCGTGCACGAGCACGTCGGCGCGGTGGGCGACCTCCACGAGCACGTCGCACGGGCCGGTGTCGCCGGAGATCACGAGCTTGCGCCCCGGACGGTCCTCGCCGATCACCTGCTCGGGGCGCACGCCGCCCACGAACTCGCCGCGCTGCAGGCGGCCGAAGTCGGGACCCGGCTTGACGCCCAGCTGCTCCGCCAGCGCGGCGTCGAATCTGCCGGGGCGGTCGTCCTCGATCAGCGCGTAGCCGTAGGCGACGCCGCGGTGCGCGACCGGAAACGGCTCGATCACGTAGTCGTCGCGCTCGACCGGCTCGTCGTCGGCCAGCTCGACGATCTCGACGTGGTAGCCGACGCCGCCCCACACGTGGCGCATCGAGTGAAGCAGCTTCGCGAGCCCGGGCGGCCCGTAGATCGTCAGCGGCCGCTCGCGCGCGCGCAGGTCGAACGTCTTCAGCATCCCCGGCAGACCGAGCCAGTGGTCGGCGTGGAAGTGCGTGACGAAGACGTGGGTCAGGTCCATCAGCCCGACCGAGCGCAGCAGCTGGCGCTGCGTGCCCTCGCCGCAGTCGAACAGGATGCGGTCGGCGCCGCGCCGCAGCAGCAGGGCCGGCAGGCCGCGACGCGCGGTCGGGACCGAGCCTGCGGTGCCGGCGAAGAAGAGCGAGAGGTCCATCAGCGTCTCGACGTCTGCCGCGCCGGGGACGTGCGTCCCGTCGGCACCACCTCGATCCAGTCCAGCCGCTGCCCGCACAGCGAGCGCCAGCGCGCCGTCGGCACCTGCCTCAGCGCCTCCGCTTCGCCGGTCTGGACCGGCGTGACGAACGCGCTCTGCAGCAGCGCGACGCCGCCGTCGCCCGGTGCGAGCGTCGAGCCGCCGCGCGCGACGGTCAGCACGTGGCGGCCTGCGGCGAGGCGCACGCGCAGCGGCGGGGCCGTGTCGACGTTGTAGGAGCTGCCGCTCAGCTCGGCGCCGACCGTCGCGAGCGGACGACCGTCGACCCCGACGTGCACCGTCGGCATGATCTCGCCGCGCAGCCACACCTCCCAGACGCCGGCGTGCGGCACGCGGAACGACGCCCACAGCGTTCCGCGCTCGCGCATCGCGAGGCCGGGCCAGCGGTAGGTCCACTCGGGATGGCGCGCATGCGTGAGCGAGATCTGCACGAGACCGGGGGAGCTGGCCGCGATCAGGCGCCCGCGGCGGCGCGCGGCGAGGCGCGCGATCCGACGGACCGCGACGCAGCGCGCCGGGCGCGTGACGTTGAGGCCGAGGTGGGCGAGCGCCGCCGGCGCGCCCGGCCGGCGTCCCCAGACCTGGTAGTAGGTGCCCTGCCACAGCAGGCGGTAGGCGCTCGGCGGCCGGCTCGCGGACGGATTGCGGCGCGTGATGATCAGCGGGTAGGCCAGCAGCGCGCGCGGGGGCACGCGGTCGAGGTTGACGACCTGGCCGTGGTGCGGCGCGACCGCTCTCAGCGCCGGCGGGGTCCAGATGAAGTCGGGCCCGCCGACGTCGAGGTCGCGCAGCAGGTAGAGCGAGTATTCGTCGTAGTCGGTGAAGAGCGTCGGGCCGCGACCGGCGAAGCGGACGTCGAGCGAGGCCAGCTCGCCGTAGCGCACGGTCGGCGCGAGGTCGGAGCCGTGGTACTGCATCGCGTCCGAGGCGGAGACGCCGAGCGTCAGAACGACCGCCAGCAGCGGCGCCGCCGCCGCCGCGCCGAGCCAGCGTTGCGAGGAGCGCAGCGCCGCGACACCGCCCCAGGCGAGCAGCATCGCGATCGGCGAGGTCAGCATCAGCGTCTTCGCCTCCGCCCACGTCGTCGCGTAGGAGATCAGCGCGATCCCGACCGCGAGCGTCAGCGCGATCCATCCGGCGAGCGCGTAGGCGCCCCGGCGCAGGAGGCGCGCTATGCCGAGCGCGCCCGCGCCGAGCGCGACGAGCGCGAACGCGTAGGAGACGGGCCGCAGCGAGCCGAGCGGCACCTGCCTGTAGGAGTTCGACAGCCACGTCCCGAGCGCCTCGGCCGCCGGCAGCGGCGCGCGCAGGTTCCCCGGGTTGCTGGTCGTGCCGATCGCCTGCGCGACCTGCAGCGAGCCGCCGAGGTCGACCCAGGTCGGCAACGCCGCGAGCAGCAGCGTGAGCGCGCCGCAGCCGGTGAGCGCGAGCGCCGGCCGCAGCCGCCGGCGGTCGGACGTCACCGCGCGGACGGCGGGAACCGCCACGACGAGGACGGCCGCCAGCGTCCAGGCGCCGAACGCGGCGCCGATAGCCGACAATCCCGCCGCCGCGACGAGCGCGAGCGGGATCGCACCCCGCGGGGGACCCGGCAGCCAGCGCTCGTGCAGCACGACGAGCGCGCCGAGCGTGAGGATCATCGGCAGCGCGACGATCTCCTTCACCGAGGCGACGAGCTCATAGCCGTAGACGAGCGAGGGCACGGTGACGACCACGGCCGCGAGCGCCGCCCAACCGCCCTCGAGTCCGAGCTGACGCGACAGCACCCACGCGGCGCCGGCGCCGGCGGCGAGCACGAAGGCGTTGAACGGCTGGAAGGCCCAGATCAGCGGCAGCCGCAGCAGCAGGGCGGTCCCGCCGAACAGCGTGTCCCCGCCGGAGGGATAGCTCGTTCCGTAGTAGCCGTGGATGTAGGCGCCGTAGGAGTTGCGCAGGTCGAGGTGCGCGTAGTCCTGCCCGTGGCGCAGCAGGAAGTCCGCGCCCATCATGTGGAAGGCCGAGTCCGGCAGCAGCTGGTAGGAGGAGAACGTCGGCCGCAGCGCGGCGAGCACCGGCAGCAGCGCCACGCAGTAGACGAGCGTCGGCGCCAGCAGCTGCCACGACGCCGGCGCCAGCGCCCGCGCCCAGGAGCGCAGCCGCCCCTGCCCGAGCGCCAGCCCGAGCGCGGCCACGGCCGCCAGCGCGTAGGGCGTCGCCGGCGCGAGCGGGGCGATGAACGTCGTGAGCTGCGAGACCGCGATCAGCGCGGCCAGCCCGAGCGCCGGCAGCAGCGAGGCGGGCAGGAAGCCGCCGCTCGCGCGGTCGACGAGCAGGCCCGCGCCGATGCTCAACACGGCAAGGACGCAGGGATAGGCCAACGTCGTGGAGAGGAACATCGACACTCGCTTCGGCGTGACGCGCCCGGCAGGATTTGAACCTGCGACCTCTCGCTCCGGAGGCGAGCGCTCTATCCACTGAGCTACGGGCGCCTGGTCCCCGGCAGCTTAGCGCTCAAGGCGCGGCCGGCGGGATGCCGGCCTCCTCGAGGCGCTCTTCGTAGACGCGCGCGAGCTCGGTGAAGGAGACGCCGAGACCGCGCGCGACGCGCACCATCGCTTCGAACGACGGATTCGTGCGTCCGCTCTCCAACGTCGTGAGGTAGTTGCGGCCGAGACCCGAGGCCTCGCACACCTCCTCCTGCTTGAGCGACTTGCGCACGCGCAGTTCGCGCACGGCGATCGCCAGCGCTCGGCGCTCTCGATGCAGCCCATCTGCCACGCAGCAACCCTTCACTGGTTCCCCTGCTCAATCCACGCCCGAGAGCGTGGATCTTCCCCTCCCTAGCGGGTATGCCCCATGCTCGCTGGGGGATCCTCGTTTACGAGACGTCGACGTCAGCGTCGCATGATGCGAAAGCGCGCGCTTGCTCTGAGCCGACACGCGTCGCTGCATGCGATCACGACCAGGCCCTCGGCCGCGGCGCGTCGGCGGACCCGCACGGTGGCGAGGAAGCCGCCGTGCAGCCCGGTCACGGCGCTGCCGATCCGCGTGACGGTGCTCTCGCGCGCACCCGCGAGCAGGACGATGCGGGCCGCGTGCGGGAAGCCGCTGCCGGTCAGGTGCAGAGCGGCGCCGGGCGGGACCGCTGCGCGGTCGGCCGTCAGTCGCGGACCGGCGCGCGTGGCGCCCGCGACGAGCGCGGGCGCGCTTGCGAGCAGGCCGATGCTCGCGATGACGAGCATGGCGAGCCCGGAACGGGGATGCGGTGCTGGGTTCATGGGCCCCATCCTGCCACCAACCGGCCCGTCGGGAAACGAGGCCGTGTCCGGGGGGAGCCGCCGCTGCGGCTCACCCTCCCGCGACCGCGGGCAGGATCGTGACCTCGTCGCCGTCGGAGACGGGCGTCTCGAGGCCGTCGAGGAAGCGGATGTCCTCGCCGCCGATGTAGACGTTGACGAAGCGGCGCAGCCCGCCGTCGTCGGCGATCCGCTCGCGCAGCTCGCCGAACTGCTCGTAGAGCGCGTCGAGCACCTCGCCGACCGTGCCGCCTTCGACCGACGCGCTCGACGCGCCGCCGGTCGCGGCGCGCAGCTGCGTCGGGATCTTCACGACGATCGCCATCAGGCCGCCACCGCGGTCTCGGTCGCCGCCTCGAAGGCCTCGTAGGAGGCGTCGATCTCGACCGTCTCGAACGTGCCGCGCACGACGTCGAGCGTCTTCAGGCCCTCGCCGGTGATGACGGCGACGACGCGCTCGTCGGGATCGATGTCGCCGCGCTCGGCGAGCTTCGCGAGCACCGCGGTCGTGACGCCGCCGGCCGTCTCCGTGAAGATGCCGGTCGTCTCGGCCAGCAGGCGGATGCCCGCCGTGATCTCCGCGTCGCTGACCGCGTCTATGGAGCCGCCGGTGCGGCGCGCGAGGTCGAGCGCGTAGGGGCCGTCGGCCGGATTGCCGATCGCCAGCGACTTGGCGATCGTGTCCGGCTTGACGGGACGGCAGACGTCGTGGCCGGCGGCGTAGGCGGCGGCGACCGGGTTGCAGCCCTCGGCCTGCGCGCCGTTCATCGTCGGCACCGTGCCCTCGACGAGCCCCAGCTCGATCCACTCCTCGAAGCCGCGGGCGATCTTCGTGAACTGCGAGCCCGACGCGATCGGGCCGACGATGCGGTCGGGCACCTGCCAGCCGAGCTGCTCGGCGATCTCGTAGGCGATCGTCTTCGAGCCCTCGGCGTAGTAGGGCCGGAAGTTGATGTTCACGAACGCCCACGCGCGCTCGCCCGAGACCTCGGTGCAGAGGCGGTTGACGTCGTCGTAGTTGCCTCTGACGGCGACGATCGTCGTCCCGTACACCCCCGTCGCGAGGATCTTCTGCTCCTCGAGGTCGGACGGGATGAAGACGTAGGAGTCGAGCCCGGCCGCGGCGGCGTGCGCCGCGACGGCGTTGGCGAGGTTGCCGGTCGAGGCGCACGCGATCGTCTGGTAGCCCAGCTCCTTCGCACGCGCCAGGGCGACGGCGACGACGCGGTCCTTGAACGAGTGCGTCGGGTTCGCGGCGTCGTTCTTGACCCACACCTCGCGCAGGCCGAGGCGCTCGGCGAGGCGGTCGGCGCGCAGCAGCGGCGTCCAGCCCGCCGGGAGCGTGTCGCGCGGGGGCGCGCCCTCCAGCGGCAGGAAGTCGCGGTAGCGCCAGATCGAGTGCGGACCGGCCTGGATGCGGCGGCGCAGCGCGGCGGCGTCGACGTCCTCGCGCTTCGCGTAGCTGACCTCGAGCGGGCCGAAGCAGCGCTCGCAGACGTAGCTCGCGTCGAGCGGATAGACGGTGTGGCACTCCTTGCACTTCAATGACTCGGGCGGCATAAAAAAACCTCCGCCGGGTTCTGGGGCAGAGGTTCGAAACCGCTTCCCACATCTCCCAGGCTGTTGTTGCCTGTTGGAATTGGCACCTTTCCCCTTCGGGGTGGTTGCCGCGGCTTCACAGGGCCAGATCCCTCCACCGCTCTCGATGCGTGCTGCTATGTGCGTCGCAGTATAGCCGAGCTGCGGACGGACGCGCAATGGCGTCTGGACGCGCGCCCGCATACAATGGCGACGTGGCAACCGAGACACCCCCCATGAACGACGAGCCGCGAAGTCCCCATGCCGAGCTTGCCCAAGCCCAGCTTCGCGCGCGTCACGCGCGGCCGCTCCGTCGTCTCGCCGCCGCTCGCCGAGCCTGAGGCCTCGCAGGTCGAGGTCGCCGAGGCGCTCGGCATCCGCTGGGTCAACATCGAGCAGCCGCGCCACAGCCACCGCACCTGGCTGGAGGAGCGCTTCGACTTCCACGCGCTCGACTACGAGGACGTCTTCTCGCGCAACCAGCGCCCGAAGATCGACGAGTACGACGACTACCTCTTCATCGTCCTCTACTTCCCGCGCTTCGACAAGCAGGTCGGCCGCCTGAACGCCGCCGAGCTCGACCTGTTCGTCGGTCCGGACTTCCTCGTGACGCTGCCGAACGCGCCCTTGCAGCCGGTCGAGTACCTGTTCGAGCGCGTACGGGCGAACGACGAGCTGCGCGAGCAGTGGTTCTCGAAGGGCACCGGCTACCTGCTCTACAAGATCGTCGACGCGTGCGTCGACGCCTCGTTCCCGATGCTCGCGAAGATGGGCAACAAGCTCGAGCGCATCGAGGACGAGATCTTCGAGGGCCGCTCCAGCGAGGTCGTCCGCGACATCTCCAACGTCAAGCAGGAGATCATCAACTTCCGCAAGGTCGTGCGGCCGCAGCGCGCGGTCTTCGGCGACCTCGAGCGCACGAAGCAGCGCTACCTCGCGGAGGACCTCGACGTCTACTTCGACGACATCAACGACGCCTCCGAGCGCGTCTGGCAGATCCTCGAGACCTACAAGGAGACGGTCGAGGCGCTCGAGGCCACGAACGAGTCGGTGCTCTCGCACCAGCTCAACGACGTGCTGCGCATCCTGACCGTGCTGACCGTCGTGTTCCTGCCGCTGACGCTGATCGCCTCGATCTTCGGCATGAACGTGCGCGTGCCGGGCCAGGATCATCTGGGACCCTTCTGGGCGTTGATCGCCGTGATGGTCGTGGTCGGCATCGCGATGATCGCCTTCTTCCGCCGCCGGCGCTGGCTGTGAGTAACGCGCGCTCCACGGCGGAGTAGAAGCTTCGTGGCCGCCACCTCCCTCGAGGCGCTCGAGCGCCTCGCCTCGTCGTCCGCCGCGAGCGCGCCGAGCAAGCGGATGCTCGTGATCGTCAACCCTTACGCCACGACGGTCTCGGCGCGGCTCAAGCACCTCGTCGTCTACGCGCTGCGCGGCCGCTACGAGGTCGACTCGGTCGAGACGCAGGCGCGCGGCCACGCGACCGAGCTGTGCCGCGAGGCGGCGCAGGAGGGCTACGACGTCGTCTGCGCGTTCGGCGGCGACGGCACCTTCAACGAGGTCGCCAACGGGCTCGCCGGCTCGCCGACGCCGATGACGTGCCTGCCCGGCGGCGCGACGAACGTCTTCTGTCGCATCCTCGGGATCCCCAACGACGTCGTCGACGCGACCGAGCACCTGCTGGCGACGGCCGACGCGTGGTCGCCGCGCGCGATCGACCTCGGCCTCGTGAACGACCGTCGCTTCCTCTTCACCGCGGGCGTCGGCCTCGACGCGAGCGTGACCAAGCGCGTCGACGGCCGCCCGCGGTTGAAGGCGCGCTTCGGCCCCTGGTTCTACGCCGCGGCCGCCATCGGCGCGTTCAACGGCGAGTACCTCGTGCGGCCGCGCCGGCTCGCCGTGGAGCTGCCCGGCGGAGAGACGCACGAGGGCGTCACAGCGATCGTCCAGAACACGACGCCCTACACCTACTTCGCCTCGCGGCCGGTCGACCTCGCCGAGGACGTCGCGCTGGACAGCGGCACGATCGCGGGCGTCGTGCTCAGGCGCGCCGGCCCGATCGACGTCCCCACGGTCGCCTTCCGCGCCCTGACCCGCGCGCGGATCGCCAAGCACCGCCGCGTCGAGAGCTTCTCGCGCCTGACCGAGCTGACGATCCGCTCGCTCGACGCGCGTGCATTGCCGCTCCAGGTCGACGGCGACTACCTCGGCGAATTCCCGGAGATCGCGGCGAGCGTCGACCCGGCCGCGCTGCGCGTCGTCGCCTGACGGATCTGTGCCCATTCGGGTCGAGATCTCGACCGAATGGGCACAGATCGCGCTGACGTCGATGGTGGGTCGTAGGCTGCGAGCCGTGCCCCGGCGCTTGGCCCGGCTTCCCCTCGCGGCCCTGCTGGCGACCTCGGTCGCGCTGGCGGCGCCGGCGCCGAGCGCCGCCCCGACCGTCGCCGGCTGCCCCGTCTTCCCCGCCGAGAGCCCCTGGAACCAACGGGTGGACCGGCTGCCCGTCGCAAGGAGCAGCGCGACGCTCATCCGCAGCATCGGCCTCGGCGCCCACGTGCATGCCGACTTCGGCAGCGGCACCTGGGACGGCGGACCGATCGGGATCCCCTACGCCGTCGTCGGCAGAGGACAGCGCCGCGTGCCCGTGAGCTTCGACTACGCCGGCGAGTCCGATCGGGGTCCGTATCCGATCCCGCCGAACGCGCCGATCGAGGGCGGCCCGCACGCTTCGGGCGACCGGCACGTGCTGATCGTCGACCGCTCCGCGTGCAGGCTCTACGAGCTGTACGACGCCCACCCGCTTCGCGGCGGCCGTTCATGGCACGCGGGCAGCGGGGCGACGTGGGACCTGCGCACCAACCGCCTGCGGCCGAAGACGTGGACGTCGGCCGACGCCGCCGGCCTCCCGATCCTCCCGGGCCTCGCCCGCTACGACGAGGTCGCGCGGGGAGCGATCCTCCACGCACTGCGGTTCACGGCGCCCCGCACCCGGACCGCGTTCATCTGGCCGGCCCGCCACGAGGCCGGCACCTCTCCCTCCCCGGCTCTTCCGCCGATGGGCCTGCGCGTGCGCCTGAAGCGGACGGCGAACCTCAAGGGCCTGCCGCGACAGGCGAGGATCGTCGCGCTCGCCATGCAGCGCTACGGCCTGATGCTCGCCGACAACGGCTCGCCCTGGTATGTGAGCGGCGCGCCCGACCCGCGTTGGAGCAACGACCAGCTCCACGCGCTCGACCGCTTCAGCGGCGCCGACTTCGAGGTCGTCGACAGCATGGCGCTCCAGCGGCCAGGCTGAGAGCCTCTACGCCGGACAGGCGTCGCGCCCGTTCACCTGCACCCACACGGCGGTGCCGTTGCCCAGCCGCGTGCAGGGCGAGGTGCCGTCGAACGCGCGGGCGCGTATGAGGCGCGCGACCGGTCCGGCGGGCGGCGGGTCGAGAGCCGCGACGCTCAGACCGGCGATCCGCGCGAAGACGATCAGGCCGACCCCTTCGAAGCGGTGGTCGTTGATCTGCGCGACGTCACCGCGGTCTTCCCATGCGACCCCCGCGACGCCAGCCGCGCGCAGTCGGCGCATCAGCCCCAGCAGGTCGCCCTCGCGTTGCGGTCCGGAGACGAGGTAGTCGAGGCTCGAGTAGACGACGACGCGGTCGCGCGGAGGCACTCCCTCGCCTTCGTGCGTCGCGCCGTTGCTGAGCGGAAGCTGTGCGGGCGTGCGGCCGACGCCGAACGTCGCGCCGAGCTGAGCGGCGAGCACGGCGGCGAGCAGCGCGGCCGTCGCGGCGAGCCGCCAGCGCGGTGCGAGGCGCACCATCCACGCCGTGCCGAGCACCGACAGGTAGACGATCGCGCCCATCGTGTAGCGGACGTCGTGGTGGCGCAGCAGCGTGAGCGCGAGCCACGCCCCGAGCAGCCCGCACAGCAGCTCGACGCTGACGTCGTCGAGGGCGCTCGCCCGCGTGCGCAGGACGCGAGCGAGCGCCGTCCCGACGCCGATCGCGGCGAACGCGAAGAGCGGCGCGAGCAGCAGACCGTTGAGCGTCGCCCAGCCGTACCAGCCGAGGTTCGCGAGCGAGAGCAGCGGCGGGCTCGCCGCCGGCGGGACCGGTTCGCTCGCGCTGCCCGTTCCCGCCGCGCCGAGGAATCTGCCCCATTCGGAGAGATGGATCAGGTACCACGGCGCCCCGACGACCAGTGCCACGCCGGCGAATGCGGCGAGGCCGCGGCGGTTGCGCCAGCCGCCGCCGCGCGCGAGCACGCAGGCGACGAGGCCGACGAGATAGAGCGGCATCAGCTGCTTGGTCAGGACGCCGATCCCGACCGCGAGGCCGGCGAGCGCGGCCGGACCCACGCGCGCGAAGCGATCGCTCTCGAGCAGCAGCCAGACGGCGACCGCGACGAGCGCCGCCTGCGGAGCGTCGAGCATGAAGACGTGGAGCTGCTCGGCGATCAGCGGCGTGCCGAGCGCGAAGAGGACCGCGAGCAGGCCGGCGGCGGGGGCCGGCGGGGACGCGGTCATGCGTCCGATCCGGTAGCAGGCGAGCGCGAGCAGCGGCACGAACACGACGTTCTGCGCGAGGATCGGCCCGTCGGCGCTCCTGCCGAACAGCGCCAGCACGACGGCGCCGAAGAGGCGGACTCCCGGCGGGTAGTAGGTCGCGAAGGTGATCGCCCTCAGCGGGTCTCCGGCCCTCACGAATTCGAGGTAGAGCAGCGACGCGTAGAGGTGCGAGGCGCCGCCTCCGAACGGCACGGCGCGATCGGCGGCCAGCCACCACGCGCTCAGCGAGACGAACAGCGCGGCGACGCCGATCGCACCCCACGCGGGCGCGCTCCAGCGCGGCACGCGCAGGCGCATCGCCCGCGTGCCCGCAGGTGCGCGCGTCGCCAGCGTCCCCCGAGACACCTAACTACTGTAAACCAGCAGTCAGCTTTGTAGCGTATTATGCGCCGGCGCCGGGCGTGACGCGATAGGCGTCGAAGACCGACTCGATGTTGCGCAGGCGGTTGATCGTCGCGTCGAGCGTCTTCGTGTCGGCGACCTCGATCACGAAGCGGTTCTTGATCATCGGCGGGTTCGACATGCAGCGCGCCTCGACGATGTTGATCCCGGCCTCGGAGAACGTGCGGCTGAGATCCTCGAGCAGGCGGTGGCGGTCCCAGCCGTCGATGTGCAGCTCGACCTTGAAGGAGGTCGAGGAGTCGCCCTCCCACGAGACCGGCGTGAAGCGGTCGGGGTCCTTTCTCAGCACCTCGACGTTCGGGCAGTCCTCGCGGTGGATCGTGATCCCGCGTCCGAGCGAGACGTAGCCGACGATCGGGTCGCCCGGCACCGGCCGGCAGCACTTCGCCAGGCGCAGCATCACGTCGCC
>Ga0207664_10001286_pt1 | contig 16547 bp, 21 predicted proteins | sample LARL83metaG_FD_184349 | JGI IMG/M metagenome (GOLD analysis project Ga0207664, IMG submission 184349) | Corn, switchgrass and miscanthus rhizosphere microbial communities from Kellogg Biological Station, Michigan, USA - LAR L8-3 metaG... | ecosystem: Host-associated > Plants > Roots >... | reverse complement strand
GCTGTTGATCGCGCCGGCAAGGTCGTAGACCGAGGCGCCGGCGCGGACGCGGGTGTCGTGGCCGTCGATCGTGATCGTCCCGTCGCCGGCCGGCGCGGTGAACCTGAAGGTGCGCTGGGCCGCATTGGCGAGTTGGCCGACGGACACCTGGTAGCCGCCCACGCCCGCCCCGCCGGTGGTGGTCGCGGCGACGCGGGCGCTGTCGCTGGAGGTGGCCTTCTGCGTGCCGCGGTAGACCCGCGGATCCAGGAGCGCCAGCGCGTCGGCGTTGACCTTCTTGAGGGCCGCTTGGATGCTCGTGAGCTGCGTGTTGCGCAGCTGGAGGGCCTTCTGCTGGTTCTGCAGCATCGTCACCGGCCGCTTCTGGATGTCCATCATCTGCGACACGATCTTGGCCGTGTCGAGACCCGACGCGAGGCCGGTGACCTGGAGCGGGGCGCCGTTGCTGGAGGAGGTGAGGCTCGCGCTCGTGCCGGCGGAGCTGCTTGAGATCGAAGAGGTGGACATCGCCACCTTCGACATCGACCCAAGCGGCCATCCGGCGTATGGGGTGTAGACCCCATCTTCGGCCCGCGGCGCCCCCGGCGGCCTACAGGCTCATCGTCAGCGGATGCTCCAGAAAGCGCCGCAGATCCACGAGAAATGCCGCCGCGTCGGCCCCATACAGGATGCGGTGATCGGCGGCCAGCGTCATTGCCGCCACCGGCCGGACGACAACTTCGCCGTCGAGCGCGACGGGCCGGTCGCGCACCGCGCCGACGCACAGGATGGCCGCCTGGGGCGCGTTGATGATCCCCTCGAAGCGGTCGATTCCGAACATGCCCAGGTTGGACACCGTGAACGTGGCGCCGTCGAGCTCGGCGGGGCTGAGCTGGCCGGCGCGGGCCCGCTGGATGAGCCGCTGGGTCTCGTGCGCGATCTCGCCCACCGACTTGCGATCGGCATCCGTCACCACGGGGGTGAGCAGTGACCCCTCCACCGCGACGGCGATGGCCACGTTGACGCGTGGGTGCAGCACGAAGCGCTCCGCGGAGAAGCTTCCGTTGGCGCGGGGATGGCGCCGCAGGGCCAGCGCGGACGCCTTGACGATGATGTCGTTGAGCGACGGAGCCGGTTCGGTGACCGCCGTCAGCTCCCGGCGCATCTCCAGGACGCCGCTCATGTCGACGTCGACCTCGAGGGCGAACTCCGGCACCGTCCCGCGCGACTCGGCCATGCGCCGGGCGATGAGGCTCTGCGTCCGGGTCAGCTCCTGGACCTCGCCGTCCGCGGGCTCCGGCTCGGGCGTGGCGACGCGCGGCTCGGGCGTGGCGACGTGCGGCTCGGGCGCGGCGACACGCGGCTCGGGGGTGCTCTCCCCGCCGTTGCCGGCCGCGGCCATCACGTCGCTCTTGATCACCCGCCCATGGGGCCCCGATCCATGCAGCCCCGCGAGCTCAACGCCGAGCTCCTGCGCCAGCCGCCGGGCCAGCGGGGACGCCTTCACCCGCCCTGCGCCGGCCGCTGCGCTCACCGCCGCCCGCGCCTCGGCGTCGATCTCCGCGATCACCGCGCCGACCGCAACGACCGCGCCCTCGGGCTGGCGGATCGAGAGCGTGCCCGCCACCTCGGCCTCATAGCCGACGGTCGCCTTGTCGGTCTCCACCTCGACGATCTCCTCGCCGCGCTGCACCGCGTCGCCTTCGGCCTTGAGCCAGCGCACGATCGTTCCTTCGGTCATCGAGTCGGAGAGGCGCGGCATGACGACCTCGGGCATGGTGCGAGGACAATACCGCAAACGTTTGCAGCGGGGTCGGGCTCAGCGAACCTGACCGCTCTCCAGATCCTCCAGGAAGCGCAGGCGCTCGAGACCGCCGACGTAGGCCTCGAGGCGCGTGACGCCGCGACTCACGCGATGGCAGGGGATCAGGAGCGGCATCGGATTGCCGCCCACGGCAAGGCCGCAGTCATACGCGGTCATCCCGGCCATGATCCGGTCATAGGAGACCGGTTGGGCGTACGGGATGGCCTGCACCGAGCGCATCAGCTCGGCGATCTCGTCGGACAGCAGGTGCCAGTCGATCATGTCCGCCAGCGCGTCGCGCGCGCCGCCGAAGTAGCCGTTGACCCCCATGCCCAGCGCCGTGAGGCGATCGCGTCCGGCGATCGAGCCGCGCCGTGACTTGGCCCGCATGCTCAGGCTCTGAAAGTCCGCATGGTCCTCGAAGGCGACCCGGACGATCCCATCGGCGGAGGCGCCCAGGGCCAGATCTCCGATGGGGCTCTCGACCTTGACGCAGCTGAGCTCCCCGATGAGGGCGTCGTTGAGCGTGGGGCGCTCGAGGATGCCGCCTGCCCCGTCAATGACGCCGCGCTCGTAGTCGTGGCATTGGGCGCAGATGCCCTCGGCGTGTACGGCCACCGATTCGATCGTGTACCCCGGTAGCCGGCGGGCCTCCAGCTCGCGGCCGCCCAGCTCCACGTCGAACAATCTGAGGCACAGGCGGCAGCGGAGGTGATCGTGGGCCGCGACATTGGTCTCGAAGCGGACCGGCTCGGCGGTGCCCACGGACCCGAGCAGGCCGAGCTCGGCGAGCTCGGCAAGGGTGGCGTAGACCGTGCCCCGCCCGATCTCCGGCACCGCCTGGCTGGCCCGCGAAAGGACCTCCTCGGCCGATAGATGCTCGTCGGGGGTGCCGCGGAAGGCATGCAGGATGGCGCGGCGCTGGGGGGTCACCCGCAGGTGGTGGCGGCGCAGGAGGCCGGCGACGTCGTCCTTGGTCATTTCGCCCAGCCTACATTGCTGTATCGGGTATGACCAGATACTAGATAGGATTAAGTCCTTGCTAGAGCCCAATACCGAAAAAGTCTCTGGGATACAGCGCCTCGACGTCCGACGCGCGTCGACTGATTCGCTGTGGCCGCTTTGTCCCCACGTGCCGGCTGCGCGCGACGAGCTGCTGCGCCGGCACCTCCCGCTCGCGCGACGGCTGGCCGCGCGCTACCAGAACCCCCACGAACCCTTCGAGGACCTCGTCCAGGTTGCCAATCTCGGGCTGCTCAATGCGGTGGACCGCTATGACCCGGGGCGCGGCGTGCCATTCGGCGCCTATGCCACGCCGACGATCCTGGGCGAGCTCAAGCGCCACTTCCGCAACACGGGGTGGGCGGCCCACGTCCCGCGGGCGGCCCAGGAGCTGGCCCAGCGGGTGCAGCGGGCGGTGACCGAGCTCACCGAGCAGCACGGCCGCAGTCCTGAGGTAGCCGAGCTCGCCCAGTTCCTGGAGCTCGATGTCGAAGAGGTGCTGGAGGGACTCGAGTCCGCCCAGGCGCACTATTCGGACTCACTGGATGCGCCCATCGCCGACGGCGTGCCCGAGCCGACGACGCTGGGCGAGACGCTGGGTTCTGTCGACGACGGCTACGCGCTGTTCGAGACCGCCAGCAGCCTCGGCGGCTCGATCCGCCAGCTTCCCTATCTGGAGCGGACCGCACTGACCCTGCGCATGCAGGGCAACCTCAAGCAGAGCGAGATCGCCAAGACGATGGGGTGCTCCCAGATGCAGGTGTCCCGGCTCCTGCGCCGGGCCGGCGATCGACTCCGCGAGCAGCTCAACGCCGACTGACGTCGCGCTCCAGCGCCTCCGGTCCCGGCGCTCGCGCGGCTCTGGTCCGGCGCTCCTGGTCCCGCGCTCTAGAGGCTCCAGTCCAGGAACGTCTCCCGGACGCCCTCGAGCTGGAGCTGCCCCATGAGCCCTGACCGGCGCAGCGTCGCCGCGCCGCTACCGGTGCCCGGCGCCACCGAGAGACGGCATCCGCGGGCCCGCGCTCGGCGGTTGATGGCGGCAATCGCGCTGATCACCGCCGGCGCGATGGACGTCACCTCGGTCATGTCCAGGATGACCCGGTCAAAGCCTCGGTCGATCAGGCCGCCGCAGTCCTCACGCAGCTGGCGAGCGGCCACACGGTCCAGGGCGCCGCCGCAGCTCACGCGGACGCGGTCGCGCTCCGGCTCGACCCGGATCTGAGGCTCCCCCGCGTGATCCTGCCTCGGGCTGTCATCAAGTGCAACGACCATCACTCCTCCCTTCATGCGTGCCCAAATCCGGGCGACGTTGGGCTACCCCATCCGCCGCTCGGATCACAAAATCTTGGTGTCCGCGCACCGCAGGATCGCGGCCCCCGATCTCAGCAGCGCTCAGTCGCGCACGACCACCCTCGGCGCGTTGCGCGATGCCCACAGCTCGTCCACCAGGATCGTGATGAGCGAGAGGATGGGCACCGCGATGATCAGGCCGAGAAGCCCGAACACCTCCCCAACGGCGACGACGCCGATCGCGATGACCGCAGGATGCAGTCGCACGGCGCGAGCCATCACCAGCGGGCCGATCACGTTGGCCTCGATCTGGTGGACGAGGATGTAGACGATCAGGACGACGATGGCGCGGGTGGGGGAGATCGTGAGGGCGTAGGCGACCGGGGGGATGCCGCTGGCCAGCGCGCCGAGATACGGCACCACCTCCAGACAGGCGCTCAGGACCGAGAACACGAGCGCGAAGGGCAGGCCCACGATGAGCCCGAGCGCAACGTAGAGCATGACGCCGATCAGCACCATCGAGATGAGCAGCCCACGCAGCCATCCCAGCCATGCCTCGCGGATGCGCCCGAGGGTCTCCGCGGCACGAGGTCGGACGTCGGGGCCGAACAGGCTGAGCAGTCCGGAGGTGAGCGGCTCGGGCTGCGCGGCGATGTAGTACGCGGTGATCAGGCCGATGACGACGCCGCCGATCAGGCTGACCACGTTGGCCCCGATGGTGGTGATCGGCCCCAGCAGTTGGGACGGGTTGTGGACGAACGTGGTGAGGTCGCGCTGAAGCTGGGCGGCCACGTGCCCGGGCCGATCGCCCGTCACCGAGCTCAGCTTGACCTCCGCGAGCGTGAGCAGGTGGGGCGCGTCCGTGATCAGGGTGCCGGCCTGGTCGATGAGCGGCGGCAGCAGCAGGGCCAGGCCTCCGCCCACGACGGCCAGCCCGATCAGCAGGGCGATCAGCGCGCCCACCGGCCGGGGCACTCCGAGCGGCGCCAGCCGGTCGGCCGCGACCGACAGCGGAAGGCTGGCGATGACGGTCAGCATCGTCGCCAGGATCAGTGAAACGATCTGCTGGGCCACGAGCCCGGCCGCGATGAGGAGGGCGCCGAGGATGATGGCGCCGTAGATCGCCCGCTCGCCATGCCGCTCGCTCATCTGCCCTCGGCTCCCGGCTCGCGGAGCGGACTATGGGTGGATCCGTGGGGCGTGACCCACAGCTCGTCGATGAGGATGAGGGTGAGTGAGATCAGCGGGACCGAGATGACCAGCCCGATTACGCCGAACAGCGAGCCGGCGACCAGCACGCCAATCGCGATGACCGCGGGGTGAAGGCTCACGGAGCGACCCATGATGAGCGGCAGCGCCACGTTGCCCTCCACCTGGTTGACGATCACGTACACGACCGCGACCAGCACGCCCTGGCGAAAGGAGATCGTCAGGCCGTAGGCGATCGGCGGGATGGCGCTGATCACCGAGCCGTAATTGGGGATCACCGTCATCAGCGCCGAGAAGATCGCGAAGCCCGCCGCGAACGGCAGGCCGATGATCTCCATGCCGATGAACAGCAGCGTGCCCAGCACCAGCATGTCCAGGACGACGCCGCGCAGCCACGCCAGCCATGCGACGCGGATCCGTTCGAGCGTGCGCCGGACCTCTGGCTGACGGGGCACCGGAAACAAGCGCACGAGCCCGTTCACCAGCGGGTCCGGACTGATGGCCATGTACAGGGCGCTGATGATCACCACCACGATCGCGCCCACGACCGTCGCGACCGACACGCCGATGGTCGTCAGAGGCCCGAGCAACGTGGCCGGGTGCTCGGTGTAGCGGTGCACGAACTGCGTCACCGCCCTGCTCGTGGTGCCACGGCGGAGCCCGAGCAGATGATTGACGTTGTGCTCCAGGTCGGTGATCGTCGTCGGCAGCTGCGCCACGAATGCGTTGACCTGGTTGACGAACGTCGGCACGACGAAGGCCAGCAGCGCGGCCGCGACGGCCGCGCCCACCAGCAATGACCCGACCGCGCCGATCGCGCGCGGGATGTGTCGGCGCTGCAGCCAGGAGGCGGACGCCGCCAGCGGCACGGCGAGCACGATGGCGATCGTCACCAGCAGGACGATTTGGACGAGCTCCTCGAACAGCAGGCCGGCAGCCAGCACACCCACCGCCAGGAGCACCGCGCGGTAGGCGACGCGTGGATCCAGGCCCATGGTCTCATCCAGATAGCCCTGCGCGGCCGGTTGCAAACGCAGACGGTCGCGGCCAAGACGGCGCTCAGGCGTATGTAGGCTCGGATGGATGCCGCCCCCGACGCGCTCTCAGCGGGGCATCTGGTTCGTCCGCTACGGCATCGGCCTGCTCACGGTTCTGGCCGGCTTCGTCTGGCTGATCCTCGACGTGGGTGGGTTCGGAGTCGAGGGGCTGTTCGCCTTCGCCGGCGCCGGGCTGTCGATCATCCTCATCAACCTCCTGTTCCGGCTGGGCGTGTCGAGCGACCGCGAACGCGAGGCGCATGAAGAGGCGTGGCGCTACTACGAACGCCACGGCCATTGGCCCGACGAGCGCGGCTGAGCAGATCGCCGTCTGTCGGTGCGCGCGGGGGCTGCGCACCGATGACTTTGTTCTCGCCCGCGGGTCTTACTGATTGACCGCACCAGAGACGAGGACAGCAATGCTCACCACATCCCACACAGCAACCCGCGAGCTGGACCACCGCAACGGCGACGGAATCGACGTCACCCTCCTCTGGGACCCGCACACCGACCGCGTGTCGGTGGCCGTCATCGACGAGCGCACGGGCGAGTTCCTGACCTTCGGAGTTCACGGCGCCGACGCGCTGGCGGCGTTCCATCACCCCTTCGCCTACGCACCGAGCTCACCCGCGGGACCGCAGTTCACCCCCACCACCCTTCACACACCGGAGAGCGCACGATGATGTACATGACCTACCAACACGCCCAGATCCGCTGCGACGAGCTCGTCGAGCAGGCCGCCCGCCACCGCCTCGCCCGGCGCGTGGCGATGACCGAGCGGCCGTCGCGCCGTTCGCGCCGCCACCTGATGCCCCGTGGCATCCGTCCTTAGGTGGCCGGGGTCACCGGCCCCGAGGGCGTGTTCAGCTCCGGTGCGACAAGCGGCCCGCGCTCCAGCAGCGGTGGGTCGTCCACGCTGAGGAAGTCCATGACCGTCGCCGCGTTGGCGTCGCGATTGGTGAGGGCCGGGAGGTTCCACTTCTCCTCGATCGTGGCCAGCACCGAGGTGTGGTCATGCACCTCGCTGGTCACGCCCCCCGGCTTGGCATACGGGGACACCACCACGGCGGGTACGCGGGGGCCGTAGATGTCGTAGGCCCCGGGCGGGTCCCCCGCCTGGAGCTCTGGGGCGATGTCGTCCGGCGGCACCGCGGCGGGAGGCGCGACGTGGTCGTAGTAACCGCCGTGCTCGTCGTAGATGTAGATGAGCAGCGTTCGCGGCCACACCGGCGACTTGAGAACCGCCTGGACCACGCCGTAGGCCCACAGCTCGCCCCAGTACATGTCCTGCGGGTCCTCCTCGGTTTCCGCGGGCTGGGCGGATCCCACGAAGTCGGCGCCCATCACCTGAGCGTGGTCCTTGGCCGCCCCGGGCAGCGCCGCCAGGGGGAGGCCGATCGACGAGGCAACGCCGACCCGCGGGTCCACGAAGCTCACCGCCGGCAGGGTGCCCGCCTGGCAGTCGTGGAAGAACTTGCTGATCGGAGCGAGGTGGTTGGAGTGCTGGACGACGATCGACGGGATGACCGCGGTCATCGGCAGGTCGCTGAAGTAGTTGCACCAGTTGATGTGGTGCGCGGACAGGCTGTCGAAGATCGTCCCGTGGGCCGGTGGTCCATTGAACAGCGTGGACGGCGCCGTCACCGTGGCGCCGTACGCCGTGCCCGCCAGCAGGAACCGGCGGTTGGGATACGTCGGCCCCGGCATCGAGCAGAACCACTTGTCGCCGACGGTGAATGCCGCCGCCAGCGAGTAGGCGAACGGAAGCACCGCCTTGGTGTAGTAGCCCATCGGCTGCACGGCCCCCGAGGACTGGACGAACCCGTTCATCAGTCCGCCGTTGATCTGCTCGTGCGTCCCTCTCCAGCTCTGGGTCACGTTCTTGGCCTGGGCGGTGTTCGGCAGCGCATACGCGGTCACCGGATCCGGGGTGTGCGTGCCGCCCGGATTGGAGTTGGTCGCTTTGCCGTTGGCATCGAAGCTCAGGCCGTCGACGCCCGGCAACGCTCCCAGCAGGTTGTCGAACGAATGGTTCTCCATCATCACCACGATGAGGTGGTCGAACGGCATGTCCGGGTTGGGAGTGCCGGGTGGCTTGCCGGGGAACGGCAGCGTGGAGGCGGTGCGCCCAGCCATCAGTGCCTGCCCCTGCCCGTGCGTCCAGCGGGTAGCGTGGTCATCGTTCTTACTCCCCCTTGCCCGAGGTGGTCCCTAGCGACGTAACTGTAGGGGGATGCCCGCCGCCGGTGCGAAAACTTTCACCGGTGGCCGCTCACGTGGCGGGGTGACCGTGACCGCGCGGCGAGGTTACGAACCTGTGGCCGCCGGACCCAAAGCGGCGGCGGCATACCCTCGTCCGGACTCCCAGGCCGCGCCCACCCGAGCGATGAACGCCTTGGGCTTCTCGGCATAGACACGTGCGGCCACCCACAGCGCCTCGGTTTGCAGCTCATCGCGCCGGTGGTCGATGAGGGCGATCAGGGCATCGGTATCCACGGGCGCGGGGAAGCGCCCCCGGGCGAGCGCATCGCGCAGGACATCCAGGTCATGGGTGTCGCCCAGCAGATCGGCCAGGCGGTGCGCGTCCTTGGCCTGCCCCTTGACCACCGGGCCCGCGACCTCCGCCAGCAGACGCTGGTGGTACCACAGGTCCTTGACCCGCTTGCGCCACTCATGCCATTGCTCCGCATCGCGGTGCGTTCGGGCGCGCGTGTAGCCGCGACGACCGTCCCGATAGGAGCGCCGCAGCCCGTCCTTCAGCGCACGCCACCCGCCACACTTGAGCTCCCACTCGCTGACCCGCACCCGTACGGCCCCGAGCTCTCCGACAGCTCGATCACCCAGCGCCGAGCCCTCCAGCGCCCGGCGCTCCTCATCGCGAGCCCGGACCATCTGCTCGCGGACCGCCCCGAAGGTGCGCTCGGGCAGCTGACCGGCGAATCGCCGCGACAGCTCATCCAGCGTGTCGATCATCGCCGCGGCATCCCGCGCCGCCGACAGGCCGCGGGCCGCGTCACGCAGCGTTCGGTTCTCTTGCCGGCGCCGCTTGGCGGGCATTGAGCCCCGCGCCAGGCGCAGTAGCGAGCGTTCCTTCTTGACCGCCTTGCGCGCGCTGTGCACCGCGTCGACCGGGTCGTCGCCGATGCGCGCGCTCAGCTCGGTGCACGCCTTGTCGAGCTGCTCGGCGGCGCAGCGCACGAACCCGTCGCGCACGCTCTCATCGTTCTCGAATCGATACGCCATGGGCGTTCCTCCGTATCTCCAGGTACGTGGGGCCTACGGCCAGGCCCCGGCGCTCGCCGGGGCCCAGCCGTCGCTCACGGGGTCCAGCCGTCGACGTCAGCCGCTGGCTGGCACGGTCTGGCCCAGACCGAGCGCCTTCAGGATGCGGTCGAGGTCCTGCTGCGTGAGGCCCGCCGACAGGTTGCCGATGCCCAGCTGGTTGAGGACGTTCTGGAGCTGGGTGGTCGACAGGTTCAGACCGAGGCTGTTGAGCAGGCTCTGGAGGCCAGCCACGCTCGTGACCCCGCCGCCGCCGGCCAGACCGCACAGGAGCTGACCGAGCAGACCCTTGGTGGGCTCGGCGTTGATCGTCACGATCACCGGATCGTTGTGGGTCTTGCCGTAGAGGTCGACCACGAGACCCAGAAGGTCCAGGTGCAGCGGCCCTAGGACCAGGTTGAGCACCTGACAGCTCGGCGCCGTCGCATGGGTGACCGCCGCTGGCATGACCTCGGATGTGCTGAAGACCCGCATCGGCCGGCCGTCGAGGCGCGTGTTCAGCGCGTGCGCCACGCGTGCCGCCCGCGGGAAGGTGACCTTCGCGTGCGACAGCGCGCAGAACAGGTCGCCCAGCACTCGCCCCTTCAAGGCGTAGACGTCCAGGCTGATGTACGACGTCGTGACCTGGACGCCGAGCAACTCGAGGTCGAGCGGCGCGAGCCGGAGGGTGATGACATCGCACCGGCCCCCGCGACTGGCCGCGACGACCGCGAAGCGAACCGGCGCGCTGTCCCGGGACACGCTGGTGCCCGACCGCAGCGTGCCTGACAGGATGCCGTTGGCCACCACAGCACCATGCGCCGTGGCACGGAAGCTGGTGATCCTGGCCGTCATCGACAGCCTGGACGACTTGGCGGCGCTGCTCGGATGACCCGAGCGTGCGCTCGCGCCTGGTGCCACCGCCATCGCGACAACGAGTGCGGCGAAACCGGCACTGACGAGCTTTCGCATCGTCTCCTCCCTATATGTGATGAGGTTGAGTCCCTACCCGTGGCGGCTAATACCCGGCCTGGAGCGCCCAAACCGGGGGGAGGCCACGCGTGCGAGCGCCGGGGGCCTCATGTGACTGGCGCGCTCGCTGCTGTCGCCACGCCTGCGGGTCACGTCACGCGGTAGGTCAAGATCACGTTGCCCGAAGACAGCGGTGTCGTGTCCGCGAGCTCGAAGTGTCCGGCGCGCTCGGGGCGGAACAGCAGATCGCTCGGCTCGCCGGAGCCGAGCATGAACGGGTGCACCCAGAGCCGAAGTTCGTCCAGGAGGCCGTGGCTCAGGAGTAGGTCAGTCACAGGCCCGAAGCCGTACTGGACGATGTTCGCGCCGTCCTGGCTCTTGCGTTGGGCGATCTCCCCCGCCACGTCTCCCGCGATCACGTGGGAGTTGTTCCACGTCGGGTCCGTCAGCGTGTCAGACACGACCCATTTCTCGATCGCGTTGATGTGATCTGAGTACGGGTCGCCCGACATGGCTGGCCACACGGGCACGAAGGCGTCGTACGTCCGGCGACCGAGCAGCAATGCGTCGCAGCTGAGCAGCAGCTCAGTCTGGACCTCCCCGCCTTGACCGTCATCTTGGTGGCGACCCGACGGCCAGTCCTGCGGGTTCTCAATGACTCCGTCGAGCGTGATGTACGTGGAGTTGATGATGCGTCGCATATGCGTGTGCTCCTCCTCGGAGTTGCCGTCGCGCTCGCTTGGGAATCACCGGCCCGGCGGCTCGAATTCATCGCGCCAGCACGCCCGCTCTGAACCGCTCCGGGCCCTGGAGCGTCTGGTCGCCGGGTATTCTTATCAAACCTTCTGGTTTGATAGCACGATGCCCGTAGACCAGCTCAGCGCAACCTTCGCGGCGCTCGCCGATCCCACCCGGCGGGCGATCCTGGCGCGCCTCGCAGAAGGCGAGGCCACTGTCAACGAGCTCGCCGCGCCGTTTCCGATGAGCGGCCAAGCGGTCGGCAAGCACCTGCGCGTGCTCGAACGCGCGGGCCTGATCGAACGACGGCGCGCCGCACAACACCGCCCGTCGCAGTTGCGTGCGGTGGCGCTCAAGGACGCCGCCGGCTGGTTCGAGAGCTACCGAGAGTTCTGGGAGACTGGCTTCGATCGCATGGACGAACGGCTCCAGCAAGATGGCTGAGTCAGACCGGTTCGGTACTGCCGGCTTCACGACCACGCGCGTCTTCGCTGCCGCGCGCGAGCGCGTATGGCGGGAATGGACCGAGCCCGAGAGTTTCGCCGACTGGTTCGGGGGCGAAGTGTGCGAGGTCCCGATCTCGACGGTCTCGATGGACGTCCGCCCCGGCGGCGCCTGGCGCGCGACGATGTTCTGCGGGGCCGAACGGCGCATGATCCGGTGGACGGGCGAGTACCGTGAGGTGACCGCGCCCGAGCTTCTGGTCTTCACCATCTCCGACACGCCGGGCGAGGACCGCTACGAGCTCGTCACCGTCCAACTCCGCGACCTCGGCGGCGGCCGTACCGAGATGCGCTTCGAGCAGCGCGGACACCAACGCCCCGATGAGTACGACCGCGCTGAGCAGGGTTGGGGCAGCTTCTTCGCACGGATCGACGATCGACTGACGGCAGCGTGCTGACGACCGACTCCGCAGCAGTAGTCGAGGCATAGCTCTTCGAACAGGGGTGCGCGCGCGGTCGTTGCGCGACGAGCTGGCCGAGCGATGCGGCCGGACCGATGCCAGAGATCGTGCTCATTTCACCGCCTGTGCCTCGGCGAGCTCCTGCCTGAGCTTGCCGCGCGCGTCGTGCAGTGTCTTGTACAGGGCGCCCGGCGTCGAGTGAAGGCGGGCCGCGAGCCGGTCGGTTGGCACTTCGTCGATGGTCATCGCGAGCAGCACCTCCCGTTGGTGGGTGGTGAGCTCCTCGGCGATCAGGCGCCCCACGGTGCGGGCGAGCTCGCGGACCTCGGCCAGCTGCTGCGGGTCGTCGTACGCCGCGCGCTCGGCCAGCCAACGGTCGCTGTCGCTCGGGGCCTCGCGCGTGTGGCCGAGCCGGCGCCGGATCTCCCCGGGCACCTCGAGCGCGGCAAACCGCCGCGCCCAGGTGCTGAACAGGGCATCGCCCCGGAAGTCGTCGAGCTTGGCGAGGATCACAACGAGCGCGTCGTCCGCAGCCTGGACGGCGAGGTCCTCCAGGTCGCGACCCGAGGGGTGAGCCAGCGCGGCGGTGCGGCGCCGGATCTCGTAGCGCGCCTCTTGCAACAGCAGCGCGTGCAGCCGTCCGATCGCCGCGTCGCGTGCCGCGCGCGCCGCGTGAAGCTGGGTCAGCCACGCGCGCGACTCAGGGTCGAGCCGCCCAGGGCTACGGGCGGCAGTGGCGGTCACGGGAGCCCCTCAAGATGGCGGCGAGGGGCCGGCACGGCGGGGTCGAGTTGGTGTGCAGCGCCGGCCGCCAGCAGGTGCCATTCATGCACGGTCTCCGGTGTGGGGTTCCCCCAGGTGCGGACCTCCAGCACCCACTGCCCTGCGGTCTCACCGCGTTCGAGGAACAGGCCGGAGAAGTGGTCAAGCCGCGCGACTCCGGGGCTTGTGGGGTCGGGGCGCATCTTTGGGTGCATGTGGGTGGAGAGGTCCAGCACCCGTGCCAGCCGGGCGAGATCGGAATCACTCATGGCGCTCGCGAACGAAACCTCGAACAGCACCCTCCCGCCCCGACCGTGTCGAGTGGCGGTCGGTGCGGGCGCCCGGCCGGCGCGTGTCGGTGTGGTGCGGAGGCTGAGTTGCGTCGCCGTGGGAGGTCGATGCTGGTTCGCTGGAATCGGGGTGGAGGAAGCGGTTGTGCTCATCTGGGCCTACGGATCTTTTTTCACATTCTCATTGTGAATAAGCTACCACCGACGCACTGCCGTTGCCTATCCCAAGACCGTTGGGCTGGGGGTGGCAGGCCGCCTCCGGCAATCGCAGGAGGGAGGCTCGTGGTGAGTTAGAGAGGGCTACGCACCTGGCCTTGGGTCAGGCGTCGTGCGAGCGCTTGGCTGCTCGACGAACTCGATGGGAGCGGTGGTAGCAGTCGTAGACGATCAGCTCATCGCCGTCGCGCAGGCGGGCCAATGCCGCCTGCTCGGCCTCGGTGGCCGTCATGTGTTCGGACACGACTCCCGCCCGGCCGCTCATGACGACCCAGCCGCCCCGTGACCGGGGCGCGACCTGCAGGCAGCGGGATGGCGCCGGGTGGTGGTGGCGCGCGCTCATCGCCGGCGTACCCGGGCGCGAAGCCAGCCAGCCGCACGGCGGCGACGGCTTCGAGATCCGTCCCGCGGCGGGGCGTCGTAGGAGCCGTCGCCCTCGGAGAAGGCGGTCAGCAGCCAGAGAGCGATGTCACCTTCGCCGAGCACGAATCCTGCAGGGTCGAGGCGAGCCACCACCTCCGCTCGGAACGTCCGGCAGATCGGGTCGGGGGGGCGGCTGTCGGTCGTGTGAGCCAGCATGGCGAAGGCGAGCTCGAGTGCGCCGGCTGTCAGGTCGCCCCAGTCAAACGCCGTGCTGGTCTGGTAACCGGGATGCTGCAGCCGTGCGACTTCGGTGGCGGTGACGATGTAGACCTCTGTGTCGCGCGGGCGCCGCCCGACGTAGTAGCGCTCGGTGGGGCGTGAACGCCGGATTCGAGTCGCGGCTGGGGCGACGCGTCCGCTCAGCGCCGGCGGGAACTCGCCAGCATCCATGGGAAGGGTCTCGCTCGTGAAGCCACCGACTCCGAGAAGCGGGTTGCAATCGCCGATATTGCCTGCATGATTCCCCCGCGTCGGGTCGGGGGCGGGTTCTTACGCGGACAGCCTCATTCGGGGACAGAGTCCGCTGCGGGAAGGCACAGGCGGTAAGAGCGTCGGCACCTTTCCACGCTGAGGGTAAGAATGGGCGGGTTCCCGGGCGCTATGCATGTGAAGAAGCGAATTTCAAAGTGATGAGCGGCGGCGACGCCGCAGACCCGATTGGAGCAGTGATGAGTACCCACAGCCTGAGGATCGAAGATCTGGCGACCCCGCGGTGATCGGCTACCTGCGAACTGCCCACTCCGGCCTGGACGGGAGCTGAAGCGATGGCGCCCGATGTGCAGATCAAGCGAATCTACGATGCTGCGGAGGCCGGCGACGGTTACCGCGTGCTGGTCGATCACGTGTGGCCGCGGGGCGTCTCGCGCGAGCGCGCGCACCTGGAGGAGTGGGCGCGCGAGCTGGCTCCCAGCGATGAGCTGCGCAAGTGGTTTGACCACGTTCCCGAACGGTTTGCGGAGTTTCGTGCTCGGTACCGCCGCGAGCTCACCGATCATGAGGAGCTGATCGAGGCGCTGCGCGACCGCGCCAGGAACGGCCGGGTGACGATCGTGTACGCCGCGCGCGATCGGGAGCACAACAACGCTGCGGTGCTCGCCGAGCTGTTGCGTGATGGCTGAGCGGTGGATAGACCCGTCTGCGGCGGCGGTCGCCGCGCCGGTGAGCGTCGACGAGCCGTACGAGGTGATTGGGATCGAGCGCTGCACCCCGACGATCGTCGAGCTCTGGCTACAGCCGCTTGACAGCGTCCTGGAGTACCTGCCGGGCGAGTATGTGCTGCTCGAGGACCGCGACCGCATAATCCCGCTGCGGTCATTCTCGATCGCCAACGCGCCTCGGTCCGACGGGCTGATCTCGCTCCTGGTCACACTCGTCCCAGATGGTGAAACCAGCACCTGGGTCCATGAGCGTCTGCGGGTCGGGGAGACCGTCAGCATCTCCGGTCCATACGGAACGTTTGTCGATGACCCCACCTCCGCACGGCCTGCCCTGTTCCTGGCGGCTGGCTCGGGCCTCGCGCCGATCCGCGCGCTGGTCGAGGGCGCGCTTTCGAGCGGCGTTCGTGGGTCGTTGACGTTGATCTTCTCGTCGCGCACCGAGGCGGACGTGATCGATGGCGCACGTCTTGACCAATGGCAGGCGCAGCACCTGCGGTTTCGGTTCCTCCGCACACTGACCCGTGGTGCCGGCCCGCCGCCCCACGGCCGGATTCCCGCCCTGCTGCCCAGCCTGTACAGCGACCTCTCGGACCACGATCTCTTCATCGCGGGCGCCCCAGGGTTCGTGCTTGCCTGTGCGGCCGCCGGCGACGCTCTCGGCGCGCGGCGAGAGTGGGTGCACACGGAGGTGTTCTTCACCGAACCGCAGTCGTGGTAGGCGACGGCTCGCCGGGGCTGGCTGTTCGGTGGGTGCAGAGCAGCGGGCAGAATGTGCGGAGTGAAGGCTGCGTACATCGACGGGCTGGGGGACGCGGCGTCGATCCGGTACGGGACGTTGCCCGATCCGACCGCGGGGCCGGGGGAAGTGCTGGTGCGCGTAGAGGCGGTCGCGGTCAATGCAGTGGACACCTATCTGCGGTCCGGCCGGTGGCAGACGGAGCTGAGCTTCCCGCTCACGGTCGGTCGGGATCTGGTTGGGACGGTAGAGGCGGTTGGGACGGGAGTGACCGACGTGCAGCGTGGGGAACGGGTATGGACCAACTCGGCCGGGTACGGCGGACGCGCCGGGGCCACGGCGGAGTTGGTTGCTGTGAAGCGCGATCGGACATACCGGTTGCCGCCGGGTGCGGACCCGGTGCGCTTCGTTGCCTGTGTGCATCCCGGCGCGACCGCGTACGGGGCGCTGCTGGGGCGAGCGCGGCTTGCTGCCGGGGAGAGCGTGGCGGTGGTTGGCGCCAATGGCGCGGTCGGTATGTGCGCGGTGCAGGTGGCTGCTTCCGCGGGCGCCGAGGTGACCGCGGTGGTCCGCTCCCCTGACGCAGCCGAGCGCCTGCGGGGCCTGGGCGCGGGGCAGGTGGTGGTGGCCGAGGCGGCGGCCGCGCCGCGCTGCGCGGCCGAGGCCTCCGTTCGCGGAGTGGATGTGTTCATCGACACAACCCGGCACGTCGACATTGGCTGCGTGCCCGAGCAGCTCAACTCACGCGGGCGGATTGTCCTAATCGC
>Ga0207664_10001285_pt1 | contig 16554 bp, 10 predicted proteins | sample LARL83metaG_FD_184349 | JGI IMG/M metagenome (GOLD analysis project Ga0207664, IMG submission 184349) | Corn, switchgrass and miscanthus rhizosphere microbial communities from Kellogg Biological Station, Michigan, USA - LAR L8-3 metaG... | ecosystem: Host-associated > Plants > Roots >... | reverse complement strand
CCCGGCGCCCATGGCGGGGGGTACAGGTTAGTTATTGTGTCCAGGACCGCGCACTGCTGGTCGTGGTAATTGCTGATCGTGCCGATCTGATCGTCGAAGGTTAGCGTGGGTTCGGTCGCTGAGTTGTACCGCGGCCAGGTTGGCAGGCCCGGGCCGTTGGGGTCACCGGTCTTGGCGAAGTTTGCCCAATAGCCTGTCATCCGCTGCGACAGCAACTGCTCTGCCGACGACGGGACATAACCGAAGCCCAAGACGTCCGCTCCCCAAAGGAACTGCTCCTCGAAGACGTGGCTCGCCCTGAATTGAGCGAGATCCGGGTCGTTCTCATAGGTGTGGGTGTAGAGATAACGCCAGACCGGCGCGCGCGAGACGACCGTGTTTGCCAGCCGCCGGGTCGGGCACCCGCGCTTCGCGTCCGTGGCCGCGGTGACGGTCGACCACAGCAATGAGTCGTAGGCGCCCGGCGGGTACAGCGACCGTATCTTGGCACCCAGCGGGGCGCCCCCGATGGCGTTGGTGTCCCGGACCCAGAAGTTAGTTGTGTATGACCCCGGGAACGGCACGTACCCGAAGACAGCGTCTTCTTCCCGGTCGAACCCGGCCAGCAGCGGAATCCTCGCGCCGCCGGACAGCAACTGGAGCGGCGACTTCGGCAGCACGACCCCTCCCACCCACGGCGCCAAGTCGGTAGGGGCAGCCTCGACCAGCGCCGCGGCCGGGGCGGCACGCAGACAGGCGGGCACATCAGCAGCAGCCTGACAGCCCACGTCCTGGGCCACCTGAACGCCGACCTGTTCGGCGTCCGAGATCGTGTTGCGGTTCCCCGTCAAGCCAGGCAAATACTCGCCTTGCACTGCCGCGCGGGTGATCAGCCCACGTGACAGCGGCGACGCGATCAGGGCAACCGTATCGAAGGACCCGGCCGAGCTGCCGAACAAGGTGACGTTGGCCGGGTCGCCGCCGAACGCGGCGATGTTGGCGCGGACCCACCGCAGGGCGGCCACCTGATCCAGGACGCCATACTCCCCGGATGAGCCGCCCCCTTCCGCCGTGAGCGCCGGATGCCCAACAAAGCCGAACGCCCCCAGCCGATAGGCAAGCGTCACCACGATGACCCCACGGCCCGTGAAGGCGCCGGTGTCGGTGTAGGGATGCCCGAAAGCGTTGCCGCCCGGGTGCAGGTGCACCATCACGGGCAGGCCTGAGCCCGCGCGCGCGGTGCCCGGAGCGAACACATTGAGATAAAGGCAATCCTCCGAGCCCAGCGTTCCCCCGTTGCCGTCGAGCTGGATGCACGGCGGCGCGAATGTCGTGGCGTCGCGGACCCCAGACCATGGCCTTACGGCTGCTGGCGGCCGCCACCGCAAAGCACCCAACGGCGGGGCCGCATACGGGATGCCCCGCCACTGCGCTTCCGCACCTGCGCCGATTCCCGAGACGGCGCCAGCCGTGGTCTGCACAACCAGACCGGATGAGGCCAGCGCCGGCCCACCACCGCTCGGCGCCGCAGCAAGCACCACCGACACCACTATTACCAGTGCCACCTGCAAGAGCCTGCGGATCATGACTTCCCCCCGCTCCGCAGTATTTGAGGCTCCGGACCACGCTACGCCGAGTTCTGAGTGAATGTAATCCCCTAGTCAAGAACAGGTAAAGCATGACCCAGCTACGTAAGGCGCTGGGACGCCGCTGCCCGGCGGGGCTGGTCGCGGGCCTGGAGCGTAAGTACGGGTGGACGCTGGCCGAGCAGGCCGGGGAGGTGTGCCCGGATGGGATGCAGCGGCTGCTGCGCCGCGCGGACTGGGACGTGGATGGGGTCCGCGACGATCTGCGGGACTATGCGGCTGAGTACCTGGGCGACCGGGAGGGGGTACTGATCGCCGATGAGACCGGGTTCCTCAAGAAGGGCGCCCGGTCAGCAGGGGTGCAGAGCCAGTATTCCGGGACCGCGGGGCGGACCGAGAACTGCCAGATCGGGGTGTTCCTGTCCTATGCGTCGCGGCACGGCACACGCTGATCGACCGGGAGCTCTACCTCTCGCAGTCGTGGACTGAGGACCGGACCGGTGCCGGGCGGCCGGCATCCCCGCAGACACCGGATTCGCCACCAAACCGCGGCAGGCCCAAGCGATGATCAGCCGGGCGATCAAGGCCGGGGTGCCGTTCGCGTGGTTCACCGCCGACGAGGCCTACGGGCAGGCCAAGTGGCTGCAGGCCTGGCTCGAAGACCACGACATCTCCTATGTGATGGCGATCCGGTGCAGAGACACGGTCACCACCGGGGCGGGTGAGCAGCGGGCTGATGTGCTGATCGCCGCGCTGTCACCCCAGTGCTGGCAGCGGATCTCCGCCGGCGCCGGGGCTCACGGGCGGCGCGAACACCGCTGGGCCCGGATCCCCGTCCGAAGCAGATGGAGACGCGGCCGCGGGCACTGGCTGCTGGCCCGCCGAAGCTCCTACGTCAAGACCTTGGCCGAAAGATCTTGTTTGACTTGTGGCGCTGAATCCCGGCCTGGCTGCTTGGGCCGGCATAGGGTCGTGTAGATTTCGCGGGCGATGTAGCGTTTGAGGCAGCGGATGATCTCTTTCCTGGTCTTGCCCTCGGTGGTACGCCGGGCCGCGTAGGCCTGGGTGCGCGGGTCGTGGGCCAGGCGGGTCATGGCGATCGTCCATAGCGCGGAGTTGGCCTGCCGGTCGCCGCCGCGGTTGAGCCGGTGGCGCAGCTGCTTGCCGGAGGAGGCATCGACCGGGCTGGCGCCGCACAGCGCGGCGAAGCTGGCTTCGCGGCGGACCCGGCCGGGGTTGTCGCCGACGGTGGCCAGCAGCGTGGCGGCGACAGCGGTGGCCACGCCCCGCTTGGCCAGGAAACCCGCCGGGGCGGCGTGCGTGACCAGTTCCTCGAGGGCGGCGTCGAGCCGGGCGATCTCGGCGGCTAGCGCCTGGTGGCGGCGGGCCACCGAAGCCATCGCCGCCCGGACGCCCGCAGCTGGGCCGGCCAGGTCGTGCGGGCGGAACCGTGCCGCCACGTCCACCTGCCGGTTACGTGGCAGCCCGGCGAGCTGCTGGCGGACCTGCTCGGGGGCGGTGAGGATCAGGTCACGCAGCTGGTTGCCCGCCTGGGTGCGGGCCTTGACCGCGCCGGCCCGGGCCACCCGCACCGCCCGGATCGACTCGGCTGCCCCATCGCGGCTTTTGGGCACCCCGGACGCCTCGCCGCTGAGGGCGGCCAGCGCGGCCGCCACCGCGTCCGCGGAATCGGATTTGCCGCGCTGGCGGCGCGCCTGCCGGTTCGGCCGGATCACCTCGGCCACCTCCACGCCGCAAGCGGCCAGGTAGCGGGCCAGCCCGGCGCCGTAGCTGCCGGTGCCCTCCACCCCCACCCTGGCCAGCGCGCCATGGGCGCTCATCCAGGCCAGCGCAGCCTGGTATCCGGCCGCATCGGCCGGGAATGACTGGGTGCCCAGCACCCGGCCCACCTGATCCACCGCCGCGGCCACGTGCACGTCGGCGTGGGTGTCCACGCCCCCCGTGACGGGCAGCGCCTGTTCTGCGATCCTGGGCATGACCTCTCCTTCCGCGCGATACCAGCACAGCCCGGGGAAGGGGGAACAACGCCGCCGGCCGGGGCGGGCGGACAGAGCACTTCCGGGACACCGAAGGTCAGGCTCCTACCAGGTCACGAACGTCCCGGCCGGCGGTTGCCGCGTCCTCCCGCCGGCCCCGGCCCGGCGGTTCGGCGGCAGGACACGCGATCTGCGCGGTCAGCTATGCGCAGGGCCAAGACCGGGGCCGGCGGCAGGACGCGACCAGCCTGCGCGAAGGTTGCTGTGGATCACCAGAGGACAACCCTGTGGATACCCCACGGCCAAACCTCGCTCGAACAATCCTGGAGGAAGTGCTATGGGCGCCGGTCTCGATCGGCTGGGACGCCGTCGTTGCCATGCCGAACAGGGCGATCTGGGCACCGCGATCGGTCCGCCGGACAGCTGACCTTGCCCGATTTCCGCATGGATGGGCTGGTTTGTGCTGGTTGCCAGCAGTGGCGCTGATGGCTGACGATGCGGGTGTGTGCCCGGGTGGGGAGCGCCGGGCGCGTGGGGGTTCAAGGTGCTTGAGCTGGGGGTCCTGGGGCCGGTGCGGGCGGCCCGTGATGGCCGCGAGCTTGGGCTGGGCGGGCCGAAGCAGCGGGCTGTCCTGGCGTTGCTGCTGGTGGATGCAGGCCGGGTCGTGCCCGCGGGGCATCTGGCCGAGGTGCTGTGGCGGGGCTCCCCACCGCCGGGGGCGGCGAAGACGCTGCGCTCGTATATCTCCCGGCTGCGCACCCTGGTGGGTCCCGAGGCTGCGCTGGTGGCGCGGGGCGGCGGATACGCGATCATGGTCGATCCTGATCGGGTGGAGGCGGCCAGGTTTGAGCGGCTGGTGGCGGCGGGCCGGGACGCGCTGGGCCGGGGGGAGGCGGCGGCCGCGGCTGGCCGGTTCGGGCAGGCGCTGGCGTTGTGGCGCGGCCGGGCGCTGGCTGATGTGACCGGGGTGGAGCCGCTGGCGCTGGAGGCCGCGCGGCTGGAGGAGCTGCGGCTGGCGGCGGTGGAGGGCCGGATCGAGGCCGATATTGAGCGGGGGCTGGCCGGGGAGGTGACCGGCGAGCTGGAACAGCTGGTGGCCGAGTTCCCGGTGCGGGAGCGGTTGTGGCGGCTGCTGGTGCTGGCGCTGTACCGGGCCGAGCGGCAGGCCGATGCGCTGGCCGCCTACCGGCGCGCGCGGCAGATGCTGGCCGAGGAGCTGGGGATCGAGCCGGGGCCGGAGCTGCGCCGCCTGGAGGAGGCGGTGCTGCGCCACGAGGTCCCCTCGCCGGCCGCTGCTGCGGTCACCCGGACGCTGCCGCGTGACATCGCCAGCTTCACCGGCCGCGGCGCTGAGCTGCGGCGGCTGCTGGGGGACGTGGCGGCCGCGGCGGCGTGCGGGGGGGTGGTGGGGATCTGCGCGATCGGCGGGATGGCCGGGATCGGCAAGACCACCCTGGCGGTACACGCGGCGCACCAGCTCGCGCGGCAGTTCCCCGATGGGCAGCTGTTCTTGCCGCTGCACGCGCACACGCCGGGGCAGCGGCCGGTAGACCCAGCCGATGCGCTGGCCAGCTTGCTGCTGGCGGCCGGGATCGGCGCCGGGCAGATCCCGGCCGGAATGGAGGCCCGCGCGGCCCGGTGGCGGGATTACCTGGCGGGCAAGAAGGTGTTGCTGGTGCTGGATGACGCGGCCGGGCATGAGCAGGTCCGGCCGCTGCTGCCCGGCACCGCCGGCAGCCTGGTGCTGGTCACCAGCCGACGGCGGCTGGCCGCGCTGGAAGACGCCGCCGTGATCAGCCTCGGCACTTTGGCACCAGATGAGGCCGTGGCGCTGCTGACCCGTCTCTCTGGCCGGCCTGACCTGGATGCGGGTAATGCCGGGGTGGGTGAGGTTACCCGGTTGTGCGGGTACCTGCCGCTGGCGATCGGGATGCTCGCCAGCCAGCTGCACCAGCACCCGGCCTGGACCACCGCGGGCCTGGCGGCGGATCTGGCCGCAGCCCGGGACCGGCTGGCCGTCATGCGCGCGGAGAACCTGTCGGTCGCTGCCGCGTTCGACCTGTCCTACGCCGACCTCACCCCAGATCAGCGGCGGCTGTTCCGCCGCTTGGGCCTGCACCCGGGGCCCGACATCGACGCTCATGCCGCCGCCGCGCTCGACGGCACTACCACAGAGGCTGCCCGCCGTGGTCTGGCGGGCCTCTACGATCAGCATCTGATCACCGAGCCCGCCCCCGGCCGCTACCGGCTGCACGACCTGCTCCGCGAGCACGCCCAGGCCCTCGCCGCGAGCGACGACCCCGCCACGTGCGAAGCGGCGGCCGGGCTGCTGCTGGATTACTACCTGCACACCGCGCTGGCCGCGGGTGGGCATATCCCCCCGCAACGGATCACCAGTGCCTCGTTGCCGCCCGCCCGGCCACCGGATTGTGCGCCGCCGGTAGCGACCCAAGCGCAGGCCTCGGGCTGGCTGGAGGCCGAGCGCGCCAATCTGCACGCGGCCGTCGGCTACGCCGCCGCCACTGGGCGGACCCGGCATGCCATGGTGATCCCGGCCGCCATCACCGGCTTCCTGCAGCTGGGGGGGTACTGGGACCAGGACCTCGCCCTGCTGCAGAGCGCGGTGGCCGCGGCACGCCAGGCCGGTGACCGGCCGAGCCAGGGGCAGCTCCTGCTGCTGCTCGGGTTGGCAACATGGATGACCGACGATTTTGCAGGGGCCACGGCCGCGTTCCGGCAGGCGCTGGCGCTGTATGGCGACCTGGGCGACCCGGCCGGCCAGGGCGACGCGATCATCGGGATCGCCTTCGTGTGCCTGCTGGCCGATGACTACCCGCCCGCCATCGCCTACAACCGGCAGGCGCTGGAACTGTTCCGCGGCCTCGATCACCGGCGCGGCCAGGCCAATGCCCTCAACGGCCTGGGCATGGTGTACCGGGTGACCGGGGACTACCCGGCCGCCGCGGCCAGCCTCCGGCAGGCGCGGGAACTGTTCCGCGGCATCGGCCACCGGACCGGCGAGTACGAGGCCCTGTGTGAACTGGCGATTGTCCAGATGCTGACCGGCGATTACCCGGCCGCCGCCACCACCTTCGAGCAAGCCAGGGCGCTGGGACGTGACATGGGTGACCGCCACGGGCAAGCCCTGATGCTCTATGATCGCGGGCGGCTGCAACGCCTGACCGGCGACTATCGGGCCGCCGCCGCCAGCCATCAGCAAGCCCTCAGCCAAGTCCGCGACCTCGGCGAACGGTCAACCCAGGTCTACGTACTCAACGAACTCGGCCTGGTACAACAGCTGACCGGCGACTATGCCGCCGCGGCCATCAGCCTCCAGAAGGCCCTTGAGCTGTCACGCGATACCGGTGAGCGGCACGGCCAGGCCGAAGTGCTCAACAGCCTCGGAGAGCTCTCGACCCGGACCGCGGCCACCCAGCAAGCCCGCGAGTACCACACCCAGGCCCTGGGCATCGCCCGCGACCTCGGCGTGCCCCTGGAACAAGCACGCGCCCTGGAAGGGATCGGCCGCTCCCACCTCCACGACGGCCACGCCCGCGAAGGCACCGCCTACCTGCGGCAGGCACTGGCCATCTACCAGCGCATCGGAGCCCCCGGCGCCCAGCGCGTCCAGGAAACCCTCACCGCTCATCGCACCGGGAAGAACAGCCAGACCCCAGTCCCGGAGCAGTAACGGCCAGCATGCGCGCCGCACCGTGCAGCGATCTGGCAGGCCCAGCAACAGTACAGTCGCCCCGCTGCCAGCAAGCCATTACAGCCCCGACCGCCGGATTACGATCGGCCCACCGCGCCCGGTCAATCGCCCCCAGCAGCTGCCGACACTGCCAAGGCCGTGGCGGTGATCCCCGGCTGAGCACGGCCAGTCCGGCGGTACCTGACCGGGCCAGGCGCCTGACCTGTGCTGACATCCATCGCTAGACCGGGGCGCACAGTCAGGGTTCGCAGCCTGGCCACACCTGCGCCAACCCGCGGCGTCGGCGAGACTACCAGCACAGCCGCCGGAAAGCCTGCGCTGACCAGAAACGACGGCGCACGACAGACCCGCTAGAGCTAGAACCGGGCTCTTTGTCCTCGCCGGCTGGCCGAGACGCCGGCCGCTAGCGCGGAAGTGTCCGCCTCGCCGCAGCGCCCGAGCAAGCCGAAGCCAGCCTGCGCAAAGCGCTACGGATCCATGAAGACCGGCGGGCGGTGGCCCTGGCCAAGCGGACCCGCCCCGGTCAGCCTGGCCGTCGGCGCCGGGCCCGCCTGACCGGCCAGGGGGGTTCAACAAGATTGCAACAAGCCTTCAACCCCCTTCGCTGACTCTCGTCTCAGGCGCCCGGGCGGACCCGCCCAGGCGAAGACGCGAAAGCCACCCGGAAGGGGCCCAGCCATGTACGTCCACTACCAGCTCGTGAAGGCCCGCCAGGACGAACTGCTGCGGACCGCAGCCCGCGACCGTCTCGCCGCCCAGGCCCGGCGGGCACGTCCCCCGCGGCCGCACCACCCGGCCGCCACGCCGGCACGGCGACCGGCAGCCATGCGCCTGCGCCGGCTCTTCCGGACTTCCTAACACGCCACCAGTCCGATGAATGGAGGACGTCATGAACCACATCCGCCGCATCGTCGCCGCCCTGGCTGCGGTCGTCGGCGCGCTGCTGACGTTTATCGCCGCGTCCCCGGCCGCGCTCGCGATCCGCGTGCCGCCGCCGGGTGGCTACGACGGGACGGTGCATGTGCCGCCGCGCCTGGCGCCTGGACACATACTCCACCAGCCGGTGCACGAAATCCTATCTCCGATCCCAGTCCACACCATTGTCACTGGCGGCATGCCCGGCTGGCAGATCGCCCTGATCGCCGCCGGGGCCGCCCTGGTGGCTGCCGTGCTGGCGGTGCTCGCCGACCGGACATGGATCGCGCGGCGGCGCTCGATGGCCGGCGCCGCCTGAGCCATGACCAAGGCACGGGCATCGTCGGCCTCGGCGGCTGCACAACCCATCGGTGCTGCTTGGGGCGCAGCCCTCACAGCAGCCGATTCCGCGGTGCCCGCTGGCGGGGCGCCCTGGCGATGCCGGTGCCTGCCTGGGGTTTCCGGTGCCAACGGCCGGCCGGGCCGGTGGCCTGGTGCGGGGAAAGGAGATCACGATCATGACTGCTGAGGCAGGCCCGAAGCCCAGTGACGCGCCGGTCACTGACCTGGTGATGCTCGCACACGACGGCGACCAGCGGGCGTGGGATGCGATCGTGGAGCGGTACGCCCTGCTGGTGTGGTCGATCTGCCGCCGGTACCGGCTCGATGGCGCCGACGCCGTCTGGCTGCAGCTGGTGCACCAGACCGGACGGATCCGCGACCCGGCCGCGCTGCCCGGCTGGCTGGCCACCACGACCCGGCGCGAATGCGGCCGGATCGTGCGTGCGGCACGCCGAACCTGCCCTCCCGGCCATGGGCTGGACATCGGTGACATCCCCGACGAACAGGCCGCGCCGGCCGACGACCAGTTGCTGCTGGCCGAGCGGCGCGCGGCGCTCGCCGACCTGTCGCTCGCCCTGCCAGCAGCTGATCGCCCTGCTCACCGCGGATCCCCCCCGTGCCCCACGCCCAGATCAGCGCCAGGCTCGGCATCCCGGTCGGCAGCATCGGGCCCACCCGCAGTCGCTGCCTGGCCAAGCTGCGCCGCCACCCGGCCATCGCCGCCCTAGCCGACGCCGAACCCGCGTGAAATGAGTCGCCCGGGCAGCCGTGATGCCATGACGACCACTAATGACGCACTCGCAGACGCCCCGCGACGCCAGGACTCCCCGCTGGCCCAGACCCGGTGTCGTGAGCCGCGCCTGCTCGCGGCCCGCAACACAAAATGCACAGATCAGCGCGGGGCGCAGAACTGGCCCTATGGGGGCCGGGCGTGAGGCCGGACCCCCTTTCCTGCTCAGCCCGGTAGCGCGACGCTCCGGGTGACATACGAGCTCGGAAAGGAGGCCGGCAATGTCTGTCTACGTCGGAATCGACGTGCACCGCAAGCGCTCTCAGGTGGCGGTGGTCGATGAGTCTGGGAAGGTGCTTGCCAACCGGAATGTGCCCAACGCGGTGGAGCCGTTTTTGAAGGTGATCGGCGGCCTGCCGCCGGGCACGCCGGCGGCGTTCGAGGCCGCCTACGGCACCAGCTGGCTGGTGGAGCTGCTGGAGAGCTACGGGTTCACCCCGCATCTGGTGCACGCGTCGCGGTGCAAGGCGATCGCCTCCGCGCGGCTGAAGAACGACAAGGTCGGCGCATCGATCTTGGCGCAGTTGCTGCGCGTGGATCTGCTGCCGGAGGCGTGGATCGCCCCGCCTGAGGTGCGGCAACTGCGGGCGCTGCTGCGCCACCGGGTGGCGCTGGTGCGGCTGCGGACCCTGTTGCGCAACCGGATCCACGCCATCGTGGCCGACCACGGGTATGACCGGCCGGCCGGCGAGTACTGGAGCGGCCCGGGCCGCGCCTGGCTCGCCTCGCTGGAACTGCCCGCGGTGTCCCGCGAGCTGGCCGGGGACGACCTGGCGCTGATCGGCGCGCTGGAGACCGTGATCGACCGGCTGGACTGGGAGATCCGCCAGCGCGGCCGGTCCGGCCCGCGGGTCAAAGTACTGACCCAGCTGCGGGGCGTCGGCCCGTTCACCGCGCTGGTCATCCTGGCCGAAGTCGGCGATGTCAGCCGGTTTGGGTCGGCGCGCAAGCTGGCGTCCTGGGCCGGGCCCGCCACCGGCCGTGCGCGGCAGCGACCGCGTCGCCCACTACGGGCACATCTGGAAAACAGGGGCTCGGTGTTGCTGCGCTGGGCGCTGTGCGAGGCGGCGCAGACCGCCAAGCGCTCGCCACAGTTCGCCGCCACCTTCCAGCCATCGCCAAACGGCGCGGGAAGAAGATCGCCACCACAGCGGTCGCCCGCAAGCTGCTCACCCGCGCCTGGCACCTACTCACCGACGCCGGGCACGCAATCCCGCCACCCGCTGCAGCACCCACCGCCCCGGAAGGGACGCGGTGACAGACCAGGAGGAGGTCGCCAGGCTCCGGGCGAGCTCGAAGATTTGCCTGAGCCGGGCCACGGCCCGCGCTCGGAGAACTGACTGAGCAGCCCGGTCCCCGGATAGCACGGTCATGGCCCCGCCACCTGGCAAGCGGCCGAATGGGTGGATGTGAGACCACTCCGCCAGACCGCACCCGGGAGCCACCCAGCGAACCCCTCCCTGGCAACCACAACTCAGCGGGCTCTCCCACGCCCCCGATCATCGGCCACCGCTTGCCGGCGTCCAGCTCGTTCGTCCTCGCCCGCGCCCTCACGGGCGCTGCAGCTGCGGGCGCTCCAGCTTGACCCACGGCCCGCGCGGCGGCACGAAACCGGCAGCTGCGAGGAAAGCCAGCAAAAGCAGTCCTCACGCCAAACCCGGCCACCCAGCAGGTCACCGGGCCAGCCCATCACGCCCTCTTGACAGACGATTCCCCCATGGGAGGGAAATCTGGACACCGACGCTCCAGCAACTGGCCAATGTCGTAGCCACCCCGAGTCGGCGATATGTCGCCGCGTGGGCGGTGCCACCTCTGCGGAGATGTGACCCTCTCTAGCGGCTGTAACCGCGGACGAATAGCCGCCAGCGGATCCGGCTCATCGCGTCCTGGCCGCACCTATGAGCAGGCCACAGCTGGCTGACTGCCTGTTCAACTGTGACCGTTCATCACAGGTATCAAGTTCCAATTCTCAACTCCGCTTGCTGCAACCCAACTGCAACCCGGACCGCAGATCAACTTCGCGGAAATGGGAGATTGCCCAGGTCAGAACGGGTGCGCCGCCAGGGACTCGAACCCCGAACCCGCGGATTAAGAGTGGACTGCTGGGGCGCACCGAACGCTCTGCCTGCACGAACGTCTCAGGAATCTGCCCGGAACGCACGCAATGCATACGAATGCGGCCTGCGCTCGTTCCACGAGCCGTTCCACGACATCCCGGGCCCGGCCCGAGAGATCCGTCACAGTAAGTGACGGAGGCTGTCCTGGGAGAACGCGCGCCGAGCCGCTGTTCGGCGCGGCTACTGGCATGCCGTGGAGCCATCCTTCGTGCTCGCAGAACTGGCCGATCGGGGCGCACAGCCCGTCGCCGACGCGCACTCATGCCGATGAGAGTGAGCACGCAGCACGGTGTCGTTGGCTGAGATGGAAAGTGGATCTTATGGAAGCCGGGTATTTTCTATGGCGATCAGGGTGGCGGTTGATTAATAAGTCATCAGTTCAATGGAACCGCCGCTTAGTCTACTATCCATTCCCCGGGGGAAAGCGGGCGAGGTGTTTGTGGCTGTGTCATTAATGAGGCGCGAGCGCACCTGGAGGTAGGGTTCGTCATGCAACGTCTCCATGTCATCTCCTCCTTGCACAAACAAAAGCCTCAATCCGCCGATCCGCAGCTCCTCGTAAGCCGAAAGTGCAGACTCTGCAGCGAGGCGTTTATTCTGAAGAAATGTACCGTTGCGACTACCAACGTCGCGGACAGTGAAATGGTCACCATATCGACAAATTTCTGCATGACGACGAGAGACGATGATAGGCGCGAGCGCCGGCGCGATATCACTTAGGGCGAGGAGTAGCCGCCGGTGCAAATGTTCTCGTATTGACTGGGGTTGAAGGCCTGCCCGTGTTGCGGGAAGTACCATTCGACTGCCCGGTACATGAGCTTGCCGCCGCACAGCCCGAGGTTGAAGGCGACGACCGTGGCAGTTTCGTTGGTGCCGTCGGCGACGATCTGGTTGGGGCCTACGTACAGGGCCATGCCGGTGCCGATGGCTTTCGGGCCACCCCACGACTTCCAGGTGATGTGACTGACCATCCCGGTAGGGTCGCCCCCGTTGAAGATCTCCTTCGGCCTCACCTGCCCGAAGCCCACGCCGTTGATGAAGACACCTGCGAACCGGCCCAGGGTAGGCACCGTGTGCGAAGGAATCCGGGCCGACCGGAAGTGACAAAGCTGCTGGAACGTCACGCCGGACGCCACGTAATGTGCCCACTCTTTGCCCGAGAAGTTACGTCCCGCCGCGGCACACAGGCGCTGCACGACATTCTGCAGGTAGGAGACGTTCCACAGCCGGACAGTGTGGTCGTCGCTGCCGGTGGCCAGCGTCGTGCCGTCCGGGCTGAACGCCACCGACGTCACCGGCCCGGCCTGGCCGGTGAGCGGCTCGCCGATTTGCTGACGGGTGGCCACATCCCACAACCGGGCCGTGCCGTCGCTGCTGCCGGTGGCCAGGGTCTTTCCATCCGCGCTGAATGCTACCGAGGTCACCGGCCCGGTAGGGTTGGTGAACGGGCCGCCGAGCAGCTGTTGCCGGACCGGGCCTATCTGCCACAGACGAACGGTGTGATCGAGGCTGCCGACGGCCAGGGTCCTGCTATGCGGGCGGAACGCCACTGAGGTGACCGCGCCGTAGCCGCCGCCGACCCCGATGGCGCCGAGGCCGCTGAGGTGCCCGGTGGCGGTGTCCCACGACCACACCTCGCCTGCTGTGGTGCCGGCGGCGAGCAGCTTGCCATCGGGGCTGAACGCCACCGAGGTGACCGGCCCGGTGTCGCCCGGCAGGGCACCGCCGATCCGCTGGTGGGTAGCTACGTTCCACAGCCATACCGGGCCCGTGGCGTTGTAGATGCTCTGCTGGGCCGGTGTCTTGCTGCTGGCGGTGGCCAGGGTTTTCCCGTCCGGGCTGAATGCTACCGACGTGACCGGGCTCTGCGGGATACCGACGGCGCTGCCGATGCGTTGATGGCTGGCTATATCCCACAACCAGACAGTGCCGTCGCTGCTGCCGGTGGCCAGGGCTTTTCCATCCGCGCTGAATGCTACCGAGGTCACCGGCCCAGCGTGGCCGGTGAGCGGGCCACCGACTTGCCGACCCGTGGCCACATCCCACAGCCGCGCAGTGCCATCCTTGCTGCCAGTGGCCAGGATCTTGCCGTTGCGGCTGAACGCCACTGAGGTGACCGCGCCGGAATGGCCAGTCAAAGGGCTGCTAGCCAGCCCGCCGGTGGTCACGTCCCACAGCCGGTCCGTGCCGTCGCTGCTGCCGGTGGCCAGGACCTTTCCGTCTGGGCTGAACGCCATTGTCGTGACCCGGCCGGCGCCGGCCCGGATCGGGCGGCCCACCGGCTGGTGGGAGGCCACGTGCCACAGCTGCGCGGTCCCATTTGCGCCGCCGGCGGCCACGGTCGCGCCGTCCCGGCTGAACGCCACCGATGTGACCGCGCCAGAAAGCCCGGTGAGCGGGCCGCCCACCGGGCGGCGGCTGGTCACGCCCCACAGCCGCACGATCCCGTCCTTGCCACCGACGGCCAGGATGCTGCCCCGGGGGCTGAACGCCACTGAATTGACCCGGCCGGCGCCGGCCCGGATCGGGCGGCCCACCGGCTGGTGGGAGGCCACATCCCACAACCGCACGGAGCCGTCGCCACTGCCGCCCGCCACGATGTTGCCGTCATGGCTGAAGGCCACAGCAAGGATCGGCTGAGATCCCGCATCAAGCACGCCGGCCTGGCGGCCAGTGGCCACCTCCCACAACCGCACACTGCCGCCGCCGCTGGTAGCGGTGGCGGACGTCCCGCTGCCGACGGCGAGCGTTGTGCCGTCCGGGCTGAACGCCACCGACTGGAACGGTTCGCCGGTTTCGTTGAGCACCCGGGTCGCGGGCATCGCGGCAGCGGTCAGCATGGCATAACGGGCGGCGCTATTGCGGTTGAGATGCCATGCCGCGATGCTCAGCAGCCGGGAGATGACGGGGGCAGCCCCGCCCAGGAGCTGGCTCTCGCTGCTCAACTGCCCGGAGATCGCGGCGTTACGCTCATGGATGGCTTCCTGCCGTTGCTGGGTCGCTTCCTGCCGTTGGATGTTAGCCACAACCCCAAGAACCGAGGCGAGCAGAAGCAACACGGTCAGTGTTGCTATCACGGCCCGGACGATCCGGCGGGTCCGCCGCTGCTGCCGGACATCCTCGCCCTCAATGTCTTCTTTCGGAATCTCGCGGATGGCCGCCGCCAGCGTGGCGATCTGGTCCCGGAACCTGGCATTACGCAAAGTCAGGCCCGCGTCGCGGTGGGCCCAGGTCATATCGAGATACTTGGGCTCGGCTGGGAAGACACCGCGGAGCGCAGGATTGCTAGCGGTGGAGACGGGGCTGATGTCACCGCTGGCTTTATCCCACACCCAGCTGCCATCAGTGACCACGATCAGCAGATGATCGGTACCCTTTTGGGACACCCAATGCGTGATCTCTTCGCCGACCCAGTCCGACCGGGCGGCCTCGGGTGAAGCCAGCAGCACCAACCAGCGCGACGCATCAAGCGCGGCCCGGATGGTGGGCCATAGCCCAGGGCTGACCGCAAGACTCGTCTCGTCCCGGAACACCTCCATCGCCCGACGGCGGTTCCACGGCTTGGCCAGATGCTGCAGCCCCCGCTGCACAACCGCGGCGAACACCCCGTCAGCGTCGTGAGCGTAAGAGATGAAGGCGTCATACGCCTTGGGCGGCCCTTCCCGGCGAACCGCGCCAGCCGCGGCATCCGATCCCGCAACCTTCATGTTCGGCAGCCCCCCAGACAGCCAGTCCTTGAACGCCGAACGACACGCGTCAGGGCGCAGCTCGGTCGGCGGGTCAGATTCAGCATGCTCGCTATCGCGTTACTTGACCACATAATTTCTGCTCCCCTCGCATGCCGACTCAGAAGCAACCCGCGGCTGGCCTCCGGCCGGGCAAGTTTGCTAACGGCGTGCCCGCTAAGCCATATGCGCTAGCATCCGGATCACATGATCGGCGCAGGGTAGTCCCCTGGCCCCCCGGGGCTGAGCCGTCGGCGTGGAGGCCATCATGTGGAACCTCGGATGCGCAGTACCGAGCTTTTCCGAAGTGCGCAGAAGCGTCGTTGTATAAATTGCGATGTTATGGATCTAATTCGTATTGCAGGCACCGGAATAGATGTCGCTAGGCACAGAATGGTTCGCGCAGAAGCTGCCGCGATCCACGGGAACCCATGCTGCTCCATTTTTCTTGAAAAGCAGGTTTATTGTGTTAATGTTCCCCTCAGCTTTTTCATCAACAGCCGCATACGCGAAGCTTCCAGAGCAGCGGAAGCTGTCGATTCCAGACAGTGTTCCGCCATCCTGCTGGACTGCCCTCTGCGCGGCGTGCTGAATGGCCGCTGCCGTGCACCTGGACCCGGCCACTGCCCGCCCGCTGTCGCGGCCGTCGCACGCGCTGATTCCGGCCACCATCGCAACGACTACGCCCCAGGTCGTATAGCGCTGCATCGGACGCGCCGACCCAGGTCCAATGTGGATCGCCGAAGACACTTTCACCTGACTCCAAGGGTCAACGGAACACAAGCTCTCTGCTGCTCGTTCGACGCGCCATCCTGCACGTCGGATTACATCCGGCACCAAGTTGGGATAGTTGTCTGGGCGGACACTGTCCGGTGCCAGGTTGCGGGCGCCCCAGTGAGCATGGTCAGCCTGGATGGCACCAAGCTGGCAGGCAACGCCGCCCAGAAGGCGAACAAGACGTTGCCGCAGATCGAGAAGATTCTTGCCGAGGCGGCCGAGCGCGAGCGGCCGAAGACGCCCGGCAAGGCGATAGCCCACTCGGCGACGCCGCGGGCACTGGCTGGGCATCACGGTCAGCGACCGCGGCCGCATCCCCACGAGCGTGGCCGAGCAGTACAAGGCCGTGCGGTCACCCAGGGAGCCCGGCCGCCGAAACCCAGCGGCCCAGGCCACGGCGCCCACCGCGCTGACGCCTGCAGCGTCATGCGTCAGGCCCCCGCTACCGCCCGGAAGATGTGAAGCCACACGCGGTAGCCGATGAGCGGACGACCGTTCCTGTGGACACGGCAGAAGGCGGGCAGGTTGTCCGGCTGGCGCATCTGCTCCGGCTCAACCCGCCTGATGGACGCTCATCCCATATTGAATGGCAGCCTGAAGGACATCGACGTTTA
>Ga0207664_10001282_pt1 | contig 16573 bp, 17 predicted proteins | sample LARL83metaG_FD_184349 | JGI IMG/M metagenome (GOLD analysis project Ga0207664, IMG submission 184349) | Corn, switchgrass and miscanthus rhizosphere microbial communities from Kellogg Biological Station, Michigan, USA - LAR L8-3 metaG... | ecosystem: Host-associated > Plants > Roots >... | reverse complement strand
GTGGACGAGCAGCGCGTGATCGAGTGCTTCCGCCACGTGATCGCGCAGGCGCTGCACCCGCTGTGGCGCTGGACGCTGACCGACGGCCTGACCCGCCTGGACTTCGCCCAGCGCGACGGCGAGGTGGCACCCGACGCCACCACGACACTGGAGGCGATCCGCGCGCAGGGCGAGCGCGGCATCTACCTGATGTTCGACTTCCACGGCCTGCTCGGCTACGCGATGAGCCTGCGCCAGCTGCGCGAGATCGTGCAGCGGCAACGCTGCGCCGCGCACACCATCGTGCTGGTCGGCGCCAAGGTCGAGTTGCCGCAGGAGCTCGAAGCGCTGGCCTTGCGCGTGCCGCTGTCGCTGCCCGACATCAAGGAACTGGCCGGCATCCTGCGCGGCGAGGCGGTGGCCTGGCAGCGCGAGCAGGGCCGCAAGATCGAAGTGGACAACGACGCGGCGCGCACCATCGTGCGCAACCTGCTCGGGCTGTCCGCACCGGATGCGCGGCGCATCGTGCGCAAGCTGATCTACAACGACGGCGCGCTCGGTCCGCAGGACCTGCCCGAGCTGATGCAGTCCAAGTTCGAGCTGCTCAACCGCTCCGGCCTGCTGCACTACGAATACGCCACCGCCAGTTTCGCCGACATCGCCGGCGTTGGCCGCGTGCGCGAATGGGTGCAGCGGCGGCGCGCGGTATTCCTTGCCGCCACGCCCGATCCCGCGCTCGATCCGCCCAAGGGCGTGCTGCTGCTCGGCGTGCAAGGCTGTGGCAAGAGCCTCGCCGCCAAGGCGATCGCCGGCGGCTTCGGCGTGCCGCTGGTGCGGCTGGATTTCGGCACGCTGTACAACAAGTACCAGGGCGAGACCGAGAAGAACCTGCGCGAGGCGCTGGCCAGCACCGAGCTGCTGGCGCCGTGCGTGCTGTGGATCGACGAGATCGAGAAGGGCCTGGCCGGCGGCGGCGACGATGGCGGCGTATCGCGCCGCGTGCTCGGCTACCTGCTGACCTGGATGGCCGAACGCAAGGCCAAGGTGTTCGTCGTCGCCACCGCCAATGCCGTCGACGAACTGCCGGCCGAACTGCTGCGCAAGGGCCGCTTCGACGAGATCTTCTTCGTCGACCTGCCGAAGGCGAACGTGCGCGCGGAAATCTTCGCCATGCACCTGGCGCGCCGCAAGCTCGACCCCGCCGCCTTCGACCTGACCGCGCTTGCCGAGGCCAGCGAAGGCTTCTCCGGCGCCGAGATCGAGCAGACCGTGGTGAGCTCACTGTATGACGCCGCCGGCAACGGCACGCCGCCGGACCAGGCGATCCTGCTCAACGCGCTGAAGCAGACGCGGCCGCTCTCCGTGCTGATGCGCGAACAGGTGCAGGCGCTGCGCGCGTGGGCGCAGGGCCGCTGCGTGGCGGCGGACTGAGCATCGACCGGTTCGGCGCGTTTGTCCGCGGTAACCCGGATCGCCACCGAAGGAAACGGCTTCCCTGCCTTCAGGCCACCGGCGCGTGGCTGGCCATGCCGGACGGATCGAGCAGCTCGCGTACCGCCTTTTCGAGGCCGGCCCTGCCAAAGGGCTTGGGCAGCAGCCGGATCTGCGGAAACTCGCGCTTCAACGCACTCTGGTCGGCGCCGGAGAGCACCAGGAACGGCAGCTCCCTGGCCAGCAGTTCCAGCACCAGCGGGCGGGCGTCCTTGCCGCGCAGTTGCATGTCCAGCAGCACCGCATCGACCTCGCCATCGTCGAGCTCGAACATGGCGTGCTCGAGCGTGATGTTGATGAACACCTCGTAGCCCATGTCGCGCAGGATGTCTTCGACCACCATGGCCACGACCGGGTCGTCCTCGACGATCAGCACCCGTTTCGCATCAGCAGATGACATGCGCAACTCCTTGTGGAACCGTATGGCGGCAACCGTGCCGCGACGTCATTCGCTCGCCGCCACCACGCGCGCCGTGCCGGTAAGGCGACGCACCCGTGCAGCCAGCTCGGCCATGGTGAACGGCTTGTTCAACAGCTCCGCCCCGCTCGCTGCATCGATGTCGAAGATCGCATCGTTGGCGTAGCCGGTGATGAAAAGCACCTGCAGGCCGGGCTGGAGTTCGCGCGCCTGCGCAGCGAGCTGGCGTCCGCCAAGGCCGGGCAGGCCGACGTCGGTGATCAGCAGGTCGATCGCGTGATCCGGCGAACAGATCGCCTGCAGCCCGCTCGGGCCATCCGCCGCCTGCAGGCAGTGGTGCCCGAGATCCTGCAGCTGGGCGGCGATCAGTTCACGCACCTGCGGTTCGTCGTCCACCACCAGCACGGTTCGGGGCACGCCTTCGGGCAGCTGCGCCGGCGTTTTGCCGGGCGCCTCCTTTTCCACCTTGCCGTGAAAGCGCGGCAGATACACGCTGACTTCGGTGCCCACGCCGAGCTGGCTGTCGATCTGCACGAAGCCGCCCGACTGCCGCGCAAACCCGTACACCATCGACAGGCCCAGGCCGGTGCCCTGGCCGATCGGCTTGGTGGTGTAGAACGGCTCAAACACGCGCGCGGCGGTTTCCGGCGTCATGCCGACGCCGACGTCGCTGACGGTCAGGCAGACGTAATCGCCCGGCCCTGCCTCGCGCTGCGCCAGCGTGGCGGCGCCGACTTCGCGGTTGCACGGGGTGATCGTCAGCAGTCCGCCTCCAGGCATCGCGTCGCGCGCGTTGATGACCAGGTTGAGCAAGGTGTTTTCCAGCTGGTTGAGGTCGCAGCGGGTTGCCCACAACCCTGCGCACGGGCGCACGTCGAGCTGGATGGACGGCCCGATCGTGCGTTCGATCAGCTCCTTCATCGAGAGGATCAGTTCGTTCACGCAGACCGCGCGCGGTTCCAGCGGCTGGCGCCGCGAGAACGCCAGCAGGCGGTGCGTCAGCGCGGCGGCCCGGCGGGCCGATTGCATCGCCATGCCGGCGCAGCGCTCGGCCTCATCGCGGCGGCCCTGCTCCAGCCGCGTCTCCATCATTTCCAGGCCGATGATCACGCCGGTCAGCAGGTTGTTGAAGTCGTGCGCGATGCCCCCGGTGAGCTGCCCGACCGCCTCCATCTTCTGCGACTGGCGCAGCTCCTCGTTGGCCTTCTCCAGCTCGCGGCTGCGCTGGGCGATGCGCAGCTCCAGCAGTTCGGCGGCGCGCTTCTGCACCTCGATGTCCGTGCAGGTGCCGATCCAGCGGTCGATGCTGCCATCGTCGGCGAGGATCGGCAGTGCGCGCGCGATGTGCCAGCGATAGGCGCCGTCGGCACGACGCAGGCGGAACTCGGCCTGATACGGCGTTTCGCTGGCCACTGACAGCGCCCAGGCGGCAGCCGCGGTCGGCCAGTCGTCGGGATGGACGATGCTGCCCCAGCGGTCGCCCTCCAGGTCGCCGACCGTGCGCCCGGCGTAGTCGTAGACGCGGTCGTTGAACCAGTCCAGCGCGCCATCGGGCCGCGCCGTCCAGGCCTGGTTCGGCATGGTTTGCGCGAGCCGGCGGAACTGCGCCTCGCTGCGGCGCAGGGCCACCTCCACTTTCTTGCGCGCGGTGATGTCCAGGAACATCACGGCGATCTGCTCGGCACTCTCGGCGGGACGCGCGCGCACTTCGTACCAGCGGCCGTTGACCGCGCCGAGGTCGACCTCGAACTGCCGCGGCTGGCCGCTTTCGACCACCTCGGCATAGGCTTGCAGCAGCGCCGTGGGCACGGTCGGCAGCATTTCGCGGATCGAATGCCCGGGCGCGCTGCCCGACGCAAACCTGCGCTGCGCTTCAAAGGCCGGGTTGACCTCGACCATGCGGAAATCGACGATCGCCCCGCCCTCGTCGCGCATCGCCTGGGCCACGAAGAAACCTTCCTGCATGTTCTCGAACAGGCTGCGCCAGCGCCGCTCGTTGTCGCGCAGGGCCGCCACCGCCTGCCGTTGCGCGGTGGTCTCGTTGCAGGTGCAGAACATGCCTTCGACGGCGCCCTGCGGCCCGCGCAACGGCGAGCAGGAGAACGTGAAATACGCCTGCTCCTGGAAGCCGTTGCGCTCCACCATCAATGGGTGGTCCTGCAGCAACGTCGACGTGCCGGCGTAGGCGCGCTCGATCAGGGGATTGATCTCGTCCCAGATTTCAGGCCAGACCTGCTGGAACGGCGCGCCCAGCGCAGCCGGATGCCGCCCGCCGAGCAGGGGGATGTAGCCGTCGTTGTACAGGCAATGGCGCTGCTCGCCCCACAGCAGGAACATCGGCACCGGCGAGTTGAGCATCAGGCTCACCACCGTGCGCAGCGAGTCGGGCCACTGCGCCACCGGCCCCGGCCAAGGCGCCCCGTCCGGGCGGGTTCGCAACAACGCCCCCGTCTCCCCGCCGCCTTCAAGAAAGCCGCTATTCACCGTCGTCAGCTCCGCCGACTGCCCCACCCCCCGCTTCCGCATCCTAACGCCGAATCGCGTCGCCTGCGTGACGATGATCCGTGCCTGCACAACCGGCCCGGCGCGTTCGGCGTAGGCTTGAACGCCCCATCGTGCGGAGGGTCACGTCATGTTCCGAGCCCAGCTGCTTGTTCCATTGATCGCCGCGTTGCTGCTGCCAGGCGCGGCCAGCGCACTCGACCGGCCGGCCACCTCGCTGCAGCAGGCCGCCCAAGGCTCGTGGCGCTCGGCCGCCAACCAGGCGCGCGACCGTTACCGCCACCCGGTGGAGACCCTGCAGTTCTTCGGCATCGCACCGGACATGACGGTCATCGAACTGTCGCCCGGCGGCGGCTGGTACACCGAGATCCTCGCGCCCTACCTCTACGCGCACGGCCACCTGATCGAAGCGGCGCCGGCGACCGCGGCGAAGTTCGAGGCCAAGCTCAGGGCCGCGCCGGCGGTTTACGGACACATCGCGAAGGTGATCCCCTTCGCTCCGCCGTACCAGACCGAGCTCGGCGCCGAGAACTCCGCCGACATGGTGCTCACCTTTCGCAACGCGCACGACTGGCTCAACCACAGCCCGGCCACGCTCGACGCGGTGTTCCAGGCCGCCTTCCACGTGCTCAGGCACGGCGGTGTCTTCGGCGTCACCGAGCATCGCGCCCGGCCGTTCGCCGATGCCGCGGACAGCGCCAAGGCCCTGCACCGCCTGCCCGAGGATTACCTGATCGCGCTGGCGCTCAAGACCGGCTTCCGCGTCGCCGGCGTGTCGCAAGTGAATGCCAACCCGGCCGACCCCGAAGACATCAACGTGCACCGCCTGCCGCCGGATCTCGCCGGACCGGACAGCGAGCACGCGAAGATGCAGGCGATCGGCGAATCGGACCGGATGACGCTGCGCTTCGTGAAGCCGTGAAGCGATCGGCCGATCCCGCCGGCGGCGATCGGCGAACGCTCAGCCGGCAACGGCGGCCGGCGCCACGGCGGCGTCCGCCACCGCGTTGAAGCGGGCGGCGATGTAGTCGTCGGTGTAGCTGGTCATGCCCCAGTCGCGGATGAAGCCGCAATGGCCACCGAACTCGGCGATGTCCAGTTCGACGTTGGCCGGCAGCTGCAGCTTCTCGAAGCTGCTCACCGGGATCACCGGATCATCCCGCGCGGTGAGGATGCTGGCCGGGATCTGCATCGCCTGCATGATGTCGCCGGCCACCGAATAGCCGTCCAGGTACTGCTGCAGCGACTTGAAGTCGGTATGCCGGCGCACCATCGACTCGGTCAGTCCGCGCAGGTGCTGGTTCAGTTCCGACATCTCGAAATACTGGTGATGCGGAAACGCCTTCTGCTTGGCCAGCAGCGAGTGCCGCCACTTGCGCATGAAGTAGGCCTGGTAGAACCACGGCGCGGTTTCCTCCAGCGAGAACAGGCCTTCGCCCGGGTCGATGATCGGGCACACCGCCAGCACATAGCTCAGCGGGATACCCACGCGCGAGGTCTGCAGCGCCGCGCGCAAGGCGAAATTGCCGCCCAGCGAAAAACCCGCCAGCGCGATCGGCCGCGCCGGCCAGCGCTGCGCGATGTCGCCCAGCGCGTGCACGACTTCGTCGATGCGACAGGAATGGAACAAGGCTTCGTTGAGGCCGTGGCTGTCGCCGTGATCGCGGAAATTCAGCCGGAAGATGTCCCAGCCATCGGCGAGCAGGCGGCTGCCGGTCTGCAGCACATAGGTGGAATCGACGCTGCCTTCCCAGCCATGGAACAGCACGGCGAGGCCGCGCGGCTGCGCGCGACTTTTTTGCGCGGTATAGGCACCGGTAAGGCGCACGCCGCTGCCGCCGTCGACCACCACCGCGACGGCGCCCTCGGACACCGTGCGGGCCGCGCGCGGCAACAGCATGCGGCGCACGCCGCTGGAGGACAGCATGGTCTGGATGTGGCCACTGCGCAGCGGCCAGGGCGGACGGAAATCCTTTCCGTGCGGCAGGCTCATGGGCGGCGGCTATCCCGCGGCACATCTTCCAGCGCTGCGCCGATGCGCTCGCGCGAGAGTTCGGCCATGCGCCGGCGCGCATCCGGACTGGCCGGCACCGGCGCCAGGAAATGCACCTCGGCATCCAGCGGCGGCTCGCCCAGCAGGCGAACGATGTTGTGCACGAAACTCTCGTGTTCGCGAAAGCCGGCATCGATGACCCGGCGACCGTCGCGGGCGAAGCGCAACGCCACCGGCTGCACCGCCACGTTGGCATCCAGCGCCGCCTGGAAGATGCGCGCGTGGAATACCTTCAGCACGCCCTGATAGCCGGTGCCGCCTTCGGGAAACACCGCCACCGAACGGCCGCCGCGCAGGCGCTCGACCATCGCCTGCATCACCGTGGACAACGAATGGTTGCTGCCGCGGCGATGGAAGATGGTGCCGCCGGTGGCCGCCATCCAGCCGACCAGCGGCCAGCGCGCGATCTCCGCCTTGGCCACGAAACACGCGGCGCGCTGGCTGTGCAGCAGCTCGATGTCGATCCACGAGGTGTGGTTGGCCACGAACAGCACCGGGTCGGCCAGCGGCTCGCCGAAACGCACCGAACGCATGCCGAACACGCGCAGCAACAGCGTCGACCACCAGCGGATCATGCCGTGCGCGAACGGCTCCCTGCCGTTCTTCATCACCACATGCTGGTTCCAGCTGAGGATCAGCGAACACAGCAGGATGCCCAGCAGGATGTGCAGCAGCAGCAGCGGCACGCGCCACAGGTAACGCAGCGGGCGCAGCAGGTCACGCTCGGGAACAGTGGCGGTGTCGATGCTCATCAGTCGATTAGTTTAGCGTTAGTTGGCGCAGGCGCGCGGCTCAGCGCTCGAGTTGCGCCAGCGGCAGCGACGGCGAGCGCTTCACCGTGCGCAGCACGAAGCTGGAATTGACATCGGCGACGCCGGTGGCGTTCAGCAGATGGTCGAGCAGGAAGCGTGAAAAATCCTTGAGGTCGGCCACGTAGACGTGCAGCAGGTAATCCATGTCGCCGGTCAACGCGTGGCAGGCGACCACTTCGTCCCAGCCGTTGACGTGCTCGACGAAGCCCTCGATCGCCGCGCTCTCGTGCTTGCTCAGCTGCACCCGCACGAAGGCCTGCAGGCCCAGGCCCACCGCCTGCGGATCGATCTGCGCCGCGTAGCCAGTGATGATCCTGTCCGCCTCCAGCCGCTGCAGCCGGCGCAGGCACGCCGAGGGCGACAGGCTGACCCGTTCGGCCAGCTCGGCGTTGGTGATGCGGCCCTCGCTCTGCAGGACGGCGAGCAAGCGCAAGTCGATGCGGTCGAGCGTAGTCATGCAACAAACCTCGGAAATTCCGTTATTTCGCGCAATGATAGTGCAACCAGGCGACCGCGACGGACAACAAAACAACCTTCATGCGCCAGGATCGCCGTAAGCTCAACGTCTGATCGCACCGGAGCCCGCCATGGACACGCCACGCAAAGTCGAACACCAGCAGACCGACCGCGGCTATGTGCCGGTGTATGCCACCGGCGTGGTCGAGCAGCCGTGGGCGAGCTACAGCAAGACCGATCACGAGGTATGGGACACCTTGTACCGGCGTCAGCGCGAACTGCTGCCCGGCCGCGCCTGCCGGGAATTCATGGCCGGCGTCGAGCGCTTCGGCCTCGGCGACGGCGGCATTCCGAAATTCGCCGAACTGAACCAGGTGCTCGGCGCCGCCACCGGCTGGGAGGTGGTCGCGGTGGAAGGCCTGCTGCCGGACGAGGTGTTCTTCGACCATCTGGCCAACCGCCGCTTCCCGGTCAGCTGGTGGATCCGCAAGCCCGACCAGCTCGACTACCTCAGCGAGCCGGACCTGTTCCACGACCTGTTCGGCCACGTGCCGCTGCTGCTCAACCCGGTGTTCGCCGACTACATGCAGGCCTACGGCCGCGGCGGCATGAAGGCGTTCGCGATCGGCGCCGATGCATTGATGAACCTGACGCGGCTGTACTGGTACACGGTGGAGTTCGGCCTGATCAACACCGATGACGGCATGCGCATTTACGGCGCCGGCATCGTCAGCTCCAAGGGCGAGTCGATCTATTCGCTGGATTCGCCCTCGCCCAACCGCATCGGCTTCGACCTGGAGCGCGTGATGAGCACGCGCTACCGCATCGATACCTACCAGCAGACCTATTTCGTGATCGACAGCTTCGAGCAGCTGTTCGAGGCAACGCATCCGGACTTCACGCCGATCTACGCGAAACTGCACGAGTCGCCGGCGCACGCGGCCGGTGATGTGCTCGAAGGCGATCGCGTGTTTACCCGCGGTAATCGTGAGGGCTGGGCGACCAACGCGGATACCTGAGGCCTGTCTCGGATCGGGGCGCGGGGGCCGGCCCTTTTTATTGCCCGCCATGCGAACCGGGCAACACGCACCATGGGTTCAACGTGGCACCGCACCCAGCCAGGGCTTGATGATGCCGATCCACAGCAGATAGCCCTTGCGATTCATGTGCAAACCGTCCTCGACGAACAGGTCCGGTAGCGGAGCGCCATCTTTGCCGAGCATCGGTGTAAAGACATCCAGATAGGTCACGTTTTTCTCTGTCGTGGCATACGCGCGGACCAGCGCATTCGCCTGACGGATCTCCGGCAGCAGCGCCGCACGCGCCACGCTCGGCTTGATCGCAATGAAGGCGATCGGCACGCCTGGGTCGACGGCCCGCGCCTCGCGCACGAAAGCGGCAAAATCGTCGCGTACCTGTTCCGGGCTGTTGCCTGCCTGCAGGTCGTTGTCGCCGGCGTACATGACGATGGCGCGTGCGTGGTACGGCGCCACGATGCGATCGGCGAAATAGGTGGAGTCGCTGATCACCGAACCGCCGAAGCCGCGGTTGATGACCTTCGCTTCCGGGAAATCGGCCGCCAGCGATTTCCAGTGCTCGATCGACGAGCTGCCGATGAACAGTACGGAGCCGGGCGCCGGCGGATGGGCCCGGTCGGCCGCCTCGAACGCGGCGATGGCAGGATTCCACTGCGCGTGATCGTTCTCGCGGGCCTGCGCCAGCAGTGGCAGCAACGCGAACAGCAGCATGATCAGTCGTTTCATCGTTCCACCTTGGGTCTTGGGCGGGTCTCGAGATTACTGCCGGCGAGAGAGCTCCGACACCTTGAGCACCATCGCGATGCGCTGTCCGTTCCAGCGATAAATCATGTGCTCGGACTGCACGCATGGCGCCACCAGGTCCGGATAGAAAACGGCGACGCATTCGCCCGCATGGCGGGCGCTGTTGTAGACGATGCCGTTGGAACCTGCCTTGCGCAGCTGTTGCGCCAGCGCCACGCTGGCGACGTAGCTGTGCGGATCCTGCGCATCGGGCCAGCCGTCGCGCAGGTCATGCAGCTTGCCGGAGATGCTGGTGCGGTAGCAGCGCATCTCGATGTCGCAGGCCGGCTCTGCGGTGGCGGCAAGGAACTGCTCGCGGTGATATACGGTTTCCTCCACCGCGGTGGCCACGCTGTGCGCGGCGTAGAACACACCCCACGTGCCGTCGGAAAAGCGGCTGCCTTCCGGGTTGAGATGGGTGAACGCGGCCATCACCGGGGTGGAGCCCGGTCCGCTGATGCGGCGCTCCTTCGGCACCCGTTTCAGCGCTCCCGCTTCCTCGCGCAGGCGCGGATTGGTCAGCGCCTCGATCGCGAATACCGCATCGAGATCGTCCGGATCGGCGATGCGGTCGTACACGCCGACCGGCGGAAACCGGCTGGGCACGATGCGGTAGGCCTGGCTCCAGCGGATGCGTTTGACGGGTGGCAACTCAGTTGGCATCGAGATTCCGTATCGAGCATGACGAACCCTTTCCTGCTCGCCGGGGAGAGGAGTACGGCGTGCGGGATCGAGGATGTTGCCCAAACGACGTATCGCCCTTTGCGACGCCGCTCAGCCGCGCTGCGCATCCAGATACTGGCGCACCACATACAGGTCGGCGACGTTGCCCGACAGCATGCGCTCGAGCGCGGAATGGCCGCCGAACAGCGATGCCTGGTTCGGCTTGTGCAGCCATGCGTCGGCCTGCGCCGGATCGGGAAACAGGATTTGCAGCGACTTCCAGATGCCGAGCAGGTAGCTGATCCGTTCGATCGTGTCGCGCCCCGGCGCACCATCCTGCTGGCGCTTCCACTTGTAGAAGGTCGACTCCGGCGGATCACCCAGCAGCTTGCGCTGCTCGGTGATGCGCAGCTTCCACTGCTCGGCAAGACGGAAGAACGCGCGCAGCGCCGGGCCACCGAGCTCGCCGGCGGGAGCGGTTTCGGATAGCGGCTGGGCCAACATGCGAAACTCTCCTCGTGAAGTTGAACTTCAATTTACTCCACAAGGAAAGCATGGTCAATCATTGACCAACCCGACTTTCACGGTGCCGACGGTTCGGCCTTGCCGCCTTTCGCGCAATCGCAACCGAAGTCGGGCTCCGGTCCGCCGTCGGCGATGAAGCGGTCGATGCGCTGTTCCAGCACCGGCAGCGGCACCGAGCCGGTGGACAGCACGGTGTCGTGGAAGTGGCGGATGTCGAACTTCGGGCCCAGCGCCTGCTCCGCCTTCTCGCGCAACTCGCGGATCTTCAGGTAGCCAAGCTCGTAGGACAGCGCCTGGCCGGGCCAGCTGATGTAGCGGTCGACCTCGTTGGCGATCTCGCGCGCCGACAGCGCGGTGTTCACGGTGAGGTAGTCGATGCCCTGCTGCCGCGTCCAGCCCAGGTGGTGGATGCCGGTATCGACGACGAGCCGGCAGGCGCGCCACATCTGGTAGGTGAGATAGCCGAAGCGCTGATACGGCGTCTGGTAGATGCCCATCTCGTTGCCGAGGTATTCCGAGTAGAGGCCCCAGCCTTCGCCATAGGCGGAGATGTAGCTGTTGCGGCGGAACTCCGGCTGGCCATGCTGCTCCTCGGCCAGTTCCAGCTGCAGCGCGTGGCCGGGGTAGGACTCGTGCAGGGTCAGCGCCGGCATGTTGTACAGCGGGCGCGAGGGCAGGTCGTAGGTGTTGACCAGATAGCTGTCGGCGCCGCCGCGGCCGGAGGTGTAGTACGGCGCGATGTCGGCCGGCACCGGCACGATGGTGAAGCGCTGGCGCGGCAGGTGGCCGAAGTATCTGGCCATCTGGCCGTCCACTTGCTTGGCGACCCACGCGCTGCGCATCAGCAGTTCCTCGGGCGTTTTCGCATAGAACTGCGGGTCCGTGCGCAGGAACTTCAGGAACTCGGCGAAGCTGCCGGTGAAGCCGCTGTCGTGCATCACCTCCAGCATCTGCGCGTGGATCTTCGCCACCTGCTCGAGGCCGATCTGGTGGATCGCATCCGGACCCAGATCGAGCGTGGTGTATTCGTGGATCTGCTGGCGGTAGAACGCCTTGCCGTCCGGCAGGGCTTCGGCTGCCAGCGTGGTGCGCGCCTGCGGCACGTATTCGTCGCGGAAGAAGGCCAGCAGCTTGGCGTAGGCCGGAATCACCCCGTCGCGGATGCGCTGCAGCGCCTGGCCCTGCAGCGACTGCGCCCGATCGGTGGGGATCGAGGACGGCAATTTCGTGAACGGCACATAGAAGCTGCTTTGGGTCGGATCCTTCAGCTCGGCCACCGCGGCGATCGAGGCGTCACGCCCGGCGAGCACCGCGCGCGGCACGCTGAAGCCGCGCTTCAGGCCCAGCCGCATGTTGTCGATCTGCTGATCGAAATAGGCCGGTATCTGGCCGAGCCGATCGAGGTAGCGCTCGTAGTCGGCCGCGGTGCGCAGGCGGTCGCCGCCCAGCACGTAGCCGATGTCGGACCAGAACGCCGAATCGCTGTTGAACGGCATCTGCCAGTTGCCGAACGCCTGGTCGGCGACGAAGTTTCCAATCTGCTCGCGGTAAATCGCGTAGTTGACCTGGTTGGCGGCCGACAGCCTGGTCGCGTCGATGCGACCGAGCTGCCCTAGCACCTTCTTCCAGTACTCCAGCCGCTGCTGCTGGGTGGCCGCATCGACGTCGTCGAGGCGCCCCTCGCCTGGCTGCGATTCGCCCGACGCGCTGATGCCGGCCTGGCCGGTACGCCAGGCCCACTCGGCGCGATAGATGCTGCGGAAATGCGCATCGGCGCCGGCGGCGTCCTGGCTGGCTGGCACCGGTGCGGCGGCACGCACGGCGCTCGCGCCGGAAGCCAGCATCAGCGCGGCAAGAAGGGTGACCGACAGGATGGTTTTCACGGCAGGGCCCGGTGATTCGACACGCCATCATCGCAGTGCGGCGCCACGTATCCAACCGCATCGCTCAGCCCAGATCGAGTTTGCCCACGCCCACGGCTTGCAGATAGGCGGCGAGGTTGCGCCCGGCGGTTTCGACGAAAACCTCTTGGCTCGGCGCGCAGGTATCGATCCGGTCCGGCCGGAAATTGCGGAAGTCGCCACGCAGCCGACACCACGCGCCCAGCGTCCACTTGCCGCCCCAGAACGACAGGCACAGCGGCTCGACCTCGCGCATGCTGGCGCGGCCGTTCTCGTCGCGGTAGGCCAGCTGCAACACCTGGTTGTCCACGATGGCCGCGTGCAGCCGATCGATCAGCGCGGCGAAATCCTCGCGGTACTGGTCGCGCCACACCGGCGCGAAGATGCGCGTGCGTGCCGAGCGTTCGCGCAGTTCGGGCGGCAGCACCGCCTTGATCTTCAGCAGCGCCGACTGCGCGCTTTCGGCCAGCTGCGTGCCGGCGAACGCGCGCACGAAGCGCGAGCCGACCACCAGTGCTTCCAGTTCGCTGGCGGTGAACATCAGCGGCGGGATGTCCGCGCCCTTGCGCAGCACGTAGCCGACGCCGGCCTCGCCCTCGATCGGCACGCCGGACAACTGCAGGTCGGCCACGTCGCGGTACACGGTGCGCAGCGACACGCCCAGCGTCTGCGCCAGCGAGCGCGCCTGCAGCGCAGTGCGCCGCCCGCGCAGGGCGTGGATGATGAGGAACAGGCGGTCGGCTCGGCGCATCCGCACATCATCGCCGAGACAGGCAGGGGCGAACAGCGTCGGAGGTCACGCCTGCCCGGCAGCGCTCGCCCCGACGCATCACCGACGGCGTTGTCGTCAGTGAGAAGCACGGCGTGCCGCCGGACATGCGCCTTGCTCAAGCCGATTGCGCGGCAGCCAGTTCCGCGTCCGCTGCCGCCGCGCGTTGCATCGCCGGGCGCGACATCACCCGATCGATGTACGCACGGATCACCGGCAGCTCCGGCACCAGCTTGAACATCGTGGTCCAGTTGAGCGCCGTACCCCACAGCACGTCCGCTGCGCTGAAGCTGTCGCCCAGCAGGTACGGCCCTTTTTCCAGCTGATCGGCCAGCGTCTTCAGCATGGTGTCGAAGTCGCCGTAGGGCGAGGTCGACGGTGGCGCCGGCTCGCGCTGCATCGACTTGTCCACCACCGCCGGCTCGAAGCACGAACCGTAGAACACCATCCAGCGCAGGTACGGCCCGCGCCGCGGATCGCCGATCGGCGGCGCCAGCCCGGCCTGCGGATACAGGTCGGCGAGGTAGATGAACACCGCCGCCTGCTCGGTGACCAAGACACCGTCGTGCGCGATGGCCGGCACCTTGCCCATCGGGTTGACCGCCAGGTAAGCGGCCTGGCGCTGCTCGCCGGCCTTCAGGCTGAGCGCGTGCAGGTCGTACTCGACGCCGAGTTCCTCGAACAGCGCACGGGTTCCGCCGGAGCGGCTCTGCGGTGCATGGAAAAAGGTGACGCGTGGCTGGGTCATCGGTGGAACCTCATGCGGACGGAAGGTCAAAGGTGGCGCGTCTCGGCCGGCGTCGACCACCATTGATCGTGGCGCCCGTCGAAGAAGCGCAGCGGCGCGTCGATCAGTTCGCGCGGTTCGACGTCGTCGAGGCAGGCCAGGTTGATCGCCACGTAGTCGCCGCCGATCTCTTCGATGTGGCCGCGGCCGAACGGGCGTACGCCGCAATGCCGGCAGAACAGATGATGGGCGCTGCGCGTGTTGAACTGATAGTCCGACAACGCCTCCGCGCCGGCCAGCAGGCGGAACGCGTCGGGCTTCACGGTCACGTTCCAGGCCCGGTGCCGGCGGCGAGGTCGATGTCCGCCTCGAAGCGCACCGCGCCGCAATGGCAACTGCCGTGGCAGGTCTTCAGCATGGCGTGTTCCGGTTCGGCAGGAAGTTCGCACCGAGGCCGCCCAGCGCCACCAGCAGTGCGCGTTTGCGCGAAGGCGGGCGGGTGGCGGATGCGGGATCGACCGTGCCCGGCAGATACCGCCCGTCCAACAGCAGGCCGTTGAGATACAGCGGCCGATAGGCCATCAAGGTGCGTTGCAGGATCTTCTTCATCGTCGTCTCCTCACGCCGCCGCCGCTTCGCCGACGCACCATGGCGGCAGCTGGGCATGCTTGAACAGCCGGAACCAGTGTTCGCGGTCGCTGGCGCTGTAAAGGTCCAGCGTGCGGATCACCTCGTGCGCGAATTCCACGCTGCCCAGATGGCTGGCGCTGATCACGCCGCCATCGCTGACCGCCAGCACGTCGTTGTCGTACTGGTCGGCGCCGGCGTACGCGGGCACCTGGGCCGCGATCTGGCCGGACCAGTTGCCGGTGTGCCGGCAGTGGTCGAGGAGTCCCGCTCGCGCCAGCGCCAGCACGCCGCTGTCGATGCCGGCCACCGGCGCACCGCCCTCGTGCAGCTGGCGGATCGCGGTCACCGCGGCCGCGCCTTCGCCGCGTTGCCAGAGGTGACCGCCCGGCACGATCAGCAGCGCGGCGCGCTGCAGGTCGAGCTGCTCCAGCGACAGGTCGGGCTGCACGGCGAGGCCGCCCATCGACGTCACCGGCGCCCGCGTGAAACTCACCGTCTGCACTCGCCAGTCGCCGGGGCGGCGGATTTCGCACAGGGCCAGTGCGGCCTGCCAATCGGCGAAGCCGTCGAAGACCAGGAAATAAACCGTGTCGCGCATGTCGTATCCCTCCGCTATGGAGGTGCAGCTTGCCGGCCTGCTGCTGCCAACGTGATGTCAGCAGGGGTCGGCTCGTTCGCCCGTTCCGCCCGTCGCCCGACGCCGCTGGCGCCGTTCAGCCGCAGCCGGGACAATACGCGTTCCTTCTGCCACGGACCCGACATGAAGCCCATCTCGCTGATCCAGTTCCTGATCGAGGAACGCCGCGCCGGCCACATCAATGCCGAACTTTCGCTGCTGATCGAAGTGGTCGCGCGCGCCTGCAAGCGCATCGCGGTGGCGACCAACAAAGGCGCGCTCGGCGGCGTACTGGGCATGGCCGGCGGTGGCGATGCCCCGAGCATGAACATCCAGGGCGAGGCGCAGAAGAAGCTGGACGTGATCTCCAACGAGATCCTGCTGGAAGCGAACGCCTGGGGCGGCCACCTCGCCGCCTGCGCCTCGGAGGAGATGGAAGATCCGCAGCAGATCCCGGATGGCTACCCGAAGGGCCAGCACCTGCTGCTGTTCGATCCGCTGGACGGCTCCTCGAACATCGACGTGAACATCTCCGTCGGCACCATCTTCTCGGTGCTGCGCTGCCCCGACGGGGTCACTGAACCCAAGGCCTCGCACTTCCTGCAGCCGGGCACCACCCAGCTCGCTGCCGGCTACGTGGTGTACGGCCCGGCCACCGTGCTGGTGCTGACCTTCGGCCATGGCACGCATGAGTTCACCCTGGACCGCGAAGTCGGCAGCTTCATCCTCAGCCGCCGCGCCATACGCATTCCGGAACAGGCCACCGAGTTCGCCATCAACATGTCGAACCAGCGCCACTGGCAGGCGCCGATGCAGCGCTATGTCGGCGAGCTGCTGGCCGGCAAGGAAGGCCCGCGCGGCAAGGACTTCAACATGCGCTGGGTCGCCTCGATGGTGGCCGACGTGCATCGCATCGTGACCCGCGGCGGCGTGTTCTATTACCCGCTGGACGCGAAGATCCTCGCCCAGGGCGGCAAGCTGCGGCTGATGTACGAGGCCAACCCGATGGCCTTCATCGTCGAGCAGGCCGGCGGCGCGGCCACCACCGGGCGCGAACGCATCATGGAACTGCAGCCCACCGGCCTGCACCAGCGCGTGCCGGTGTTCCTCGGCTCGAAGCAGGAGGTCGAGGTGGCCACGCACTATCACCTGGAAGCCGACGGCGCGCGCGGCTGACGCTCTGCTCCCTCCCCTGCTTGCAGGGAAGGGCC
>Ga0207664_10001281_pt1 | contig 16576 bp, 16 predicted proteins | sample LARL83metaG_FD_184349 | JGI IMG/M metagenome (GOLD analysis project Ga0207664, IMG submission 184349) | Corn, switchgrass and miscanthus rhizosphere microbial communities from Kellogg Biological Station, Michigan, USA - LAR L8-3 metaG... | ecosystem: Host-associated > Plants > Roots >... | reverse complement strand
GGTCGGGCGGGCCGGGCTGGACCGGGTGGTGGGCCGGGCCGCCGCGCGCCGGGCCGTGGTCGTGCGGGCCGGGCTGGACTGGGTGGTGGGCCGGGCCGCCGCGCGCCGGGCCGTGGTCGTGCGGGCCGGGCTGGCGGGCCGGGGCGCGCTGGGTTTGCTGGCCGCCGCCCGGCTGGACGCGGTCTTGCTGCCGGTGCTCGTGGTGCTGCCCCGGGCCGTGGTGCTCCGGGCGGGGGTGCCCCGGCTGGTGCTGCCCCTGCTGGCCGCGCTCTTGCCGGCCGCGCTCTTGCCGGCCGCGGTCTTGCTGGCCGCGCTGCGGGTGGTCCCGCCGCTCGCGGCCCGGCTGCCGGTGGCCCGGCTGCTGCCTGGTGTGGGCTTGCCTGTCGTCTCTGCCATGAGCTTGTGTCCCTCCCTCAGGACGTACCCGGGTGGGACCGGCGTCATGACCGCACAACGGGCGGGCGCCGGTCATCTCGATCAACCATGACCCGGCACCGGCCGATCCGCGTCACCCCCGGAGGATGACGACGTCCAGGTGTCCAGAAAGCGAACCTGCTGCGAAGCAAGCCCCTCGCCATCGGTTACCGGAGGCCTGTGCATGTCCCGACCGATCGAGGATTACGCCCTCATCGGTGACCTGCATTCGGCCGCGCTGATCAGCCGGGACGGCTCCATCGACTGGCTGTGCCTGCCCCGGTTCGACTCCGAGGCCTGCTTCGCGGCACTGCTCGGCGACGAGCGCTCCGGGCACTGGCAGATAGCCCCGGACAGCGAGATCACCCGGGTCCGCCGCCGCTACCTGCCCGACACCCTGGTGCTGGAGACCGAATTCAGCACCGCCTCGGGCACGGTCCGGCTGCTCGACTGCATGCCAGCCCGCCGCGGCGACCCGGTGCTGGTCCGGGTCATCGAGGGCGTCCGCGGCCGGGTCAGCCTGCGGATGACCCTCGCGCCGCGGTTCGAGTACGGGCTGACCGTGCCCCGGGTCACCAAGCCGGGCGGGTGGCGGCTGACGGCGGGCGGCCACTCGCTCTGGCTGTTCAGCCCGCTGGACATCCAGGCCGCTGACGGGACATTGCTCGCCCAGTTCCAGGTGGCCAGGGGGGACCGGGTGCCGGTGGCGATGGTCTGGCGGCTGTCGCATCAGCGGGCACCGGCCCCGCCGCCAGCCAGCGACCTGGCCGACCAGACCGCGGACTGGTGGCGGACCTGGGTAGCCCGCCTGAGCTGCGGCGATGACTGGCGGGACGCGGTGGTCCGGTCGCTGATCACGCTGAAGGCGCTCAGCTATCCATCCACCGGTGGGCTGATCGCCGCGCCGACCACGTCGCTGCCTCTGCAGGCGTCCGGGATGCGTAACTGGGACTACCGGTTCTGCTGGATCCGGGATGCCGCGGCCGGCCTGGAAGCGTTCCTGTCCGCCGGAGCCACGGACGAGGCCGTCAGCCTGCTGGCCTGGCTCGGCCACGTGGTGAGCGGCCCCGCCCGCCAGGCCCAGCCGGTGTACCGGGTAGCTGGTGAGCGGCGGATGCCGGAGCTGGAGCTGGACTGGCTGGCTGGCTATGACGGAGCCCGGCCGGTCCGGATCGGCAACGGCTCGGCGGCCCGCAGGCACCTCGCCACGTTCGGCTACCTGCTTCGGGCCCGGCTGGCAGCCCGGGCCGCGGGACTGCCGGTGACGGCCGGCCTGGCTGACCCAGGCGCCATCCTGCCCTTCCTGGAGGCCCACTGGCCGGAACCCGACACCGGCATCTGGGAGATGCGCGCACCGCCCCGCCAGTTCGTGCACAGCAAGGCGATGATCTGGGCGGCGGCTGACTCCGCGATCAAGATGATCGAGCGCTTCGGCGACCGCGGGCCACTGGACCGGTGGCGCCAGCTGCGGGACGCCGTCCGGGACGACCTGCTGGCCCGCGGTTTTGACCGGGAACGCAACACGTTCATCCAGCGGTACGGCTCCCCGGCCGTGGACGCCAGCCTGCTTCAGCTGCCGCTGCTCGGCTTCCTGCCGGCCGACGACCCCAGGATGACCGGAACCGTGCAGGCCATCGCCCGCGACCTCGACGACAGCGGGATCCTGCTGCGCTACCAGCCGCACCCACCCGCGGACACCGACGGCCTGCCGCCCGGCCAGGCCGGCTACCTGCCCGGTTCCTTCTGGCTGGTCCAGAGCCTCGCGGCGGCGGGCCACGCGCCGCAGGCGCGGCGGGTCTTCGCCGCGCTGCTGGAGCTGCGCAACGACGTTGGCCTGCTGGCCGAGGGGTATGACCCGCTGCGCCGGCGGTTCGCGGGCAACTACCCGCTGGCCGGGGCGCATATCAGCCTGGTCAGTGCCGCGGCGGCGCTGAGCCAGGCCGGCCAGCCCGCCCGGCCTCCGCGCTAAGCGGGCATACCGCTAGACGAATAGACCAGCCGCCTGGTGATTCGCCCGGTCCGGGTGATGCGCCTGAGCCTGACCGAGGTCACTCTGGTTATAGCTGCCCCCGACGTGGCTCTGGATCCGTCCAGGCCGCTGCACGCTTGGTCGTCGACGCCGGTCCGGGAGGCCGCTGACATGAGCCGTCCGCACGCCCTGCCGCTGCCCGCCCCGGACCCACTCGGCCGGGTGCGCGGCCGGCTCGCGAAGCGATCACCGGCCCGCGCCTCAGCGCGCGCGTGGGCCCGGATCACCGCGCGGCAGCGGACGATGACCCAGATCGCCTGCCTCGGCGTGATCATCTCCATGGACGGCGGCCAGGGCGGCCGGCTCGCGGACACCGTACTGCGCCGGGTGCTCGGCTGTGGCTGCCCGGTCGGCACCGTCGTCCTCGACCTGGGCCAGGCCGCCGAGCTGGATGCGGATGCCTGCGCCGCCCTGCTGGCGGTGCATGAGCGGCTCACCGCGATCGGCACCCGGCTGCGGCTGGCGGCCAGCACCAAGGGGCTGCTGGACAGCGCGGCCGGCAGTGAAGTGCTCGAACAGCTCGGCCGGGACGCCGTGCACCCGAGCTTCCGGGCCGCGGTACTGGCCAGCTACGCGGCGCTGCCCGGTCCCGGGCTGGTCATGGGACGGGTCAAGAGCGCCCTGGACACCCAGGCCGAGCCCATCGAGCCGTGACGACGGGCCTGCCGGACGCGGCCGGGCCCGGCCTGCGACCAGCCCAGCTGCTTCACCCGCTGCGGGTGGGGCGCTCCCGCCGGGCACGGCGGTGAACTGTCCCCGCCACAGGAGACCGGAGAGGGAAGGACATCATGTCTGACTTGATTGCCATTGGCTACCAGGACGAGACCACCGCCGAGCTGGCCGCGGACGAGGCGCGGCGGCTGGCCAAGGATCTCATCATCGAACCCGACGCGATCGCGGTCATCGTCCGCGACAAGGAAGGCAAGTTCCACGTACACACCAGTCATCACATGGTGGGATCGGGCGCGACCTGGGGGATGTTCTGGGGGCTGCTGTTCGGCCTGCTGTTCTTCATTCCGTTCTTCGGCCTGGCCATCGGGGCGGGCATGGGCGCCCTGATGGGGAAGATCACCAAGTCCGGCATCGACCGCGAATTCCAGGACCAGGTCCGCGGTCTGCTCCAGCCGGGCACCTCGGCGCTGTTCCTGATGGTGGAGAAGGTGACCCCGGACAAGGCCACCGAGGCACTCAGCAGGTTCGGCGGCACCGTGCTCAAGTCCTCGCTGTCCAAGGAGGGCGAGGCCGAGCTGCAGGACGCACTGCACGGCCAGCAGGCCGCGGCCAGCTGAAGCCGGCGGGCCTCAGCGCGGCCTGGCTGGATGGCCAGGCCGCGCTGACGTACCGCCTGCGTCTGCCCCGCCGGGACGGGCTCAGATGCCGAGCAGCTTCTGCTTGGCCGCCGCGAACTCCGAATCGTTCAGCGCACCCGCCTCATGCAGCGCGGAGAGCTGCTTGAGCTGGTCCGAGAGGGACCCGGGCCCGCTGCCGCCCGCGGCGGCCGGGGCAGCGGCCGGCGGGGGCGCCTGCGCGCTGGCCTGCTGCTGCTCCAGGTCGCTGATCCTGGCGTTCTGGTCGTCTTCGGCCTGGGCCTGGCCGGCCTGGTTCTGGGCCCTTCTCTTGCCCGCCATGTACGCACCGCCGCCAACCGCGGCCGCGCGCAGCAGGGGACGTCGCCGTCTGAACATGCCGCCTCCTCACACGTCCTGGCCGTCGGGCAGGGCCAGGCCCAGCGCGACCATGATCTCAGGGGCGGCCCCGATCACCCGGGGCCCGCCGACCTGCGGGGCGACGGCCCGCAGCACGCCCACGATTTCCCCGGGCGTGGCGCCCGCGTCGAGCGCGTTGGCGATCTGCCACAGGTAGGACGCAGGCGGCGAGTCGAGCGCGATCAGCGCGGCGATCTTGCACAGGCTGAACGTGCGGGCATCCAGGCCGCTGCTCTCCTGCGCCGCCTCGCGCAGTTCCAGCGCCTCGCCGAGGACCTGGAGGTCGCCCAGGGCCAGGCCATTGAGGGCGTCCTGGGTCGCCTGGTCGACGTCCACATTGACAGGCATGCTCATTGTTGCTCCCTTTCGGTGCATCAGGGCGGGGGCCCCTGCCCGCCTGGGCCGGGACGGCGGTCCGCACAGTTTCCCGGCTACGACGTTCGCGCGCATTGCCGCGCAGCGCGCCACCCGGCGCGGGTGAGGCAGAACGTGATCGATCCGGCCCTAGGCTTGCGCCATGACGACGCGGGCGGGACTGGGCGCAGCGCTGGCCGGGCCCGGACCTGGCCGCCCTGACGTCGGCCGGCCGGGCGGTGGCCCCGGCGACCGGGCCCGCCCGGTGGCCCGGTTCGGCGGCCTGCTGCTGATCCTGGTCTTCACCTACCTGCTGTCCGCGCTCACCGAAGGCGGCCTGGTCAGTGCCGTTCAGGTCGTGCTGTTCCTGTTCGTCGTGCTGCTCGCGCTGCGCAACGGCCGGCTGCACCGCCGGGCCGTGCGGCTCGTCGCGGTCGGCTTGCTGGTGGGCACGGTGGTGGCCAGCACGCTCCAACTGGTGGCGCACGATAAACCAGCAGCCGGCGTCGCGGACCTGTGGACCGCACTGGTGCTGCTGCTGGCCATCATCCTGATCCTGGGCCGGATCCTGGCCCGGCCCGAGATCACCGTGCAGAGCATCTACGGCGCGATCAGCGCCTACATGATCATCGGGCTGATGTTCGCCGCCATATACGCGGCCGTGTACCACTTCGATGGCAACATGTTCTTCGCGAACCACCAGCCTGGCCAGGCCACGACGTCCCAGTTCCAGTACTTCAGCTTCACCACGCTGACCACGCTCGGGTACGGGGATTACACCGCGGCCGGGTCCGGTGGGCAGGCCCTGGCCGTGCTGGAGGCGATGGCCGGCCAGATCTTCCTGGCCACCCTGGTCGCCCGGCTGGTAGCGGGCTTCCGCGGTACCCAGCGGGGAGCCTCCCTGCGCGCCCAGCACCGGCCAGCCGGCGCGAAGCGGGCCAGCGTCCGGCGAGTCACTATGCCCGGCATGGTCCGGCTGCGGCCGCCCGGCACGGTCCCGGCGCGGCCCAGCCCCGCCGGGCGCCCCCGCGGACGGGGCCGGGCCGGGCCAGGCCCGGAGCAAGTCACCGGCCGGGATGCCCGGCCCCGCTGAGCCGTTAAATAGAGCGCAGCTCCCGGCCATGCATGGCCAGCGCATAGCTGATCACGACGGGGACGGTTAGCGGCGGCTCAGCGCGGGATGGGTGGGTTGTCCCGGGCCAGGAAGCGGAGCCGGGCCGCCCGGGCGTCCCAGGAGTAGATCACCGCGGTCCCCGCGATCAGGTCGTGCAGCGCCCGGCGGTCGTGCTGCAGCAGGATGCCGAGAAAGCCCAGCCCGAGCAGCAGGAAGCTCAGCGGGAACGCCAGCGTCCTGATCACCGCCTGGCGCACGGTCGCCGCGGCACCGTCGGCCGAGACGACGCGCACCCCGAGCAGGGCCATGCCGAAGGTCTTCCCGCTGGCCGCCCAGGAGTAGGCGAAGTAGAGGAACTCCCAGAGCAGGTAGATGATCGTGACGGCGATGTTGGTGCGGTTCCAGGACACCGACTGATTCGTGATGACGCTGGCCACGAACGAGGCGCCGGCCACGGCGAGGGTGAACACACCGGTGCTGACGGCCACGTCGATGACGTACGCGGTCAGCCGGCTGGCCGCGCCGGCGAAGCGGTCCTGGAAGTTCAGCTCGGCGGCCGGCGGCGTGGTCACGGCTCCACCACGCTGATCGCCGCGCCCGGGGCCACCGCGGGGCTGACCGGCGGGGCCGGCCGGGCGGGTTGCAGCAGCTCAGGCGGGCCCGGCGGGCCGCTGTAGCGCCGGCGGCGGAACCGGTCCACCCACCGGGCGATGAACTCATCCAGCCCGACCGCCGAGCTGCGCCCCACGTCCAGGGCGTTGCCGACGATGCCGCCGGAGGACTTGGCGATCACCGCGCCCAGGTCGGTCTGGGTGACCAGCGCGTCGATGTCGATGCGCCGGGCTACCTCATTGACATCGACCCGGTCTACCAGCGCGGCCACGTCCACCCGGGCCAGCAGCTGGTCGATGTCCACCCGGCCGAGCAGCGCGTCCACGTCCACCCGGGCCAGCAGGTCGTCCATGTTCACCTGTGCCAGCAGCCGGTCGAGATCAACCCGGCCGACCACCTTCTCCACGTCCACCCGGTCCACCAGCTTGCCCACATCGACCTGGTCCACGAGGGCGTTGAGATCGATCTGCTGGACCAGGGCGTTCACGTCCAGACTGCGGACCACCAGGTCGACGACGCGTTCCGCGACACGCTGCGCCAGCGACTCGACCGGATCGGTCACTCGCTTACCCATAGAACGGAGCCCATTCAGCGGATCCACCCGGTCAGCCTTTCTGGATCAGCCCGGTGATCCCGTTGACGGTCAGGATAATCCCGGCGATCACCAGCACACTAGCCAGGATGATCCGGCCGTTGCGGCGCAGCCAGGCATTGAACGCGCCCAGGTGCCGGCTGGTGAAGTCTGGCGCGGCCAGGTAGGCCAGCAGCGGCAGCCACACGAATGCGGCGTTGATGACCACGATCACGATGAGGCCGGCCGCGGTCTCGGAGAGGCCGGCGTTCGCGGTGGCCACCACCTGGACGGCGGCGAGGAACGTGACGCCTGGCGCGAACACCAGGAGGCCGGCCAGGAACGCGCTGTACGGGGCCGGGTTGGCCATCAGCCGGCCCATGATCCCTTTCTGCGGCTTGTCCGGGTCCACCGGTTTGGGCTTACGGCGGAACACGAACAGCCCGGCCAGCACCAGCAGAATGCCCAGCCCGAGCCGCAGACCATAGCGGTCATGCCGGTGCTGCGGCAGGCTGAACCCGCCCGCGCGCAGCACGACCAGGATGACGATGCCGATCGCGATGCTCATCAGCAGGGCGCCAGCCAGGTAGCAGAGGACCGTGGCCCGGGGCCGGGCCGACCCGAGGTACACCGCGGCCAGCAGCAGCGCGGTCGGGGAGATCGCGGCCAGCACCGCGAGACCGGCTGCCTGGGCAATCACGTCGTGTGACCTCGCTCAGCCGTCGGCCGGGCCGACTGCCTGCGGCTCCTCCGTGCTGGCCGCCGGGGGATGCCCGAGCAGCTCGATGATCCCGAGCACCACCAGCAGCAGCACGGCCAGCAGGATGGCGTTGCCCACCGTGGGCCGGCCCTGGAACACGAAGATCAGCCCGAACAGCGCCACCGCGCCGATGCGCAGCGCATGACGGTAGTGGTAGACCCACCGGCCCACCGGCCCGGTGCGCAGCCCGTGCGACTCACCGCTGGTGCGCAGCCAGCCCAGCCCGCGGCTGATGCCGCGCCGGGTGCCGACCGCGGTGGCCGACGGCCCGGTGAAGAACGCCGCGATCGCCACGATCAGGCCCACCACCAGGAGCGCGCGCAGCCCGTCCTTGATGAACCGGACCAGGGTGTCGTACAGCACGGCGGCCGCGTTGGCGGGCAGCACATTGGACGGCACGCTGTTCAGGTAGACGCTGCGCGCGATAGCCAGCACGATGCCGAGGATCAGCATGGACGCGGCCAGGCCGAGCCCGGCCCCGATCACCGCCCGCCGGTGCCCCTTGGCGATGTAGATCCCGGCACCCAGCAGCACGAGGGCAAGGATCGGCAGCACGATCTTGAGATCGTTGATCAGCCGGTACCCGCTCTGCGCCTTGACCAGGTATTTCGCCGAGAACAGGGCCAGCGTCGGGTTGATCGCCGGAATGTTGTTCACGATGCTGAGCCCGCGGGCCGCCAGGCGCTGCTTGACCAGGTCGATGAACGGGCCCAGGCTCAGCACGACCTGGCCGTTGCTGATCGTGACGGCCCCGTTGCCCTGGCCGGACAGCGCCTTGACCAGCTGGGCATGCGCTCTGCGGTTCACCTGCTCCCACAGGTTGGCCACCTGCGGGCTGGCCACGATCTTGGCCACCTGGCCGTGGATGAATCCGCTGGCGGCCCCGGCGATCTGCCCGGAGAACGTGTGCAGCAGCGTGCCGACCCGGGTCAGGCCCCGGCTGGTCAGGGCGTCCGCCGCCTGGTTGGTCAGGCCCTGGACGTTCAGCCGGGTATCGATCTCGGTGCTGATCTTGTTGGTCAGCGCGCTCTGCACCGCGGGGTCGTGGATCAGCGGGGCCACGTTCTGCACGTAGCGGTTGGTGTCGGAGACCTGGTTGGCGGTCCATACGGCCAGCACCGACACCGGCGCCAGCACGCAGCCGAGCACGATCAGCACCACCGCGACCGGGGCCCGCCAGCCGCCCCGGTGGCGGCGGCGCGCAGCGGGCGGGTGGTTGCGCAGTTCCGTGACTTCCGCGCGCAGCCGCTCCAGCTCGGCCCGCTCATCGGCCTCGCTGTCCCCGGTGGCAGGTGGCTGGCCGGCCGCGGGTGGCGCGTCCTTGGCTGCGGGTGACGGCTCCGCGGGTGGCGCGTCCTTGTCTGTGGCCGGCGTGGCCGCCGCTACCTGGTCATCGGCCGTTCCGTCGGCCGCTTTGTCCCCGACGTCGGACACTGGTCACCTCCTGCTCCCGGCTGCCGGGAGCGTTCCGGGCCTGCCACCGTGGGCACCTGTGCCCCCCGGTTGCGGGTGCCCCTCGGCGGCAGGCCAGTTCACCGTCGCTGACCGGGGCCGGCCGCCGCCTCCCCCGGGCCGGGTGAAACCGGCGGCCGGGCCTGGCCTGTAGGCAGCTGCGGTGGCCCGCTGCCCATGGCAGCCACGGCCCCGGCAGGCCGGCCCGGCCGGCCTTGCCGCAGGCGCGGCGGCCGCCGGGCCTGACCCGCCCCGGGGGGCGCCGGGCCCAGCCGGGCCGGCCCGGCTGGGCCCGGCCGCGCATGATCAGCTCACCCGCAGCGGGTGAGGCACCCGCCGCGGCCGGCGGCCATAGTCCACCCAGGCACTACCAGCCGCTAGGCAGGTACTCTTAGCTAAGAGACGAGGAGGCCGCCCGTGACCATTGGCGGGAGCGTGGCTCTGATCATCATCGGCGCGATCCTCCGGTTTGCCGTCACTTGGTCGCCAAAGAATGTGGATTTGCAGGTCATCGGGGTGATCCTGATAATCGGCGGGGTGGCCGGGCTGTGCGTAGCCATCGGTCTGATGATCGTGCGGCGCCGGGACCGGGCATCCGCCGAAGTCACCGAGCAGCGCCGGTACATCGAGCCCAGGTAGTCCCGCACCGCCGCATCCACGGCCCAGGGTGTGTCCCAGGCTGCCACCACAGCACGGGAGGCAGCGCATGCGAGTGGACATCTGGGCCGATATCACGTGTCCCTGGTGCTACATCGGCCTAGCCCGGTTCGCTGCCGCTCGGCGAGAGTTCGGGCACGGTGCTGAACTTGAGATCCTCTACCGCTCGTTCGAGCTGGATCCTGGTCAGCCTGCCGGGCAGACCCGCCCGGTGCTGGACATGCTGGCCGCCAAGTACGGCCTGTCCCGGGCCCAGGCCGCCGAGGCCGAGGCCCGGGTAGCGGGACTGGCACAGGCCGAAGGGCTGGAGTTCAGCCCGGACCGGCCGGTCGGCAATACCCGGGCCGCGCACCGGCTGCTTCAGTACGCCCAGGCCAGCGGCCGCGGGCAGGCGATGATAACCGCCCTGTACGCCGCGTACTTCGCGGCCGGGCGGTCGGTCTTCGAGGCCGGCGGCCTGGCCGCGGCCGCGGCCGGCGCCGGGCTGACCGCGGCGGATGTCCAGGCTGCGCTCACCGATGACCGCTACGACGAGCAGATCAGCGCCGACCTGGCTGAGGCCCGCCATCTCGGCCTGACCGGCGTCCCGTTCTATGTAGTAGGCGGCACCCGGGGAGTGGCCGGCGCGCAGCCGGCTGAGGTCTTTCTGGCTGCGCTGGAGGCTGCCTGGGCAGATAGCCACCCGGGGCCAGCCAGCAGCCAGCCGAGGGGGCGGCCCAGCGCCGAAGGTTAGGGCCGGAACAGGTCGACGGCCGCGGCAGCCGCTCCGGACCAAACCGGACCACTCGATCGGCATGGAATTGGAGCTTACCGGCAGGCCGCCTGGCTCCTAGATTCCAGAACATGACCGCTGTTGCCCAGGACCAGGTGACCGCCGGATCGGGGCTGGCCCGCTACCGGGAAGCTCTCCGGGTGCCGGGGGCGCTGCCGTTCGCGATCCCCGGGATCATCGGCCGGCTGCCGATGGGCATGCTCAGCCTCGCCCAGGTCATGCTGGTGATCGCGGTCACCGGCTCGTACGCCGTGGCCGGCGCGGTATCCACCGTTGGCGCGCTGGTGTACGTCGTGGTGACACCGCGGGCGGCCCGGCTCACCGACCGCTGCGGGCAGGCCCGGGTGCTGTGGCCGCTGGTGACGGTGTTTACGGTCACTACCGCCGCATTCGCTTTGTGTGCGCTGACGCGGGCACCGGTGTGGGCGCTGTTCGTGACCGGGGGTCTCAGCCGGGGCACGATGCCAGCCCTGGGCCCGGTGGTGCGGGCCCGGTGGAGCCATCTGCTGACCGGCTCCAGCCTGCTGGACGCGGCGTTCTCCCTGGAGGGCATCGCCGACGAGGTCATCTTCATCACCGGGCCGGTCCTGGTCGTCGCGCTGGCCACCGGTTTCCGTCCAGTCACCGGCGTGCTGGTGACCGCCGCACTCAGTGTGATCGGCGTGGCCGGCCTGGCCCGGCAGCGGCGGACCGAGCCGCCGGTGACCGCGGTGCGGCAGGCTCAGGGCAGCGCGCTGCGCAACCACGGGCTGCAAGTCCTGGTCGGCATGCACGCCTGCCTGGGTGCCATGTTCGCGTCCGTGGACCTGGCCACCGTGGCCTTCGCGCAGGAGCATGGCGACCGGCCGGTGGCCGGCCCGCTGCTGGGCCTGTACGGGCTGGGCAGCGCGGCGGCCGGCGTCTGGTACGGGTCGCGGCGCTGGCGGGCGCCGCACGGCACCCGGCTTCGGGTCGCCCTGGCCGTGACCGTGCTGGGCCTGCTGCCCCTGGCCTTCATGCCGGGCATCTGGTCGCTGGCCATCGCCATCACCGCTGCCGGGCTGGGTATCTCGGCCACCCTGATCAGCTCCTACAGCCTCGCCGACCTGGTCATCCCGGCCGAGAACCGGACCGCGGGGATGGCCTGGCTGACCACGGCCGCGTCCGCCGGGACGGCGCTGGGTGCGCCGCTGGCCGGCCGCCTGATCGACGGGCACGGCGCAGCTGCCGGTTACCTGTTCGCCTTTGCCGCCGGCCTGGCCGCGATCGCCATCACCACCCTGCGGCGCCGTCACATCGCCGCGTGATGCCGTCGCCGGCCGGGACCAGTCACCGCCGGCTGCTATGGGCCGGCGCGGGCCAGCTCAGGTCCGCGAGTGACTGGCGCGGCCGGACGGCCGCGCTTTCCGCCCATCGGCTGCCGCGAGTGCCGCGTAGGCGGCCGGGAAGCCCTGCCGCCAGCTCAGGTAGCGAAGTGTCCAGCCGAGTTCCCGCTTGGCCTTCGCGTTCGACGCGGCGCGGGATCCGGCGGCCATCATCACCGCGCCCTTGCCCGCAACCAGCCCAGCCAGCCACAGCGGGACATGACGGGGCGGCTTGGCACCGAGCGCGCTGGCCAGCGCGGGCAGCCATTCGCGCATCGGGGCGGGCTCGTCGTCCACGATGTTGTAGATGCCGGCCGCGTCGCGCTCCATCGCGATCACGGTCGCGGCGGCGGCGTCGTCGAGGTGGATGAACGAGGAGTAACCGTCTCCCTTCCCGATGACCGGGAACTGCCGCTTGTGCACCGGCTTGACCAGCCCGTCGTTGTCGGCACCGTAGAAGCCGCCGTAGCGGAGTGCGACCCCGCCCGCGGCAGTGACCGCCTCGTCCAGATGCCGCATCGCGGCGTTGGTCTCCCGGGCCATGGCCGGCGGGTCCGGGTCGAGCCGGTCCTCCTCCGTCTTGACCATCCCGCCCTCCCGCGCGTAGCGGTAGCTGGCAAAGCTCTGGGCGACGAACCGGCGCACCCCGGCTTCGCGCGCGGCATCCAGCAGGATGTCGGTGCCCTCGCTGCGCAGCCGGTTGGTCGGCGCGAAACTGCGGTCGAGGCTCCGGCCGAAGCGCACATCGGCCAGCGCGGTGGCCTGGTGGATGATGGCCTCAGGCGCGGTTTCCAGCACGGCCCGGCGCACGGCGGCCCGGTCGAGCAGGTCAAGCGCGATGGCCTCGGCACCGAGAGCACGTATCCGCTCGGCGTTCGGCGGCGACCGGTAGCTGCCGATCACCTCGTGCCCGCGATCGATCAGCTGCGGGACGAGCTTGCTGCCGATCGCCCCGCTCGCTCCCACAACCAGGACTCGCATCGTGTTCTCCTCCTCCAGGGAGCCCATCGTCTAGTCACCTTGCCAGATCTCGCGGCCCCACCCGGATGACCCACCGCGCAGGAGAAACGTGACACCTTGGTGCGCTTCGGCTAGCCGGATGATCCGAACTGGACAGGAACTTTGATCACCTGCTCGCTGGACCAGGAGCGAGCGCCCGGCCCGGCTTGCCAGACGGTGAGCTGTGTGCCGTCAACCGCTAGGGCATTCCAGCCGGCAGATGGGCTCGCTGCGAGTGTCGCGGTGCCAGGTGGAAGGACGGGCAGTTCCAGCCACGAGTCTGCGCTGCTGGTGATGGTCGCTGCGTGGTGGTTGCTCAGGATGACCGCGAGGCCGCTGCCTGGCCCGCAGGACGCTGCGGTGAGCGTGGCATGGTCCAGCGGCAGGGCTGGCGAAAGGCTCCAGCGTGTGCCGCCGTCAGTGGACCAGGCGGCCAGCAGCCGGGTCGCCGGCGCGTTTCCCACGGCGAGCAGCGCCGTGGTGATTCCACCAGTAGTTGTCAAGCGGAGCACAGTGATGGGCTGGTGGGCGTAGCCGGTGGGAAGTTCGGGCCCGGTCAGCCGCCATGACCCACTGGTGTGGGAGAAGATTCCGGCAGTACCAGGACGGTGGCAGCCCGCGGCCAGCATGGGCTGCCCGGATGGGCTGAACGCGGCTGCCGTGAAGCTGCCCAGCCCGCATCGGGTGCCTGCCGGGGAAGCGGCGATGCTCTGGTGGGTTGCGAGCCGGGTCCAGGCCATCCCGCCAGGGCCGGATATGTCGGCGGTGCCGTCGCTAAGCAAGGCCAGCCCGTGGCCACTGGCCGGGTCCGCGGCGAGGGCGCCGGGGCTATCGGCGAGCGCGGCATCGAGCAGGCCGGGTGACCAGGCCTTGCCGTTGTTCTTGCTGGTGGCGAGCGGGGAGTAGGACAGGTCCTGACTGGGCCGGAATCCGGCCAGCACCGATCCGACGGAAAGCCTGGCCAGGACCAGCCCGCCGTTGCTGGCCACGCCGGGTGGAGTGGCCAGCCGCCACGCGCTCGACCCGGTGGGGCGGACGAAGAGCTGCCAGAAATTGTTGTGATTGGCGGCCGAACCGCCCATCACCGCGACGGCCCAGGTCCCGGTCGTGGTGACCAGCGAAGTAGCCAGGGACGGTGGGGTGGCTGGGCTGGGCTGCATGCCGGTTTGGCTGGCGGTGCCGCCGCAGCCAGCGGTCAGCAGCGTGACGGCCAGCAAAGAGACAAGGGGAGTGCGGCGGTTCATGAGGACCTCAGCGCGTGCCGGGCGGCGTTAGCGAGGAGGACGGCGAACGAGGACTTGGTGGCGGTGGTGCCCGGGCCCGGATCGGTGTTGAGTTCCTGGCGGACGCGCCCGGCCCCGTCTATCACGTAGGCAAGGTCTGGGTGGCCGATCATGGACCCGGCGGGCAGGATCTGGGCGGTGATCCCGTAGTCCTTCCACACCTGCCGGAGCTGCGGGACGCTGCCGGTCAGGTACAGCCAGTTGGGCACCTGGGTCAGGCGTTCCTGGCGGTCGAACGCCTGCGTGTAGGCGATCTGGTGATAAACGGGGTTGGCGACGACCGCGACCAGTTCCACCTGGCGCGCACTCGCCCCGAGAAGCTGCCCGGCGGCCCGGAACTCCTGGGCGATCAGCGGGCAGTCGCTTGTGCACACCGGGTCCAGGAAGGTCAGCAGGACCACCTTGCCGCGCAGGCTGGCCAGGCTGACGGTCTGGCCGCGCTGGTCGGTGAGCTGGAAAGCCTTGGCCGGGAAGTTCAGCGGCGCCGACGATCCGGCGATGGACTCGGCGAGGATCGGGTCCGCGACCGAGCTGGCCTGGGCGGCGGCCATGGGGGCAGCGCCGAGAATGATCAGGCCGAGCGCACCGACGGCCGCGACCGTCCGGATGCTGGCGGCGGCCACAGACTGGCGCACAAAAGCCGGCTGGAGCCGCTCCCGCCAGCCCTCCGCCGGTGCCGGGGTGGCTGGTTCCGCAGCGGTCGCCGGGCCTGGGGTGAGCGCGAGGTAACCGCTGATGGCGAGGAGCGCGAACGGGAGCATGCTGTTGGGGTCGGTGCCCAGGCCGCCGAAGAACCCCCAGTCCTCGATCAGCACCCAGTCCGCCAGGCACAGCACGGTGAAGGCGATAACCGCCGGGCGGACCAGCCGCCGCTGACCGGTCAGGAAGGCCACACCGATGGCCGCGAGCGCCACGACGGTGAACAAGTTGACCGCGAACCCGTGCGCCTCATCGAAGGCGGTGAACGCGTTGACCCAGGCCGCCAGGATTCCCGGCTGCGGTGTCTGTGCCATGTCGCCGGTCATGCTGGCCAGGCTGGATGGCTGGTGATGCACGGCTCCCTGCCAGAACCCGCGTCCCGGCCAGGCCTGCAGCACCGCCATCCCGGCCAGGAACAGGCCAGTCCCGGCGAGGACCGCACGGCCCAGCCAGGGCGCGTGCCAGATCCGCTCAGGCAGCGCGATCAGCCCACCCGCCACCACGTAGATGAGAACCGCCCCAGGCGCGCCGAACAGCCAGGTCAGCCCGGGCGCGAAGATCCCGCCGAACGACTCGCCGAAAATCCACACCACCAGGCCCCAGCCGGCACCGGCCAGCCCGGCTAGCCGCGACAGCAGACCACGTGGTGAGGCCAGCATCCAGATGCCGATCCCGACCTGGATCCACACGGCGGCCGCCCCGGCCTGCATCGGGTGATACGACCAGGTCGTCCCGGCCCAGTTCACCACCTCCTGCACCCAGCGCGGAGAACTCGCCGCGGCAGGCTCGATGACCTGCGAGGGAAGCCCGACGGCCATCTTCGGCTGGGCTTGCAAGATGCCGTCGAAGACCCATAGCAGGCCGAACCCGATCCGCAGCACCTGCCGCCAGGACGGTTCCGGCACCGCAGGCACCCGCGTGCCATCCGCCCCAGCAGGCTGGGCGACAGGCAGCCACGCCCGCACGGTGACCCAGGCAAACCCGAGCAGCGCGAAGATCAGCAGCGCAATGAGCCCCTGGTGCAGCAGCGCCGACTTGAACGCCGCCACCACGGTCGGATCGTTGACGTTGATCCCCGAGTTCATCCCAGACATCAGCTCACCCGTTCCTGTGATCCGGCTGCTTCAGTGCCGCCCGCAGAGACTTCCAGCGGCGGTGGGCCGGTACTCTCCCGCCCAGCGCGGTGTGGCCGTGACCAGTCAGGCTGCCGCGCGGCCGGGGTACCGAAGTGGCGCAGCCGGACGCTGTTGGCCACCACGAAGGCTGAGGACAGAGCCATCGCGGCCCCAGCGATCAGCGGGTTGAGGAATCCGGCAGCGGCCAGCGGGATGGCTGCGATGTTGTACCCGAACGCCCAGGCCAGGTTGCCGCGGATGACCGCCAGGGTGGCGCGGGCCAGGCTGATCGCATCCGGCACCGCACCCAGGTCCTCGCGGAGCACGATCAGGTCCGCGGCGCTCATCGCCACGTCGGTGCCGGTGCCCAGGGCGATCCCCAGGTCGGCGGCGGCCAGCGCGGGCCCGTCGTTGACCCCGTCCCCGACCATGGCCACCCGGTGGCCCTGGTCCTGCAGGTCCCGGACCACCGCCACCTTGTCATCAGGCAGGGCCCCAGCGATCACCCCGTCGGTGCCTGCCCGGGCGGCGACCGCCTGGGCGGTGGCCTGGCTGTCACCGGTCAGCAGCACGGTACGCAGCCCAAGATCGCGCAGTTGCTGGACCGCCGTGGCGGCGGAGGGCTTGATGGTGTCGGCGACCGCGACCGCGCCGCATACCTGCCCGTCCCACCCGGCCAGCACCACCGTGCCGCCG
>Ga0207664_10001280_pt1 | contig 16581 bp, 14 predicted proteins | sample LARL83metaG_FD_184349 | JGI IMG/M metagenome (GOLD analysis project Ga0207664, IMG submission 184349) | Corn, switchgrass and miscanthus rhizosphere microbial communities from Kellogg Biological Station, Michigan, USA - LAR L8-3 metaG... | ecosystem: Host-associated > Plants > Roots >... | reverse complement strand
CCACCCGCCGCGCCCGCCACCCGCCGCGCGCCCAGCCGAGCCGAGCCGAGCCCGCTGCTCGGATCTCCAGCTCGCGTATCACCAGCCCCAGCGATAACACTACAGCTGTCTTCTTACCCGTTCGGAGGGGCTGGCCGCCCAGTTTGTCGCGGTTTGTGGTCGACGTCCGGGTAAGAAGACACGTGTAGCCCTAGGAAGCCCGGTGCGGTCGGGGCGCCCGGGTGTTCCGGGTGGTCGGCTGGCTAGGCGGAGCGCTGGCGCTCTTCGAGGGCCTTGCGGTATTCGGCCACGACGATTTCGGTGAGCTCCTCGACCGAAGTGTCCGCACTGCGCTTGTCCAGTGTGATCCGCCCGCCTTGGAGCAGGTTCACCCGGTCGCAGACGTCGAGGACCTGGCCATAGTTGTGCGCGATGATGATGATCGACATGTTGCCGCTCTCCTTCAGCCGGCCCACCAGGTCGAGGATCATCGCGCCTTCCTTGACGCCCATCGCGGCGAGCGGCTCATCAAGCAGCAGGACCTTGGCGTCGGAGTAGACCGACCTGGCTACCGCGATGGCCTGGCGCTGGCCACCGGACAGCATGGCCACCTCGGCGTTGACCGACGGGATGTTGACGCCGATCTCGTCCAGGTGCTCCCTGGCCAGCTTGCGCATCATCCTGGTGCGCAGCAGCGGGATCGGCCGGGTGACGGGCTCCCGGTTCAGGAACATGTTCTGGTACACGGGGAGCTGGTTGACCAGCGCCAGGTCCTGGTACACGACGTCGATGCCCGCCGTCCTGGCCTGCTGGACCGAGCTCCACGAGACCTCGTTGCCCTCAAGGTACATGGTCCCCGAGGTGGGCGGCTGGAAGCCGCAGATGATCTTGATCAGGGTGGACTTGCCCGCGCCGTTGTCACCGAGCAGGCCGAGGATCTCACCGCGGCCGAGCCGCAGGCTGACGTCCCGCAGCGCGGTGACCGCACCGTAGCGCTTGGAGATGTGCTCGACCCGCAGGATGTCGGCGGTGGGCTCGGGTGTCTCGATGCTCATGCGAAGTCTCCCGTCAGACCCTGCTGTGCAGCCGGCCAGCGCTGCGCAGCCTGTTGATGTAGGTGTTGGCGATCATCGCGACCAGGATCGCGGCGCCCTCGATGATCTGGAGCTTGTCCGACGCGATACCCCGGAGGTTGAAGCCGTCCTGCAGGATGGCTAGCGCGAGCATGCCCAGCCACAGCCCGAGGACCGTGCCGGAGCCGCCGGTCATCGCCGTGCCGCCGATCACGACACCGGCCAGCGACACGAGGACCACCCCCAGCTGCCCGGCCGACGGGTCGATGGTGTTGATCCGGAACGACTCCTCGATGCCTGCCAGCGCGCCGAGCGCGGAGGTGACCATGAAGTTGCCGATCTTGATCCAGTTGACCTTGATGCCGGCCTCCCGGGCGCCCAGCAGGTTCCCGCCCACCGCGATCGTGTACAGCCCCCACCGGGTCCGGGTGAGTATCACCTGGAAGAGGATGACGAGCACGGTGGCCCAGATGAACTCCGACCAGCCTTGGCCGCCGAACCAGCGGCCGAGGCCTATCTCGCCGGGCGGCATCGGGATCTGCTGCGAGGACGACCAGACCAGCGTGAGGCCGTAGAGGATGAACCCGGTGGCCAGCGTGGTGATCAGCGACGGCACGCCGAACATCGTGGTGATGACGCCGTTGAACAGCCCGACCAGCGACAGCACGGCCACCGTGAGCACGATGGCGGCGAACACCGGTAGGCCGGAGTCGTAGAAGAAGTGCAGCACGAACGGTGACAACGTCCACACGAAACCGACCGAGATGTCGATTTCGCCGGCGATCATCAGGAACACCAGGCCGATGCCCGCGATCGTGTACGGCGCCAGGTACTGCGCGATGTTGACGTAGCTGTTGTGGTTTCTGAAGCCGGACGTCGACACCGCGAAGTAGATGAACATCACGACGGCGATCAGCAGTACGCTCGCCTCGCGCTGTCGCAGGAATATCTCGCCGGCTCGCCTGGCGAGACCGCCCGCGCCATTCCTGGCCGGCGGGCCACCGCCCGGGGGCTGTCCCATGACATCCGCGCTGCGCTCAGCGGTCTCGCTCACGTCGCCTCATCCATTCCTAGCAGTTGCCGCCAGCAGCAAGGGCTTTGCCGCGCTGCCAGGTCTTGTACCCAGGCTCGCGGCGGTTCACCGGGACGGCCCCGATGAACCGCCGCGATCCGTTATGCCCAGTATTTACCCTCGTCAGACCGAGATCGCGCCGGAGTGCGGGATGTACTTCTGCGCGGACGACGAGCCCTCGAACCGGGACTGCTGCGCCACGTACGGGTCGACGTTGGACTTGGTCACGAACTTCAGGCCGGTGTCCGTCGCCGGCGGAGACACCAGCCCGCCAGAGAGATGCCACAGGTACAGGTACAGCGTGGGCAGGAACCCCTGGAGGTACGGCGACTGGTCGATGGTGAAGCTGACCTGACCCTGCTGGACAGCGGTCAGCGTGTTCGGCTCCAGGTCGAAGCCGCCGGCCGCCACCTTGCCGACCAGGTTGTACTTCGCCAGCGAGGAGCCGAGCAGTGAGGTGCTGCCGCCGTCCACCGCGAAGATGCCCTGGATCGACGACCCGTGCGACTGGAGGAACTGCGGGATGGACTGCGACTCCTGGGTCGACGAGGTACCGGAGTCGAAACCCTTGCTGCCGAACATCACGTTCATGCCCGCTGCCTGCAGGGCCGCCGCCGCGCCGTCCATGCGCGGCTGGATGTTCAGCGAGCCAGGCTGAGAGATCACGCCGACCGCGGTGTCGCCCTTCTTCAGCAGCGAGGCGAGCCGGGTACCGACCTCCTTGCCGGAGGTGAGCAGGTCCTGGCCGATGTAGGCCAGGCCGTTGGTGGGGTTGTCCGACGCACCGTTCGCGTTGTAGGTGACAACGGGGATGCCCTGCTGGAGGGCACCGTTGATCGGTGAGACGAACGCGGTGGCGTCGGTGACCGTGGTCGCGATGCCGGCCGTGTTCGCGGTGACCGCGCTCTGGAACGAGGACAGCATGGTGGACACCGTCGGCTGGGTGGACAGCGCGCCGGTCCAGTGCGGGGTAGGCAGGCCGAGCAGCGCGGCGCAGTCCGCCATCGCGTACTGGGTCGGGGTGAAGAACGCGTTGTCGGTGACGTGGTTGACGAAGGTGAACTGCCACTTCGGCGTAGTCGGGAAGTTACCCGCCGCCGCCTTGACCGGCGCGGCACTGCTCGAAGAAGAACTGCTGCACGCGGCGATCAGCGCCGAGGCGGCCGCCGTCGCGCTGAACAGGCCAGCACCCTCGAGGAGACGGCGCCGGGACGGCCCATCCTTCATGTCGAGGGTCTGAATCGCCTCGTCGACCACTGGGTCGATCTTTTTCACAAGGACCTCCATGAATTTTCTCGGGACTGGCTACTCTCCCGAGCCGAGCCCGCCGCGTGCGCCGCGAGCCCCATCGACTTTGTCGCGAGAGTGGTAACGCGCGATTTCTGTTGTTCCGCTGCCTGACCGCCGTTGACGGTAGGTCCGCCGTCGAGGGCCTGTCAAGGTTTGCTGCTGTGCCGTCTAGCTTCTTACCGGTCACTCTAGGTAGGTATGCACCATCCGTACCACAGTCACCTCGTCGTCACAAACAGACACATGTGCGAAGATGTTAACGCTAACAAGTCACTATATGGCAACGAACGTGAAACACCCTCGATACGCGCAACTACGTCTGTGACCTGCGTCGCAGCTCGCAAGCCGGTCCCCCCGACCTTCCCGGGCCCGGATGGGCCCGTGCCGGGCGGCGCCCGGCTTGTCGATGGTGCCACAGACGCGCCTCAGAGGACCGCGATGCCGTCATCGACACGCCGGACTCCCACGAACGCATTCAGTCACCAGACGCTCCGGCAAGCGCGCTCCGCTTCCCCTAAGTCACACAAAGTTCACGACGTTCAGACGATTTATAGCGGCGCAAGACACAATTCGGATACCTTGCGTCATTCCCGCCTGGTGAGACTTGCCAGCACAGCGCGGCTCGCCTGAGTATTTGGGTCAGGGGCGGAAGATCTCCCCGGATCGCACAACGGCGGCCGGAACCCAACACCGGTCGCAAACGTCTCACAAGGGACGGATGACGAAGCCAGGGCCATGCGGGTGGCCCAGAGTCATCCGCGGGAGTAACTAGGAGGGGGATCGGATGCTTGCCAGGCACAGGCAGTCACTTATCCTGCAAGCCGTCCGCACTGATGGCAGCGCTCGGGTCAGCGACCTGACGCAGCGGCTGGGCGTCTCGGACATGACTATACGTAGAGACCTGGAGGTACTCGCCAGGGACGGGCTGATCGAGAAGGTGCACGGCGGAGCCGTGCTGCCCGGCTCGCCGGCCAGCCAGGAGCCAGGTTTCGAGGCGAAACTGGTACTGGAGCGCCCGGAGAAGACCGCCATCGCCAGGGCCGCGGCGGGCTTGGTGCGCCCAGGCACCGCGATCGCGCTGGCCGGCGGCACGACCACGTTCGCGCTGGCCCAGTGCCTGCTCGACGTCCCCGGGCTCACCATCGTCACCAACTCACTGCGGGTGACGAACCTGTTCAGCGGCACCCGCGGGCTGGATGGCTCGACTGACCCGGTGGTGCTGACCGGCGGTGTGCGGACTCCGTCGGACGCGCTGGTCGGCCCGGTCGCCGACCTGACCATCCGGTCGCTGCACTTCGACCTGCTGTTCCTCGGCTGCTTCGGCATAGACCCCGACGCGGGCCTGACGACGCCGAACCTCGCCGAGGCGGAGACGAACCGCGCCTTCATCAAGGTGGCTCGCCGTGTCGTGGTGCTCGCCGACCACACCAAGTGGGGGCTGGTCAGCCTCAGCTCGTTCGCGCCGCTGTCCGATGTGGACATTCTGGTCACCGATGACCGCCTGCCGGGCGACGCCCGGTCCCAGGCCGCCGAACAAATCGGCGAGATCGTCTACGCGGAGAGCCTCGCCCGCCCGCTGCAGACCCAGATCGGCGCTTGAGGCCGAACGTCGGGGTCCGGCAGTGGATGCGACGTGCGCTCACGTGTTACTAAAGTTTCGCAAGTTTCTTTTGCGGCGAGCGGGAGACTTGCTGCATCGTAGCGGGAGACTTGCTGCATCGTAGAAAGGGCCCTCTGTCAGAAGCGCCGGATGCGGTCATTCCCGAGAGTAACGTGCGTTTTCGGCGTGTTGCGGGCGTCCGCGGTGCCGGCTGCCGCAATGCCCGGCTTTGCCACGGTATGGCCGTGCCCTTCCACGGCTGCAACGTGGTAGATAGCCTCTTCGCGGAAGGTTGACCCTCGTCCGCGGGGGTCAGTCCACCACGATGGGGTAATCCGACACGTTGATACGGCCATGCACCCGCCGGCCAGCGCCAATCGGACGACCCGTGAGCGGAGCCAGCCGCGGCGCGCCCCGGAATAGGGCAACAGGACCCAGATCCGGGGGTAACTGGCCACAATGATCCCGCGCGCCGCAGTCTGGGGTAACTGGCCGACCGCGATCGCGCGTGGGGGTGCCAAGCGGGCGGGCGCTCAGGCGGTGTCAGGTCAGTAGGTGGTGACTGAGGGGCTTGCGCCTTCGGCGGCTTCGATCTGGCCGGATTCGGCTAGGCGCATGGCCTCTTCGATGAGGGTTTCCACGATCTGGGATTCGGGGACGGTGGCGATGACCTTGCCCTTGACGAAGATCTGGCCCTTGCCGTTGCCGGACGCGACGCCCAGGTCGGCCTCGCGGGCCTCCCCTGGGCCGTTGACCACGCACCCCATCACCGCCACCCGCAGCGGGACCTCCATGCCGTCCAGGCCCGCGGTGACCTCTTCGGCCAGCTTGTACACGTCCACCTGCGCCCGGCCGCAGGACGGGCACGACACGATCTCCAGCCGGCGCGGCCGCATCCCCAGCGACTCCAAGATCGCCGCCCCGACCTTGACCTCCTCCACCGGCGGCGCCGACAGCGAGACCCGGATCGTGTCCCCGATCCCCTCCGCCAGCAGGGCGCCGAACGCCACCGCCGACTTCACCGTGCCCTGGAACGCCGGCCCGGCCTCGGTCACCCCCAGGTGCAGCGGATAATCACAGGCCGCGGCCAGCTGGCGGTACGCGTTGATCATCACGACCGGGTCGTGATGCTTGACCGAGATCTTGATGTCACGGAAACCATGCTCCTCGAACAGCGAGCACTCCCACAGCGCCGACTCCACCAGCGCCTCCGGCGTCGCCTTCCCGTACTTGGCCAGCAGCCGCTTATCCAGCGAACCCGCGTTCACCCCGATCCTGATCGGAGTCCCGGCATCCGCCGCGGCGCGGGCGATCTCCGCCACCTTGTCGTCGAACTGCTTGATGTTCCCCGGGTTGACACGGACCGCGGCGCAGCCCGCGTCGATCGCCGCGAACACGTACTTCGGCTGGAAATGGATGTCGGCGATCACCGGGATCTGCGACTTCCTCGCGATCGCCGGCAGCGCGTCCGCGTCGTCCTGCGACGGCACCGCCACCCGCACGATCTGGCACCCGGACGCGGTCAGCTCCGCGATCTGCTGGAGCGTCGCGTTCACGTTGGCCGTGAGCGTGGTGGTCATCGACTGCACCGAGACCGGTGCGCCGCCACCTACCAGCACGCTGCCGACCTTGATCTGGCGAGAGACCCTCCGCTGAGCCAGCGGCGCCGTCGGCACCGCGGGCATCCCGAGGTCAGTCATCAAACCCCCATCCGAGGCGGCGGGCAGGGCGCTCGCCGCATTCCCTGTACTCATCCATTGTCGCATCCAGCGCACTGAGTACGCGGCCTCACTCTGACGGGCGCGTCAGCGCTACCTCTCCGCTACTGGCCTATGCTCACCGGGTTCACGATGTCGGCGAACAGAACAATTACGCTGAAAACGGCCAGGATCGCGAAAAGTCCGACCATAACCGGTAGCACCTTGCGGATGTCGACCAGCCCGGGGTCGGGGCGTCCGCGCAGCCGGGCGTACCAGCCGCGGAGGCTCTCCCAGCCGATGACCGCGGCGAGCCCTCCGTCGAACGGCATCAACGGCACTATGTTGCCCAAGGCGAGGATGAAGTTCAGCTCGGCGGCCAGCGCCACGATGATCTCCGCCTTGCTGCGCCAGCCGAGGTCCGCGGAGACCGCCTGGCTGGTCTGCTGGCCGAAGGTGACCACGCTCGCGACCTGGCCGCCGGACTCGGTCGACCGCTGCTTGCTGAACAGCTTGCCGGCGGAGGACGGCAGGTTCGTGAGCGCATGGCCCATGCCGCTGAATATCTGGCTGGTGAACGACCCGGCGAACTTCGCGGCGCCCAGCGGGCTCGCGACCTGGAACGCGGTGACGGGCGAGACCCCCATGTAGGCACCGGGCCGGCCCTTGACTTGCGCCAGCTTCACGTGCTTGGTCAGCAGCTGACCATCGCGTCGTACCGTGACCGAGACCTCGGAGCCGGGCTTGCCGGCCTTGATCAGGGGCCCGAGGGTAGTCCAGTCGCTGACCGGCTTGCCGTTGTACGCCACCACGGTGTCCCCGACGCGCAACCCCGCGGCCAAGGCCGGCGACGGCGTCTTGGACCCGCCGCACCCCCCGTTGTCCAGCGCGGTGACGTTGGCCGCCACGCACGGGGTCACGACGCCGAGCTGGGTGGTGTTGTCGTTCGCGATCCCGATGGTGAGCGCGAGGCCGATGAGCAGCACGAACGCCAGAACGAAGTTCATGACGACGCCGCCGCAGAGCACGACGATCCGCTGCCACCGAGGCTTGTTCCGGAACGATCTGGGCTCGTCCAGCGGATCGTGCTCGTCGTCGAGCGAGTGCATGCCGATGATCTTGCAGAAGCCGCCTACCAGCAGCGCCTTGATGCCGTACTCGGTTTCGCCGCGGCGGAAGGACCACAGCGTGGGCCCGAAGCCCACGAAGAACCGGGTGACCTTCATGCCGAACTTCTTCGCCGTCAGGAAGTGCCCGGCCTCGTGCACCATGATCGAGAAGCACAGGACGAGCAGGAAGATAACCCAGCCGATCAGGCCCATCCGGTCGCCCTCCTACCTGGTGGGGGAACCATCCCCCACACCCCCTGGCTATGCACAAAGTTCTCGCGCCCGACGGCGGGCCCAGTCGTCGACGGCGAGCACCTCGGCGACCGACGTCACCGGCGAACGCGCACCGTCATGCTCAGAGACTATCCGTGCCACGGTGTCAACAATCCGCGTGAAGCCGATCCTCCCCGCCAGGAAGTCGGCCACACATGCCTCGTTCGCGGCGTTGTATACAGCCGGTGCGGTCCCGCCGACCTCGGCAGCGTGGCGCGCCAGCGACACCGCCGGGAACGCGGCGTCGTCCAGCGGCTCGAACGTCCAGGAGGCCGCCGCCGAGAAGTCGAGCCGCGGCGACGCGTCGGCCACCCGGTGCGGCCAGGCCATGCCCAGCGAGATCGGCAGCCGCATGTCGGGCGGCGAGGCCTGGACGATCGTCGCCCCGTCCAGATACTCCACCATCGAGTGCACGATCGACTGCGGGTGCACCACCACGTCGATCCGGTCCAGCCCGAAGCCGAACAGCAGGTGGGCCTCGATGACCTCCAGGCCCTTGTTCACCAGCGTGGCGGAGTTGATCGTGACCAGCGGGCCCATGTTCCAGGTGGGGTGGGCGAGCGCCTGAGCCGGGGTTACCGTGCCGAGCCGGGACCGCGGCCAGCCGCGGAACGGGCCGCCGCTGGCGGTGAGGATCAGCCGCCGGACTTCGGAGCGGGCGCCGGCCCGCAGGCACTGCGCGAGCGTGGAGTGCTCGGAGTCGACCGGCACGATCTGGCCGGGCTTGGCCCGGGAGGTGACCAGCGAGCCGCCGACGATCAGCGATTCCTTGTTGGCCAGCGCCAGCGTCCGCCCGGCGTCCAGCGCCGCGAGCGTCGCGCGCAGGCCCGCCGCACCGGTTACGCCGTTGAGCACCACATCGCAGGGCCAGGCGGCGAGTTCGCAGACGCCTTCCTCGCCGGACAATAGCGAGAGCCCGGCGGGGGAACCCGATGTCGTTCCGCCAGAAAGGAACGAGAGCGAGGACCGGACAGCGGGGACCGCGGCCGCGTCAGCCACCGCCACCGCCGCCGGGCCGAACTCGGCGACCTGCTCGGCGAGCAGGCCGGGGTTGCCGCCGCCGGCGGCGAGCCCGACCACGCGGAACAAGTCAGGGTTGCGGCGGGCGATGTCCAGCGCCTGCGTGCCGATCGACCCGGTGGAGCCTAGGATCACGATGTCGCGGGGCCAGCGTTCGGTGTCTTCCACCCTCACATTGTGCCAGCGGGCCGCCACCTCGTTCCGAGGGCGGCGGCTAGCGGGCCGCCACCCCAATGGCTGGGGTGGCGGCCCGCGTGGAACCTACTGACCGAGTTGCTGGGCTCCCTTGATGATGGCGTTGCAGAGGGCGGTCTCGGCCTGCGGCAACGGCACCGCGGTGTTGCCGAAGGCGGCCGCCTCCAGCTGGGCCTTGATCTTCAGGGCCAGCGCGTCCCGCGTCTTCTCCAGGATGGCGAGCCCGGAGTTGATCTTCTTGTACTGGAGGTCGAGCGCCGTCGAGGACTCGACCGCCTTGGTCGACGCGGCCAGGGTGTACGCCCCGAACTGGCCGACGCTGGAGTTCAGCTGCTTGTAGCAGGCCCCCAGCCCGGTCACGCCCGGCGCACTCAGCGCGCTGCCCGGCGCCGTGAGGATCTCGCTGATCACCCGGCCGTCGTGCTCGTAGTCGTCTTTCAGGCCGGTCAGGTACATCAGCGTGGGCCGGATGTCGGTCTCGTCCGTCCAGGTGCCGGTCGTGCCGCTGTTGATGACCTCCACCTGGCCGCTGTCCGGGCCGGCCGAGTTCGGCCCGTCAGCGGGCGCCTGACCGTCGACGCCGAGGTGCTTCACGCCCGGTCCGGCGAGGCCGATGAAGTTCGTGTTGATCTCGGCGGCGTAGTCGCCGTGGTTCCACGCGAAGCCGGTGTTGATCTGCACGCAGGCGCCGCTGCACGAGGTCCCGCCCTTGGAGAAGAAGTAGTCCGGCTTGGCGAACAGCGCGAACGTCGGCGTCCTGGCCGGGTCCGCGTTCACCATGTGCAGAATGCCTTCCTCCGCCGGGTCGGCGATGAAGTTGGTGATGAGCTGGTTCGGGTTGCCCGCGTACGGGTTGGCCGCGGTGAGCCCGGCGACGTCGTGCTCGACCTTGCGTGTCGTGGCGTCGTTCGGGCCCGGGTTACCGGTCAGGTAGAACTCCGGCGCGCTGTCGGCCTCGATGGACAGCGGCGTGGTGTCGCCCTTCTCGGTGGCCAGCATGCCGGTGATGTTGCCGCCGAGCTCGCCGAAGCTCCCCGCCGGGTACGTGCACGCCACGGTGACGCCGTCACAGTTGGCGGGCGTCGGCTGGATGGCGCGGCCGACGTTCGCGCCCGCCTCGTGGTCGCCCTCGTCCGAGCTGAGCACGAACTCGGTGTTGGACGTGTTGATGCCGTCCGCGGCGAGCCGCTTGAAGAACGTGCCGAACGCGTCGTTGTAGTACTTCGCCTGGGCGATGTAGCAGGCCGAGCCGCTGCCCAGCGCGGACGGCGCGCCCTTGCACGCCGACGACAGCGCGGGGATGTCCTCGTTGCCGTGGATGTCGGAGACGTAGCCGTACACGACCGGCACGCCGGTCTCCAGCATGTCGGACATGTAGGCCAGCGTCTGCGGCGCGGTCACGTCGAACCCGGGGAACCCGGGGTGGTTGCTGAGGAACGCGCCGTTGAGCTGGTTGCCGTCCAGGTCAACCAAGTTGCCTTGCGAGTTCGTGACCTGGAACCCGTTGCGGGACAGGCCCGCCGTGCCGGCGCCCAGCTGCGGTGCGACGTAGCGGTGGCCGAACAGCGCCTGGAACCCCGGGTAGCCGTGCGGTTCGTCCGGCAGGCTGTCGGTCACCGCGGTCGCGGTGGCGCTGGTCTGGCCGAACTTGACGCCCTTGGCGTCCGCGCAGAAGCTAGCACCGACCGCGCAGTGCACCCCGATGCCGACGTAGTCCGCGGTCTCCGCGTCCTTGAACGAGTCCTTGTCGCTGATCAGCTGCTGATTCTCGGGAGAGTCGGCGCCGAACACCTTCGGGATGTCCACGGCCGTGTTCTCCAGCACCGTGTTCGCGCTGGCCACCTGGCCGACGTTGCAGCCGGCCCGGGTGAACGGCACCCACGGCGCTGGCGTCGTGGTGTCCGGGCTCACCTTCTGGCTGGCCGTCGCCGGCGGCACCGGGGCGTACACCATGCTCGGGTTCGTGTCATGGCCTGGGTTCGGGGTCTTGGCGGTGTCGAAGACCGGGTCCGTCCAGTACGCGAAGCTGCCGGCCGGGTCGGTGGTGCCGTCGGTGTTGTACGCCTGGTAGCTGTTCGAAATCGGCATGCCGGCCCGGTCGCCGTAGATCCCGCTGAACGTGGTCAGGATGTCGTCCGCGGTGTGCGCGATCAGCGGCGTGTGGTTGTTGGTGATCATCGTGCCGTTGCTCTCGAAGAAGTTGAGCAGGTTCGGCATCAGCTCGAGGTCGGAGGGGACGTTCGGGTTGTCCCGGAAGTAGTGCACGTTGTCGAAGGTGAGGACCACGACGTGCTTGACGTTGTTGCCAAGCGTGCAGGTCGTGTCGGTGGTCGCGTTCCCCGCATGCGTCGCCTTTGTCGCGTTTGTCGCCTTTGTCGCGTTTGACGCCGGGGCGGCCAGCGAGGTGCCGGTGATCGCGAGCGTCGTTCCGGCGGCGACCGCGCTCGCGGCCGCGGCGACGCGGAACCAGCCAGCGCGCGAAGTGGGCGGGTGTACCTTACTCATTCTTGGGTTCCTCCAGAAACGGCAAGCACGGGCTACACCAACCCAGGCGGCCCCGCGCGGTGATTACCATGCCATGGGTGGCCTTGCTACGGAAAGAGGCCAGCGAGTGTCGTTTTGTGCAAATCTGAACAAACGACCTGGCATACGCGTTGTGCGATTCGCCTAAAGAATCTGAACGTTCACGGTTGCGTCACTGATAGTTTGGAAACTGAATGACAATGTGACGTTCCGTATCGGCATACTCGCTGTGGTCCTGGCCGTCGCTGTCCCCTGGGCACCCGCTCATCAGGTCATATCAGAACGAGCCGTGGTACCACATGCCGTGCCTGTTCCGCCTGGCAGCACGGCCGGCGGTTCCGTGACCGGTGGCGCCGTGACCGGTTCGGCGTGGACGGCTGGCGGGCTCGTTGCGCGGACCACGGGCCGCGTGTTCTTCACGCTGGGCGGCGTCGACTACACGTGCTCCGCGTCGACGGTCGGCGGCGCGTCGCCGTCGGTGGTGGTTACCGCGGCGCACTGCGTGTCGGACGGGGCCGGGGCGTGGGCAACCGACTGGCGGTTCATCCCCGGGTACGTGGACGGGCAGGCGCCGTACGGCGTGTACCGCGCCGCGGCGTACTACGTGGCGCGGGGCTGGGCTTCCGGGGCGAACCGCGACGACGATGTCGCGTTCGTGGTGACGCGGCCGGCTGATTCCGGCGGCGGGCCCGTGGGGACGGTCGTCGGAGAGCAGCCGATATCGTTCGGGCCGCGGGGCGGGACCGCGTCGGTGTTCGGGTATCCGGCGGTGCGTCCGTACGACGGCTCGCGGCTCGACTACTGCGCCGGGCCGGTGTCGGCCGACCCGTACGGCGGCGCCGATGCCGGCCTCGGCTGCGCGATGACCGAAGGCGACAGCGGCGGCCCCTGGCTGTCTTCCTTCGACCCGAGCACCGGCTCCGGGACGATCACCGCGGTGACCAGCTTCAAGTACTCCGGGGAGTCGCTGGAGCTGTACTCGGCCAACCTCGGACCGGTCGCCCAGGCCCTGTACCAGCGCGCCGAGCAACCCTGAGTTCGCCTGCCGCGGTGACCGCCCGCGACCGCGGGATGCCCTGCCGCCCCGTCGCGCTGGGCCGCCGCGCCCCGCGCCGCCGCCCCGCCGCGCACCCTGCCCTTGTGTGGCTGATGTTTCTGTCGCGACTACAGGTATGCGAAGCGGGCATTATCATGTCGGAAAAGGGCCTCTTGTTAGAAAAGGCGCCGGATCTGGCGCCTTTATCGACATGAAGCACTTTTCTGACATGGGAAGAGGCCGCGCCCGAGGGACATACGGCGCGAATTTGGACAATTTCCCGCCCGTGCGCGGCCCTCGTCGGGCAAGCCAGGGCCGCAACGGGCTTGCGGCAGGCACTCGGGCAAGCGCCGGACGTCACATATTGGACAATTACCGCAATTGCCGCGAGCGGGTCAGGTCAGGGCGTCGATCTGGCGGGCCAGTGCGAAGTCGTTGGCGGTGAGGCCGCCCGCGCTGTGCGTGGACAGGGTCAGCGTGACCGTGTTCCACGCGATCGCGACGTCCGGGTGATGGCCTGCCTGCTCGGCCAGGTAGCCGACGGCGTTGACGAACAGCAGGGCGTCCCGGAAGTCGGCGCGGACCACCTGGCGGGTGATCTGGCTGTTCTCGCGGGTCCAGGCCTTGACGGTGTCCATTTCGGCAGCAATCTGCCCCTCGGTGAGAAGTTCCATGCCTCCGGCATACCATTCCAGGGTGATGCCAGACCAGCCACGTCAGACGCCACTGCACGCCGTCCACGAGCGGCTGGGCGCCGCGATGACCGATTTCGCCGGCTGGCGGATGCCCTTGCGGTACGCCAGCGAGACCACCGAGCACCTCGCGGTGCGCCGCGCGGCCGGCCTGTTCGACCTGTCCCACATGGGCGAGATCATGGTGACCGGCCAGGGTGCCGGGGACGCGCTGGACTACGCGCTGACCGGGCAGCTGTCGGCGGTCACACCCGGCCGCGCCCGTTACACCATGATCTGCGCCGAAGACGGCGGGGTGCTCGACGACCTGGTCGTGTACCGGCTCGGCGAGCAGGAGTACATGGTCATCGCGAACGCCGCCAACGCCGGGACGGTGTACGGGCAGCTTCGGGACCGCGCGGCGGGCCGGGACGCCGAGGTCAGGGACGCCACCGCGGAGTACGCGCTGATCGCCATCCAGGGCCCGGCCGCCGCCGGCATACTCGCCGGGCAGACCCGGATCGACCTGGAGTCGATGAAGTACTACGCCGGAGCGTTCGGCGAAGTGTCCGGCAGGTCCGCGTGGGTGGCCCGCACCGGATATACCGGCGAGGACGGCTTCGAGGTGTTCTGCCGCCCTGAGGACGCCGAGCACATCTGGGACACGCTGGTCAGCATCGGTGCCGCGGCCGGCCTGATCCCCGCCGGGCTGGCGGCCCGCGATACGCTCCGGCTGGAGGCCGGCATGCCGCTGTACGGCAGCGAACTCGGCCCGGACATGACACCTTTCGAGGCGAACCTGGGGCGGGTGGTGAAGTTCGAGAAGCCGGGCGACTTCGTCGGTCGTGCGGCCCTGGCGGAGCGCGCCGCGGCCGGCCCGCGACGCGTGCTGACCGGCTTCACCGTCGCGTCCCGCAGGATCCCGCGGCACGGGTACCCGGTGCTCGCGGACGGCAAGCCCTGCGGTACGGTCACCAGCGGCGCCCCGTCTCCCACGCTCGGCGTGCCGATCGCGATGGCGCTGGTCGACGCGGATCTCGGCGCGGACGCGGATACTGCGATTGACATCAGGAGCGAAGCCGTTCCGGCTACCCGGACTGAACTGCCGTTTTACCGGAGGAGCAAATAACGATGAGCGTTCCAGGCGAGCTGCGCTACACCCCCGAGCACGAGTGGGTCTCCGTCGAAGGCGACGCGGCGACAATCGGCATCACCGAGTACGCGGCGCAGCAGCTCGGCGACGTCGTCTACGTTTCGCTGCCGGCCGTCGGCGCGGCGGTGACCGCGGGCGAGCCGTGCGGTGAGGTGGAGTCCGTCAAGTCGGTGAGCGACCTGTACTCTCCGGTGGACGGCCAGGTGACCGAGGTCAACGGCGACCTGGACGACGACCCGGCGCTGGTGAACGCCGAGCCGTACAGCACCTGGATGTTCCGTGTGCGGCTGTCCAACGGCTCGCTGCCCAGCGACCTGCTGAGCCCGGCCGAGTACGAAGCGCTGACCCAGAGCGCGGGCTGAGCGACGGTCCGGCGGGCTACTGCTTCTTGCGACGCCGCAGCAGGAACCAGGCCGCAACGGTCCCGGCCACCGCGACGGCGACACCGCCGGCGAGCACCGGGTCGATCGCGGCAATGCGCCCCTTGACCTGGTCCATCGTGCGGCGCGCCGCGTTCGCCGGGTTGACCCGGTCGGAGATCGCGTCGATCGTCCTGGCTAGCTCTTCTCTGGTCCGCTCGATGTCGGCGACCAGGGCGTCCTGGCTCTGGCTCGCCGCCTTCGGCTCGATGTCCGCGTCGGGCATCGTGGTGCTCCGTTCTACTTGGTGAGGTCGACTGCTACTTTCACGTCGCCGGGCTGCCGGTCGAGCGCACGTGTCCAGCCGGACAGCGGCACCCGCCGGCTGATCAGCCGGGCCAGCCAGGCGGGATCGGCCTTGACGAGGGCGGCCACGGCCTGCTCGTAGTTGCGCAGGGCCGCGTTCACCGTGCCGAAAATTACCGCGTTTTCCAGCACCATGTCGGCGTTCACCTTGTCCAGGTTCACCGGCAGGGTCCGGGTGCCCGAGGAGATGCCGGCCAGGCAGATCACCGCGGCGGCGGCGACCCGGCCGGCCAGCTCGATCACCAGCTCGCCGACGCCGGTGCACTCCACCACCACGTCCGGCTTCATCGCCAGGTCGGCGACGGCGCCGTGATGGTAGGTGGCGCCGAGGTCCGCGACCAGCCCCGGCTTCGGGCCGTCGCTGACCCGGTCGAGCACGTGCACCTCGAATCCGCGCTGCACCCCGAGCAGCGCGGCCAGCAGCCCGATCGGGCCAGCGCCGACGACCAGCGCGACCTTGCCGGAGCGCGGCGCGCGAGCCGCGATCTTGTCGATCTGCTCCCAGGCCTTCGCGACCACGCTGGCCGGCTCGGTCAGCACGCCGACGTCGCCGAGTTGAGCCGGCACCGGAACCGCGAACCGGGGCTCGATCCGCCACCTGACGGCACCGTACCCGTTCAGGCTCTTGATGCCGCGCTCGGTGTATTCCCCGTTCTCGCAGAAGTCCCACTGGTCGGCCGCGCACGCCGGGCACGGTACGGGGTCCGGCCGGCGGACCACCCCCATCACGAGGTCGCCCGCCCGCACCGGCGCGCCCGGCGGCGCCTCGATCACCCGGCCGAGCGACTCGTGCCCGATGATCAGGCGCTGCGCTCCGGCCGGCGGCACACCGTAGCCGCGGATGATCTCCGCGTCGGTGCCGCAGATCCCCACGAGCAGCCCTTCGACCAGGATTGCCCCATCCGCCGGATCCGGCTCCGGCACCTCGGCAACCTCGGCGGAGCCCGGCTTGCCGGGGATCACGCTCATCGCCCTCATGGCACCTGAACATACCCATCGCGTGCCTGGCTAGCCCCGCCGGGGATGCGCCGTGTCGACCGCACCGTGTCGACCGCACCGTGTCGACCGCACCGTGCCGACCGCACCGTGCCGACCGCACCGTGCCGACCGCACCGTGCCGACCGCACCGTGCCGACCGCACCGTGCCGACCGCACCGTGCCGACC
>Ga0207664_10001279_pt1 | contig 16582 bp, 16 predicted proteins | sample LARL83metaG_FD_184349 | JGI IMG/M metagenome (GOLD analysis project Ga0207664, IMG submission 184349) | Corn, switchgrass and miscanthus rhizosphere microbial communities from Kellogg Biological Station, Michigan, USA - LAR L8-3 metaG... | ecosystem: Host-associated > Plants > Roots >... | reverse complement strand
CCGGCACCGGCCTGCACGTGCAGGCGGCCGTTCTGGATCACCGCGGTGCGGATCGCGATGGCGGTGTCGGCGTCGCCCCACCAGCCGATCCAGCCGATGGCGCCGGCATAGATGTTGCGCTTGTACGGCTCCAGCTCCTGGATGATTTCCAGCGCGCGGATCTTCGGCGCGCCGCTGAGCGTGCCGGCGGGGAACGTGGCCTTCAGCACGTCCATGTAGCTGAGGTTGGGCCTGGCGGTGCCCTGCACCTGCGACACGATGTGCATGACGTGCGAGTAGCGCTCGATCACGAACGATTCGCTGACCTCGACCGTGCCGGTCTCGCTGATGCGGCCGATGTCGTTGCGGCCCAGGTCGATCAGCATCACGTGCTCGGCGCGCTCTTTCGGATCGGCCAGCAGCTCGGCTTCCAGCGCCTGATCCTCTTCGTCCGTGGCGCCGCGCTTGCGCGTGCCGGCGAGCGGGCGCACCACCACCTTGCCGTCCTTGAGCCGCGCCAGGATTTCCGGCGAGGAGCCGACGATCTGGGTGTCGCCGAGATCGACGAAGTACATGTACGGCGAAGGATTGAGCGCGCGCAGGGCGCGATACACATCGACCGGCCTGGCGTTGAAACCGACGCTGAGCCGCTGCGAGGGCACCACCTGGAAGATGTCGCCGGCGCGGATATGCTCCTTCGCGCGCTCGACCATCGCCTCGAACTCGGGCTTGGTGAACGACGACTTGAAGTCGCCTTCGTCGAGCGCGATCGACTGGGTGAGCTGCGGATAGGACGCGCCGCCCTGGCGCAGCCGATAGACCAGCGCGTCGAGCCGGCGCTGCGCTTCGGCGTACGCCTGCGGCTGCGATGGATCGGCGTGCACGATCAGATAAAGCCGGCCCTTGAGGTTGTCGAATACCGCCACTTCCTCGGCCAGCATCAGCAGCACGTCGGGCGTGCCCAGCTCGTCGGCGCGATCCCACTGCGCCAGCCGCGGCTCGATGTAGCCGATCGTCTCGAAGCCGAAATAGCCGACCAAGCCACCCGAGAACGCGGGCAACTGCGGCAGCCGCGGCACGTCGTACTGCAGGCGCAGTTTCTCGATCTCGCCCAGCGGATCTTCAAGATGCCGGCGTTCGGTGACCTCGCCCGAATCCTCCACTTCCAGCTCGTGCCCGCGCAGGCGATACACCCGTTTTGCCGGCAGGCCGATGATCGAATAGCGTCCCCAGGTGGCGCCGCCCTCGACCGATTCGAACAGGAAGGTGTACGGGCCATCGGCCAGTTTCAGGTACACCGACAGCGGCGTGTCGAGGTCGGAGAACACCTCGCGCACCAGCGGAATGCGCGTATGCCCCTGGGCAACCAGCGCGTCGAATTCGTCTCGGGAGATCACGTTGCCGTTCCACTGGAGGGAGCTGGCAAAGATAGCAGCCCCATGCCCCGGCCGGCACGCCAAGGCGACGCCCTTGATGCAACGCCTGTGTCGACTTAACCTCGTTCACGCGGAGGCAGGCGGGCGGACAGGGCTTCATCAGCGCTCATCCAGGCCGCCGACCAGGACGGGGACAACAGGCGCGGCCTGTACTGATCATGTTGAAACCAGCCCGGCGCTGCGTCCGCGAATTCAGCGGCGTGCCGGCCTGAACCGCGGCATCCATCGAAAGGGATCCACATGGCATCCGTTCCTCCTCCGTTGCCGTTCGCTGACGAAAACGCACGCGCCGCCCTACCCATGCCACCGTCGATGCATTGGGGCGTTGTTCTGCTTTTTTCGATCTTTACCTTGGGAGTATTCGGCATGGTCTGGCCCTTCATCCAAGCCAGGTGGATACGTCGAATCGATCGCCGAAGCAACGCCGTCATCCTGCTGGGGATCGCCATTCCCTGCTACGTGGCTGGGTATGTGCTGGACGTTGGTGGTGCGCTGTATTCGCTCAAGGTGGATTCCGTTGCCGGAGCCAGGATGTCCTCGCTCGGCGGGATGTTGCTTTTGGGTTGGCTGGTGCTGTTCCTCATCGCCTATTTCGGCATGGCCGACTCGATACGGAAGCGGTTGAAGCCGGTCGGCCTGCCGGTAGACATCAGCGGAGCCGCCTTGTTCTTCTTCAACTTGTATTACCTGCAGGGGCAGCTTCGCTGGCTGGCGCACTGGAAGAACACGGGCGAGAAGACACCGGCAGCTCCCAAGGGCGTTTTCTGGGCGGCATTCCTGATCCTGCCCATCGCGATAGCGGCGCTGGTTGCCATCGCCACGCCTGCCTTCCGGGATCACTTCGTTCGCCAACAGGTCACCGAAGGAGCAAATCTGGCTGCTGGCGCGAAGATCGCCATGGCCGCCTATTACGAGGCTCATCATGCCCTTCCAGCGGACAACGCAGCGGCCGGCCTTCCGTCCAGCACGTCGATCACCGGTCGCTACGTGTCCAGCGTGAACGTTGCGGCGGGCGTCGTAACGGTAACGTTCGATGGCAGCAGGGCGAACCGGAGCCTGCGTTATCACACGCTGGTGTTCCTTCCTGTGATCGCCGGCGGAAAGTTTGGCTGGGATTGCAGCACCTACAGCACTCTGTCAGCCAGCGTCTTGCCGCCATCCTGCCGTCAGTAGAATGCCCTCGATATGGACGTCCGAAAGCAGGAAGAAGCCCGCACCGAAACCAGTCCCTGGACATGCCAGCGTTGACTGAAGGCTACAGCCGTTGCCGCGGCATCCCGTGCAAATGCAGCGAGAACGCCACGCCGCTGCCGTCTTCCAAGTTGCGCGCGCTTGCCACGCCACCGTGGCGCTCGGCGACCAGGCGCACCACATACAGGCCCAGGCCCAGATGCGGCGCGTCGCCGGGGACGGCCTTGTCGCGCAGGCTGACCAGCGAATCGAACAAGCGACCCTGCATCGCGGCGGGCAGGGGCGGGCCCTGGTTCGCCATTTCGATCTCCGCGCCCTCCGGCGTGCTGCGCAGGCTGAGCTGCAGCCAGCCGTCCGGCGGAGTGAACGACAGCGCGTTGTCGAGCAGCTTGTCCAATGCCTGCGCGATCAGCTCCGGTGCGCCATGCAGGTACACCGGCACATCGGGCAGCACGCAGTCGAGCCGGCGCGTACCGACCAGTGCGCGATAGGCATCGGCGCAGCCGCGCACCACGTCGCGCAGGTCGACGTCTTCGGGTTCGGCCGCGGTGATCGAGCGTTCCATCCGGCTCGATTCGCTCATCGCGCGCACCAGCGCGCCGAGCCGCGCCACGCCGTCGCGGGCGCGCGCCAGGTAGGGCTTTGCCTCGATCGGCAAAGCATTCCGTTCCTGCAACGCATGCTCGAGGTTGTCCAGCGACGACTTCACGATCGCCAGCGGCGTGTTGAGTTCGTGCGACAGTTTCGAGGCCAGCGTGCGCAGATAATCGGTGTAGCCGCCGACCACCTCGAACAGCTGCTCGAAGCTGCGGGCAAGGTCGCCGACCTCGTCCGGCGCATCCGTCATCGGAAATTTCCCTTGCGCGAACAAGCCGTCCAGACGTCCATCGTTGAGCCGGGCACGCTCGGCCGCGGTGCGCAACCGCGCCAGCCGCAGGCTGAGCCGGGTGGCGAACGCCAGCAGGATGCCGCCTGCCACCAGCAGCACGCCGAAGCTGGTCAGCAGCAGGCCGAACAGGGCGCGATTGGCCAGCAGCGGCACCGTGCGGCTGGCCTGCTCCAGCAACAGCACGCCATCGACCTTACCCGCGCGCTCGATCGGCACCGCGGCGGCGAGCACCACGCTGCCGCGCTCCTCCCCGCTGCGCCAAACCGCAACGGTTTTGCCGGCGGCCGCCTGGCCGACCTCGGGTGTGTCGATACGCGGCACATCCTGCGACGAGGGATCGGCGTCTTCCAGCCGCGTGGCCAGCAACGACCGATAGACCAGCGAGGCGAACCAGCCCGGCTGCCCGTCCTTCCCCGGAGCGCTGTCCAAGTGTCCGCTGCGCGCCAGCAGCCAGCCTTGCGGCGCCAGCACGCGCGCCTGCACGCGGTCAGGCGCCAGCTGCGCCAGCTCGCCGGCGAGACCGTCCGAATAGCTCAGCAGGGTCCGCGTATCGGACGCCATGCGGTCCCCGCCAGCCGCTGCGTCGTACACGCCGACGCCTAGCGCACGCAGGTGCAAGCTGGCCGGCAGCCGCAGCTCGACGTGGTAGCCGCTGCCGTCTTCCTGCCATTGCGCGGTGACCAGGTCGGGCAAGCCATCAACCGCGGCATCCAGCGGCTGCGCGATGAGCGAACCGGGCGCCGCGCTGGCCAGCAGGTAGCGCCGCTGGCCGTTCGCGTTGCCGAGGGTGAGGATCAGATGGTCGGCGGCCAGTGCGTCCGCATCGTCGGCGTCGGCGCGCGTGCGGCGAGTATCGCGCACCGCCGCGTAGAGATAGAGCCCGCCATCGTCGGCAGCCAGCAGCAGCTGGCCATGCTGGCCGAGCGGCTGGCTCCACGGCGTCAACGGCGCCCAGTCGTCACCGTAGCCGTCCACGGTGATCGGGCCCGGCGGCGTCTGCACGTACCAGCCTGATGGCGGCTCCGTCTGCACGGCGCCAGTCACCACCAAGCTGCGCGCCACGGCATTCGCCGACGCCAGCAAGGCCTGCGCTTGGCCATCGCGCAGCAGCGCCTCCATCTGGCGCACGTACAACCAGCCGGCGATCGGCAACGCCAGCGTGCATAGCGCGACCAGCAGTAGTTTGCGTCGCAGTGTCATCGAGAGGAACGATTATCGACCATGCGGCAACGGCGCCCCCGCGCCCGGGGTATGGCGCGTAGCCACCACCACGCGCATGAAATCGTCGAGCAGCGCCTGGCGTGAGGGGTCGGCGGCGTCGAACGCCATCGACCAGCTCAGCCGCACGCCGCCGGCTTTGCCCGGATCGCAGAACACGACTACGTCATCGACGTGGTCGCTGCCCTGATAGACGCTCGCCTCGCACGGCATGGTTCGGTGTCGGACGGCGAAGCCGGAAACCTTGCCGGACGGATCGTGCTGCAGATAACGCCTGCGGTCGGCATCGACCTCCTGCGCCAGCGTGGGCAGCTTGCGCGGCGACACGTTGAGCACCATCACGCGTTGGGGATTGCCGCTCCACTCGCCCTGGTAAAGCACCGCGTCGACGCCAATCGCGCGTGCGTAGGTGCAGCAGTCGCGCGTCCAGCCGGCCGGCGTGTCGGCGGCGATCGTCCACCCCGGCGTGGCGCCATCGCCGGCGCCGCGCGCCAGCGCATCGCCTGCCTGTGTCGCTGCATGGGCGAAGGCGGAAAGCAGGCAGGACAGCAGCGCCAGCCCTGCCATACGCATCACGGCTTCCACCGATAGCCCACGCCGTGCACGGTCTCGATGGCATCGAATTCCGGCGCCACCGCGATGAACTTCTTGCGGATGCGCTTGATGTGCGAGGTGATGGTGGCGTCGTCGACGACGAGCTCCGCCTCGCGCATCAGCTGGTCGCGGTTCTTCACGTGGCCGGGAAAACGGATCAGCGTGTGCACCATCCAGAATTCGGTGACGGTGAGCGGAATCTCCTCGCCGTTCCAGCTGATGCGCATGCGCTCGGATTCCAGCTTGAGCGGGCCATGCTCGATCACCGTCTCGCTGGACGCCGGCGCTTTCAGCGACTCGATCCGCCGGAACAGGGCCGCGATGCGCGCGGCCAGCTGGTGCAGGCTGGTGTCCTTGCTCAGGTAGTCGTCGGCGCCCAGGCGCAGGCCGGAGATCACGTCGAAATCCGAATCGCGCGCGGTGAGAAAGATGAGCGGCAACGTGGACGACTTCGCGCGCAGCTCGCGGCACAGGTCGAAGCCGCCCTCCGGCTCGTCACCGAGGCCGATGTCGATGATGACCAGTTCCGGCAGCCGCATCGCGAACGCACTGGATGCTTCCTGGCGCGAGCCGTAGCCGCGCGCGTCGTAACCGAAGCGGTTGAGCGCCTCGACATAGTTGGCACGGATCAACGGTTCGTCTTCGACGATGGCAATGCTGCGGCCCATGGCGCGCTCCCTGTGGTGACGGACGCAGCGTGCTATGCGCATGGCGCCGACGCAAGCCATCCGGCGCCACTGCCTGCGATTTGCCACAAGCCGGCGGCAAACCGGCCGCATCGTGCCGTTCTCCGCGCCGCTGTCGCGGCTTTGATGTGAATCGTCACCGCATGCGGAGAACGCCCGTGTCGAAAGCCGAAATCACCCAACACGACCCGAATGCCGAGCTGCGCAGCTTCGAGCCGCTGCGCGTAACGCTGGCGCTCGGCGCCTTGCTGCTCGGCCTGCTGCTGGGCATCCACTGAGGAGAATGTCATGCAGAAGCCCGCTTCCCGCTCGTCCCGTTCCAACCCGTTCGCCGTGGAAGGCGCTGGCACGCCCGGCGCGAAAGGATTCGCGCCGGGCGTGGGCCAGGAGGACACCGATCCCGATTGGCAACCGATGTAGCACTCCCGAGTTCCCTCCGACATGGTGGTTGTTCTCCCCTCGCCCGCGAGGGGATTTTTTTGGCAGTTGCCGCGGGATGCGCCATCAGCGTTTCGCCCCGATTGCGCCGCATCCGGGCTCCCGTTCGTCCGCGCCCGGGCCGCCGCCCATGCGGGAATGCTGCCGTACCTCCACGGCACGCTTCCAGGGAACGACCATGACCACTTCACGACGATTCCGCTCCGCATTGCGCCGCCTGCTCGCGCTCGGCGGCGTGCTGTTCGCGGTTGCCGGGCACGCCGGCGTGCCCGGCAGCGGCGAGCTGCGCCTGCACGATCAGGCCGGGCACGTGCAAAGCCTGGCCAGCCTGGACACCGACGTCGAATACCACGTCAGCGGGCTGGTCGCTGAGGTGCAGGTGCGCCAGCAGTTCCGCAACGCCGGCAAGGACTGGCTGGAAGGCGATTACCTGCTGCCGCTGCCCGTCGGCGCCGCGGTGTATTCGATGGCGCTGGACATCGGCGAGCGCCGCATCGTTGCCGACATCAAGGCGAAGGAAGCCGCCCGACAGGTGTTCGAGCAGGCTCGCGCCGAGGGCCGCAAGGCGGCGCTGGTCGAGGCTGACAACGGCAACCTGTTCCGCACCGCGGTGACCAACGTGGCCCCTGGCGAAACAGTGACGGTCGTGCTGCATTACTGGCAGCGGGTGGATTACCGGTCCGGCGAATTCTCGCTGCGCTTTCCGCTCACGTTCACCCCGCGCTATCACATGCAGACGGGCGCGCGGCCGGGCGACGCCGGCCTCGTCACGCCACAGGTCTTCGCCGACGATGACGCCGCGGCACCGCTGCGCACCCACATCGCCATTCACCTGGACGCCGGCGTGCCGCTGGCCGACGTGGCCAGCCCCAGCCATGCGATCGTCAGCGCGCGGCAAGGCGGGTTGTGGAACATCCGCCTGCGCGATGACCGCGTGCTGCCGGATCGCGATTTCGTGCTGCGCTGGACACCGCAGCCGCAGAGCCTGCCGAACGTGGCCAGCTTCAGCCAGGATATCGGCGGCACCCATTACGCGATGCTGATGCTGATGCCGCCGCAACAGCAGGCGCAACGGTTCCCGCGCGAGCTGATCCTGGTGATCGACACCTCCGGCTCGATGGGCGGCGAGTCGATCCGGCAGGCGCGCGCCGCGCTGGACCTGGCGCTGAGCCAGCTGCAACCGGGCGATCGTTTCAATGTGGTCGAGTTCAATTCGATCCTCGACCCGTGGCGCCCGCAAGCCGTGGCCGCCACGGCCGACGCCGTGCAGCAGGCCCGCGCGTGGGTGAACCGGCTGGAGGCGAGCGGCGGCACCGAGATGGAGCCGGCGCTGCGCTTTGCGCTCAGCGGCCACGCTCCCGCCGGCTATGTGCGCCAGGTGGTGTTCGCCACCGATGGGGCGGTCGACAACCCAGATGGCCTGATGCGCGTGATCGATGAACAACTGGGCGATTCGCGGCTGTTCCCGATCGGCATCGGCAGCGCGCCGAACGCGCAGTTCCTGCAGGCGGCGGCGCGCCACGGACGCGGCAGCGAGACCGTGATCGCCGACACCGGCGCGCTCACCACGACCATGCTGCAGCTGCTGGCGAAACTCGATCATCCGTCGCTGCGCGACCTGCGCGTGGCGTGGCCGGCGGGCAGCGAAGCCTATCCGCGCGAACTGCCCGACCTGTACCTGGGCGAGCCGCTGCTGGTCACCGCGAAGCTTCCGCAAGGAACCAAGAAGGTGCAGGTGCACGGCAGGCTCGCCGACCGCGACTGGACCACGCCGGCGGATCTGTCCACACCCGCTCCCGCCGAAGGGCTGGACCGGTTGTGGGCGCAATCGCGCATTGCCGACCTGGAGGACCAGCTCGCCCGCGGCGGCAACGCCGAGGAACTGGCCGCGCAAATCACCCGCACCGCGCTCGACGCCCATCTGGTCAGCCGCTACACCAGCCTGGTGGCGGTGGACAGGACGCCCGCGCGCACGGCCGATGCCGCGCTCAGGCACACCAGCATCCCCAACGTGATGCCGTCCGGCACCCACTTCGCGCAAACCGCCACGCCCGCCGAACTGGAGCTCTATCTGGCCCTGCTCGCCCTGCTGCTGGCGGCGCTGGCGTGGCGGATGCAACGGGCATCGCGATGAACCGCCGGCGCGCCTGGCAAGGCCTGATGTTCGTCGCGCTGGTGCTGGCGGCCGGGCTGGGCCTCAGCGCCGTCTGGATCCATGCCAAGGCCGCGCTGGCGCAGCTTCTGCTGGAACGTGCCTGGACGCGTTCCGACCATGGCCGCCACGCGCAGCGGCCATGGCCGTGGGCCGACATCGCGCCGCTGGCACGGCTCAGCGCGCCACGCCTGCAGCGCGATCTGATCGTGCTCGATGGCGACAGCGGCCAGGCACTGGCATTCGGCCCCGGCTGGAGCTCCGCCGGCGCGCGGCCGGGCCGCCGCGGCCTGGCGGTCGTCAGCGCCCATCGCGATACTCAATTCAGCTTTCTGCGGGCACTGCGGCCGGGCGACCGCCTGCATCTGGATGGCCCGGCGGGCGGCAGCGACTACCGCGTGGATGGCAGCCGCGTCATCGACAGCCGGCAGCACGGCCCACCGTCCATCGACAGCATGGATGGCCTGTGGCTCGTCACCTGCTATCCGTTCGACGCGATCGTGCCCGGCGGGCCGCTGCGCTACGTCGTTCAGGCGCGCCGCATCCAGAGCGCCGCGGATCGAAAAATGACGGGAACCAACGCCGATCGACCCGGTCAGAACTTGTGATTGGTGGTTCCATTGCCGTGGAACGTGTCGATGCGGCCGGTGACCTCTCCCCGGCAGCGGCCGTGTCGGCACACCAATCAGTGGTGTTCCCTCTCACGTCTTGACGACGTTTTATCCCGGCGCGGCCGTTCACTGCGTCGGGATTTTTATGTCCGGATGGCTTGCAGGGACCGCTTCAGCCGATCGCCCTGCGCATCGCGTCGATCTCGGCGCGATAGTCCTTCGCGTGGAAGATCGCCGAACCGGCGACGAAGGTGTCGGCCCCGGCGGCGGCGATCGCGCCGATGTTTTCCGCGGTGACGCCACCGTCCACTTCGAGGCGGATCGCGCGGCCGCTGGCGTCGATGCGCGCGCGTACCTGGCGCAATTTCTCCAGCGCGTGGGGAATGAATTTCTGGCCGCCGAACCCGGGGTTCACCGACATGATCAGGATCATGTCGAGCTTGTCCATCACGTAGTCCAGATAGTCCAGCGGCGTGGCCGGGTTGAACACCAGCCCGGCCTGGCAGCCCGATTCCTTGATGAGCCCCAGCGTGCGGTCGATGTGCTCGCTTGCTTCCGGATGGAAGCTGATCAGGCTGGCGCCGGCCTTGGCGAAATCCGGCACGATGCGGTCGACCGGCTTCACCATCAGATGCACGTCGATGGGCACGGTGATGCCGTACTTGCGCAGCGACTGCAACACCATCGGACCGATCGTGAGGTTGGGCACGTAATGGTTGTCCATCACGTCGAAATGCACCCAGTCGGCGCCGGCGGTGAGCGCCGCGGCGGTGTCCTCGCCGAGCCGCGCGAAGTCGGCGGCGAGGATGGAGGGAGCGATGACGGGAGTTTGCTTAGCCATGTTGGTCCTCAGTGGCAGGAGCTCGCCAAATCGGCACAAGGATGTGCCGACGCGACGAGTGCGCGAGCACTTGTCGCAACAAGCTGCCGCGGCTCCGCCGTGGCAGCTTGTTTGCAAACCGCGGTTGGATGCCCGGTTTTGCAATATAGATTATTTGAACCCGCGCATTTCCTTGATCCGGTCGTACGCCGCATTGATCTCGCTGGCGCGCGCCTCGGCCCGCTTGCGCATGTCCTCGGGCAGGTCGCCGAGGCGGTCGGGGTGGTGTTCGGAAATCAGCTTGCGGTAGGCGCGCTTGACCGCGCGGTCATCGGCGTTGCGGTCGATGCCGAGCACGGCATACGGATCCGGCCCCTGCGGCGTGCGCTGCGGCGGCACGTAACCGCCGCCGGTGGGGCCGCCCCGTCCGTAACCGCGCTGGCCGCCGGGGCCGGCGTTCCACGCATAGCCCTTCATCGCCATCAGCGCCATCAGCTCCATGTCGCTGATGCGCAGCGCGAACGCGAGCTGGCGCAGGATCGACATTTTCTCCGGCGGCGGGTTGCCTTCGGCCAGCACGGTTTCGATCACCACGTCGAGCACCGGAAACGCGTGGTCGCGGCGCAGGCCGACCCAGTTGCGCAGTGCAGTGATGGTCTGGGTGACGTCGAACTCCGGCTGCTTGCCGACGTTGAAGCTGACCACCGCCTGCTTGCGCAGCTCGGCATCGAGGTTCATGCGCGTCATCAGGCGTTCGGCAATCGCGATCTCCTGCTCCGACACGCGGCCATCGGATTTCGCCACCGCGCCGAGCAGGGTGAACAGCGGCCCGACGAAGCCGCCGGCTTCCGGCGTGGCGTTCTTGCGCTGGCTGTAGCGCATGTTGTCGAAGATGAAGCCGATCACCGCGCCGGTGATGGCGCCGGGCAGGTGACCGATGATCAAGCCGAAGAACGCGAACCACAGCGTATAGCTGAAACTCATGGCTGCCCCTGCGGCTGCGGCGGCTGGGCGCTGTACCAGCGCGCCAGCGCATCGAGCTCGGCATCGCTGACCGGCCCGATCGCGGCGCGCATCACCGGCACGTTGCGGCGGCCGTCGCGGTATTGCTTCAAGGCATCGCGCAGATAGTCCAGCTGCTGTCCGGCCAGGTTCGGCGCGCCGGGCATGCTGGCGTGGCCGTCCGCACCGTGGCAGGCGGCGCACAGGCCGAGCCGGCTGGGCCGCGCGGGGCCTGCGGCCAGGGCATGGACGGGAATGGCGGTGGCCAGGCAAACGGCCGCGGTCAGTAGGATACGCATCGGCAACAGATGGGGCTGAAGGTCGCCAATTCTAGCAGTGCCCCGAGCTCCCCCTGATTCCGGCCGGCCGCGAGGCTAGAATAGGCGGCTTCCCCGTCAGCGGATTTCCGTCGTGCCCACCACCTTGCTGCAATCGAACCTGCCCGGCCTGGCGTTGATCCATCGCGGCAAGGTGCGCGATGTCTATGCACTGGACGACGACCGGCTGCTGATGGTGGCCACCGACCGGCTGTCGGCGTTCGACGTGGTGCTGCCGAACCCGATCCCCGGCAAGGGCGAGATGCTCACGCAGATCTCCAATTTCTGGTTCGACAAAACCGCTCATCTCGTGCCGAATCACCTGCTCGACGTGCCGCTGGCCGAAGTGTTGCCGCCGGGCACCGACTTGGCGCTGTACGAAAAGCGCGCGGTGGTGGCGCGCCGGTTGAAGCCGGTGCCGGTTGAAGCAATCGCACGCGGCTACCTGATCGGTTCGGGCTGGAAGGATTACCGCGCCACCGGCTCGCTGTGCGGCATCGCCCTGCCCGCCGGCCTGCAGCAGGCGCAGCAGTTGCCGGAACCGATCTTCACGCCATCGACCAAGGCCGCGGTGGGCGACCACGACGAGAACGTCAGCTACGACACCGTCATCGACGCCGTCGGCAGGGAACTGGCCGACCAGGTGCGCGACGCCACCCTGGCCATCTATCGGTGGGCGGCCGCCTATGCGGCCGAACGCGGCATCATCATCGCCGACACCAAGTTCGAGTTCGGCACCGATGCCAGCGGCAAGCTGTACGTGATGGACGAGATGCTGACGCCCGATTCCTCGCGCTTCTGGCCCGCGGACGAATACCGCACCGGCATCAGCCCGCCCAGCTACGACAAGCAGTTCGTGCGCGACTGGCTGGAGGCGCAGGACTGGAACAAGACCGCGCCCGGGCCGGCGATCCCGGACGAGGTGATCGCCCGCACCGCGGCCAAGTACGCCGAGGCACTGCAACGGCTGGCAGATATCAAGCTCGACTGAATTGCCGCTGCCGTTCGCACTGAGCGTAGCCGCGCAACGGCGAAGTCGAAGTGCATGGCGTCGGCAGGCTTGGACTTCGCGCCTGCGGCGCTACGCTCGGCCCGAACGGATAGAGATATATTCGGCCTGACATTTGAAACCCGACTCATTCGGAGTGCCTCCCATGCGCACCATGCAGGACTGGCTCGACAGTTACAGCGGCGACCACCGCAACCCGACCAACCGCCTGTTCCACTGGTTCTGCGTGCCGCCGATCGTATGGTCGGTGATCGCGCTGCTATGGGCGATCCCGGTGCCGGCCTCGCTGTTCCGTCCCGGCACGGTCGCCGTGGCGGTGATGGTGCTGGCGTTCTACTGGTACTGGAAGCATTCGCACCGGCTCGCGCTCGCACTGCTGCTCGCGTTCGCCTTGCTCGGCCTGCTCACCAACGTGCTGTATTACCGGCTCGGCGCCGCTTCGCTGTGCTACCTGGCGCTCGGCGTGTTCGTGGTGGCATGGATCGGCCAGTTCATCGGGCACAAGTTCGAAGGCCGCAAGCCGAGCTTCCTCACCGACCTGGCCTATCTGCTGATCGGTCCGGCGTGGCTGATGGCCAAGCTGCTGCGTGCGCTGGGGTTCAAGCAAGTCACATGACCACCCTGCTTACCGTCATCAGCAGCCTGCTCTGGTGGGTGCTTTACAGCAGCATGGCCGCGCTGGTGTTCGCCCTGATCGGCTGGTCGGTGCTGCGCTGGACCGAACGCTGCGCGGTGGTGTTCAACCGCATCTATTTCGCCTGCCTGCTGTGGACCATGATCGGCATGCTGCTGATCGTCGGCGTGGCCGCCTACGAAGGCCACCTGCATCCGCCCTACGCCGCCTTGCTGAGCTCGGGCCTGCTGCGCTGCGCGCTGGTGCTGGACATGCTGATCGGAAGCGTCCTGCTGTGGCGGCTCACCCCGCGCGTGGACGCGCGCCGCATCCGTCCCGGCAGCGCCTGCATGGCGGTAGCGGTGATCATGGCGATCGGTTTCGGCGTCGCCACCAGCCTGGCGTGATCCGGTCGGGACTGTACGCAGAAAAGGGCGGAGTTCATCCGCCCTTTTCTGTGTCTGAACCAGACAGGTGTCAGTGCATGCCGAGCATCGCGATGCCGAATACCATCGCAAGAATCACACCGATGATCAGTACCAGTACAAAGAAAATCACCATGTAAACCAGCTGCACCAGGCAGGCCTTGCCGAAACCGATCTGGCTGCCGTCCCGCGACAACAGCAGATAGTTCACCACCGCTGCGCCGACCAGAAAATTCACGATCGCCGGCAGCAGCCCGCCGCCACCATGCATCACCATGCCAAGCACCACGGAAGCCACCGCCACGGCGACAAATGTCAGCAAGATCACGCCAATCGAGCGCAGGTAGGACGGCATGTAGCCGACCACCAGCCGGAAGGCCAAGCACAGCACCAGTGCACCAATCAGGATGCCACCCACGATCATGATCAGCAGGGCAGCCATACCCATGCCGGCCAACGCAGCAAACGAAGAAGTACCCATAGAACCCCCTTGAGTGGAAGAAACCGCGAGGTGGCATCCCCATGCCATCCCCTCCCCGACGGTGGCGTCAGCCTAGCTGATTTCGTCGCGCCAGGCAGTCCGGACCGACCAATGCGAGCGCTGCCACAACCCGGGAATCGTTGCATCGACCGCTGGAGGCAAGCGTCACAACATCCGAAGTCAGTGGTTCGCTGCGTTATTGGCTAGCCGGACCGCCTCGGTGAATGCCCGAAACGGAATATCGGTGATCCCCACCAGCCCGATATGGCTGTTCTCGCCATCGAGCAATCGGCCGGTTACCGGCTGATCGGTGTACTCGAACCAGTGCGCGCCGACGATATCCGGATTGCTGGCGGCAGCAGCGACAAAGCGCGCATAAGCTTCGCCGCGCTGCTGCTCGTTCGCTACCGACACCACGCCCTTGCCGAACGGGCCGCGGTCGTCGGAGCCGAAGTGCAACTCGCTGATCAGCACTGGCTTGTCCAGCGCATGCATCGCGGCGGCGTCGAAGCCGTGTTGCGGCAGGTCGGCGTAGACGTTGAAGCTGACCACGTCGCAGTACTGCGCGCAGGCGGCGACAGCTTCCGGGGTGTTCACCGCGAAGCGGCCGCCGAGGAACAGGTGGTGCGGATCGTGGCGGCGGATCGCTTCGGCCACGGTGCGGAAATAGGTGTCGGCGTAGCGGCGCAGCCACGCGCTGTAATCGGCGGCGATCGCCGGATGCGCCTCGTTCGGCGCAGGCGCGGCGAAGCCGGTGGCGTTCAACGCATCCCATGAACCCAGCGCGATGCCCCACGCGGCGGACAGCGTCTCGGGCGCCACGTATTTCTTGCGCAGCATCGCCATGAAGGTTTTCTTGGCCGGACTCTTCGCATCGCCCGCCAGCGTTCCCAGAGCCAGCCCCCAACGGCCCTGCGCGCCGCTGCCTGCCCAGGCCAGCTCGTTGTCGGCGAAATAGCCGAGCAGATATGGATCGTCGCGCACGCCGGCGCTGGCTTTCGCCACCGCCGCTTCGGCCGCCTGCACGAAGCGCGGATCGAACGGATCGGGCATGCGGCCCCAGTAGTCGTAGCCGCTGGCCACGTTGGCGTAGTCCCCGGCGATGTTGATCGAGCGCGTGTACGGCAGCCGGTGCGCCCGGCCCAGCGCGTCATCGCTCCAGTTGCCGATGGTGTTGAAACCCCACGCCCGCAGCCGTTCGAGTGTGCGCACGCGCCAGGCCTCGAGCCAGCGGCTGCCGTCGATCCGATAAAGATTGGCCGCGTAGAAGTCGAACCAGCGCCCATGGTTGTAGCGAATGCCGGCGCTGGCCTGCTGTTCGCTGGTGCGGCTGTCGCCGCTGCCGTAGAACGCCGCCCATTCGCCACGCTCCGGCGGCAGCTCACGGAACATGAACTCGCGGCCCTCGACGTAGCTGCGACCGCCATCGGCGACCATCGCGTTCACGCCCAGCGAGAAGAACGCGTGGCCATTGGGCGTCACCAGTCGCCAACGGCCGCCGGCCTTCTGCGTGTGGAACCAGCCGGTCTTGTTCAGGCCATGGACGTCCAGACGTCCATCATAGGCATCGAGGCCGCTCGACACCGCAGGTACGGGCGCCTTGCTGGCCGCACGCAAGGCAGCGTCGGAATCGATCTTCCCGGGCCATCGACCGCGCGTGTATTGCCCGTAGCGGTCGACGACGCCTGCATACGCATCGTGCAGCGCCGCCTCGCCAGGCAGCGTGCCGAGGCGACCGAACAGCAGCGTCTGCACGGCCTGTGGCGCGGGCACGCCGAGGCGGATGGCGCTGACCTTGCGCAGATCCAGTTCGCCCTGCACGGTGGTTGCCAGCAGAACCGGCTTGCCGTGGTCGTCGAACGGCATTGGCGGCCCCACCTGCATGCCTTCGCCGCGCGGCGACGTCGCGTGCAGCGGAACCACCAGCGTCTGCGGCGGCCCGGCCGGTACGCCCACGGTGGCCTGAAGATGCTGGCCGCGACCGCCATCGACATCCACCGTCAGCGTCACCGCCCACGGCATCGCGTTCTGCACGCGCAGATGCAGCTCGCCCCGGCTCGACCAGTCCCACGCGCCATGGCTCGGAGTGATCACGATCTGCGGATGCGCCGCAGGCTGGAACGCGTAGCGCTGTTGCGCCACGCCGTCCGCAGCGTGTTCGACGGTGCCGGTGCGCTGCACCTGATCGAGCAACACGTGGACGGCGCCATCGGTTCTGGCGAGATCCGCGATGGCGGAAACGCTCGCCGCATGACCGACGCTCAGGCAACACAGCCACAACCAGACAGCCAGTCCACGGTTCATGCGCAACAGGACCTTCCGATGAGATGCCTGCGCATTATCCGGCGATGGCGTGAAATGCAACGTACAGCGAGGTCTGGACGAAGGCGGCGTGCGACTTCAGCCGGCGCGGGCCGTCAGGATCAGGAGGCGAGAGCGGCTTCAACCGCGACGGCCTGGCTGAATCAGCGGATCACGGCTGAAGACGCTCCCGCGACCGAAGGAAGCTCCTGTGGACGACAGGTCACGAACGCCTGCGCGACCACGCCTGCCAGCCGTAATACACCGGCACGCCCAGCGCGATGATCAGCAGGCTCATGCCGGCGTCGCCCGGCGCGTGGATCGCGCTGGCCACGATCACGCCGAACACGGTGATCACGAAGATCAGCGGCAGCAGCGGGTAGAACGGCACGCGATACGGCGCCGGCTCGTCGATGAAGT
>Ga0207664_10001278_pt1 | contig 16585 bp, 17 predicted proteins | sample LARL83metaG_FD_184349 | JGI IMG/M metagenome (GOLD analysis project Ga0207664, IMG submission 184349) | Corn, switchgrass and miscanthus rhizosphere microbial communities from Kellogg Biological Station, Michigan, USA - LAR L8-3 metaG... | ecosystem: Host-associated > Plants > Roots >... | reverse complement strand
GCAGCCAAAGCCGCCCGGTCCCGGCATCCAGCCGCACCTGCTGCCAGCTAGCCGCAGGATTGAGGAAGGCGGCCAGCGAGGGAGCCGGCTCCGGGCGGCCGCCGCCCGGCTGGCCGCCGTCCGGCGGGCCGGGGTCGGCGAAGGCGTCGCCGACCGTTGGGTCCAGGTCGCCGTCTGTGAGCCGGGCGGTGCGCAGCGCCGCCGCGATCGCGTCGGCCAGCAGCGGGCTCACCTGGACGGGGCCGGTAGGCCGGTCGTCGAGCGCCGCCACCTCGGACCCGGCCCGGAGCCGGTTGCAGGCGGCGTCGATCGCGGTCAGCTCGGCTTCCAGCATCACGCGGGCGCGCTCCAGCCGGCCTGGATGGGTGACCACGAGCTGGACACTGGCGCCGAGCGCCGTCCAGCCTTCAGGGGTGTCCGCGTCGCGGCGGCCGGCCGCAGCGGACCGCATCATGAGCCGCCGGACGTGGCGTGAGTCGGCGCGCAGCTGGCGATCGGCGTGCTGACCGGCGGTACCAGCCGGGATGCCCGCGCCAGGCGGGCGCCGAGCGCGGCGACCCTGGATGGCCGCGCCGGGCGGGGTCCGGGGATCCGCGCGGCCGTCTCGTGCCCGGCGCCTGACGGCGTGGCGAGCGCGGCCCCGGCGTCCGGCGCGTTCGACGTCGCCGCGGTCGTGCGGGCTTCCCGCAGTCGTGCCCGTCGAGGGCGCCGCGTGACGGCGCCACGGGAGGCGTCCAGCTGACGGGTACGGGTCTCCATCATGGGCCTCCAGGCTCTTGCTCGCCTCTCGGTGACAGCAGTCTCGCCCTCGTTTCTGCAGGATTCCTGCGTGGATCCTCGGAGCTCCCTGTGAACGGCTCGCGCGCCGGGCGGGTTCGGCCGCACTGCCGGCCGGCTCAGCCGAACGCCTCGGCCAGAGTGACGCCGGCCAGCGCGATCATGACCGCGGCCGCGGCCCGCGTGACCAGGGTGACGGGCACGAGCCGCAGCAGGGCCTTGCCGCCGAGGACGGCGCACGCGGCGACCCCCCACATAGCTGCCAGGGAGGCCAGGCCGACCGTGATCGGGTCGTGGTACCTGGCCACCAGGTTCGCGATGAGCACCTGGGTCAGGTCGCCGAACTCGGCCAGAGCGACCACCGCGAAACTGGCCCAGGCGGCAGGCCAGAACCGGTCGGTGCGCCGGGTCTCCTCGGTGGCCTCCTGGCCCTGCCTCTGGCTGAAGATCAGCACTGCCGCCCCCGCCAGGAAGAGCACCGCCACCACGACCTGGAGCCAGCGATGCGGCAGCAGCCTGAGCAGGCTCCCGGCCAGGACGGCCAGCACGACCTGCAGGGCGAACCCGGCGGCGATCCCGCAGAGCACGGGCGCGGGCCGGTACCGGATGCCGAGCACCAGGCTGGCCACAGCGGTCTTGTCCGGCAGCTCGGCCAGGGCGATGACGGCGAACGTGGTCAGGGCGACCCCGATGCTCGTCAAGCGGGGGGCTCCTTCCGCTCCTGCCGTGCGCCCCGGCGATCCCTTCGGCACGGCAGCAGTAGCTGCGGCCGAAGGTCTCGCCCAGCACGTTCGCGGTGCCCCAGGTGCCGGGCCCTGCCGGGCCGTGATGACGGCATCCTGGCGTAGGAGCTACTCCCCTTCGCTTCCTCGTAACTATATCGCCGTACCGCCCGCTATGGGTCGGGATGCGGCCGACCTGCGGGTCCGCGGACTCGCCGTGCGGGCGGGCGCCCCGCCCGCACGGAAACCCTGCCAGGCGGGAGTTCAGCCAGCGGGCATGTCCTGGCCGGGACCGACGGTGCCGGTGGCGGCCCGGTCCTCGGGCAGGGTCAGCTCGAACCAGACCGCTTTGCCGTCCGGAGTCCGCCGGGTTCCCCAGCGCCGGGCTAGCTGGCTCACCACGCGCAGCCCGCGGCCGTTCTCATCGCTGTCGTCGGCGATCCTGAGCCTGGGCATCGTAGCCGCGTCGTCGAACACCTCGCAGACGAGGACATGGTCCAGGATCAGCCGGATCGAGACATCGCCGGTCGCGTGCGCGAGCGCGTTGGTGACCAGCTCGGAGACAAGCAACTCCGCCGTGTACGCCGGCTCCTGCAGGCCCCACTTGTTCATCTGGATGCCGACCAGGGCGCGGGCGCGGCGCACCGACGTCGGCTTGGCGGGCAGCGTCCACGCAGCGTGGTTCTCGCTCGGGATCCGGCGCAGCCTGGCCATCAGCACCGCGATGTCATCGCGCTGCTGATCGGCATAAACACCGTCGAGCGTGGCCTTGCACAGATCCTCGAGCGGGCGGGCCGCCGATCCCGGCGTGAATACGCCGCGCAGCCGGTTCAGGCCGTCGTCGATGTCACGGGTGCGGTTCTCCACCAGCCCGTCGGTATAGAGCACGAACAGGCTGCCGTCGTCGATATCGAATTGCTTGCTCTCGATGGGACCGCCGCCGATGCCGAGCGGCGGCGCCGGCGGGACATCCAGGAACTGGCTGCTGCCGTCCGGCCGGACCAGCAACGGTGACAGGTGGCCGGCCGATGCCATCTCGCACGTCCCGCTGACCGCGTCGAAAATGGCATAGACACAGGTGGCGAAGTGCGGCTCGCGCTCACCCAGCGTCTGCATCAGCGCGTCGAGCTGCTGCAGCGCGTCCGCAGGCGGCAACTCGAGACCGGCCAGGGTGTGAATGGCGGCGCGCAGCCGGCCCATGGTGACCGCGGCGTGCACGCCGTGCCCGGCCACGTCCCCGATGACCAGGGCGACTCGGGCGCCAGGCAGGGCGATGGCCTCGTACCAGTCACCGCCGACCTCGATGAGCTTGCTGCCGGGCAGGTAGCGATGCCGGACCTCGACCGATGACGGCGAGGACAGCCCGGTGGGCAGCAGGCTGCGCTGCAGGGTGAGGGCGGTGGCGCGCTCTCGGCTGTAGCGGCGGGCGTTGTCGATGAACAGCGCCGCCCGGGCCGCGAACTCCATGCCGATCTCGGCGTCGTACCGGTCGAATCTCCGGTACCCGGGCTTGCGCGTGCAGGCGAACAATCCGAGGTTGGTGTCCCGGGCGATCAACGGCAGCATCAGGAGGGACGTACCGGCCAGCAGGTCGGCTACCGGCTTGCGCTGCCAGGCGTCGGCGACCTTGACTGCCTCCTCGGCCGACAAAATGGGCACCAGGACCGGCTCGCCGCTGTCCAGGCACCGCGCATGCGGGCTGCCGGGCGGGTAGTGCAGCACCTCGCCGATCGGGAACGTCGCCTCCCAAGCGGCGTCGTTGTCGTCGGAGCCGACGGCAAGCCTGCGCAGCAGCTGCGAGGAGTCCAGCGCGCCTTCCGGCATCTCATCGGCGCCGATCAGGCTCTCCATCACCGCGACGCCCGCCTCGTTGCAGAAGTGCGGCACGATGACGCCCACCAGCTCGCGAGCCATCTGGTCAACGTCCAGGGTCGCGCCGATCCGGGTGAACGAGTCGTCCAGCAGCGCCCGCCGCATGACCGCCGGGTCCAGGAACCGCTCATCGCTCGGCACGGGCAACCTGATGACCGCCAGGGCCGTCAGGTCCGGATCGGTCGCGGTCATGGGCTGGACGGTGACGACCGCGTCGGCCATCCGGCCCTTCTCCGTCTCGAGAGAGAGCATCGTGGTGCTCTCCCGCCCCGACCGCATGGCGTTGATCAGGCCCGCCAGCGCGTCCTTCTGCTCCTCCGTGCCCGAGGTGAGATCGGCGAGATCGGCACCGAGCAACTCGCCGAGGGAGCGGCCGAGAACCTTGGGGGCATGCCGGTCGCACTGCATGATCCGCCCGGCCAGGTCGATCCCGAGGATGAGAGTCCGCGTGGCCGGGCTCGGCACCGAGGCCGCGCCCGGCTCGGCTCCCTCGGCCACGGTCGCCGCGCCCGGCTCGGCCGCGCCGGACACGAGCGTCGCGCCCATGTCTGCCGTGTCGGACTTCATCTGGCCTACTCTCGTCAGCCCGGGCTTTCCCGCCAATTATGAGCTACATACTGCCTGCCTGGCATGAAACGTGCAGTTCCGCGCGAGAACGAGAGCAAGCGGACGGCGTGGCGTACGATTACTCGCCGGTAATTTCAGCGTGGCATTGCGGGCACCGGGTTGGCGGGTCGTCCTCGGCGACGGCGCCGCATCGCGGGCAGACGAGCTTCAGCCAGCAGGCCGGATCGCCGGGCCTGTCCTCGCTGGTCATACGAACAGGCGGCGGGTCACGACCCCGTGGCCGACGTCACCGCCGAGCCATAGGGCGAAATGGTCGCCGATCTCGAAATACTCGCGGGGATCGGGGCAGGAGAGCGTGACGGTCATGATGACATGATCGTCGTCGCGTCGCGGCAAGTCTTCCCCCGGCGTGACGAGGGCACTGAAGACCTGGCTGCCGTGGGTCCCGTGGTGCTCACCTCGCACCACGATGCGCCGGGTCTGGCCGGGCCGGACGGTAGCAGCGGTCACAGCCGGGTCTAGCGTGACCAGCGCCTGGAATTTGTAGCGCTTCATCTCGCGATCACCTACATGAATCGTAACACGATATAAGATCGGAACGGTACACGGCCGGCGGCGGTACGGCAGCCGTGGCTGGACAGCACGTGGGGGAAAGGCGGCCAGCGGATCAAGGTCGCCGCGGCCGGGATAGCGGCCCGGCTAAGTGATCGTGACCTGGATCGAGGGGTATCCGCTTGCGCCGTTCGGCTCCGGCGGAGCCGCGAAGCTGGTCTGCGTGTGGCCGGTGCCGTCCGTGGCCCTGGCCTCGATGAGGTGCGTGCCGGGGGTGGCGTTCCAGTACCACCGCCACTGCCGCCAGGTGTCGATGCCGGGCACGGCCGCCAGCGTGGCCTGGTTCCACGGGCCGTGGTCCACCCTGACGTGTACCGCGTCGATGCCCCGGTGCTGCGCCCAGGCGACTCCGGCCACCGGAATCCGGCCGGCTCGCTTGGTGGCGCCGCTGACGGGGACGTCGATCCGGCCCTCGGTCTTGATCACCGCCTGCGGTGCCCAGCCGCGTTGTGCCCAGTACGCCGTCTCGGCGGCGAACGTGGTGAGCTTGATGTCGGTAACCCACTTGGTCGCCGACACGTACCCGTACAGGCCCGGCACCACCATGCGCGCGGGAAAGCCGTGCTCCACCGGCAGCGGCAGTCCGTTCATCGCGACCGCCAGGAGCGCGTCCCGGCCGTCCAGCACGGTCTGTACCGGCGTGCCGCAGGTGAAACCGTCGGTCGAGGTGGACAGGATCTGGTCGGCCCCGGCCCTCGGGCGCGCCTCGCGGATGAGGCTCGCCAGGCTGGCGCCCAGCCATCGGGCGTTGCCGACGTAAGGGCCCTCTACCGGGTCCGATACGCAGGTGAGCGTCACGAACGTCTCGATCAGCGGGCGTCGCAGCAGCTCGCCGAAGTTGACCTCGATCTCGCGCTCGACCATGCCGTGGATGCGCAGCGTCCAGCTGTCCGGCGCGACCTGGGGCAAGATCAGCGCCGTGTCCACCCGGTAGAAGCTCGCGTTCGACGTGACGAACGGGCTCAGTCCCGGGATGTGGAAATCCGCACCCGCGGGAAGGGAGTCATCCAGCATTTGCACCGGGTGCGGCAGCCTCAGCGCCGCCCTGGCCTGGGTCACCGCGCCGCGTTCGGCCAGCACGCGCCCGGCCAGGCCGGCCACCACGGCCGTGCCCGCCGCGGCCACGCTCGTCACGAGGAATCGCCGCCGGTCCTGGTCGGCGGCCCGGGCGGCCCGGGCGGGCTGCTCATGTCGCGGCGGGGCCTGGCTGCCCGGGATGGCGCGCAGCAGCAGGATCAGGGTGAGCGCGCCCGCTGCCGCCGCGACCAGGGTCGGAGCGTAATATCCGGCGTTCGCGCCGGGCCGGGTGCCGGCGGCGGCCAGGCCGATGGCGGCGAAGACGCCGAGCCCGGCGAGCCCGTAGGCCAGGCGTCGCGTACCGAGTATGCCGATCACGGCGGCGCATATCGCCAGCACCACCCCGATGCCGATCAGCAGGACGGTCTTGTCGTGGCTGCCGAATTCGGAGATCGCGAAGTTCTTGACGGGCGCCGGCGCCAGGCCGATGGAAGCGTCGCCGACGGCCACCAGCGGCGAGCTGTTCTGGGCCCCGAGGCTGGCCACGAGCTGCCCGACGCCCACGGCCACGGCGCCGGTCAGCAGGCCGGCCAGGGCACCATAGAGCGGTCGCGCTCTGTCCGTCCCGGGTGTCATGGTGGTTATTCGTCCCTCGCCCGCGCGTGGATGGGTCGCGCGGATAGGCCAAGCCAAGCACGTACCGGGTCCGAATGAAGAATGTGGGCATGACTGACGGTCCGACCGGCCACCGCGTGCCCGGCCACTCGTGGGGCCGGGCGCGCCCCGGCGAGTCCGCACCGGCCCGGCCCGGACCGGCAGAAACCGACCTGGGCACGCTGCTGAACCGGGTGGGCCGTGGTGACGAGGAGGCGTTCGGTGCTGTCTACGAGCGGGTCGCGGCCACGGCGTTCGGCCTGGTGCAACGGGTGCTGCGCGATCCGGCCCAGGCCGAGGAGGTCACCCAGGAGGTGATGCTGGACGTCTGGCGCACGGCCGCCAGGTTCGAGCCGGACCGCGGCAGCCCGCAAGCCTGGGTGGCGACGATCGCGCACCGCCGCGCCGTGGACCGGGTGCGGTCGGTGCAGGCGGCGGCGCGCCGGGACGATCAGGCCGCGCGGCCCGGCGAGGCCTACGACGACGTGGCCGAGGCCGTCGAGGCCAGGCTGGAGCGCGAGCGGGTGCGCCGGTGCCTCGGCTCGCTGACCGAATTGCAGCGCGAGTCGATCGTGCTGGCGTACTACGGCGGCTACACCTACCGCGAGGTGGCCGGCCTGCTCGGTATCGCGCTCGGTACCACGAAGACGCGGATGCGCGACGGCCTGATCAGGCTGCGCGACTGCCTGGGGGTGACGTAATGGCATCGCGGCGGGCTGATCTGCACACGCTGGCGGGTCCCTTCGCGCTCAACGCGCTGCCGCCGGGCGACCGGGCCCGCTTCGAGCGCCACCTGGCCGCCTGCGACGCGTGCGAGCAGGAAGTACGCGGGCTCCAGGAGACTGCCGCCCGGATGGCCGCGGCGGCGGCCGTGCCGCCTCCGGGCCGGCTGCGGGACCGGGTGCTCGCCGAGGCCGCGCGGACCAGGCAACTGCCCCCGGCTCCGGCCGGCCCGGAAGCGGCGGGGGCCCGCTGGCCGTGGCGTGCCCGCCGCGTGGCGGCGCGCCGCGGCTCACCAGGGGCCCGGTGGCTGCGCCCGGTCGCGCTCGTGCTGTCCGCCGCTTTCGCGGCCGCGGCGGTCGCGTTCGGTTTCGTGGCTCTCGACACGCAGCACACCCTGAGCCAGGCGCAGGCGCGTGATCACATGCTGGCCGCGGTGCTCACCGCGCCTGACGCGAAGATGATGAGCGCGCCGGTGACCGGCGGCGGGACCGCAACCGTGGTCATGTCGCACCGCGAGCACGCGCTGGCCTTCAGCTCGGCTGGCCTGCCGGGCCTGCCGGCCGGACAGGGCTACGAGCTGTGGCTGATGGGGCCGTCGGGCGGACGGCCGGCCGCGATGCTGCCCCACCCGGCCCACGGCATGACCTCGCCGGTGATCGCGACCGGAATCCGCACCGGGGACACGGTGGAGCTGACCGTCGAGCCGGACGGCGGCGCGCCCCACCCGACGACCGCGCCGATCTTGCGGCTGAGTATCTAGGCACTCGGCCCACGGGGGGTGAGTCAGTCTTCGAAGACCCAGCGGGTCGGCGATCCGGTGAAGTCGCTGCTGCGCAGCCCGAACACCCGCCGCGGCCGGACCCGGATCGTCGCGTTCTTCGCGGGGTCGAGGAAGTCCACCCCCAGTTCGGTGCCGTACTTGGCGTTCATCAGATCGATCATCCGCTGCAGCAGCGGCGGGTCGGTGACGATGTGCGCGGTCCCCTCCACCACCACCGGGTCGGCGGCGTCCTCGGTCGTGACGCAGCAGCGCGGTTCGGCGGCCAGGTTGCGGGCCTTGCGCGAGCCCGCGCTGCTGCTGAACCACAACACGGCGTCGTCCCACATGCCCCAGACCGGCATGGTGTGCGGGCGGCCATCCGGCCACACGCTGACCACCCAGTAGTTGCGTGACGTGGTGAGCCGCTCTGCCGCCCAAGACCAGGGCAGCAGGCCGCTGCCCTCGGTCGCCGCCGCGATGCCGTAGCCCGGCATGTGAGGGCGGGCCACCCTCGGGATCTCCATGGGGCCATATGTACCGCAGCGGCAGCACGCCGGCCGCCTGGTTGACCGATCCGCCGGATACCGATTTGGCTATGCCGGGTCGCCGGTGCCGCAGGCACTGGCCAGGGCAGGCTACGTTGGAACTCGTGAAGGCATCACCAGAGGCGCAGTTGCGCCTGCTTGAGCTAGCTGATCTTGATGCCGAGCTGACGCGCATCGATCACCGGCGTCGCAGCCTGCCCGAGGTCGCGGAGGTCGACCGGATCGACGCGCGAGACGCGGAGTTGCGGGACGCGATCATTGCCGCCGAGACGAACGAGAAGGATCTCGGCCGCGAGCAGGCCAAGGCCGAGGCCGATGTGGACCAGGTGCGGGCCAGGTCGGTCAGGGATCGCGAGCGCCTGGACGCGGGCCAGGTGTCCTCGCCGCGCGAGCTTGAGGTGCTGCAGTCGGAGATCGCCTCGCTGCTGCGCAGGCAGTCCGAGCTCGAGGACGTCGTGCTCGACGTGATGGAGCGCAGGGAAGCCGCGCAGAGCAGCCGCGACTCGCTCCGCGCGGAGCGCGATGAGCTGGCCTCCCGCAGGCAGACCGCCGCGGCCCGGCGTGATGAGGTGCTGGGTGAGCTGGGGGAGCAGTCGGAGAAGGCGGCGGACCGGCGGGCCGGCGTCGTCGCCCAGGTGCCCGCGGACCTGCTCGATCTCTACGAGCGGATGCGGGTCCAGCACGGCGTGGGCGCGGCCGCCCTGCGTGGCGGCCGGTGCGAAGGTTGCCACCTGACCCTGAACACGGTGGACCTGAACCGCATCCGGGCCGCGGACGACGACGAGGTGCTGCGCTGCGAGGAGTGCCGCCGGATCCTGGTTCGTACCCCTGATTCGGGGCTGTGACCACGCGGCGCCGCGGTGCCCGGGGACACATGAACGGCCGCTGGACGGCATATCATGGCCTTACGGCGGGCGAGCCGGCCGGGCGGTCGCGCCTGGCTGACCGCCAGGCGAGGAAGGTCCGGGCTCCGCAGGGCAGGGTGGTCGGTAACGCCGACCCGGGGCGACCCGCGGGAAAGTGCCACAGAAAACAGACCGCCCCGGGGCCCGTGTCCCGGGGTAAGGGTGAAACGGTGGTGTAAGAGACCACCAGCGCCCGGAGTGATCCGGGCGGCTCGGTAAACCCCACCCGGAGCAAGGTCAAAAGGGAGGCTCCGGCCTCCTGCGCGAACGTTTGAGGGTGACCCGCCCGATGCTCGCGGGTAGACCGCACGAGGCTGCCGGCAACGGCAGTCCCAGATGGATGACCGCCGGCCCGCGCAAGCGGGTGCACAGAACCCGGCCTACAGGCCGACTCGCCCGCCGCCCCCGCCGCTGACCTGCGCTTTAGCAGAATCATGGAGCGGCGGGGGCACTTTGGGGGCACATGCGTGCCAGCCGGAACGCGTTGTCCAGCGCGTCACGGGCACGGCCGCTGGCCTCTGGCACCAGGTGGCCGTACAGGTCCACGGTTGTAGTGATCGACTTGTGACCGAGCCAGCGGGACACCTCGGAGATGGGGACGCCCTCGGCGAGCGCGGTGCTGGCGAACGTGTGTCTCAGATCATGGAAGGTGGTGTCTTCAGGGAGCCCAGTGGCGGCAATCGCGGGCTTCCAAATCTCGCGGTTGTAGTAGTCACGGCGCAGGAGCGTCCCTCTCGGGGTGCGGCACAGCACGGCGTTCTTTCCGAGCTCCAGCCTGGCCGCGTGGTCGGTGACCCCATCCAGGAGGAACCGCGGCATGGGCACATCGCGCAGCGACGCGGAGGTTTTCGGCGGTGCCAGGACAGGGCAGCGGTCAACGACAACGACCTGCTGATCGATGGTGATCATTCCGGTGGTGGGGTCGATGCGGTCCAGGGCGAGACCGAATGCCTCGCCCTGGCGGAGCCCAGCGCCCGCACCCAGCAAGACGAGCAGCGCGTACCGCTGCGGCATGGCCTGGGCCAGCGCGAGGACCTGAGCCGGAGTGAGCAACCGGACGATGGTTTTGCTGATTTCCGGTAGCCGGATGTCAATGCAGGGTGTCTTGCGGATGTAACCGTCGCGGACAGCGCCGCGCATGATGCTGGCGAAAATGACATAGATAGTCTCAATGGTGCTTGGCGCGAGGCCCTTAACGGACTGGAGGTCTTTGATCCACTGCTGCACCATGGTGGGCCTGATAGCGGCCAGCCCGTAATAGCCAAACACGGGCATGATGTGGTTTCTGAGATGCAGTTCGTAGGTGTCGACCGTTCCGGTCTTGTGCAGCCGTGATTTCATCCAGGTGGACGAATAGTTCTGGAATGGCGTGCGGCCTATCCGGGGATCGATCCACTCGCCGCGGGCTTCGTCAGCATGTCGCTGGGCATCGAATGCTTCAGCACACGCCTCCGCGTCACGCCCGCTCTTCCTGGGGAAGCTGCGTTTGAGCTGCTCACCGCTCTCGCTGCGCCATCGGACCAGCCAGCGGTCTCCTCGCAGATGCTCCGAGGTCGGGTTTCCTCGGCGGTCCACAGCCGGTCTTGGACAGGTTTCATAACAACATCACTCCTCCATTCGATCACGTCGGTCTGTCAGGCGGCTCCTACGAGCTGTTCCTTGCTGCGGGCGCGAGCTGCCGAGGCGAGGGCCAGCTCGGCTTCGCCGCTGCCGATGTAGCCGGTGCCGTCGTAGGTCCAGCTCTTGAGGACCAGGACCACGGTGTCGTCCAGCGGCCGTCCCCAGGGGTCACGTTCACCATCGGGGCAGCGTTGGCGTTTGCGGTGCTCGGCGCGGGCGCGGCGCAGGTGGCCGAAGGTCGTGGAGTAACGCCGGGACTTGGTCAGGAAGTGACCGCCCCAGCCGAGCGCGTGGGCAGCCTCCCGCAGCCGGGGGTTGCCGGTGGCACGTCGGGCGCCCAGCCGCCAGGCGGCAGCGATCATCTGCTTGTAGTGGCGAGAGCAGCGCAGGCTGTCGATATCCTGCCGCGAACGGAGAGGCCGGGACGGCAGGCCGGGATCGGTGAGGGACTTGGTGGCGTACTTGGCGATGTAGTTGGCGACCGCATCGACAGACAGCTTGCGGCCGGTGCCCGGCAACTCGTCGGCGGTAGGGCGGACCGGGCGGGGGTCGATCTGGGTGCCGAACCGGAGAACCAGGACCGGGCAGTCGGGGCGCTGCTCATCGGGGCCTTGGATCAGACGAACGGCGGCGGCGGCATCACGGATCGCGCCGGTAAGCAGGTCTGCCGTGAACCGTGCAGCGGGGGGCTGGTAGTCCTCGCCGGGAGCGTCGAGGCGGATAACGGCGTGAAAGTGCACGACGCCGCGTTCCTGGTATTCGGCCACCTTGACGTAGCGGACCCGGACCAAGGCGCGCAGCTGCCGCTGGGTGAGGCCAGCCCGGCGGGCCAGATGGCGGGGCAGGTAGGTGGTGAACCGGCGCCACAACTTGCCCGCGTAAGCGTTGAAGAGGACGGCAGCTTCATAGTCATAGCATTCGGCGCAGAGCGGCCGGCCGAGTCGGGGGTTGTCCTCGCTGTGGCGCCGTGGGCAGGAAATGTCGCGGCCATGCGGGTAGCGGCGTTCCTTCTGATCACGGCGCGGCCTGCACGGCAGCAGGGTTTTGCCGCGCATACGCCGCGAGTGCACCGGGCCGAAGGACGGGGCGGTGAAGGTTGCGAACACGCACGGGTGCCCGGCTACGGTCGCAGGGACGCCCTTGCCGCCGGTAAGCCCGGCGCGGACGAGCTGGCGGGCGTCCTGCTTGTAGACCTGCGAGCAGGGCGGGCAGACGGATTCGCGGCGGTTGCCGCACGGCATCAGCAGCACCCCGCCCGGCTCGGTGGCGGTGTCGTACATGGGCTGCCGTTCTCCGGTGGCCAGATCGATGGCGTCGACGCGGCCTCTAACCCGGACCGGCCGGGTGCAGCCACCACTGCGGGCGGCCTCGCGGGCATAGTCAGCCAACTCAGCCCAGGACAGGGTGAGCGCGGAGCGGCCGCTGGTTCCGCCCAGACCCAGACCAGCCATAGCCGCTGGGGGTACCGAGCTGACCGCGACCGCCGTCATGCAGCGGCGCTCCAGTGACCGCGCAGCCGGGCCGCAAATCTGGCGGCGCGCCGTGACGCGGCACCCTGGCGGCGCGCCGACTTCGTTGGATCGAGGCTTGACTTCATGGGCGACTCCTTCACTCATTGGCGGGAGGAGCGCGCAGAAAAATCAGGCCGCGTGCAGCGGCCAGCGGCCACGCGAGTTCTCGTGCATTGGCCGGGTGGCGAATCGGGTGTAAGAGTTTAGAAAGGCAGTCGCGGGTCTGAGCCCTGGCGGAGCGCCTACCTCCGCAATGAAGCCAAGTTCGTTGTTGCCCTGGATGTGGGCTGGACCGCCACCTCGGCGGCGCCTCTACGGCTCCTCTGCATCGACTGTGCGGTAAGGATCGGCATCGCGCAAATCCGATGAGCCGCCACGCGAACTGTCCGTGATTGACCGTAGGAGTCCGTGAGAGTCCGTAGGCGTCCGCTGGTGGCCGCGAGTCCAGTTCGGATGTGATGTAAATCACACAGAAACAGCCGCGGTAGCCGCTCTCGCGTCCTCCCTCACGGCCGTCGGGCACGAGCTGGTGCCTGGATTTAGACGGATGACACTTGACAGCGCTCTCGATCAGAGTAAATGCTTAACTATGGAGATAGATAAGCAGGGTAACTTGGATGACGGCGAGGCGTCGCCGCTGGTTTTCCGGCTCGACTCTCGCTCGGGCGTGCCGACATACCTCCAGTTAGTCCAGCAGGTCGAGCGCGCATTGCGGCTGGGCCACCTGCGGCGGGGCGACCGGCTTCCCAAGGTGAAGGAGGTCGTCGCCTCGCTCGCGATCAACCCGAACACGGTGCTCAAGGCCTATCGCGATCTCGAGTACAAGGGCCTGGCCGCGGGGCGGCCGGGCCAGGGGACCTTCATCGAGGCAGCTCCCGACACCCTGAACGTGGAGGAGCTGGCCGCCCTTCGGGAAAGCCTCGTCGAAGGCTGGCTTGCTGAGGCTGCCGCGGCGGGGCTCAATGATGAGGGGATCACCGATTTGTTCATGACCGCGTTGCGGGATTTTCGTGATCGCCTCGGCAAACGGGGCCGCCAGGGCGGCGGCCGGCGTGAGCGGCCAGAGCGCGGCGAGGTAGTGGCGTGAACGTCATCGAGACGTCGGCGCTCGGCAAGCGCTACCGCAGTATCTGGGGGCTTCGCGACTGCACGCTGGCGGTCCCGGCGGGTCATATCGCCGCGCTGGTGGGGCCGAATGGCGCGGGCAAGACGACGCTGCTGCACTGCGCGGTGGGGCTGGCCAGGCCCACGACCGGGCGCGTCACCGTGTTCGGCCACGTTCCCGCCGGATCCCTCGATGCACTCGAACGCGTCGCCTTCGTGGCCCAGGACGCGCCGTTGCACCGCTACCTTCCGGTTACCGCGATGCTCGACCTGAGCCGGAACCTTAACAAGTACTTCGACCGGAACCAGGCAACCCAGCGGCTGCGTTCCCTCGAAATCCCGCTACACCACAAGGTCGGCAAGCTCTCTGGTGGCCAGCAGGCTCAGCTCGCCCTGACCCTCGCTCTTGCTCGCCATCCCGACCTGCTCGTCCTCGACGAGCCGCTTGCCCGACTCGACCCGCTCGCGCGGCACGACTTCCTCGCGCACCTCATGGTGACCGTCGCGGAGGAAGGCCTGTCGGTAGTCTTTTCCTCCCACGTCGTCTCCGAGCTGGAGCGGGCTGCCGATTACCTCGTCGTGCTCGCCGGTGGCCGAGTCCAGATGGCAGGGGTGATCGACGACCTGCTTGCCGCGCACGCCATGCTGAGCGGCCCGGCGGATGAAGCCGACCGCATCCGCCAGCTCTTCCCGGTCGTGCAGGCGCGAGAAGCAGGGCGCCGCACCAGTCTGCTCGCCCGCACCCCGGTGGCACCCGAGCTACCGGACGGTTGGGATTCCGATGGTGTCACCCTCGAAGAGCTGATTCTCGCCTACCTGCGAGACCCATCCGCATCCATCCTGCCCGGTCCGTTCGCAGCAGGTCGTACCTCCAACGTGGTGGGCCATGACAACGCTTAGCGCAAAAACACGGCCCCCCGGGCGCGAGCACCCGCTTCCCTGGCGGCCGATGGCACGCGTGACCTGGCGGCAGCACCGTGGCGCGCTCATCACCCTGGTCGCCGCATCCGCCGCCTTGGCGCTCGCCATTGTGGGTGGAGAACTTGACGTACAGGGCCCGTACGCACGCTACGCCGCCGACGGCTGCATCCTCCGCCCCATCCATGTGCCTTGCGGCACGCTCGCGAACAGGATTGCCGTGGGCACGAACGGCCTCGATGCCCTCGTCATCGCCCTGCACCTTCTTCCCGTCCTCATCGGCGTATTCCTCGGCGCACCGCTCATCGCCCGCGAGCTGGAGTCCGGAACCTTCCGCTTCACCTGGACCCAAGGGGTCGGCCGAACCCGCTTCGTGGTCACCACGATCGTGCTGCTTGCCGCGGTGGTGACCGTGACAACCTGCGCGCTCGGCGCCCTTCTCGCCTGGTATGCCCACCCCTTCGAGGTCGTGGGTCTCGAGAGCCGCTTCCAGGCCGGGTTCTTCGACACCACCACCCTTGCATTTCCGGCTTGGACGCTGTTCGCCTTGTGCATCGGCACATTCCTCGGGACCCTGATCGGGCGGGTCGTGACTGCAATGGCAGCGACCGCGGCGGCCGCGGGTGGCCTCCTTGTGGCAGCGTTCTGGGAGCTCGACCATCACTTGCTAAGCCTTGGGGCGCTCGCGAGGCCTGTGCGGCCGACCGGAGGGCTGTTTCTCGGCGTGCTCAACATGCCCGCCGAGCCCGGGCTCGGGCCTGTGGGCAGCTGGCTCGTCAGGGGGTGGATCACCGGGCCAGGCAGCTACCAGCTCAGCAGTACGGCGGTCGGCAACCTTCAGAACCGCATGAACGCGGCTACCAGCAAGTCAGGAACCAGCGAAGCTGCATGGATGTCACTCCACCACTACACATACTGGCTCAGCTACCAGCCAGCGGACCGCTTCTGGTACTTCCAGGTGATCACCGGTGCGGCACTCGCTGCACTGGCAACCGCCTTCGCGATGATGACCGTCTGGCTCGTCCGCAGCCGAGGGTAGCCCTTGGAGGGCATCGGTCGTCGCACTGACCGGCCCGAATGATCTTGCGTGATTGGCGTGTGATCGTTGTCGGACACGGCGACAACGAGGGTCTGCCCGGCGCAGGCGCGGCCGAGGGCGATCTTCTGCCGGCAGACCATGATGACGCCGGTGGCCGAGGCGCGGCGCTGGACCCGGATCGGTTCAGACGGCGGCCGGGGCGGTGGCCCGGCGGGCCGGGCGCCGCGGAATCGGCTGACTTGCTTCCAGGTCATCGGGTTGGGCCGGGTGCGCAGCAGCACCCGGGGGGCCGAGTCGAAGAACATCAGCGCGCCGGGTTCGATGCGGATGCCGACCGGGGCCATCGCTGCCCTGATACACCGTGCTGCTGGGGGTGCTGTTTTGCGTGGCAGGCAGCACGGAGGCACACATGCGTAACGGTTGCAAATCGAGAAACGTTATGTTACATTCAGTTTCTGATGTAACTCTCAGGAGGCGGTCATGGGCCAGGCGGCGATCGGCCAGCTCGAACAGCAGATTGACGATGAGGTGAACAAGCGCTTCCCCGGCGCGGTGCAGCGGGTCGCCGTGCTGCAATACGGCGATGATCCGGTGATCGAGCCAGGAGAACTGCTGGTCCGGGTCATCCTCCAGGCGGGGGAGGGACACGAGGCCCAGCAGCAGGCGCTGCATGAGTTCGAGAACGCGCACGGCCCGGCGATCAAGAAGTTCCGGCGCGATCTGTCCGACCAGCTGCCCGAAGCCGGGCGAGTGGAATTCCGTACCAGCGACGACACCGACGGCCCGCGGATGGTGCTGGGCGGCAGGACCCGCGACTCGCTCGAGGCCCGGGCGGAAGGCGGCGAGCTGACCCCCGTAATGGCCCGGCTCGGCCCGGTCGACCTGGAAACCCTGGACGCGCTGATCACCGCGGGCATCGCGGCCAGCCGCGCGGAGGCCGTCCGCTGGGCCCTGGCCCGCATCCGCGAGCGGCCAGCATACGCACAGCTGCGCGAGCGGGCCCGCGAAATCGAGCGGCTGAAGACCGAGTTCTAGCTCGGCGACCGCCTAGGTCTGATAGCCGGGGTGGCCACCGCGTTGTTGTGGCCGATCTGACACCTGACACAGACCGCGCCCGCTTGCGTGTGATCTTGCGTGTGATCTTGATCTGTGACAAATCTCTGCACAGGCTTCAAGGGCACGCCTTCGGCGCGCCGGGCCTGACGGCCCAGCCCGGATGTACGAGTCCCTGGCGGTCAC
>Ga0207664_10001276_pt1 | contig 16602 bp, 17 predicted proteins | sample LARL83metaG_FD_184349 | JGI IMG/M metagenome (GOLD analysis project Ga0207664, IMG submission 184349) | Corn, switchgrass and miscanthus rhizosphere microbial communities from Kellogg Biological Station, Michigan, USA - LAR L8-3 metaG... | ecosystem: Host-associated > Plants > Roots >... | reverse complement strand
GGACAGCGCGATGTGCCGCTCGCGGCCGAGCATCACCTTCTCCAGCGCATCTCGGAAGTCCTCCAGCCGCACCGATGCCTGCTCGCGCCGCGCCGCCAGCAGTGCGGCCTCGTTGACCAGGTTGCGCAGGTCGGCGCCGACGAGGCCGGGCGTCTCGGCGGCGACCGCCTCCAGGTCAGCGGGATTGGCAAGCGGCACCTCGCGCGTGTGGATCTTCAGGATCGAGGCGCGGCCGGCGCGGTCGGGCGGCTGCACCATGACCCGCCGGTCGAAGCGGCCTGGGCGCAGCAACGCCGGGTCGAGGACGTCGGCGCGGTTGGTCGCCGCGAGCACGATCACACCCTCGCGGGAGTCGAAGCCGTCCATCTCGGTGAGGATCTGGTTGAGCGTCTGCTCCTGCTCGTCGTGGCCGCCCATCCGGATCGCCCCGCCACGCGCGCGGCCGATGGCGTCCAGCTCGTCGACGAAGATGATCGCGGGCGCCGCCGCGCGCGCCTTGTTGAAGAGGTCGCGCACCCGCGAAGCGCCGACGCCGACGATCATCTCGACGAACTCCGAGGCGGACACGCTGAAGAAGGGCACCCGCGCCTCGCCCGCCACCGCGCGCGCCAGCAGCGTCTTGCCGGTGCCGGGCGAGCCGACCAGCAGCACGCCCTTCGGGATCGTGCCGCCGAGGCGCTGGTAGCGCAGCGGCTCCTTCAGGAAGTCGACGATCTCGGTCAGCTCCTCCTTCGCCTCGTCGATTCCCGCGACGTCGGCGAAGGTCGTGCCGGGACGCTCCGCGTCGTAGAGGCGGGCCTGGGAGCGGCCGAGGCCGAAGACACCGCCGCCGGCCGCCTGCGACGAGCGGCGGATCAGGAAGACGAACGCCAGCACCAGCAGCAGCGTCGGCCCGAAGCTGATGAGCAGCGTCTCGATCAGGCCGGGGCCCTGGTTCGGCTCCTCGGCGTTCACCTGCACCTTGTGCTGCTCGAGCAGGGCCTCGAGGCCGGAGCCGCCGAACTGCGGCACCACGGTCGTGAAGGTCTTCGAAGACGCGGTCTGGCCGTTCGCGGTGCCCTTCACGGCCTTGTTCGTCGACCCGTTGATCGCGGCGCCCTGCGCGGTGACGGACCTGACGTTGCCGGCGGTCACCTGCTGCTTGAACTGGCTGAAGGTGATGGTCACCGCCTGCGGGCCGTGCGGTCCGGTGAAGTACTGAGCGATCACGTAGTTCGCGACCAGCAGGACGCCGAGCACGATCCAGAAGCCCGCGCCGCGCATCGGGTTCGGCGGCAGCGGCCGGTTGCCGGCACCCTGCTGGTTCGAGGACGGCGGCGGCGGCGGGTTCTGAGCCATCAGGCCCGGATGTAGGTCAGGCCCATCGCCCGCGGGCCGACGTGGGTGCCCAGCACAGCCCCGATGCGGCCCAGGCCGACGTCGATGTCGGGCAACTCCTTCTGGAGTTCGCCCTGCAGGCGCTCGGCGTCCTCGGGGTCCGTGCTGTACATGACGGCCAGGCTCTCCACGGGGAGGTCGCGCCGCAGCAGGTCCGCCAGGCGCTCGATGGCCCGCCGGCGCGTGCGCACACGGTCGACCGCCTGGACCGAGCCGTCGAAAAGCCCGACGATCGGCTTGAAGTTGAGGAGCGAGCCGACCAGGTACTGGGCTCGGCCGATGCGGCCGCCCTTCTCGAGGTAGCGCAGGGTGTCGAGGAGCGCCAGGATCTTCGTCTTCCCGATGCGGGCCTCGACCGCCGCCACCGCCGCCTCCAGCGAGGGCTGCTCGGCAGCAACGCGGCAGAGGAACGCCACCGGCATCCCAGTGTTCAAGCTGTCGACCACCCGCACCGCCAGGCCGGGCACCTCCGCAGCCCCGATGCGCGCGGCCTCGGCCGTCGCCGAGAGATTGGAGCCGATGTGGATCGAGATGACTCCGTCGCACTCCCCGGCCAGGCGTTCGTAGACCGCCTTGAACTCGCCAGGCGCCGGTGCCGACGTCGTCGGCAGGTCCGCGGACTTCTCAAGCCGGGCGAAGAACTGGTCGGAGTCGAGGTCCACCCCGTCGCGAAACGACTCCTTGCCAAAAAGGACGTTGAGCGGCACGACCTCGATCCCGTAACGATCCCGCCAGTCCGGGGGAACGTCCGCCGTGGAGTCGGTGACGACCCGGAAGCCGGCCAAGCTCAGCCCGGCCTAGGGTGCGGCCGAAAAGCCCGCCGGACCTGCGGTCCCCCGGCGCACCAGGATGCCCGCATGTCTCGCCGCGCCTTTCGGCCGCACCTCAGCCGACCGCGAGGATGAAGGGGTAGTGCTGCTGACCGCCGGTCTGGAGCTCCACCTCAAGGCTCGGGAAGCTCTCGCGGATCGAGGCGGCCAGCTGCTCGCCGTCCTCGGCCGTGGTGTCCTCGCCTGTGAACACCGTCACCAGCTCGTAGGCGTCAGGCCCGAGGTCCTGCAGTGCATCGCGCACGACCTCGCCGTAGTCGTGGCCGGCGTGCTTGAGCTTGTCGTTGATGAGGGCGATAACGTCGCCCTTCTTGACGCGCAGCCCGTTCGAGCGCGTGTCGCGCACGGCATGCGTCACCTCGATGGTCTGCACGCGGTCGGCCGCCTCGCGCATCGACTCCAGGTTGTCCGCGGCGTCGCGCTCCGGGTTGAACGCCACGACCGCTTCGATGCCTTCCGGGATGGTCCCGGTCTCCAGGACGTGCACGTTCTTCGCCGTCAGCTTGCCCACCTCGCGAGCGGCCAGGATGACGTTGCGGTTGTTGGGCAGCAGGATGGCCTCGTCGTAGGGCAGCGTCTCGACCGCCAGCAGCATGTCCTGCGTGCTGGGGTTCATCGTCTGGCCGCCCTCGACGATCGCGTCGACGCCCAGGCCTCGGAAGATGTTCACAAGCCCGTCGCCGGCGGTGACCGCGACCAGGCCGACACCGTTCGTGCGGTCCGGGGAACGCTGCGCCGGCGGCTGGGCGGAGCCGTTCGGGGCGGCGGCCTCGTGGCTCGACTCCTCGAGGATCAGCTGGTGCTGCCTCGACATGTCGCCGACGTTGAGCTTGGCCACGCTGCCGAGCCCGCTGGCATAGCTGATGACGCGCGCGGGCTCGTCGGTGTGGACGTGCACCTTCACCAGCTCCGGCTCGCCGACGACGAGGACCGAGTTGCCCATCGCCGCGATGTCCTCGCGGATGCGGTCGACGTCCAGCTCCTTGCCCTGGAGGATGAACTCGGTGCAGTAGCCCCAGCCCTCCTCCGGCAGCGCCAGCGCCTTCTGCGCGACCGGCACGGCGATCTTGATCTCTGCTACCGGTGCGTCCGCCTCGAAGGTGCGCAGCATGCCGTCGAGCATGATCTGGAGCCCGAAGCCGCCGGCGTCGACGACGCCCGCCTCGCGCAGGATCGCGAGCTGCGTCGGCGTCTTCTCCACCGCGGCCTTGGCGCCTTTGGCGGCCGCGGCGATGACGGACGAGGGCGAGGCCGCGTCGGCCTCGGCTGCCTGCACCGCCGCCCGCGCGGCTTCGCGAGCCACGGTGAGGATGGTGCCCTCGGTCGGCTTCAGCACCGCTCGATAGGCGGCGTCGGCGGCCTCCTCGAGGGCCTCTGCCAGCTCCCGCGGGCTCAGCTCGGCCTTGCCCTGCACGTGCTTGGCGAAGCCGCGGAAGATCTGGGAGAGGATCACGCCCGAGTTGCCGCGCGCGCCCATCAGGCTGCCGTGGGCGGCGATGTGGGCGACCTTCCCCACCTCCTTCGCCGGCGAGTCCTTCACGTCCTCCACCGCCGACTGCAGGGTCAGCAGCATGTTAGTGCCGGTGTCTCCGTCGGGGACCGGGAAGACGTTGAGCCGGTTGACCTCCTCCTGGTGTGTGGCGAGCCAGCTGAGGCTGCCGAGGAGCGCCTGCTTCAGGAGCTGGCCGTCGACCGCTTGGGGACGGGGAGCCTCAGCGGGAGCTGCGATCTTCCTGCACCCCCTGTACGAACACGTTCACCCCGGTCACGCTCACCCCGGTCGAGCGCTCCACCTCGAAGCGCACCGCCGACTGCAGGTTGTGGGCCACCTCGGTGATCCGCATGCCGTAGTTGACGATCACGAACACGTCCACCTCGAGGCCGCCCTCCACCTCGCGGACGTCGACGCCGCGGTGGAGGTCACGGCGCAGCAGCTCCGCCACGCCCGCGCGGAGGCCGCGGCCGGCCATCCCCATCACGCCGTAGCACTCGCTCGCCGCGTGCGCGGCCAGCGCCGCCACCGCGGCCGGGTACACCTCGATCCGACCCTGGTCGCGGGCGCGCGCCAGCGAGGGCGGAACCGGGGTTTCGGGGTCCTGGCTGGTCTGGGCCATCTCGGGCAAATGGTAAACTCCGCATTTCGTGGCACGAAGATGCGCGATCTGCGGCAAGGGCCCGCAGTTCGGACACAACGTCTCGCACTCGAAGGTGCGCACCAACCGCCGCTTTCAGCCAAACCTCCAAACGGGCTTGGTGATGATCGAGGGACGGCAGGTCCGCGCGCGCGTCTGCACCCGCTGCCTCCGCACGCACCAGAAAGTCTGAGCGACAGCGCTTTCTTAGGCTTCGGCCTTCTCGCCTGCGCCGCCGGCGGGGCCGTCCAGTACTTCGGCTGGGCCCGCCTGCGCGCTCAGATCCGCCGCTGGGTGATCTTCGCGATCGGATGGCAGCTGCTGGTGCTTCTCATGGTCGGCGTATACATCGCCGTCATGAGCCGCGCCTCGCACTCCTCGGCGGCCTGGATCGCGCCCCCGGTCGGGCTTGTCGTCGGCACGGCGCTGCCGCTGCAGCTGGTCGTCGCCGGCCTGCTGCGGGAGGTCAGCCGCTAGCGGGGTCCGGCGCCAGCCCGTGGACCTCCCGCAACAGCCTCAGGTCGCGTTCGAGGAACGCGCGGACGCCGCGTTGGACGTCGGAGTCCGGTGCGAACGGCTGCGGGTCCAGCAGCTCGAGCGCCAGGTCCGGCCGCTCGACCATCTCCGCGAAGAGCAGCGTCCAGGCGCGCGGGACGACCTCCCGGACGGCGTAGCCGCCCCCGCCCAGGGCCACCCAGCGGCCTTCGCACAGCTCGTGGGCCAGCCGGTGGAACAGCGCTCCGACCTGCGGCCAGATCCGGGTCGAGGTGCGCAGATGGGCGAGCGGGTCGAGGAGATGGCTGTCGCAGCCGTCCTGGGTCACGAGCACCGTCGGCCGGAACCGTCGCAGCAGGGGTTCGACCGCCGCCTCCAGCCCCTGGAGCCAAGGCTCATCCCACGTCTCCGGCATGAAGGGCAGGTTGGCTGCGGCGCGCGGCGCCGCGGCCCCGCCCGCGTCCTCCGGAAAGCCGGTTCCCGGGAAGAGATAGCGGCCGCTCTCATGGAGGCTGATGGTGAGGACGTCGGGCTGCTCCCAGAAGAGGCGCTCGGTGCCGTCTCCGTGGTGCACGTCGACGTCGACGACCGCCACCCGGTGGCCCTGACGCCGCAGCCACTCCGCCGCGACGGCGACGTCGTTGTAGACGCAGAATCCAGAGGCGCGCGCCCGGTCGGCGTGGTGCAGGCCGCCGGCGGGATTGAAGGCGTGCAGGGCGCGTCCGAAATGCACCGCCTCGGCGGCGACGAGGCTGCCGCCCGCGATGTAGGCGCAGGCCTCGTGCATCCCCTCGGCGACGGGGTTGTCGCTGGTTCTGAAACCGTGCGCCAGCTGCTCGCTGAAGGGCACGTCGAGCTCGCCGGAGGGGGCGCTCAGCCGGCGCACCAGTTCGACGTATTCGGGCGCGTGCACGAGCGCGATCTCGGCGTCGGTCGCCGCCCTCGGCGGCAGCAGCTCGGCCAGCTCGAGGAGTCCCAGGCGCTCGATCGTCTCGACCGTCAGCTTGACCCTCAGCGGTTGGAGCGGATGGTCCTCGGCGAGGCGGTAGGCCATGAAGGCTTCGCCCCAGACAAGGGCGACTGGGCCGCTCATTGGCGTCAATTGTCTGGCCGAGGGCAGACGCATCGCCGCCTGGCTCAGCAGACGGCGGCCAGCGCCGCCGAGGGGGGCGTCGCGTGGCATCCGCCACGCGACTCGACCGGTGTCAAGGCCGGCAGAGCGAGCCGGAGGCGAGCGGTGCCTTGACACCGGTCGTTGGCGGGGGGATCTGCCCCCCGCCGACAAAGCGCCGGGGCGCAGCTGCCGACCACCAGAGAAGATCCGCGGGCGACGCGCCCTGGGCAAGTGTGGCAAGTACGATTTGGCGGGGTGCTGGAGGCCGATCTCGTCGTCCACAACATCGGCCAGCTCGTCACCTGTGAGCCGAGCCAGGGCGAGGGGATCCTGGGCACCCTCGAGCATGCCGCCGTCGCCTCGCTCAACGGCGACATCGTCTGGGTCGGCCCGGACGGACGCTGGCCCTGGCGCGTCGAGCCGGCGCCCGACGCGACCGTGATCGATGCGCAGGGCGCCTGCGTCGTCCCCGGCTTCGTGGACGCGCACTGCCAGCTGCTCTGGGAGGGCAGCCGCGCGGACGAGTCGGCGGCCCGGCTGCGCGGCCAGCCGTTCTGGGGCGGCGGCATCATGCGGACGGTTCGCCTGACCCGCGCGGTATCGGAGGACCGCCTGGTCGAGGTCGGCCGGCAGCGGCTGCGCAGCTTTCTCAAGCACGGCGTGACCGCGCTCGAGGTGAAGACCGGGTACGGGCTGACCGCCGACGCCGAGGAGCAGCTGCTGCGCGCCGCCGCCCGGCTCGTGCCGGAGGCGCCCCAGCGGTTGGTGACAACGTTCCTGGGCGCGCAGGTCGTCCCGGACGGGATGCCGCCGGCCGAGTACGTCTCGATCGTCGCCGACGAGATGCTCCCCCGCATCCGGGGCCAGGCCGCGTTCTGCGACGCCTGGTGCGACCCCGGCGCCTTCGAGCCGAACGACGTCCGCCGGATCCTGCGCAAGGCGCTCGGGCTGGGCTTCCAGCTCAAGCTGCACGCCTCGCAGCTCGCTCCCGGCGACGGTCCGCGCATCGCGGTGGAGCTCGGCGTCACCTCTGTGGCGCACCTCAACTACCTGCGCGAGGGCGACGCGCGGGCGCTGGCGGACTCAGCCGTCGTCTGCGTGCTCTGCCCGGGCCCGAGCGTCGGTCTGAAGCTGGCCGCCGAAGGCGCGGCCCGCGTGCTGGCCGCGGCGGGCTGCGAGCTTGCGGTGGCGACTTTTTACAACCAGGGTACGTCGACCACCGAGAACATGTGCCTGATGATCGGGCTGGCCTGCTCTGAGATGGGCCTGACTCCGGAGGAGGCCGTGCGCGGCGCCACCCTGGGCGGCGCCCGCGCGCTGCGGCTGCAGCGCCACTGCGGCAGCATCCGGCTGGGCAAGCGCGCCGACCTGCTGCTTCTCGACGCCGACAGCTACCTCGAGATCCCCTACCGGCTCGGCGTCAACCTCGTCTCGACGGTCATCTGTCAAGGACAGCTCGCCGCCTGATCGTCGAGGCCGTCCCCAACTTCTCCGAGGGCCGGGACGAGAAGCTCGTCCGGGCGTTGGGCGAGGCGGCGGGAGCCCGATGTCACCTGCTCGACGTGCACCCGGACCCGATCCACAACCGGACGGTGGTCAGCGTGGCGGCCACCTCGATCGATGCGCTCGTCGACTCTCTTCTGCGGAGCGTCGCCCTCGCGCGCGCCCGCATCGACCTGCGCCGCCACACCGGCGTCCATCCGCGGGTCGGCGCCGCCGACGTGGTGCCCGTCGTGCCGCTAGCCGGCGTGGCGATGGAGGACTGCGTCGCCGCCGCGCATCGCCTGGGTGAGCGGATCTGGGCGGAGCTCGAGATCCCCGTCTTTTTCTATGGCGAGGCGGCGCGGCGCCCGGAGGCACGGCTCCTGAGCCGCATCCGCGCCGGCGCCGACCCGCCGGACCTGGGCGCCGAGCTGCACCCGACGGCGGGGGCGGTCTCGGTCGGCGCCCGGCCGCCGCTGCTCGCCTACAACCTGGTGCTGCCCGACGCTGCTCCGCAGGCCGCCGCGGCCCTGGCGGCCGCGATCCGCGAGTCGGGCGGCGGCATGCCGGGCGTGCAGGCGCTCGCCTTCGACCTCGGCCCCGGCCTTCGCCAGCTCTCGATGAACCTCGTGCGCCTGGACCAGGTGACACCGGGAGCCGTCGTGGCGCGCGCGCGGCAGCTCGCCGCCGAGGCCGGGCTGGAGATCGGGGCCGAAGAGGTCGTCGGCCTCTGCCCGGCCGCCTATGCGGACACGCCCGCCGCGAACGGGCGCCTGCTCGAGGCGCGAATCGCCGCGGCAGGGACGCTCGCCGGTGCGGCGGAGTGCCGGCGCCGGGGTGGCCGCGAGCTCGAACTGCTGGCCGGCCGCCTGGAGGAACGCGCCGCGGGGCTCGCCGGCTTGGGCATCGGCGGCGACTCCCTCCTGCGCGGCGCGGAGGAGGCCGCGGCGGTGCCACGCGTGCTCGAGCGTGCGGGCGCGCTGGTCCCGGCCGCCGCCGAGCTCCTCGGCTACGCCGCGGAGCGGCTGCGGGCCGCGGTGACCCCCGACGTCGCGCGGGAGCACGCGGCTCGGGTGGAGGCGCTGGACCGCTGGCCGCCTAACCCGAGGTCGTGACCGTCACGCGGTTGGCGCCGCCGTCGACGGTGATGTCGAAGGCATCCGCCGCCGGGTAGCGCGCGGAGCTCCAGCCGGCCTCTCCGATCACGCCGCCCTGGCTCTGCCCGTCAACCGAGAAGCTGTTGGCGCCGCCGTTCACGTCCACGTGCATGGCCGTGGCGGCCGGGCGCGAGATGCTCACCCGGTTGGCGCCGCCCTCGATTTCCACCGCGACGCGGCCGGAAGGGCTGCCGAGGGCGAGATCGACCGTGTCGGCGCCGCCGTTGATGGCCAGCCGCCGCAAGTTCAGCGAACCGAACCGCAGGGTGGTCGTGCTGGCGCCGGTGTCCAGCTGCACGATCCACGACGTTTCACTGTCCAGGGTCAGCCGGAGGCGATCGGGCGAGTTGGGCGCGAAGAGCAGCCCGCCGGAGTCCGAATGCGAGATTTCGAGGGTTCTGGGACCGCTTTGCCAGCTGATCGCCGGCGCCCGGCCGATCCCCCCGCGGTAGTCGATCCGGCCCGCCGCGAGGGCACCCGGGACGCTGCCCGCCTCGATCGTGATGTTCGCGGCTCCCAGCTCGACGCGAAGGGTTGCCGGTCCGCCGCCCTCCCGGGCGATGGTGAACGAGCGATGCTTCTGAACGGCGGGCGGCGCCGAGACGACATAGCCGACCGACCCCGCCACGAGCACCAGCGCGAGCAGCGACAGGGAGATCGCCGCGGTGTTGCGCGGCAGGAGTCGCGCCAGCACTATCTGCAGGCCGACGAGGATCAGGAGCAGGGGCCACAGCGCCGCCACCCGGGTCAGCTCCTCCGGCTGCAGCAGCCCGAGGTTGAAAAGGAGAGCCAGGCCTCCGATCAGCACGAGGACCAGGCCCCAGAAGAGGGCCCAGCCGCGGGTCACGGCCAGCGGGTGCGGCGGGCGATCACGTAGAGGCCGAATCCGATCAGCAGGATCGGCCAGAAGACGTCCCAACGCAGCCAGTCGAGCAGGCCCAGGTTCTGGAGCAGAAGCCAGACCCCGACGACGATCAGGAAGACGCCGAAACCGATTCCGCGCGTGCGCCAGCGCGGGTGCCGGTAGCTGGTCCGCGGGTCGTAGGGCGGCGGCTGCTCGTGCGGTGGTTGGCTGTAAGGCGAGCTCATCTTTTCGGCGCGCTGATTCTAAGCGCGCCCTTTGAGGAAGGCGCGAACCCAGCGCGCGCCGCTGAACTCACCCCCGGAGACTTCTTTCCAGGTGGTTCCGGAGCCAGGCAGCTCGGCTTCTCCGCCAAGCGCCTCCCTCACGATGGCCGCGACGCTGAGGCCGTGCCGACGCATGTCGAGGACACGGCCCGCAAGCTCCTCGAGGTAGCCGAGCTGCTCGCGCAGGATCGGCTCGGGCTCGATGATCAGCCCCCGATGGCTCGTCGCCAGCGCCGCCGGACCCAGGTCCAGCGCCGAGCGCAGCGACGCCATCGCCGCCCAGGGGTCCTCGCCCGGCATCGCAATCCGCTGCCGGCGCCGGAGCACCAGGTCGCCGGAGAAGAGCCAGCCGGAGCGGCGATCCAGGTAGCCGAGCTGGTCGGGAGAATGGCCCGGCAGAGGCAGCGGCTCCAGCGGCAGGCCGTGCGGCGGCAGGACTCGCACCGGCTCGGGCTGGCCCCAAATCCGAGCGCGGTAATCCGGGACCCGCGCCGGCCGGCGCAGGCGCGCCGCCGTGCCCCGGGAGCCGTGTACTGGGATGCCCCGCCGGGCGAATTGACCGGCCAGGGCGCTGTGGTCCTCGTGGCTGTGGCCGAGGGCGAGGGCCTCGACCCGCCGGTCGCCCAGCCAGCCGAGGAGGTCGGCGCCGGTCAACGACCCGCCGGTGTCGACGAGAATGCCGCCGACGAGCCACACCGAGACCTGGTCGCCGGTGCCCGGGAGTCCCGACAGCTCGATCTCAGTCGCCGGTCCGTGATCCCGGGCGGCCAGGGGCACGCCGCAGTCTAGTTCGCTACCCTGTCGGGGCATGCCGCGGCTGGTCACGATCGAGGAGTTCGGGCAACTCGGCCGCCACCTCCTGGACAGCGTCCTGGAGTCGGGCGACGCGGTCATCGTGCAGCAGGGCGACCGCTCGCTCGCCATCCTCGCCACCTACGAGTCGGTGACCGCAATGGCCAGCGTCCTGGACCTGCCGCGCTGGGAAGCCTGGGTCGACGAAATGCGCGAGAGCTTCCCGGACGCTGCCAAGCGCCTGGAGAAGCTCCAGGAGCGGGCGGTCGAGCAGCCCGCGATCGACAAGGCGCTCTTCGGCTTCGATCCCGCCAGCGGCCTCGTGGGCTCACCGGCCGGACGCGAATTCCTCACGTCGGAGCTGCGCCGCCTCGCGGTGCCCATCTCGGAGCCCGCGATCGTGGACGCCGTCTACTCGGCGCTGCTCGCCATGTGCGAGGAGAAGGAGCACATCTATCCCGAGGACCTGCGCGCGCTGGCGCAGGAGAAGATCGCGGAGGCGCCGCAGCGGCTGCGTCTGCTGGCCCTCTCGGTGCAGTCGGCCTCCGGGCTACCCGCGACCGCCGAGGTCACGCTGGAGCTGGCCAACGGACCGGCCATGCGGCAGGAGCGCGGTGACGGTCCGCTCGACGCCGCCTTCAAAGCGATCGAGAAGCTCACCTCACTCAAGCCGGAGGTCGAGAACTTCTCCGTCGTGGCCGCCACCAAGGGCCGCGACGCGACCGCCGAGGCCATGATCCAGCTCAATCTCGAAGGCGAGGTGGCGGTCGGCGCGGGCGCCTCGACCAACGCCCTGGAGGCGGGCGTCCACGCTTATTTGAACGCCCTCAACTTCCTCCTGGAGAGCCGACGCGAGCCCGCTGCTCAGATAAACCCCTAGGGCCTGTCCGGTTTAACCTAGCGCGTTTGGTACGAATCTTGATATCGTTCGTATCACTATGCGGCGGCGGCGACAGCCTCGGGTCGGCCTGGCCCTCGGGGCGGGCGGAGTGCTTGGCGGGGCCTGGCTCGTCGGCGGTCTGCATGCTCTCCACGCCGAACTAGGCTGGGAGCCGGCCGGCGCGACCCACGTTCTCGGCACCTCGGCCGGCGCGATGATGGGCGGCCTGCTCGCAGCCGGCGTCACCTCGGACCACCTCTTGCCGGAGGCCGCGCGGGGCGTGAAGGACGTTGACGAGCTGGACCCCGAGCAGGACTGGCTGCTGCTGGAGGTCGCGGCCGAGGCTACCTACCGCCTTCAGGGCGTGCCTCGCCCCGTGCCAGGGTCGCTCGGCCTTTGCTGGTCGAGCCTCCGCGAGCTTGGCTTCTGGACGCCGATGCGCTTGCTCTCGGGGCTGGCACCCGTCGGTGCGGTGAGCACCGAGCCTCTGCAGCGGACGATCCGGCGCGTCCACAAGCGCGGCGGCTGGCCGTCGGCCGCCCAATGCTGGATCGTCGCCTGCGACTACGTCTCGGGCAAGCGCACCGTCTTCGGCCGGCAGGATTCGCCCGAGGCGGAGCTTAACGAGGCGGTCGCGGCGTCCTGCGCCATCCCCGGCTTCTTCCAGCCGGTGCGGATCGACGGACGTCTCTACGTGGACGGCGGGCTCTGTTCGCTCGCCAACCTCGACCTGCTGGCCGGACAGGGCCTCGACCTCGTGATCTCTCTCAACCCGATGTCCCACCGGCAGCCGGCGCGATCGTGGTCGCCCCGCGAACGGCTGAGCAGAGGCTTCGCGCGGCTCGCCGCCTGGCAGCTGCGGCAGGAGGCTGAGCGCGTCCGGCGGTACGGCACGCCGGTGGTCCTGCTCGAGCCCACAGCTGACGACCTCGAGCTCATGGGCTCCAACTGGATGGACGCGAAGAAGTCGCTGGAGGTGGCGCAGCTCGCTTCCGAGACAACGGCGCAGCAGCTGCGGGCTCTGCTGAAGAGTGGCCGGCTGCCCGCCGGCGCCGTCCACGTGGTCGGCGAACTGGCTAAAGCCGCCTAGCGGGGCGGCTCAGGGCAGCTCGCGCAAGAGGTTCGCCATCTCGACGGCCGTCTCGGCGGCCTCGGCGCCTTTGTTGTCCTCTTCCCCGCTGCGCGCGAGCGCCTGCTCGCGGTCGTACGTCGTCAACACGCCGAACGCCACCGGCCTCCCGGTGTCGAGGGCGACGCGCTGAATGCCGGCGGCGGCCTGGCTCGCGACGTGCTCGAAGTGCGCGGTGTCGCCCTTGATCACGCAGCCGAGGCAGACGACCGCGTCGTGGGTCCGCGCCAGGCGGGCCGCCGCCAGCGGCAGCTCCATAGAGCCGGGCACCCAGGTCACGCTCACGCGGTCGCCGGTGCAGCCCATCCGCTCGAGGGCGGCCAGCGCGCCGTTTAGGAGCGCTTCGGAGATGTCCTGGTTGTAGCGGGCGACGGCGACGGCGATCCGGAGGCCGCTGGCGTCGTGGCTGCCGGTCTGGCCCCGCTCACCCACTAGAGCAGATGGCCCAGCTTTTCCTTCTTGGTGCGCAGGTAGCGCTCGTTGTAGCGGTTCGGCGGGATCACGATCGGGATCTGCTCCACGATCTCGAGTCCGAAGCCCTCGAGCCCGTAGAACTTGCGCGGGTTGTTGGTGAGGAGCCGCATGCGGCGGATCCCGAGGTCGTAGAGGATCTGGCTGCCGATACCGTAGTCACGCTTGTCGGGCGGGTGGCCGAGTGCCTCGTTCGCCTCGACCGTGTCCATACCCCCGTCCTGCAGCGAGTAGGCGCGGAGCTTGTCGAGCAAGCCGATCCCCCGGCCCTCGTGGTGGCGGATGTAGAGCACCGCGCCGGCGCCCTCCGCGGCGATCATCTCGATCGCCTTCTGCAGCTGGGCGCCGCAGTCGCACCGCTGGCTCCCGAACACGTCGCCGGTGACGCACTCCGAATGGCCCCGGACCAGCACCGGCTCGTCGCGGGCCACGTCTCCCAGGGTCAGCACCAGGTGGTGCTCCTCGGTGACCGTGTCCTCGTAGTCGTGGGCGAGCCACTCGCGGCCGTCGATCGGGATCTGGGCGGTGGCCCGCTTCTGAACCAGCTTCTCATTGCGGCGCCGGTAGGCGATCAGGTCCTTGATCGCGATGATCTTGACGTCGTGCTCGGCCGAGAAGGCCTCCAGGTCCGGCATCCGGGCCATCGTGCCGTCGTCCTTCATGACCTCGCAGATGACTGCGGCCGGGTAGAGCCCGGCCAGGCGAGCCATGTCCACTGACGCCTCCGTCTGGCCGGCGCGCGTGAGCACGCCGCCCTCGGCCGCACGGAGCGGCTGCGTATGGCCGGGCTTGGCGAAGTCACCAGGCTTGGCGTCGGGGTTGATCACGTGGCGGATGGTCGCCGCCCGGTCGTACGCCGAGACACCCGTCGTCACGAGCTGCTTCGCCTCGATCGTCACCGTGAACGCCGTTCCCAGCCGGCTCGTGTTGTGCCGAACCATCTGCTCGATGCCGAGCTCGTCCAGGCGCTCGCCGATGACCGGCATGCAGATCCAGCCGCCGGCGTGCCGGGACATGAAGGTGATGTGCTCGGGCGTGACCTTGTCGGCGGCCACAGCGAGGTCGCCCTCGTTCTCCCGATCCTCGTCGTCGACGATGATCACGAACTTGCCTGCGCGGTAGTCCTCGACCGCTTCCGGGATCGTGGCGAGCGGCATGGTGCTATTTAACGCTTTCCGATACCGGGGCGTACCAAACGCTCCACGTACCTCGCGAGAACGTCCACCTCAAGGTTGACGCTGGTGCCCGGCCGGTAATTCCCGGCGATCGTGTTCTGCAGCGTGTGCGGGATGAGAGCCACGCCAAAGCTGGCGCCGTCCTCGCCGGTGACCGTGAGGCTGGTCCCGTCCACGGCGACGCTGCCCTTCTCGGCTACTAGGTGCGCGAGCTCGGACGGCAGCTCGATGGTGACCTCGCGGCCGACGTCGACGTCCCTCGAGCTGCGGACGGTGCCCACCCCGTCGATGTGGCCGAGCACCAGGTGGCCGTCGAGGGGATCGCCGGCCTTGAGGGGCAGCTCGAGGTTGACGTGACTGTCGGCCTTGAGCTCGCCGAGGTTGCTCCGGGCGAGGGTCTCATCCACGAGATCGGCGCTGAAGGCGGTGGTGTCGGTGGCCGTCGCGGTCACGCACACGCCGTTGATCGCGACGCTGCCTCCGATCGCCAACCTGGCGGCTGTGAGCGGCGCCTCGATCGTGAGCCGGCGGCCCGCCTCGCGGACCGTGCCCACCTCACTGATGATCCCGGTGAACATCTCCCTCGATCAGGATGTCAGGCCCGAGACGCGTGGTGCGCGGGTCGTCGACCAGCCGCGTCCCGATGTAGGCTGCCACCGCGTCGGCGTGGGGGGTGAACGACGCCCACACCTCGGCACCGCCTTCGACCAGGAGGCTGAGGATTCCGCGCCGCCCGAGCTCGTCGAGCACCGTCTCGGGATCGGTGCCCGCGGCGACGATCTCGGCCCCTTCGATCTGCGCGGTCACCCCTGGCGAGGTGAACACGAGCGCCGGCAGCACCTTTGCCGCCGGCGGGGTCCGGAGCCGTCGATCGAGCACGACCCGCAGCGGGCTGCGCGCGTTGGGAAGGCCGCCGATCCGCGTCGTGAGCTGCGGATCGTCCGCGAGCACGGTGTTCACGCCGACGAGGATCGCGTCGTGCCGGCGGCGCAGCTCGTGCGCGTGCGCGCGCGCCTCTCCGCTGGTGATCCACCGTTCCTCCCCGGGTGCGGTCACGGTGCGGCCGTCGAGCCCCATCGCCCACTTGAGAGTCACGAAGGGCCGCCCGGTGCGGCGCTGCTTCACATAGAACTGGTTGAGCTTTTGTGCGCGGTCTTCGAGGACGCCGGTGACCACCTCGACGCCGCGCTCGCGAAGCAGGTCGAAGCCGCGGCCCTGGGCCCGCTCGTCGGGATCTGTCATCGCGGCCACGACCCGCTTGACCCCCGCATCTACGATCGCATCGGTACAGGGCGCCGAATACCGGCCCTGGAAGCAGTGCGGCTCGAGCGTTACGTAGATCGTCCCGCCGCGCGCCCTGTCGCCGGCGGCACGCAGTGCTTCGACCTCGGCGTGTGGCTCGCCCGGGCCGCGATGGTAGCCCTCGCCAGCCGGTTCGCCCCGCGCGTCGAGCACGACGGCCCCCACCATCGGGTTGGGGCTCGTCGCGTAGTCGCCGGCGGCGGCCAGCTCGAGAGCGCGCGCCATCCAGTGCGCGTGGTCGAGCTCAGCCGCCACGGTGTCCGGCCGGCTTGGGGCTCAGGCCCTCGTGCGGATCTGCTGGAAGCAGTCTGCGCAGTAGACGGGGCGCCCCTGCGTCGGCAGGAAGGGCACCTCGGCCACCGTGCCACAGATCGCGCACGTCACCGCGTGCAGCGTCCGGGCGCGCGTGACAGCGCGGCCTTCGCGACGGAGCGCGCGGCACTCGGGGCAGCGTCCGGGCTCGTTGACCAGACCCTTGGTCTGATAGAACTCCTGCTCTCCACCCGTGAAAGTGAACTCGATCCCGCAGTCGCGGCAGGTCAATGTCTTGTCGGCGAAGCTCACCGGTTCCTCCTTGGCTTTGACGTTGATGGGGTCCCCGGGGCGTTCGAAATCCGGCGTTCGCCGAGCCCGGCGCGGGAGCCGGTGCAGGAGTATAACAGGGCGCCAAGGTGAGCAATTAGGCGCGCCGACCAGGTGCGAAACGCACTGGAAGACAACCGAACAGGTCGATTAGAAGATCTCCACCGAAAACAGATGGATCCAAGTACCACTTCCTCATTGCGTGAGGAGTGAGTTATAGGTGGACAAGCCCTCGGCCTATTAGTACCGCTCAGCTCAAAGCATTGCTGCTCTTACACCTGCGGCCTATCAACCTCGTGGTCTACGAGGGGCCTTACCCGGTTAACCCGGTGGGAGACCTAATCTTGGAGTGGGCTTCGCACTTAGATGCTTTCAGCGCTTATCCCAACCGGACATGGCTACCTGGCGCTGCCGCTGGCGCGACAACCAGTACACTAGCGGTCCGTTCAACCCGGTCCTCTCGTACTAGGGTCAACCCTCCTCAAGTCTCCTACGCCCACGGCGGATAGGGACCGAACTGTCTCACGACGTTCTAAACCCAGCTCGCGTACCGCTT
>Ga0207664_10001274_pt1 | contig 16608 bp, 12 predicted proteins | sample LARL83metaG_FD_184349 | JGI IMG/M metagenome (GOLD analysis project Ga0207664, IMG submission 184349) | Corn, switchgrass and miscanthus rhizosphere microbial communities from Kellogg Biological Station, Michigan, USA - LAR L8-3 metaG... | ecosystem: Host-associated > Plants > Roots >... | reverse complement strand
TCGACGGAGACGTTGCCGCGCTGGCCGACGTGATGCGAGTGTGGCTGACCCGGCACAAGCGCTGGGGCTCGCCCGTGTACCTGGCCGGCGAAAGCTACGGTACGACTCGCGGCGCGGCACTGGCCGACAAGCTGCAGGGCGCCGGCGTCGCGCTGTCCGGTCTGATCCTGATCTCGTGCGCGATGGATCTGCAAAGCATCGTGTTCTGTCCGGCGAACGACCTGCCGTATTCGCTCTTCCTTCCGGCGTTCGCCAACGTTTCGCAATACCACGGCTTGCTGAAAGGTGCGCTCGCCAAGTCCCCCGCCGCCGCGCGCGCGGCGGCCGAAGCCTTCGTGAACGACGATTACGTCGCCGCGCTGCAGGCCGGTGCGCGTCTGGATGGCAAGGCACGCACTCGCATCGCCCGCCGCATCGCCGAGCTGACCGGGCTGCCGCAAGCGCTGGTCGAGGAAAAGAACCTGCGCGTCAGCGAACTGACGTATTTCTTCGAGGCGCTTCGTCCGCAAGGACGTATCGTGGGCCGTCTCGATGCGCGCGCGACCGGCCCGATGGCCGCCAGCCGCACGCGCGACTGGGAATTCGACCCGGGCATCGAAGCCATCGCATCGCCGTACACGATGGCTGCGATGTCGTACTTCGGCGAACAGCTCGGCATGAGCACCGAGCTGCGCTACGAAGTGCTGGCGATGGACGTGCACAAGGGCTGGGATTGGAATCGCGGCGAAGCCAAAGGGAACAGTTTCGCGACCACCAGCCGGGACCTGGCGCGTGCGCTTCGCCGGAATCCGCATCTGAAGGTATTCGTCGGCAGCGGCCGCTATGACCTGGGGACGCCTTACAGTGCGACCGACTGGTCGCTGGCGCAGCTCGACGCGCCCGCTGAGGTGTTGACCCGCGTCCAGCATCACTACTACGACGCCGGCCACATGATGTATACGCGGGAGGAGGAATTGACCCAGCTCAAGGCCGATCTCGTCGCCTGGCTCGGCGCTTGAGTCGCCTAGCGCCTGGTGCTACTCGACGAAGTCCACGCTCGACAGCGGGCGCGCGACCTCCTCGAGTGGCTTGCGCTCGGCTGCGACGCCGAGCCACCATGCGACGGCAGCCGCGGCCAGCATCAGGATCGCCCCGAGCGCATAGCCCCACGCGATCGCGGCGGGTTCCCCCGTCCCGATGAGTGCGCCGAACAACCAGGGAGCACCGATCCCGCCGATGGCGGTGCCCAGCGCGTAAAAGAATGCAATCGACAGCGCCCGCACCTCGACCGGGAAGCTTTCGCTGACCACGAGATAGGCCGAGCTCGCCGCCGCAGAGGCGAAGAAGAACACGAACGTCCAGGCCAGCGTCTGCGTGGTCGCATTCAACCAACCGGCCACGAAGAGCATGGCCGTGGCGCCCAGCAGCAAGCCCGAAAGCGCGTAAGTCGTGGCTATCATCTGGCGACGGCCCCAGAGATCGAAGTAGCGGCCGAGAATCAGGGGCCCGAGAAAGTTGCTCGCGGCAAACGGCAGCAGATAAAGTCCCACATCCTGTGGCGGCACGGCATAGAAGCGGCCGAGCACCAGCGCATAGGTGAAGAAAATCGCGTTGTAGCAAAACGCCTGAGCCGTCATCAGCACGAGGCCAAGCACCGCTCTGCGCGGGTAATGCCGAAAAAGGGTAAGGCCCAGGTCGGCGAAGCTCACGATGCGCGCGCGGATCCGCAGGCGCAACCGCGGCAGCGCTTCCGGCGCGATGCTGCCGCCGCGGACCTGACGCTCGACCGCGGCCGCGATGCGCTCGGCTTCTTCGGTGCGTCCGTGCAGCAGCAGCCAGCGCGGGCTTTCGGGCAGGTATCGCCGCAGGAAGAGGATACCGAGACCGAGTGCGGCACCCAAGCCGAATGCCAATCGCCAACCGATGTCGAGGGGAAAGCGTCCGGGCTGCAACAGCAGGCTGGAACCGATCGCGCCGAGCGCGGCTCCGACCCAGAAACTCCCGTTGACGCCGAGATCGGTGCGCCCTCGATACCGGGCGGGGATCAGTTCCTGGATCGCCGAATTGATCGCCGAGTACTCGCCACCGATTCCGGCGCCCGTCAGAAAGCGGAAGAGCGCGAAGGTCGCGAAATCCTGAGACAGCGCCGTAGCCGCCGTGGCGAGGACATAAACGCCAAGCGTTACGAAGAAGAGGCGCTTGCGTCCGAACCGATCGGTGAGCCAGCCGAACAGAAGCGCTCCCAGCACGGCCCCGGTGAGATAGGCGCTCGCCGACAGCCCGACCTGGGCATCGCTGAGCTGCAACGATGGACTCGCCTTCAGCGCACCGGACACGGCGCCGGCGAGCGTCACCTCCAGGCCGTCGAGTACCCAGGTGATCCCCAGCGCGACGATCACCAGCGAATGAAACCGCGACCAGGGCAAGGCGTCCAGCCGCGCGGGGATGGAGCTCTCGACTATCGTTCCGGCTTGCTGCGCAGTTCGTTCCATCGGCTGCAATGACAGCGTACTACATCGACCAGGCGGACCGAGGCTTGCTGGTCAAGAGCATAGCCGCGTAGATCGGTGGTCCGGCTAAACGGCCGGCGGGGGTGCAATATTCCCTACCTCCCGCGCCCGGCCGTTTCATTCTGCTGTACTGCGCGTAAAATCGCGCGCTTCGGCAGTTCTTCTCCGGGGTCGCCACCATGAAATTCCGCCACCTTCTGCTGGGCATCGCCGCCGCCATCCTGGCGCCGGCCCACGCCGAAACGATTGCCGACCGCTGGGACCTGTCGGAAATCTATCCGTCGACGGCAGCCTGGAACGCCGACGCCAGCAAGGTTGACGGACAACTCAAGGAGCTTGCCGCATGCAAGGGCCGCCTTGGCGAAAGCGCTGCGCGATTCAAGCAATGCCTCGACCTACAGGCCGACCTCACCAAACGGTATTACCGGCTGGCCGCTTATGCGAGCGAGCAGGCGGCCGAGGACACGGGCAACGCCGCGTTTCAGGAGCTTGACCAGAAGGCCGACCTTCTCGGCAACCGGGTGACCGAGGGCAGCGCCTTCGTCGACCCGGAGGTTCTGCACATCGGCAAGGACCGGATCGCGCAGTTCCTGAAGAAGGATCCGTCGCTGTCGATCTACCGGTTCCCGCTCGCGCAAACCTTGCGCAAGGCGCCGCACACGCTGGACGATGCGGGCGAGGCACTGCTCGCGAAATTCAGCCTGATGGACAACGCCGGCGGATCGGCCTACACGATCCTGACCAATGCCGACATCCCGTGGCCCAAGCTCAAGCTTTCCACCGGAGAGGAGATCACGCTCGACGCGTCCGCCTACACCAAATATCGCGAGCTGCCGAACCGCGACGACCGCAAGAAGGTGATGGACAGTTTTTTCGGCACGTTCAAGACGTACGAGCGCACGCTCGGCGTCGACCTGTATTCGCAGCTCAAGCAAGAGACGGTGTACGCGAAGGTGCGCAAGTACCCGGACTCGATCACGCGCTCGCTCGACCGCAACAACGTTCCGGTTGCGGTCTTCGATGCATTGATCGCGCAGACCAACGCGAATCTGCCGACGCTGCATCGCTATTTCCGCCTGCGGGCGAAGATGCTGGGCGTGCCGCAGCTGCACTACTACGACATCTATCCACCGCTCGTCCACAGCGACATCAAGCTTCCGTTCGACGTGGGCCGCAAGCTGGTGCTGGAAGCCGTGGCTCCGCTGGGCAAGGACTATGTCGACGCCCTGGCCTATGGCTTCGACCACCGGTGGATGGACACCTATCCGCGTCCGCGCAAGCTGTCGGGCGCGCACATGGACGGCTACGCCTACGACGTCCACCCGTACGTGTTGATGAACTATAACGACGACTACGAATCGGTCACCACGGTCGCGCACGAGTGGGGCCATGCGATGCACTCGTACCTCGCCAACAAGGCGCAGCCTTTCGTGACTGCGAATTACGCGATATTCATCGCCGAGATCGCATCGACCTTCAACGAGGAACTGCTGCTGCAGCGCGTGCTGAAGACGGCGAAGACGGACGACGAGCGCATCTACTACCTGGGCTACGCGCTCGAGCAATTACGGGGAACGTTCTTCCGCCAGGCGATGTTCGCGGAGTTCGAGCGCAACATCCATGCCCGAGTCGACAAGGGTGAGCCGCTGACCGGCGAGGCTCTGACCAAGACGTACTGCGAAATCCTCAAGCGCTACCACGGCGCCAGCGAAGGCGTCGTCGACATCGACGACGCCTATTGCGTCGAGTGGGCCTACATCCCGCACTTCTACAACAGCTTCTACGTCTACCAGTACGCGACCTCGATCGCCGCGAGCGCGCTGTTCGCGCAGCGGGTCGGCGCCAACGAGCCCGGCGCGCTGCCGCGCTATCTCGATCTGCTCAAGGCCGGAGGGTCCGGCTATCCGTACGAACTGGTGAAAAAAGCCGGGGTGGATCTCGCCACGCCGGCGCCGTATCAGGCGCTGGCCGCGAGGATGAATTCGATCATGGACGAGATCGAGGCCATTCTGGCCCGGCAGAAGAAGTAAGGTTTCACATGCACCGGCCGGCAGCGCGGCCGATTCAGGGAATCTAATCCGGCGCCGGCAGGCGTCCGGCGGACACTTGCGACCCCGAGAGCTCGTGGTCGTGGGCAAGCGCGGCGCGCTTTGCCCGGATCAGCGTCTGCGCTTCCAGACACCAGTGCTTCTTGATGCTGAACCATACATCGGCCGCCCACAGTATGTTGAGGCCTCGCACGTCGGCAGGAACCTTCGGCTCTTCGCCGTCTCCCGGAACATAAGCGTTGATCCAGGCGCGAGCCTTCGGGTCCGCCGCAAGCTCGTGGGTGATCGGCACGGTGATGTGGTTGTAGGTCATCGGCAGCACGACGTTGCGCACGGTGGCTGCTCCGCCGCGGCGGTATTGGCTGACGGCCGTCGTCGCGGGGAAAGTCCAGGCGATCATGTCGCCCTGGATCGCGAAACCGGTAAAGTCGTCGACGGTATCGGGGATCGTTCGCAGCCGAAGCAGCATGTCCCATTGGTTGGGCAGCATGAAGGCCGCGCCACCCGCGCCTACTGCGGTGGCATAAGTGACTGAGAGTCCCACCACCGGTCGCTTGCTGCCATCCAGTGGGTCGACGATGCTGTACCGATCTTCGGCCGCGTTGGTCGCAGCATTCCACACGGCGACCTTGGGCTCGAAGGCGCCGGCCAGCGTATAGAGCACCTTGATCGCCTGCATGCCTCCCTGGCTGTGACCGACGATCATCGGCCGCACGCCGTCGTGCTCGTAGTACCAGGCGATCTCGCCGGCGAGGCGTTCGCTGCTCCCGTACGGACTCTGCGAATACGCGCCATCGGCGGGATCCCGAAGCTTTTCGCCGGGGTAGCCCATACGCTCGAGGAACGTCGCGAACGAACTCATGATCAGATAGACCGGATAGACGCTCGCATGCAGCAATATGATTCTGGGCGTCGGTCCCGCAGCCAGCGTCGTCCTGACGTCGTAATCGCTGATGTGGTCCGCGTCGAGCGCGAGTATTCGCTCTTCCAGGCCCGGCTCGAGATTGAGCGAATGCAGGACCTTTCCGCGCTCGACTCTGTCGTCGGCGGTCCGGTCGGTCGTTCCATTGGGATTGGTCGCGCAACCCAACAGGCCGATGGCCGCGCACGTGGCAAGAATGCGGCGCATCGCGTCGCTCGCGCTGCCGGTATCGTTCATCGTCATACGTTCGCTCATCGGTCCTTCGCTCATCGGTCCTTCGCTCGTCAGGCCGGAAATCGCGCGCTCAGCTTGGCACGGGCCCGTAGTATGCCTGACGCGGCGCGGTCGATATACTGATCGACGCGCGCCGGCATCGAGCGACACTCGGTGTCCGGCTGTCGCTGTCAATCGACTGACTACCGATCGGAACACACATGCGGGTTCATCCTCCGGTAATCGCCATCGCCGCAGCCCTCGCTATCGTCGCTGCGACGTCCGCCGCCGACACCGGCGTCATGCGCGACGATCCGTTTGTGTGGCTCGAGCAGGTCGATGGCGAACGCGCGATGGCATGGGTCAGGTCGGAGAATGCGAAGACTGCCGCCGTGCTCGAGCACGATCCCCGCTACGCCGACCTGTTCAAGGCAGCGCTCGAGATCGCCGAGGCCAAGGACAGAATCCCAATGCCGCAGCTGATCGGCGGGCGGATTCTCAACCGCTGGCAGGACGCCGATCACGTACGCGGAATCTGGCGGCGGACCAGCCTCGCCGACTATCAAACGGCTGCTCCCGCGTGGACAACCGTCCTCGACCTCGATGCGCTCGCTGCCGCGGAGAAGGCGAACTGGTTCTGGAGCGGCGTCGATTGCGAGCAGCCGGCCGAGCGCCGCTGCCTGATCGGCTTGTCCGACGGCGGCGAGGATGCGGTCACAGTGCGCGAATTCGATTTGCTCTCGGCACGATTCGTCGACGGCGGCTTTTCGCTTCCGCGCGGCAAGCAGGACGCCGCCTGGCAGAACGCCGACACGCTGCTCGTCGCCCGCGAGTGGTCGCCCGGCGAGCTCACGCGCTCAGGCTATCCGTTCGTCGTCAAGCGCCTTCAACGCGGGCAGCCGCTGTCGGCCGCCGTGGAAGTCTTCCGTGGAACGGTCGACGACGTCGGTGCAAGCGCGTCGGCGTTCAACGACGGCGCCGGTCACCGGGCGCTCGTCATTCGCCGCGCGCTGTCGTTTTTCGAAGCCGAATATCGGCTCGTGGGCTCAAGCGGGACGAGAAAACTGGCGTTGCCGCCGAAAGCGGACATCGTCGCGCTGGTCGCCGGTCGCTTCGTGGTCAACCTTCGCGAAGAGTGGACGCCCGGCGGTGGAGCGACGTTTCCGCAAGGATCGCTGGTGTCGATCGATCTCGCGGCAGCGAGCGCAGCGCCCGAACGGCTGCGACCGACGCTGATCTATGCTCCCGGACCGCGCGAAGCCTTCCAGCAGGCGGCGGCAACCCGTGGCCATCTGCTGGTCAGCGTACTCGACAACGTGAAGGGACAGGTCTACGTCTATACGCCGGAGCGCGGCGGAAAATGGTCGCGGCGCCGGCTCGCGCTGCCGGACAACGTCTCGATCGATATCGTCGACACCGACCTCCACAGCGACCGCGCATTCCTGACGGTCACCGGTTTTTTGACGCCGACCAGCCTCTGGCTCGGCGACCTCGCGATCGGCACGCTGAACGTCGTCAAGACGCTGCCTCCGCGTTTCGACGCTTCGCATCAGGTCGTCGAGCAGTTCGAGGCCGCATCGAGCGACGGAACCAGGATTCCCTACTTTGTCGTTCATCGCACCGACATGACGCGCGATGGAAGCACACCGACGATCCTCACCGCCTATGGCGGCTTCCTGGTTTCTCAGCCTCCGTATTACGCGCCGCAAACCGGCAAGCTCTGGCTGGAGCGCGGCGGCGTGCTGGTTCTGGCCAACATTCGCGGCGGAGGTGAATTCGGACCGGCATGGCACGATGCCGGCCTCAAGACGCACCGTCAGCGGATCTTCGACGACTTCACCGCCGTGGCGCGCGACCTGATCGCGAAGGGTATTACCAGTCCACCGCATCTCGGTATCCAGGGAGGCTCCAACGGCGGCTTGTTGATGGGTGTTCAGTTCATCCAGCATCCCGAGCTGTGGGGCGCGGTGGACATGCAGGTCCCGCTGCTCGACATGCTGGGCTACGAGCATATTGCGGCAGGCAGCTCGTGGGTCGGTGAATACGGCAGCGTCGCCAATCCCGACGAGCGGGCGTTTCTGGCATCGATCTCCCCTTACGACAACCTGAAGCCGGGTGTGCGATACCCCGAAGCGCTGATCTGGACGACGACCAAGGACGACCGCGTCGGCCCGCAGCACGCGCGCAAATTCGCGGCGAGGCTGGCCGAGATCGGGGTCCCCTATCTTTTCTACGAGGTCGTCCAGGGAGGCCACGGCGCCGGCGCGACGCTGGCGGAGAAAGCGGCGATGACCGCGCGCGAATTCACCTATTTCTGGCGCAAGCTCGCACCAAAGGAAAATCCTCGCTGACCGGCGACGCCGATACCCGACGCAACCGGGCGAGCCTTCCGGGCCCTCAGGCGCGATCAGCTCGCCGGTTCCGCATCACCGCGCGCTTGACACGACGAGCGGGTTTGTTTAATACTTAACCGAACGGTTAAGCGTTTGCAGCGCAAGCCATCATTGGAGGTCGACATGAAGCTGTACGGATTTCCCCCATCGCCCAACACGCGCAAGGTCCAGGCGGTGGCCGCCCACCTCGGCCTGCCGCTGGAGTTCGAGTTCGTCGATATCACGCAGGGCAAGTCGCATACGCCGGAGTTCCTGAAAATGAATCCCACCGGGCGCACGCCGGTTTTTACCGACGGTGATTTCACGCTCTGGGAATCGAACGCGATCATGCAGTATCTCGCCAGCCAGCGGAAAAATGACCTTTGGCCCGACGATGCCCGCACGCGCGCCGATATCAGCCGCTGGCAGCTGTGGCAGGTCGCCCATTGGGACGAAGGCTGCGGCGGATTTCTTTGGGAAAACCTGGTCAAGAAGGCTCTCGGCATGGGCGAAGGCGACCCGGCGGCTTTGAAAAAGTCGGAAGAGGCATTTCATCGCGACGCCGCGATGCTCGATGCTCACCTCGGCAAGCATCCCTACCTGGTGGACGGCTCGCCGACGCTCGCCGATTTCGCCGTTGCGTCGTACCTGCACTACGCCGCCGCCGCCAAGTTGCCTTGGGAGCCGTACAAGAACATCCGCGCCTGGTACGCGCGCATCGAGGCGTTGCCGGCGTGGCAGCAGACCAAGCCGCCGACCTGAGCCGCCGCTCAACGTGCAGGATTGCCGGGAGGCGATAACGCCGCGCGCTCAGTATCGCTGAACCGGAACAGCCAGTGCGTGCCCAGCTCGGACAGGCGGGAAATGCCCAGCATCGCCATGTCGCGCTGAATCTCGTCGGACAGCAGGGTTATAGCCCGTTCGACGCCGGCGGCGCCCCCGACCGCCGCGGCGTAAGCGAACGGACGGCCGACGAAGACGAATTTCGCGCCGAGCGCCAGCGCCTTGAGCACATCGGTGCCGCGGCGGATCCCGCTATCCATCATCACCGGAAGGCCGGGGCACGCCGCGACGATGGCCGGAAGAACCCGCAACGGCGACACCGCGCCGTCGAGCTGCCGCCCGCCGTGGTTGGAGACGATGATCCCGTCGGCGCCCGCTTCGCGCGCCATGCGCGCATCGTCCGGATCAAGTACGCCCTTGACGACCAGCTTACCCTTCCACAAGCGCCGTATCAGCGCAAAGTGCGTCCAGTCGAGCTGTCCGCGCTCCGACCATTCGCGGACGACGCTGGGCGACAGAATCGGCGCGCCTCGCGTCGCGAAGTTGTTCTCGAAATGCGGCATCCCGTGACGAAAAAGCGTGCGCGCAAAGGTGCCGAGCAGCCACCGTGGGCGCGTAAGGCCATCCCAGGCAAGGCGAAGCGTCGGACGCAGCGGCGCGGAGAAGCCGGCCCGCAAATAGTTCTCGCGATTCGGCGCGACCTGGGAATCGACGGTCACGACCAGCGTGCGGAATCCGGCGACCGCGACACGCTCGACCAGCGCCGTGATCTCTCGCACGTCGCCCGGAAGATAGGCCTGGAACCAGGTGTCGCCGCACTCGCGTGCGACATCTTCCAGGCGAATCAGCGACGAGCCGCTCATGATCATCGGAATTCGCGCTGCCGCCGCCGCCCGCGCCAGCACCAGATCGCCGCGATAGGCATACAGCGCGCTGATGCCCATCGGTGCGATCCCGAAGGGCGCGGCATAGGCCTCACCGAAAAGGGACGTCTGCGGCGAGCCCTTTGAGATATCGATAAGCACGCGCGGAACGAAGCCGTATTCCGCGAATGCACGGCGATTGTCGGATAGCGACGCGTTCGTCTCGGCGGCGCCGGAGACGTAGCCGAAGATCGGCCGCGGCAGCTGCTTCCGCGCGGCCGCCTCGAAATCGTCCAGGCAAAGGATGCGCTGAAGGCGCTTACTCATCGGCGGCGTCCGGCCCATCAGGGCGTCGAATGAACGCCGCCGGAGCCGTTATAATCAAGCGGCACGGGCCATCCGCGCCCGTACGCCAATGCGGGCCAGATCGGCCTCGCTTCTGTCTGGAGTCCTTCCGCATGCCCATTCCTCCGTCGGCGCAATTGTGGCAGATCACCACCTCTCATCTACTGCCTCGCTGCCTTCACGTGATTGCCGATCTCGGCGTCGCAGATTGCCTCGACGAGGTGCCGATGACGGCTGAAGCGCTCGCCAGCTCGACCGGAGCCAATGCGGACGGGCTCGATCGCATGCTGCGCCTGCTCGCCGTTGCCGGGGTGTTCGAGGCGCGCGGCGATGCGTGGGCGCACACGGAATTATCGCGCCTCATGCGCAGCGACCATCCGCAGTCGATGCGCCCCTTCATTCGCATGATCGGCAGCCGGATCAACTGGGCCGCGGCGGGCGAGCTGGAGCATGCCGCACGGACGGGAAAGGGGGCCATCGAAAAGCTGGTCCCCGAGGGATACTGGGCGTATCTGCGCGAGCATCCTGACGAGGCGCGCGTCTTCGACGCCGCGATGACGGCAAAGTCGAATGCCGAGATCGCGGCGCTCATTCCTGCCTTCGATTTCACGCGTTACAAGACGATCGCCGACATCGGGGGCGGCCGGGGACATATCCTGTCTGCGCTGCTGGCAGCGGCGCCAAACGCCCAAGGTATCCTGTTCGACCTTCCGACAGTCGTCGCCCACATCGCTCCCCAGCCCAGGATCAGCCTTCACGGCGGCGACTTTTTCAAGGACCGGCTTCCCGCTGCAGACGCTTACATCCTGGGCAATGTGCTGCACGACTGGGCGGACGATGAGGCCGTAGCGATCCTGCGCTCCGTCAGGCGAGCCGCGCCGAGCCATGCCGAAGTCCTCGTGCTCGAGTCGATCTTGCCCCATGGACCGGAGCCGCATCTTGCCAAGGTCCTCGATATCGTGATGCTGACGGTCACCGGCGGACGCGAGCGCACGCACCTCGCTTACCAGGCGCTTCTCGAAGCCGGAGGATTCCGTCTGGATCGCGTCGTGCCGACGGCCAGTCCTATTTCTATCATTATCGGCGCCGTCGCCTAGCGGGGATCGCCATCGGGCGTTCGACAACAGTCGGATAAGCTGCCGCGGATTCAGCACCCCCGATGGCTCGAACCGGATTCGCGACTCTACCTTTGCATGGCGGCAAGGCGCCGCGCTATCTATTCGAGCGGATGGTCCCGCTGTCCCGCGAGATCGTTATTTTCGTCGCGCGCGAGTTCGGCCGCGAGGAAGTATTGCGGCGTCTCTCGGATCCGTACTGGTTCCAGGCGTTCGGCTGCGTACTGGGCTTCGACTGGCATTCCAGCGGACTGACGACCACCGTCTGCGGCGCGCTGAAGGAAGGCTTGCGCGACGTCGGCGCCGAGCTCGGCATATTCGTCGCCGGCGGCAAGGGCGCGACATCGCGCAAGACCCCGGCGGAAATCACCGCCACCTGCGAACGACTCGGCCGCGATCCCGAGCCTCTGGTGTACGCCAGCCGAATTTCGGCCAAGGTCGACAACTCGGCGGTGCAGGATGGCTACCAGCTCTACCATCACTCGTTCGTCTTCACGGACAAAGGGCAGTGGTGCATCGTCCAGCAGGGAATGAGCGACGAGACCTCGATGGCGCGCCGTTACCACTGGCTGTCCGACAACGTCCGGGATTATGTCAACGAGCCGCACGCGGCGATTTGCTGCGACACCGTCGCGCCGACGTTGAACCTGGTCGCGGCGCAGAGCGCCGGCGTGCGATCCGCGTCGGCGCTGCTCGCCGGCCAGAAGCCCGAAGTCACACTGGGTGCGCTCGGCCATCTGCCGTCGCTCGAGATGCCGCGCCGGCACGAGGTAAGCACCGGCGACATCAATCCGCAATACCTCGCGAAGGTGCTGTTGCGCACTTACGAGAGAGCGCCCGCCGACTTCGAGTCACTGCTGTCGATCGAGGGTGTCGGCGCGAAGACGCTGCGGGCACTCGCGCTCACCTCCGAGTTGATTTACGGCACGCGCGCCAGCCACGACGATCCGGCCCGGTTTTCCTTCGCGCACGGCGGTAAGGACGGCACGCCGTATCCGGTGGACCGCCAGACCTACGACAAGACGATCGACGTCATGCGCCAGGCCCTCAACGGTGCCAGGATCGATCGCAACGAAAAGCTCCACGCCTTTCGGCGGTTGGCGGCCTGGAGCGGCTGATAGGCGCACGGTACCGCCGCTCGCGTGAGATGAATTACAAAGAGTCCCCGGAACGAATTACAGCCGGCCGTTCTCCAAGCTCCTTGCTCCGCGCCTAACTCGTTGGCCTGCATACAGGCCGGCGCTTGGCACGACGATTGCTCGACACGATGTCGGGTTGCGAATCACCGGCGTGTCCCTCGGCCGGGTGCCGGTAGGCGCAACAAAGCCGCAAACGAAAAGTCCAGCCCCTGGACCCGGAGGTCGATCATGGCGCCCCGTACGCGCAAGGAAGCTGATCTGGCAAGCTCATCGAATCCGCCCAACATCGATGCGCTCGATGCATCGATGACGGAATCCGATGACGATGCGATGGAAGATCCTGCTGTCTCGCTCGAGGAAGACACCAAGGGCGAGATCGGCGCCGAGTTGCGGCATCGGATGATCAGCGAGGCGGCCTATCAGCTCTACGCGGAGCGCGGCTATGTCGACGGCCTCGAGCTCGACGATTGGCTGCAGGCCGAAGCCGAGGTCGATCGCAGGCTTGGCGGCCAGCGCGCGACGCACTGACAAGGGCGAACAACGACCGCCTTTCCTCCAAAGCGAGCGACCGGAATGGAACGCAAGAAGGCCAGCGATTTTCCTCCTGCCGTACTGAAACTCTTCGACGGCTACATCCACGGCATGATCAGCCGCCGTGAATTTCTGGACCGGGCAGCCAGATACGCGGTCGGCGGCTTCACCGCGGCGGCGATGCTGGAAAGCCTGACGCCCAACTACGCGCTGGCGCAGCAGGTTGCCAAGGACGATGCCCGCATCAAGGCCGAATATCTGACCTACGAGTCTGCTCATGGCTCGGGTACGATCCGCGGGTATTTTGTCCACCCCAGCACCGGGGGCAAGTGGCCGGGCGTCGTCGTCTACCACGAAAACCGCGGGCTCAATCCCTACATCGAAGACGTCGCGCGGCGGCTCGCGGTGGAGAATTTCGTGGCGTTCGCACCCGACGCCCTCACGCCGGTCGGCGGCTACCCGGGCAACGAGGAAAAAGCGGTGCGGCTATTCGGCCAGATCGACCAGAAGAAAATGACCGAGGACCTGATCGCCGCCGCGGGATTCCTGAAGTCGCGTCCGGAGTGCACGGGCAAGATCGGCGCGGTCGGCTTTTGCTTCGGCGGCGATGTCGTCAATATCCTGGCGACGCGGATGCCGGACCTGGCCGCCGCGGTACCGTTTTACGGGCTCCAGCCGAGCGCCGCCGACACCGCTCGGATCAAGGCGCCCCTGCTCATTCACTATGCGGCGCTCGACCAGCGCGTCGATGCCGGCTGGCCGGCATTCGAGGCGGCATTGAAGGCGAACCGCGTCAACTATCAGATGTTCATGTATCCGGGCACCAACCACGGCTTCCACAACGATACGACACCGCGTTACGACGAGGCCGCGGCAAAGCTCGCGTGGTCGCGAACGATTGCCTTCCTGAAGGAACACCTGAACGCCTGAAGAGGCGGCTTTAGGACGCGCGCAACCGTGCGGCGATGTCGGAGGCGGTGAGCTCGACCGTCCTCCTGGGATCGACGAGCGATACGTAAGGCTGAAACTTGCCGCTGGGGTGCGCTGCAAAGCGCTCGACCAACGTCAGCTCGAACGGGGTGCCGAAGCCGAGAATTCCGCGCACCATACGCCGCACGCGCTCGATGTCTTCGCATCGCGGCCGGCCGCTCGGCCGGATATCGAGGCGTATTGCGCCATCGGCGGTCTGGACGATCTGGTGCTGCGCCACCCATGCTGCTTCGCGCTCAGCCAGATGCACGGTGATGGCGTACGGGTGGACCCGGCGCCCTTGCGGCAGGCGCAGATAGTCGACCGCCCGCCCGTGGATCGCGCGCAGCGTGGAAAACGGCTGCCCGCAACCGCACATGTCGGGGCCGCGAACCGCGAGATCGCCGGTGCGATAGCGGACGAACGGCATCGTGTACGAATGCAGCGCCGTTGCGACGACTTCGCCGATTTCCCCAGCCCGGACCGCCCGCCCGTCTTCACCGACGATCTCGATGAGCACGTTGTCGTCGCAGACGTGATAGGCGCTCCCGTTCGGACATTGCCACGCCAGCAGGTTGAATTCGTGCGCGCCGTAGAAATCGACCAGCGGCGCCCAGAACGCGACCTCGATCGTGCGGCGCGCCGCCGCGTCGAGGACCTCGCCTCCGCTGAAAATCAGCCGCGGCCGAATCCTGCGCCTTTCTGCGTCCATCCACGCCGCAACGTGGCGCAGCGTCGACGGGTAGCCGCCGATGACGTCGGGCCGGTGTCGCAGCAGGCTGTCGACGAGCTCGTGTGCCGGCGCAAGGGCATCGAATCGTTGCACTCGATGGATGCCCATCATCTGCCGGATGCGCCCGGGCCACCGGCGAGGCTCAGCGTCGAGCGGGAGCTGGCTGAAGCGCGCGATGCGGTCGAACGGCCGCAAACCTGCTTCGGCGCACGCCCGCAAGCGAAAGAGATTCAGCAGATGCTCTTCGCGAGGGGTGCGATAGATGTTGAACGGCTGGCCCGATGACCCGCTGGTCGTATGCCGCACCAGCCTTTGCACGAAGGCGCCGTCGACCAGCGTCTCGGCCACCGGGCGGCCGCGCAGATCGTCCTTGGCGATCGTCGGCAACGCCTCGAGGTCTTGCGTCGTCGCGAAATCCTCGAGCTTCGACGATCGCCAGTGCTCGCGGTACGCCGCGACGTGCGTGCGACAGTGCGCCAGCAGCACCCGCAGCTTGCGCAGCTGGAACTGCCGCAAGGCTTCGGGCTCGGCATGGGCGTGCCGCCAGAGCCGGCGCAGCGTATCGGCGTGCTCGAAGCCGAGGAGGCTTCGCTCCCGCAAGCTCAGCGTCAAGGCGGGGCCTGTCCCCCGGGGCGGCGCGCGCGGAACGTCCGTCGCACCGGGTCATCCACTTCGATCACCTCAACCTTTGGGGCCCGGCACCGGGGGCAGGTGCCGGTTGATCTTGCTGACCGTGTAACGCGTCACCTGCGCCGCCCACTGCGAATCGACCGTCGGCAGACCGAAGATCGTTCCCAAGTCGAGCACCAGATTGGTGACCAGCACCGACTCGCCGCTGAACACGAGGCTGGCCGGGAACAGCAAGCCTCGCGCCGCGCCCTTGGCGTCGATACCGTCGAAGTCGCCCAGCTTGGCGATCGCCTTGCCGGTCGGATCGACGACGACGATCTCGTCGGACTGGTTGGCGACGACCCAGATGTTGTCGCTCGGGTCCACCGCGACGCCGTCGGCGCCGTTGATGCTGTACGCCAGCACCGAGGCCTTACCCGCCACGCCGCCGGATACCGGAATTTTCACCACGGCGTCGTTGCCGGTGTTGGCGACGTAGAGCAGCGTGCCGCTGTTGTTGAACGCCAGCCCGTTGGCGCCGAACGGAGGAACGCCGGTGGTCGAAAGCAGCGGATCGCTCGCCCACGGGACCGCCGCGCCGCCGGCCGGGCCCGTTCGCCAGATGATGCCTTGGAACGAGTCCGAGATATAGACGTTGCCGGCGCCGTCGAACGTCAGCGCGTTCAGGCCGGACGTCGGGCCGATGTCGGTGAACACCTGCGAGGCGCCCGACAGCGGATTGACGCTCAACACCTTCCCGGCCCCGAAGTCCGCGACCAGCAGCGCCTGCGTCGATGGATGAACGCCGAGACCGAGCAGGTGCGGGCTCGCGCCGGTGACGACGAGTTGACGCAGCAGCTTGCCGTGCGAATCGAACACGACGATCCGTCCCGGTTCGCTGGACGCGGCAGGGTAGGGAAACCCGAACGTCGAGACATAAACATTGCCGCTCGCATCGACGGCGATCCCTTCAGGCGGCGTCGCACCCGCCGGCAGCGTCGCAAACGTCGTCGCCGGGCTGCGGATCCAGGCGCTCGAAGGCAGCGAAACAAGGGCGAGGGCCAACAATACGGATAGGGTAAACAGGCGTTTCATCGATGGTCTCCTCCAAGATGGGCCGCGTCGCGTGCTCGCGCATCCCGGCGGGCGGGTCGGCGGCGCGGGACCGTATGACGAGAGTCAACTTGCGCGGCCGAAAGTTCATCCGTCACTACGGGCCGTGCGTGGCCCGTGCGCGCGGGCCGCCGCCGACAAGCAGGTCATCATCGACGCATTCGGCGATGCCGGCAAGGCTACCGTCTTTCGCTTGCCGTTCGCGGCGACGTATTGTTCGGTACCATACAAACTTGACAGTCGAGGCTGCGGCGCAGATAAACTTATTTTCGTTCCGCCACTGCATGAACGCAACATACCGATGTCGACCGTCAGCGAGAACTTCGTCCCCTACGCCCACGCCGAAAGAGAACTCTGCGATATC
>Ga0207664_10001273_pt1 | contig 16631 bp, 27 predicted proteins | sample LARL83metaG_FD_184349 | JGI IMG/M metagenome (GOLD analysis project Ga0207664, IMG submission 184349) | Corn, switchgrass and miscanthus rhizosphere microbial communities from Kellogg Biological Station, Michigan, USA - LAR L8-3 metaG... | ecosystem: Host-associated > Plants > Roots >... | reverse complement strand
GTGGCGTCCACCACGTACCAATCGCCTTTCAGGTCCTCCTTCCGGGCGGTCCAGGTCTTCTGCTTCAACTGCTCTCCATCAATAGATCACTTCCACGAGGGTCAGGCCGCCGGCGGGGGCGGTCTTCGGCGCCAGCGCGCGATCGCGCGCCCGCAGCACCTCAGCCACCCATTCTGGCGGCCTGCGGCCGAGTCCCACCTCTGCCAGCGCGCCGGCGATGCCGCGCGCCAGGCCCCGGAGGAACCCTTCCGCCACCAGCTCCACCTCGACGAACGGCTCTCGCCGCCGGACTCGCGCCGAGCGCATCCGCCTCACGCGGTCGCGCTCGGGCTCCGCCGCCGAGCAGAAGCTGGTCCAGTCGTGCTCGCCTTCCAGGCACTTCGCCGCGGCGGCCATGGCCGCCTCGTCGAGGCTTCCCCGCAGGTGCCAGCAGCGCCCTCGCTCCAGTGCCGGCCGCGCCGGCCGGTCGAGGTAGCGATAGCGGTAGCGCCGCCAGCGGGCCGAGTAGCGCGCGTGGAAGGAGTCGGGGACCCTCTCTGCCGAGAGGACTGACACGTCCTCGGGCAGATGGGCGTTGAGGGCGGACGCCAGCCGCGTGACCGGTACCCGGCCCTGCAGCCGAAAGCTCGCCACCTGCCCCTCCGCGTGCGCGCCGGCGTCCGTCCGCCCGGCCGCGTAGACCACGTGGTCCTGGCCGGTGACGTCCTTCAAAGCTCTGCGCAGCTCTCCCTCAACCGTTCGCTGAGCGGATTGCTGCTGCCAGCCGTAGAAGGCGCCGCCGTCGTACTCGAGCACGACTTTCGTATTCACTTTTCAATCGGGGACCCGGCGCCAGATCGCGCGCGGCGGCCGGCTCCCTACTCGACGAACTCGATGACCACCATCGGCGCCGCGTCGCCGAGCCGCGGGCCTTTGCGAATGATTCGCGTGTAGCCACCAGGCCGATCGGCCAGCTTCGGCAGCCGCGTCTCGAACAGCTGCTGAACCGCGATCGGGTCCGGCACGTCCTTGGCGACGAGCCGGCGGGCGTTGACGTCGTTCGGCTTCGCCTTGGTGACGAGCCGCTCCACCCAGCGCCGCAGCTCCTTCGCCCGCGCCTCGGTGGTGGTTATCCGGCCGGACTCGATCAGGGCCGCGCAGAGGCTGCGCATCAGCGCCTTGCGGTGATCGGTGTCCCGATTGAATCTGCGGCCGGACTTCTGATGCCTCATACGCCGTGGAACATGGTCTCCATGTCTTCGGGCTGGACGTATCCCTTCTCCACCAGCCGCTCTTTGATCTCGTCGAGCGACTTGCGGCCGAAGTTGCGCAGGCCGAGGAGCTCCTCTTCCCGCTTGCCGAGCAGCTGGCCCACCGTGGTGATGTCGTTCGCCTTGAGGCAGTTGTAGGCCCGGACTGACAGGTCGAGCTCCTCGATGGGGATCTCGTTCATCCGGTTCTGCGGCGAAACCGCGCCGCGGGCCCCGGCGTCCGGCGACTGGATCGCCTCGCCGAAGCGGACGAACAGCTGCAGGTGGTCGGTGAAGAGGGAGGCAGCGCTGCTGACCGCCTCTTCGGGCGTCAGCGAGCCGTCGCTCCAGAGCTCGAGGATGAGCTTGTCGAAGTCGGTCGACTGGCCCACACGGGTCTTCTCGACCGAGAAGTTGGCCTTCTGGACCGGCGAGAAGATGGCGTCGATCGGGATCACGCCGATCGCCTGGCCCTCGCGCTTGTTGCGCTCGGCAGGCGCGTAGCCGCGGCCACGCTCGACGTTCAGCTCCATCCGCAGCCGGCCCTTGTCGGCCAGCGTGCAGATGTAGAGGTCGGGGTTCACGATCTCGACGTCAGACGTGGTCTGGATGTCGGACGCGTGCACCTCGCCCGGGCCCGACGCGTCCAGGTAGAGAGTGACCGGGTCCTCGGTGAAGCTCTTCAAGTTGAGCTGCTTCAGGTTGAGGATGATCTCGGTCACGTCCTCCTTTACGTGCGGAACGGACGTGAACTCCTGGGCGACCCCTTCGATCTGGATCGAGGTCACAGCGGAGCCCCAGAGCGAGCTCAGGAGCACACGCCGGAGCGTGTTGCCCAGCGTGGTGCCGAAGCCCGGCTCCAGCGGCTCGATCTCGAACTTGCCATAGCGCGGGTCCGTCTCATCGGACTCCACGCGCCTGACCTGCGGGGTCACCTGGGTCTGCATGTCAATCGCCAAACGAAATACCCTCCGTTCTCGCGGCTAGCGCGAGTAGAACTCCACGATGAGCTGCTCCTCGACTCCCATCTCCATCTCGCCGCGCTCCGGCAGAGCCAGCACGCGACCCGAGCGCTCGTCCTCGTTGAAGGTCAGCCAGGACGGCACGGAGCGCACCTTGGAGCCCTCCATCGCCGCAGCGATGGCGTCGTTGTCGGCGCCGCGCACGCGAATCGTGTCGCCCGGCTTCAGCCGGTAGCTCGCCACGTTGACGGCGCGCCCGTTGACCTCGAAGTGGCGGTGGCTGACGAGCTGCCGCGCCTGCTTGCGCGAGGCGCCGAGCCCGAGCCGGTAGACGACGTTGTCGAGGCGGAGCTCCAGGTGGCGGAGCAGGTTGAGACCGGTCACGCCCGGCTCCCGCTGCGCCTGGTCGAAGTAGTTGCGGAACTGCTTCTCGAGCAGGCCATAGGTTCGCCGCGCCTTCTGCTTCGCGCGCAGCTGCAGGCCGTAGTCGGACGTCTTGCGGCGGCGCGCCTGCCCGTGGATTCCGGGCGGGACGGCGCGGCGCTCGATCGCGCACTTCGGCGTGTAGCAGCGCTCGCCCTTCAGGTAGAGCTTCGCGCCCTCGCGGCGGCAGAAACGGCAGACGGGTCCGTGGTAGTTGGCCATGTCTAGACGCGCCTCCGCTTGGGGGGCCGGCAGCCGTTATGAGGGATCGGCGTCACGTCGGTGATCGCGTTCACCTCCAGCCCGGCGGCCTGCAGCGACCGGATGGCCGCCTCTCGGCCGGCGCCGGGGCCCTTCACGAAAACCTCGATCGAGCGCATGCCGTGCTCCATCGCGCGGCGGGCGGTGGCCTCGGCCGTCACCTGCGCGGCGAACGGCGTCGACTTGCGGCTGCCCTTGAAGCCCTGCGCGCCGGCGGAGCCCCAGGCGACCACGTTCCCCTGCTGATCGGTGATCGAGATGATCGTGTTGTTGAAGGTGCTCTGGATGTGAGCCGAGCCCACGACGACGTTCTTCCGCTCGCGGCGGCGTGTCCGGACGGCCTTCTTCTTCTGCTTAGCCAAATGAGCCTCTTACTTACCCTTCTTGCGCCTGACTCCAACCGTCCGCTTCGGGCCGCGGCGCGAGCGGGCGTTGGTGCGGGTGCGCTGGCCGTGCACGGGCAGGCCGCGGCGGTGCCGCAGGCCGCGGTAGGTGCCGATCTCGGTCAGCCGCTTGATGTTCATCGCGACCTCGCGGCGAAGGTCTCCCTCGATCAGGACCTCCTTGTCCGCGGCGAGCTTGTCGATGACCTGGCGCAGCCGGGCGACGTCCTCGTCCGACAGCTCGCGGACGCGGGTGTCGGGGTTGATGTTGGCGAGCTTCAGGACCTTCTCGGAGGTCGTGCGGCCGATCCCGTGGATGTAGGTCAGCGAGATCACGACGCGCTTGTCACGAGGAATGTCGATGCCGGCGATACGCGCCATTTATCCCTCCTAACCCTGCCGCTGCTTGTGCTTCGGGTTGGTCGAGCAGATCACCCGCACGACCCCGTCCCGCCTGATCACCTTGCAGTTCGGGCAGATCTTCTTCACCGACGGTCTGACTTTCATCTCTGTTCGATCTCTTTAATCCTGCCCCGGCTGTCCACCCCACGAAATCTGCGATTTCGCGGGGACCCCGGAACGACTTCGCTCCTATTCACCGCTCTATTTCTCTGATCCTGCCCCGGCTCTGGTCCTGCTCCGCGAGCTCCACCTTCACCCGGTCTCCCGCCCGCAGCCTCGGGAACCTCGCCGCGACGCGATCGGCCACGTGAGCGAGGACCTTGGCGCCGTTTGTGAGCTCGACCCGAAACAAGCCGTTGGGAAGGGGCTCGACCACAGTCCCGGAAACCAGTTCCGGGCCGCCTGGCACGAACGCTGATTGTATCAATTTGAGATCGAACCGTTGTTATTGCGCGCCGTGAGCACGATCGGCCCGTCCGCCGTGATCGCAACCGTGTGCTCGAAGTACGCGCTCAGCGAGCCGTCGGTGGTGCAGACGGTCCACTCGTCGTCCTTGATGTAGACGTCCGGCCCGCCGGCGTTCACCATCGGCTCGATCGCCAGCGTCATGCCGGCGCGCAGGGGCGGACCCGAGTTGGCATGGCCGAAGTTCGGCACCTGCGGCTCCTCGTGCATCTCCCGGCCGATGCCGTGGCCGACGAACTGGCGAACCACGCTGAAGCCGTTCGCCTCCACGTGCTGCTGGATGGCTGCGGAGATGTCGCCCAGCCTGCCGCCGGGCTGCGCGGCCTTGATGCCGATGTAGAGCGACTCGCGCGTGACCTCGAGCAGCCGCTTCGCCTCGTCGCTCACCGGCCCGACCGGCACCGTGATGCCGGTGTCGGCCCAGAAGCCGTCGAGGACCAGGCCGAGATCCAGGCTGACAACGTCCCCGTCCTCGACGCGCCGCTTGCCGGGGATGCCGTGCACGACCTCGTCGTTGACGGAGACGCAGATGGACTTCGGGAAGCCGTTGTAGCCGAGGAACCCGGGCCGCGCGCCGCCCTTCCGGATCAGCTCGTCGGCGATCCGGTCCAGGTCGCCGGTGGTCACGCCGGCCACGCAAGCCTCCTCGAGGCGGTCGACGACGCTCGCGAGCAGCTTGCCGGCGGTGGACATGAGGTCCAGCTCGTGCTTGGTCTTGAGGCTGATCAAAGAAGCACCTTCTCCTCCCCACCGTGTGGGGAGGTGGCCGCGTCAGCGGCCGGAGGGGAGTTGAGCGCCTCCAGGATCGCGCTCTTGACCTCCTCGATCGGCCGGTCCCCGTCGATCTCTCGGACGATGTTCCCGCTTCGGTAGTAGTCGAGGACCGGCAGCGTGTCGTCCAGGTACACCTGGATTCGCGTGCGCGCCGTCTCCGGCGTGTCGTCTTCGCGCTGGTAGAGCTCGGTCCCGTCGAAATCGCAGACGGAATCGTTGCGGGGCGGTTTGCTCTTGGGGTGATACGTGCGCCCGCATTCCGGGCAGGTGAGGCGGCCCGACAGCCGCTCGACCAGCTTCTCCGGCGGCACGTACAGGTAGAGCGCGCGGTCGAACTGCTTGCGCAGCCCGAGCATCATCCGGTCCAGCACCTGGGCCTGCACCACGGTGCGGGGGAAGCCGTCGAGAAGAAAGCCTGCGCTGCAGTCGGGTTCTGCCAGACGTTTCTGCAGCATGGCGATCACCAGGTCGTCGGGGACGAGCTTCCCGGCGTCCATGTATTTCTGGGCCTGGACGCCGAGCTCCGTCTGGCGTCGCTTCTCAGAGCGGAGGATGTCGCCGGTCGCGATCTGCGGGATGCCCAGCCGCTCCTTGATGAACTCAGCCTGCGTTCCCTTCCCGCTGCCCGGGGCCCCGAAAATGAGCAGATTCATGGCGCTACCGCTAGCGGATGAAGCCGCGGTATTGGCGCATGACGAGCTGAGTCTCCAGCTGCTTCATGGTGTCTAGCGCCACGCCGACGACGATCAGGATCGCCGTGCCACCGAGGTACATCTGCGTGTGCGGGATGCCGCTCACCTGCGAGGTCGCCAGCGGCAGGATGACGGTGATCAGGCCCAGGTAGAGGCCGCTGAAGAACGTGATGCGATTCATGATCGACGTCAGATAGTCCGCGGTGGGACGGCCCGGGCGGATTCCCGGGATGAAGGTCGACGTGCGTTTCAAGTTGTCGGCGACGTCGTCCGGCTGCCAGGTCACGAACGTGTAGAAGTACGTGAACGCGAAGATGAACACGAAGTAGAGCGCGTTGTAGATCACGTCTGACAACAGGTTCGGGCCGTCGGGTACGAAGTTGGCTTGAATCCAGATCGACGCCTTGTACCAGATGCTGTCCTGCGGGGCGCCCGTCAGGTAGTTCGCGATGATCGTCGGGAAGAACATGATCGAGATCGCGAAGATGATCGGGATCACGCCCGCGGTGTTCACGCGCAGCGGCAGGAATGACGCTCGTGCCGCGATCGTCCGTGAGCCGCCCTGGATGCGTTGAGCGGACTGGATGGGAATCTTCCGGACCGCTTGGTGCACCTCGATGATGAACGCGGTTACGGCCAGCGCGATGATCGCGAAGACAATGAAGGGCAGGTAATCCGCGAGACCGCCGCCGCCGATCTTCGACGTGATCGTCGAGTAGATGGTCGCCGGTCCGCGGCCGATGATGCCGGCGAAGATCATCAGCGAGATGCCGTTGCCGATGCCGTACTCGGTGATCAGCTCACCGAACCACATCAGCATCACGGTGCCCGCGGTGAGCGTGATCATGATCCACAGGCGCGCCTGCCAGTCGAGGTTGGCCTGGAGCACGCCCACCTGGCTCGACTGGAACAGAACCGTGTAGCCGTAGGCCTGGCCGATGGCCAGCGCCACCGTCAGGTAGCGGCTGTAGCGCGTGAACTTGCGGCGGCCGATCTCGCCTTCCTGTGTCATCTCCTTGAAGCGGACGGAGATGACCGTCATCAGCTGCATGATGATCGTGGCGTTGATGTAGGGATTCAGACCCATCGCCACGACGCTGAACTTCGACAGGCCGCCGCCTGAGAACAGGTCCAGCAAGCCGAGCAGCGCGCTGTTGTTGAAGAGGTTCTGCAGCGCCGCCTGGTTGGCCTGCGGAATGCTGATGTTCGCGAAGGCGCGGAAGACGATCAGGAGCCCGGCGGTGAACAGGATCTTGTTCCGGAGCTCCGGCAACCGGAACGCGTTGTAGAGGCTCTCGAGAAAGTTCATTCGCTTGGGTCGGTCGGTTCTGACTCAGCAGAGTCAGACGACGCAGACTCCTCCCCGCTCTCAGCGGAGGCGGAGGCAGACTCCTCCTCACTCTCAGCGGAAGCGGAGGCAGACTCCTCCCCACTCTGTGGGGAGGTGGCCGACGCTTCAGCGTCGGCCGGAGGGGCTTCTGCGACAGCGGCCGGAGTCGACTTCGCGCGCCCCTCCTTGGGGGCCTTGGCCTCAGCCTCAGGCTCCTCAGCCTGAGCAGCCGCGGGAGCCGACTCGCTCTTCTTGCGCCGCTTCGGCTTGGGCTGATTGAGCACGGTGACCGACCCGCCCTTGCGCTCGATCGCCTCGCGTGCGGAGGCGCTGACAGCGTGCGCGGTCACCGTCAGCTTCCGGTTGAGCTTGCCGGCGCCGAGGATCTTCACGTCGACGCCTTCGTCCGCGAGCCCTTCCGCGTAGAGGCGCTCGGGCGTGATCTCGTCGCCGTCCTTGAACCGGCTGAGCTTGCTCAGGTTCACGACCGAGTACAGCTTCTTGAAGGGGTTGCGGAAACCACCGAGCTTCGGCAGGCGCTGGGCGAGTGGCATCTGGCCACCCTCGAAGCCCAGGCGGAAGCCCTGGCTGCGAGCGAGCTGGCCCTTCTGGCCACGCCCCGAGGTCTTGCCGTGGCCGCTGCCGGTGCCGCGCCCGACCCGCTTCTTGCGCGTGCGCGCGCCTTCCGGCGACCGCAGCTCGTGGAGTTTCATGCCCTAACGACCCCTCTTGTGCTTCTTATCCGAACGTGCTCGCCAGATCTTGTAGCGCGAGCGTTCCGGGCGCTCCCAGGGCTCGCCCTCGACGGCGACCAGGAACTGGACCGCGCGCAGCATCCCGCGCACCGCGTCGTTGTCCGGGAGCTCGCGGGTCTGGTTGAGCTTGCGGAACCCAAGCGACCGGATCGTGGCCTTGATGTCCTCGTTGTATCCGATGGAGGACTTCTTGTAGGTGGCTCGGATCACGTCGTCCCCTCAGCAGGCGCGGAAGGCTCCGAGGACTCCTCCCCACTCTTAGCGTCAGCAGAGGCAGACTCCTCCCCACTCTGTGGGGAGGCGGCCGACGCTTCAGCGTCGGCCGGAGGGGCCTCTGCGAGAGGGGTCGAAGCGGCCTCAGGAGCAGCGGCCTCAGGAGCAGCGGCCGGAGCTGCTTTCGCAGCCGGCGCAGCCTTGGCAGGAGCCGGCGCCTCAGCAGCGGCCGGAGCCGCCTCCTCAGCCTTCGCCTCCTCACCCAGGGTCCCCTGGTCCTCCGCGTTGCGATAGGCCCGCGCGAGCCGCACGCCGACGATCTCCTCGACCGTCTTGCCGCGGATCTCGGCCACCTCCTGCGCCGTGCGCAGGCTCTGCAGCGCGGCCATCGTGGCCCGCACCGTGTTGATCGGGTTGTTGGTGCCCAGCGACTTGGTGAGGATGTCCTTGATCCCGGACAGCTCGATCACCGCGCGCATGGCGCCGCCCGAGATCACGCCCGTGCCGGGCGCCGCCGGCTTCATCAGGATCTTGGCCGCGCCCCACTTGAAGCGAACCTCGTGGGGAATCGTCGAGCCGACCATGGGGACCGTGATCATGCTCCGCTTGGCGACCTCGACGCCCTTGCGAATTGCCTCTGGGACCTCGCCGGCCTTGCCGAGCCCGGCGCCGACCCGGCCATTCTGGTCGCCGACCACGATCAAAGCCGAGAAGGAGAAGCGACGGCCGCCCTTCACCACCTTGGCGACGCGGTTCAGGCTGACGACACGCTCGGTCAGCTCCGACCGCTCGCTCTGGTACATCGGGTTGCGAATCGCCACTCTCTAGAACTCCAGTCCCGCTTCGCGGGCGGCATCGGCCAGCGCCTTCACGCGGCCGTGATAGAGGAAGCCGCCGCGGTCGAACACGACCGCGCTGACGCCGGCGTCCTTCGCTTTCTTCGCGATCGCCTGCCCGACCTTCTGCGCCGAGCCGACGTCGTTGGACTTCGCCTTCAGCTCGACCGTGGACGCGGCGGCCAGGGTTCGGCCGGACTCGTCGTCGATCAGCTGCGCGTAGATGTGCTGCAGGCTGCGGAACACCGCCAGGCGCGGCCGCTGGGCCGTGCCGGCGACGTGCACGCGCACGCGGCGATGGCGGCGCCCGCGGGCGGAACGGCGGTCGAATGCCTTGACTGTCATCGCTATTTCGCGCCCTTGCCGGCTTTGCCGGCCTTGCGACGCACGCGCTCGCCGCGGTACATCACGCCCTTGCCCTTGTACGGCTCCGGCGGGCGGTAGCCGCGAAGCACCGCCGCCACCTGGCCGACGTCCTCTTTCGAGATGCCGTTGACCGAGAAGTGCGTGGGGTCGGCGACCTCGATGCTCACACCCTGCGGCGGCGAGAAGCGCACCGGGTGCGAGTAGCCGAGGTTCATCACCAGGTCCTCGCCCTGCTTCTGCACGCGGTAACCCACGCCGACCAGCTCCAGGTGCTTGGTGAAGCCGGTGCTGACGCCGGTGACCATGTTCGCCACCAGGGTGCGGGTGAGCCCGTGCAGGGAGCGGTGCTCGCGGCCGTCGGTCGGCCTCTCACAGAGCACCGTGTCCGCGTCGAGCTTGATCGCGATCTGGCTCGGCAGGGTGCGCTCGAGAGAGCCCTTCGGCCCATCCACCTTCACGTGGCTGCCCTGCACCTCGACCTTCACCCCCGAAGGCACCGGGATGGGCAGCTTTCCGATCCGAGACACTTTTCTAACTCGCTCCTACCAGACGTAGCAGAGAACTTCGCCGCCGACGCCCGCCTTCAATGCCTGCCGGCCGCTCTTCACGCCCTGGCTGGTGGAAAGGATTACCAGGCCAAGGCCGCCGAGCACCCGTGGGATCTCGGTCTTCCGCGCATAGACGCGCAGACCGGGGCGGCTGATCCTCTTGATCCCGCTGATCACGCGCGGCGCGGGCCCGAAACCGCCCGATTGCGGGCGAGACTTGAAGATGATACGCAGCGTCTCACCGGCCTGCCCCTCAGCGGCCGGCTCGACCTCGAACCCGGCGATGTAGCCCTCGTCCTTGAACACCTGGGCGATCTCGACCTTCAGCCGCGACGCGGGTACGCGCACGTCCGCGTGGCGCGCATTGCTCGCGTTGCGAATCCGGGTCAGCATGTCCGCGATCGGGTCGCTGACGACCCCGATCGTCCGCGTGGAGCCCTGCCTGCCTTTCGTAGCTGTAGCCATGGCCGTCACCAGCTCGACTTCGTCACGCCGGGGAGCCTGCCCTCGGCGGCAAGGGTGCGGAAGCAGATCCGGCAGAGGCCGAACTTGCGGAGGTAGCCCCGCGGGCGGCCGCAGACGCGGCAGCGGTTGCGGAACCGGACCTGGAACTTGGGTGCGCGCTTCCAGCGCTCGATCGCGGATGTCTTAGCCAAACGTCTCTATCTCCTGGTGAAGGGCATGCCCAGCTGCGTCAGCAGTGCTCGGGCTTCGTCGTCGGTTTTCGCGGTGGTCACGATCGTGATCTCCATGCCGCGGAGCTTGTCGATCTTGTCGTAGTCGACCTCGGGGAAGATGATCTGCTCGCGCAGGCCGAGGTTGTAGTTGCCGCGGCCGTCGAAACCCTCGGGATTGATGCCGCGGAAGTCACGGATCCGGGGCAGCGCCACCTGGATCAGCTTCTCGAGGAAGTACCACATGCGCGCGCCGCGCAGCGTGATCTTGATTCCGACCGGCATGCCGGCGCGCAGCTTGAAGGCCGCCACCGACTTGCGAGCCTTGACCACGATCGGCTGCTGCCCGGTGATGTCGCGGACGTCGCGCACGGCCGACTCGAGAGCGCGCGCGTTGTCCTTGGCCTCGCCGATGCCGATGTTGACGATGATCTTGTCCACGCGCGGCACCTGCATGTCGTTGCCGTAGTCGAACTCGTCGATCAGCGCCGACACGGCGCGGTCGCGGTAGAGCTGGAGCATGCCCGGCACGTGTCCGTTCCCGTTGGAGCCGTTCTTGCCCGGCATTACTGCTGCTCCACTTTGGGAGTCCGCTCGTACGGCTGGCCGCACTGGGCGCACTCGATGACGCGGGCGCCGCTCTCCAGCGTGGTGTGGCGAATGCGCGTCGGCTTGTCGCACGACGGGCAGACCAGCTGCACGTTGGAGTAGGACAGCGGCGCCTCGAAGTCGACGATGCCGCCCTGGATGGCGCGCGTGCCTCCCGCCGACTGGCCCGACTTCCGGTGCGCCTTCACGATGTTGACGCCGCGCACCACGATCTGGCCGCTGTCGGGCAGCGTGCGCAGCACCTCGCCGCGCTTCCCCTTGTCCTTGCCCGCGATCACGATCACCGGGTCGCCGGGGGCGAGGTCGAGGTACAGGCGGCGCGGCTTCGGCTTGTTTCTCAGCATCTGAGTTAGAGAACCTCCGGGGCGAGCGAGACGATCTTCATGAAGTTGCGCTCGCGCAGCTCGCGGGCGACCGGCCCGAAGATGCGCGTGCCGCGCGGGTTGTTCTGCGGATTGATCAGCACGGCGGCGTTCTCGTCGAAGCGGATGTTGGAGCCGTCGGGCCGGCGGTACTCCTTGGAGACGCGCACGACCACGGCCCTGACGACCTCGCCCTTCTTGACCTGGCCGCCGGGCTGCGCCGTCTTGACGGTGGCCATGATGACGTCGCCCACGCCCGCGTACTTGCGGTGCGAGCCACCCATCACGCGGATGCAGAGGAGCTCGCGGGCCCCGCTGTTGTCCGCCACCTTCAGCCTGGTTTCCTGCTGGATCAACTAGCGCGCCTTCTCGATGATCTCGGCCACGCGCCACCGCTTCTGCTTCGAGATCGGGCGCGTCTCCGTGATCCGAACCAGGTCGCCGACCTTGCACTCGTTCTGCTCGTCGTGCGCCTTGAACTTGACCCGCTGCTGGATCGTCTTCTTGTAGAGCGGGTGGCGCTTCAACGTCGCCACCTGCACCACCACGGTCTTCTCCATTCGATCCGAGATCACGCGGCCGACGCGCTCCTTGCGGGCGCCCCGCTCGGCCGTGGCCTCGGCGACTGCTTCACTCATCTACTTCTTCATCCTCAGTGGGAGCCTCAGCTTCTTCATCAGCGGGAGCCGCAGCGGCAACAGACTCCTCCCCGCTTGGCGGGGAGGTGGCCGAGCGGAGCTCGGCCGGAAGGGCCTCGGCGACAGGGGCTCCATGGAAGGCCGCAAGTTCCCGAACCTTGATCACCGTCAGGATCCGCGCGATGTCCTTCTTGACCTTGCGGATCTCGCGGTTGTTCTCCAACTGGCCGACGGCCACCTGGAAGCGCAGCTCGTAGAGCTCACGCCGGGAGGCCTTGAGGCGATCGGTCAGCTCGTGCTGCTCGAGCACGGTCAGCTCCTCAGCCTTCACTCGGCGCCTCCTGGGCCGCGACGTGCAGCGACTCCAGCGCGATGAAACGCGTCTTGATCGGCAGCTTCGAGGCGGCCAGCCGCATCGCCTCCTTGGCGATGTCAGGCGTGACTCCGCCCATCTCGAAGAGAACGCGACCCGGCTTGATCACCGCGACCCAGCCCTCGGGGTTGCCCTTGCCGGAGCCCATGCGGGTTTCGGCCGGCTTCTTCGTGATCGGCTTGTCCGGGAAGATGCGGATCCAGATCTGACCACCGCGCCGCACGTGGCGCGTCATCGCGCGGCGGGCGGCCTCGATCTGCCGGTTGGTCATCCAGCAGTCCTCCATCGCCTGCAGGCCGTACTGGCCGAAGGCGATGTGGGAGCCGCGCGTGGCGATGCCGGTGCGTCGCCCGCGATGCATCTTGCGGTGCTTGACTCGCTTAGGAAGAAGCATCCGGCTCCTCTTCGGCCTTGGGCTCTTCGGCCTTGGGCTCTTCGGCCCTGGGCTCTTCGGCCTTGGGCTCTTCAGCCGCGGGTCCTTCGGCCTTGGCCTCGGCGTCGGCCTTCTTGGCGGCGCGCTTGCGGGGCGCCTTGGCCGGAGCGGAGGCGGACTCCTCCCCGCTCGGCGGGGAGGTGTCAGCGGCGACAGCCGCTGACGGAGGGGCCTCGACAACTGCGGCCTCGGCAACTGGGGCCTCGGCAACTACGGCTTCGGGTGCTGCGGCCTCGGCAACTGGCGCCTCGGCAACTGGGACCTCGGGAGCAGCCGCCGGAAGGGCCTCGGCGACAGGGGCAGCAGGGGCGGCTTCAGCCGCCGCCGCCGGCGCCTCAGGCTGAGGCGCGATCTCGGCAGCTGCACGCAGCTCCTCCGGCAGCGCCGCACCGCGGCGCGGCCCGGCGACCAGGTCGCGGTAGATCCAGACCTTGACGCCGATCACGCCGAACGTGGTGCGCGCGGTCGCGCGGCCGAAGTCGATGTCGGCGCGCAGCGTGTGCAGCGGCACCCGGCCCTCGCGGTCCCACTCGCGACGCGCCATCTCGGAGCCGCGCAAGCGTCCCGCCATGCCGATCCGGACGCCGCGCGCACCGGCGCGCATGGTGCGCAGGATCGACTGCTTCATCGCGCGCCGGTAGCTGATCCGGCGCTCGATCTGGGAAGCGATGTTCTCGGCGACGAGCTGAGCGTCCAGCTCCTGCTGCTTGATCTCCTGGATCGAGATCCGCACCCGGTTGCCGAACTTCTTCTCGAGGTCCTCACGCAGCTGGTCCACCGAGGCCCCGCCCTTGCCGATCACGATGCCCGGCTTGGCCGTGTGGATCGTGACCGTCATCTGCGCGTTGGAGCTGCGCTCGGTCTCGATCTTGGCGATGCCCGCGTTGCGCAGGCGACCGAGGATCAGCCGCCGCATCTCCAGGTCTTCGTGGAGAAGCTTGCGGTACTCCTTCTTGGGCGCGAACCAGTTCGCCTCCCAGCCTCGGTAGATGCCGAGCCGGAACGCGTTCGGATGAACCTTATGACCCACTAGGACTCCTCTCCTTCGGTGGTTTCTGACGCTTCATCGGTTGTCTCTTCGGCGACGGCTTCAGAGTCCTGCCGAACTTCTTCAACTGGGTCTTCGGCGACCGCCGTCGTCTCCTCCCCGATCGGTGCAGGCTTCGCCTCAGCCTTCGGCGCCCTCTTGGCCTTGCCCTCGGCGACCGGCTTCGGCTGCTCCGCAGCCTCTTCGACGGCGCGGCGGCGCCGGCGCTCGGGGCGCCGGGTCTGCACCGGTGCCGGCTGATCCTCCACGACGGCGGTGATGTGCGAGGTGCGGTGGAAGTACTGGTGTGCCATGCCGCGGCTGACCGGGCGGAACCGCTTCATCGTCGGGCCCTCGTCGACCAGCAGCTGCTTCACGACCAGGTCGTCGCGGCTCAGGTTGTAGTTGTGCTCGGCGTTGGCCGCGGCGGACTTGATCACCTTCGCCACGTCGGCGGCGGCGTGCCGCGGCGAGAACTCCAGCTGGGCAAGCGCCTCGCTGACGCGCATGCCGACGACGGCGTCGGCCACGATCCGCGCCTTCCTCGGGGTGCGTCTGACGTACTTCGCCTTGGCGATTACTTCCATCGTTATTTGAGTGTCGAGCTCCGTTCGGTGTGGTGGCCGTGGCCGCGGAAGCGGCGCGTGGGGGCGAACTCGCCCAGCTTGTGGCCGACCATGTTCTCGCTGATGAAGACGGGCACGTGCTTCTGCCCGTCGTGGACCGCGATCGTGTGTCCGACCATGTCGGGGTTCACGGTCGAGTCGCGCGCCCAGGTGCGGATGACCCGCTTCTCGTGAAGCTGGTTCATCTTGACGATCTTGTCCTGCAGGCTCTGGTCGATGAAGGGGCCCTTCTTGGTGCTTCTGCTCACGCTTACTTCTTCTCCCGCCTGCGGATGATCAATTTCGAGCTCGCCTTCTTCGGCTTCCGCGTGCGGTAGCCGAGCGCGGGCTTGCCCCAGGGCGTCTTCGGGTTGCCGCCGGGACCGGTCTTGCCTTCGCCACCACCGTGCGGGTGGTCGGTCGGGTTCATCGTCGAGCCGCGCACGGTCGGCCGCTTGCCGAGCCAGCGCGAGCGCCCGGCCTTGCCGCCGGACTCGTTCTCGTGCTCGAGGTTACCGACCTGGCCCATCGTGGCCATGCAGCGGATGTGCACGCGGCGCATCTCGCCGGACGGCATCCGGATCACGGCGTAATCGCCCTCTTTGGCGACCAGCTGGGCCGAGGTGCCGGCGGAGCGGACCAGCTGCCCGCCGCGCCCGAGCGTGACCTCGAGGTTGTGGATCGTCGAACCGGTCGGGATCCGTTCCAGCGGCAGAGCGTTGCCCACGCGAATGGGGGCGTCCGGCCCGCTCATGATCTGGTCGCCGACCTTGATCCCGAGCGGGGCGAGGATGTAGCGCTTCTCGCCGTCCTTGTAGTTGATGAGGGCGATCCGGGCCGAACGGTTCGGGTCGTACTCGATCGTCGCGACCTTGCCGGGCACGCCGAACTTGTCGCGCTTGAAGTCGATCTTGCGGTAGGTGCGCCGGCCGTCGCCGCCGCGGTGCCGCGTCGTGATTCGGCCCTGGTTGTTGCGGCCGGCGTTGTTCTTCAGCGGCTCGAGCAGGCTGCGCTCCGGCTTGTCCGTCGTGATCTCCTCGAAGCTCGACACCGACATGAAGCGGCGTCCGGGGCTGGTCGGCTTGAACTTTCTAACTGGCACGGCGCTAGACGCTCCCGAACAGGCCTTCCAGCCTGCCCTCTTTCAAAGTCACGACCGCCTTCTTCCAGTCGCTGGTCCGGCCGAGCGGCCCGCGCCCGCCAAGGCGCTTGTTCTTGCCGCTGACATTGATCGTGTTCACGCTCGCCACCTTCACGCCCTGGGCTTCGTACTGGTCCTCGAGCGCGCGCGCGATCTCGGGCTTGCTGGCGTTGCGCGCCACCCGGAACGTGTAGCGCCCCTGCTGGTGGAGCGAGTACGAGCGCTCGGTGATGACGGGGCCGTAGATCACCTGGACAGGGGACTTACTCACCGAAGTTCTCCTCGATCGATTCCAGCGCCTCGCGCTGGATGACCAGCCGGTCGTGGGTGAAGAGGTCGTAGAGGCTCAGGTTGCTGGCCTGGACCACCTTCGCCCAGGGGAGGTTGGCCGCCGACCGCTGCACGACGAGGTTGGGAGCCGGGAGCACGACGAGCACGGTGCTCTCGACGCCGGCGTCGCGGAGGAGCTCCGCCATCCTCTTCGTCTTCGGCGCGTCGAACTCAAAGGCTTCGACCACGCTGACCTTGCCTTCCTGCGCCTTCACGCTGAGCGCGGAGCGCAGGGCCAGCCGCCGCATCTTCTTCGGCATCTTCTGCGCGAAGCTCCGCGGCTGGGGGCCGAAGACGGTGCCGCCGCCGACCATCGAGGGTTCGCGCTCGGAGCCGTGGCGCGCCCGGCCGGTGCCCTTCTGGCGATAGGGCTTGCGGCCGCCACCCTGGACGTCCCCGCGGGTCTTGGTGGCCGCGGTGCCCTGGCGGGCGTTGGCGAGCTGGCGCAGCAGCGCCTGGTGCATCACCGCCACGTGAGGCGTCACTCCGAAGACGGATTCCGGCAGCTGCGGAGCCTCGGGCTCCGCCTTAGAGGCGGTCTTCTTCCGAGGGGTGCGTGGCTCGGTGGCCCCAGAGGCCCCTCCGGCCGACGCCGGAGCGTCGGCCACCTCCCCGCCAAGCGGGGAGGAGTCCTCCGTTGTCTCTTCCAGCTTCTCTTCGTCAGCCACCCGACTTCCTCACCGTCTTGATCGACTCCCGGACCATGACGAGCGCTCCGCGGGCGCCCGGCACTCCGCCGTGCACCAGCAGCAGGTTCCGCTCCGGGTCGACGCGAAGGATCTTCAGGCCTTGCACCGTGG
>Ga0207664_10001272_pt1 | contig 16634 bp, 16 predicted proteins | sample LARL83metaG_FD_184349 | JGI IMG/M metagenome (GOLD analysis project Ga0207664, IMG submission 184349) | Corn, switchgrass and miscanthus rhizosphere microbial communities from Kellogg Biological Station, Michigan, USA - LAR L8-3 metaG... | ecosystem: Host-associated > Plants > Roots >... | reverse complement strand
GCGTGTACACGAACGAGATCGTGGAACCGATAGTCGCCGTCGACGAGTTCCTCGAGCAGACTGGCGTCGATCAGCTCGTCCAGCGCTCGCCGAGTCGTACGAACGTCCTCGCCGAGCGCGGCGGCTACCGCCTCGACGCCGAACGTCTTGCCCGGCAACAGTCCCAGGGTTCGGTAGACACGCCGCAGCGGCAGCGAAAGGTCGCCGTATGCGACGTCGAAGGTGGCGCGCACGGACAGATCTCCTTCCGCGGACAGCACATCGAGCCTGGCGCGTTCGTCGTGCAACTCGTCGATCATGCGCGCCAGCGATCGTCGCGGACGGGACGCGATCCGCGCCGCCGCCACGCACAGGGCGATCGGTAGGCCACCGCACAGCCCGGTCAACCGCTCGGCCTGGTCCGGCTCCGCATGTACCCGGTCGGCACCGATCGTGCGGGTCAACAGATCGAGGGCGCTCGCGTGATCGAGCGGTTCGACCGGTACCGCGTGGGCGCCGCCGGCCACAAGCCCCAACAGCGGTCGGCGGCTCGTGACGACGGCGAGGCTGCCCGGTGCCGCCGGAATCAACACCGTCGCCTGCGCGGCGGAAGCGGCGTTGTCCAACAGGACCGCCAGATTCATCGGTGCGGTCACCGATCGAAAGAGGGCGGTTCGTTCGGCGAGGCCGGTCGGCACCCGTTGCGGCGCCACGCCCAACGCCCGCAGGAAGTGGCCCAGCACGTCTTCCGGCGCGACCGGCTGACCGGTGGACAACGCGAGGTCCGCGTAGAGACTGCCGTCCGGGAATCGCTCCGCCATCTCCCCGAGCCATCGCAGGGCGAGCGCGGTCTTACCGACACCACCCACCCCGCGCAACACGACGACGGTGGGCGCCGTCGGGCCGGCCCGCGCGGCGATGCCACGCAAATGGTCAAGTTCGTCCGCTCGGCCGGCGAACCGCGCCGGCGCCGGCAACAGCTGGCGGGGTACGACGGGCCCGGTGTCGGGAATCGTGGACCGCATGTCGATGTTGCCGTGAATGGAGCCGGCCTGAATGACTGGACCGTGGGAAGCACCGGACATCAGATTGTGCTGGCCTGACGGCCTGGTGTCCTGATCGTCCGGAGCCTGTCTTCGATCCCCCACGGCGCCCCCGCGGATGTTCGCCGGTTAGCTCACATACCGACCATACGGTTGCACGTGCATCGCAGGCCAGAGTTCACGACAATGGAGCAATCTTCGCCAGGACCAACCCGCTGCGCGGCTTTGGAGTGAAGTACGTGCTCTTTCGGGGCATACGACGTCCCTGATCGTGTACGGCGAGTACATCCCGATAGGGCACCGGAGCGATCAGGAGGACCGCGTCGGCGTCGGCGACCGGTCTGGTGCCCGCTGGGAGTGCGCGCACCAGTGGGCCGGCCGGGTCGATGCCGAGCGCCTCGCCGATCAACACGTGTTCCACCACGCCGTGGTCGATCCGCGGCAGCGGTTCGTTCGACGGCGCTGCCGGCAGTTCGACGCTCAGCGTGCGCCCGCCGGCCAATACCAGGACCGAGCCCGGCCGGTCCGGCGCGATCACGGCATCGACATCCGTAACCCGCAGCCCGATGCGGCGCCACGCCTCGGCCAGTTCGTCCGCCGTGTGGCCGGTGCCGACGAGCATGCGGTGGATCGGGCCGACCCGGAGGGCGGGGCCGCCGGTGACCAGCGCCAACAGCGCCGAACGGGCGCCGGTCGCGGCCGCGACGCGGTGGTTGCCGTCGGCGACGAGCAGCGGATGACGTTGTGCCAGCGTGACGAGCTCGTCCTGCTCCGGGCCGGGACCAAGCAGCCACAGGCGGTGTTCCCGGCCGTCGGAGTCGACGAGATGCACGTCCGGTGCGTCGTGTCGCTCGATCACGCCACGCAGGGCCGTCGTGAGCGCGGAACCCCCCATGACCGGGACGAGCATCGCGGCGCTGGTCGCGCAGCCCAGTCCGGCCAGCACGGCGGCGCGTTCGGCGACCACGTCCGGATACACCTGCTCGGCCTGCCGGATCCGCGCCTGTCCGTCCGCGTCCACGGCGGCGGGATCGACCAGGCACAGCATGCCCAGCGCGGTGCCGTCCGGCCCGGTCGCCAGGTACGGCGCCACGACGTGCTCGACCCGCCGGTAGTCCCGGTCGAGCAATCGCTCCAGCATCCGCTGCGCGGCCGGCAACGCCTCCGCCACGGACAGTCCCTCGGCCATGGCCTGCGGCGTGTGGTTCGGGTGCTGCACCGCCAGCAGCGAGTCGTGCCCGTTCTGGCCGGCCAGCGCCGCGATCACCTGGTCGGACTCGGCGAACTCATCCACATCGGGGCCGGGTACGCGGCCGGTGACGATCCAGCCGGTCCCGATCGGTCTGACGACATCGGACATGATTCACATGCCGACAGCAGCAAACAGTGAGCCGATCTCCTGACGGTTCAGCTTGCGGAACGTGCCGGGACGCTGGTTGCCCAGCCGCACATCGCCGATCGCCGTGCGCACGAGCCGGTGCACGGGAAAGCCGACCTCGGCCAGCAGCCGCCGCACGATGTGCTTGCGCCCCTCGTGCACGACGACCTCGACCAAAGCCTGCCCCGGCACCGTGTCGACCAGCCGGAAACTGTCCACATTGGCCGGCCCGTCGGCGAGCTGCACACCGGCCCGCAAGCGTTTGCCAAGATCACGCGGGATCGTGCCGAGCACGTCGGCCAGGTAGGTCTTCGGCACGTGGTAGGACGGGTGTGTCAACCGGTGCGACAGCTCGCCGTCGTTCGTGAACAGCAGCAGGCCCTCCGTCTCGGCGTCGAGCCGGCCGACGTGGAACAGGCGGGGGCCGCTGTCGGGCGCCTTGGTGCGCACGTAGTCGCCGACGCACGGGCGGCCCTGGTCGTCGGACATCGTGGTGTGGACGTCGATCGGCTTGTTGAACGCCAGGTACACCAGGTCGTCCCGCAGCACGATCCGCGTGCCGTCCACGTGGACGATCGCGGTCTCCGGGTCGATCCGGCGACCCATCTGCGTGACGACGTCGCCGTCGACGGTGACCCGCCCGGCCGCGATCATCTCCTCGGCCGCGCGCCGGGACGCCACACCCGCCTGGGCGAGCACCTTCTGGAGTCGCACGCCGTCCGGCGCATCGTCAGACATCGTCGATCGTGTCCACTTCTGGCAGCAGGGGGGCGATCGGGGGCAGATCCTCCAAAGAGGACAGTCCCAGTCGCTCGAGGAACAGTTCGGTGGTCCGGTAGAGAATGCCGCCGGTCTCGCTGTCGGTGCCGGTCTCCCCGATCAGGCCACGTGCCACCAGAGTACGTATCACACCGTCGACATTCACGCCACGTACGGCGGCGATACGCGACCGGGTCACCGGCTGCCGGTACGCGATCACGGCCAGCGTCTCCAGCGCGGCCCTGGTGAGCTTGGCGCGTTGCCCGTCCAGCAGCAGCTTCTCCACGAACGGTGCGTGCCGGTCCCGGGTCACGAACCGCCAACCGTCGCCGACGCGGCGCAGGTCGATGCCGCTGCCACGCTCGGTGTAGTCGGCCGACATGCTCCGCAGTGTCTCGGTGACACGAGCCACGGACTGGTCCAACGCGGTGGCCAGCAACTCCTCGCTGGCCGGCGTGTCGACCACAAGCAGCAACGCCTCGAGCGCACTGATCAGGTCGGCGTCCTCGGCCAACGGCGGCAGGTCCGACAGGACGACATCGTCGTCCACGGGCGACTCATCGGCGGACGACTCGTCAGCGATCGGCTCATCGGCAGCCGACTCGACGCCGACCGGCTCATCGAGAGCCGGTTCATCGACGGCGGGCTCGTCGACGACCGGCTCAGCCACGGCCAACTCGTCAGCAGCCGGCTCGTCGACGACCGGTGCTGGCTCGGGTTCTGGTTCTGGGGTGGTCACCCGTACTCCTCGTCCTCGGCCGTGTCGCCGGCTGCCTCGGCGTCGGCCACCGACCCGCCGGTCCACCGCACGTGCAGCTCACCGAGCGGATCCGCCTGGTCGAACATGATGGTCTGCTGCCGGTACAGCTCCAACAACGCCAGGAACCGCGCCACGACCTCGAGTGTCCGCTCGCAGTCCGTGACGAGTTCGCCGAACGTCGCCGCGCCGCGCTCGGCCAGCCACCGCCGCAGCAGCGCGGTGTGCTCGCGTACCGAGACCTTGTGCGTGTGCAGGTGATCCAGCGACACGACCGGCGGCGGCTTAGGCCGGAACACCGCCGCCGCGATCTCGGCGAACTGCCGAGGGTCCACACCGATCAGCACCTCGGGCAACAACCGCGTGAACCGCTCCTCCAACGCGACCGACCGCGGATACCGCCGCAACGCGGCCGACTCCAACTCCGCGAACAGCGCCGCGACCTGCTTGTACGCCCGGTACTGCAACAACCGCGCGAACAACAGGTCCCGCGCCTCCAGCAACGCGAGATCCTCCGCGTCCTCCACGTCGCCCGATGGCAGCAGCTTGGCCGCCTTCAGGTCCAGCAGCGTGGCCGCGATGACCAGGAACTCCGTGGTCTCGTCGAGGTCCCACTCGTCGCCCATGGACCGGATGTGTGCGATGAACTCGTCCGTGACCTGGTGCAACGCCACCTCGGTCACGTCCATCTGGTGCTGCGAGATCAACTGCAGCAGCAGGTCGAACGGACCCTCGAAGTTGGCGAGCCGCACCGTGAACCGGCCGGATGCGGCGGGTTCGGTGGGCGGGTCGGCGGGCGTCACATCCACCAGTGTCACTCGCCCGGTTCCGCCCGTAGCCGGCGAACCAGCAACGAATCGGCACCATGGTCGACGAAGTCGGCCAACAGCACGGCGATCGCCTCACGGACGATCCGGCCACGGTCGATGACGAGGCCGTGTTCGGCGCGTGCGGTGATGCGGGCCTGTTCCAGGGCGATCAGTTCCTCGCCGGACACGTACACCGTGATCTTCGCGTCGTGCTTCTGCCGCCCGGAACTCGGGCGTGCCTCGGCGGAGACAGGGGTGCTGGTGGGTTGGGTCGAGCGGAACAACTCGGCCGCGCCCGGCAGCGCCGCTCTGTCCCACCCCCCGCCCAGGGCGGCACGTCGGGGTGGAGTCACGCCACCGCCTGATGATCGACAGCAGCGAGGGTCACCGAGCGATCACCTCGCGGGCCAGTTCCCGATACGCCTTGGCACCCGCCGATCGGGGCGCCCATCGCGTGATGGGCTCGCCGGCCACGGTCGTTTCCGGGAACCGGACGGTCCGGTTGATCACCGAGTCGAACACGACGTCGCCGAAGGCCTCGACCACTCTCGCCATGACCTCGCGGCAGTGCAGTGTCCTCGGGTCGAACATGGTCGGCAGGATGCCGGTGATCTCGAGTTTCGGGTTCAGCCGCTCGCGCACCTTGTCGATCGTGTCGATGAGCAGTGCGACACCGCGCAGGCTGAAGAACTCGCACTCCAGCGGGATGATCACGCCGTCGGCCGCGGCCAGCGCGTTCACCGTCAGTAGGCCGAGCGATGGCTGGCAGTCGACCAGGATGTAGTCGTAGTGCTCGATCAGCGGCCGCAGCACCCGCACCAGCGTGTGCTCACGCCCGACCTCCGCCACGAGTTGCACCTCGGCCGCGGACAGGTCGATGTTGCTGGGCAGCAGGTCCATGCCGTCTACCGTCGTCTGCATTATCACGTCCGCGACGCCGACGTCCCGCTCCATGATCACGTTGTAGATCGTCTGGTCGAGCTGCTGCGGCTGCACGCCCAGGCCCACTGACAGCGCGCCCTGCGGGTCGAAGTCGACCAGCAGCACCCGGCGGCCGTACTCGGCCAGGGCAGCACCCAGGTTTATGGTCGACGTCGTCTTGCCGACGCCGCCCTTCTGGTTGCAGATGGCCATGATCTTGGCCGGCCCGTGCTCCGCGATCAGCGACGGTTCCGGCACCGCGCGGCGCGGCCGGCCGGACTGCGACAGTCCGCCCAGGTCCAGTGGTTCGTCGACGTCGTCGGCGGCCCTCGGGGCAAGGCTCAGCTCCACCGAACCGCGCGGCCGTCCCTCGACGGATGGCTGCGGTGTCGACATGGCGACCTGGCTCCCTGTAGTCAGTGGACCGACTGCCGCATGTTATGCGGCAGTATCAGCAGCGGCAACGCGCCTCGCCGCGACAGGGAAGATTAGCCGGCCATGGAGGGATGCCTGGTCGCGGCCAGCACCACGTCCAGCAGTCCGGGAAAGAGCTGGTCCAGATCATGGCGGCGGACCGACAGCCATCGCTGCGTGCCGGCGGGGCGGGTGTGCGTCACACCGGCCTCCCGCAGCACTCGCAGGTGCTGGGACAACGTCGACTTCGCCACTGACACGTCCAACTGGCCGCACAGTGTCTCGCCGCCCGTGTCCAGCTGGCTCACGACGGCCAGCCGGGTCGGGTCGGACAACGCGTGCAGAACACCGACCAGCGTGATGGCGTCGCGCGACGGCTCGTCGAGGTCGCCCATTCCCGATCACCTCATCTTGAAGCGGGCGAATGTCGCGCTCACCGTACCGGTCCGACACGCTACGCGTTCGGATTCTCCGCAAACCACCCCCGGTCAGCCCAATGCCCTCGGGTGGGCTGTCGCGTAGATCTCCCGCAGGGTCGTGACCGTGACCAGCGTGTACACCTGCGTCGTGGTCACGGATGCGTGGCCGAGCAGCTCCTGAACTACCCGCACATCGGCCCCACCCTCGAGTAGATGCGTCGCGAAGGAGTGGCGGAGGGTGTGCGGCGACACGGGTGTGCGGATGCCGGCCTTGTCGGCGGCGTCCTTGAGTACCTGCCACGCCGTCTGCCGGGACAGCCGGCCACCGCGTGCGTTGAGGAACACCGCCGGCGTGCCGCGTCCCTTGCTCGCCAGGCTCGGCCGTACCCGGACCAGGTAGGCGTCCAACGCGTCCAACGCCGGCCGGCCGACCGGCACGAGCCGCTGCTTGCCGCCCTTGCCGTCGAGCAGCACGACCCGATCCGCCCGGTCCACACTGTCCAGATCCAGCCCGACCGCCTCGGAGATCCGCGCGCCCGTCGAGTACAGCAGTTCCAGCAACGCGCGATCACGCAACGACCGCGGCTCGTCCGAACCCGCCGTCTCCAGCAGCGTGATCACGTCGTCCAACGGCAACGCCTTGGGCAACCGGCGCGGCAGGGCGGGCGGCTTGACCGACCGCGCCGGATCGACCTCGATCAACCCCTCCAACAGCGCGAACCGATGCAGGCCACGCACCGCGACCACCGCGCGCGCCGCCGATGATGCCGCCAACGGCGGATGTTCGGGATCACCTTCCCGCAGCGCGGCCAGGAACCCGGTCACATGCGATTCCGTCACCGCCGGCAGGTCGGTGATCCCGTGATCCGCCAGGTAGAACAGGTAACGATGCAGGTCACGCGAGTACGCCTGGAGCGTGTTGCGAGCGGTGCCGCGCTCGACCGCGAGATGGTCGAGATACCGCAGCACCACCGCGGACGCGGTCATCGCCCGGCGGCGAACCGGGTCGGCCGATCCGGCCATGGCGCGTCGGCCGGCCGTGTCACCGCGGCACCGGAGCGTACGGCCTGCAACGCCAGGATGCCGCCGACAGACGCGGCATTGACGATCTCGCCGGCGAGGACCATCCGTACCGCCTCGGCCCATTCGATCCGGTGCACCACCAGATCGGCCTCCTCGTCATCCGCCATCTCGGGACGATCGACCGAGGTCAACCCGGTCGCCAGGAACACCCGGACCACCTCGTCGGTGAACCCGGGCGATGCCGCCACGTCGACCAGCACCTCCCACCGGTCCGCCGCGACGCCGGCCTCCTCGACGAGCTCACGCGCGGCCGTCCGCTGCGGCGGCTCGTCCGGCACGTCGAGCAGACCGGCCGGCAGCTCCCAGAGCCGCCGGCCCAGCGGATGCCGGTACTGGTGAATGAGCACGATGCGATCCGCGTCGTCGACGGCCAACACGGCCACCGCACCGAAGTGCTCCACCACCTCGCGGCGCACCACGTTGCCGCCCGGCATCGCCACTTCGTCGGCCCGTAACGCGAGCACGTGGCCGCGGTAGATCTCCTGGCTGGCAACCACGTCGAACTGATGGCGATCGGTCACGACTGCACGCCCGCGGTGGCCGTCTCGGACAACTCCACCGGCAACCGGTCGGCCGCGAGGTAATCCAACGCGGCGCCGACGAACGCGGTGAACAGCGGATGTGGTCGCGTCGGCCGGCTCTTGAGCTCCGGATGCGCCTGCGTACCGACGAAGAACGGATGCATGTCGGTCGACAGTTCCACGAACTCCACGAGATGCCCGTCCGGCGACAACCCGGAGAACACCAACCCCGCCTTGGCCAACTCGGCCCGGTAGGCATTGTTGACCTCATACCGGTGCCGGTGCCGTTCGGACACTTCCGTCGTCCCGTAAGCCTTGGCCGCCAACGAATCCGGCACCAGCTTTGCCGGATAGGCACCCAACCGCATCGTGCCGCCCATGTCCCGGTTCCCGGCGATCACATCGGCCTGATCCGCCATCGTGCTGATCACCGGATGCGTCGTCCGCTCGTCGAACTCGGACGAGTCGGCATCGGCGATCCCGGCCAGATGCCGAGCCACCTCGATCACCATGCACTGCAAACCCAGACACAGCCCCAACACCGGTATACCACGGGTCCGGGCGTGTCGGATGGCACCGATCTTGCCCTCGATCCCCCGTACACCGAACCCGCCCGCAACGAGCACACCGTCCGCATCGGCCAGTGCCCGAGCCGCGCCACTCTCGGTCTCACAGCTGTCCGAAGGCACCCACTGAATCTCGACCCGGGCGCGATGCGCGAACCCACCGGCCCGCAACGCCTCCGTCACCGAGAGATAGGCGTCCGGCAGATCGACATACTTGCCGACCAAGGCGATCCGCACCGTCTCAGCCGGACTGTGCACCCGATCCAACAGATCGCCCCACACCGTCCAGTCCACATCCCGGAACGGCAACCCGAGCCGCCGCACGACATACGCGTCCAACGCCTCGGAGTGCAACACCTTGGGAATGTCGTAGATGGACGGAGCGTCCGGAGCGGCCACGACCGCGTCCACATCGACGTCACACATCAACGCGATCTTGCGCTTGAGCCCGGCCGGAATCTCCCGATCCGCCCGACACACGATCGCATCGGGCTGGATACCGATATTCCGAAGCGCGGCAACAGAGTGCTGCGTAGGTTTGGTCTTGAGCTCACCAGACGGCGCGAGGTAGGGCACGAGCGACACATGCAGGAAGAAGCAGTTGTCCCGCCCCACATCGTGCCGAACCTGCCGGCATGCCTCGAGGAACGGCAACGACTCGATGTCGCCGACCGTCCCGCCGACCTCGGTGATCACCACATGCGGCCGCTCACCGTCGGGCCCAACGTCGGCCATCGCCCGGATCCGCGCCTTGATCTCGTCGGTGATGTGCGGAATCACCTGAACGGTATCGCCGAGGTACTCCCCACGCCGCTCCTTGGCGATCACGGTCGAGTACACCTGACCGGTAGTCACATTGGCACTACCGGAGAGTGACCGATCGAGGAACCGCTCGTAGTGCCCGATGTCAAGATCGGTCTCGGCTCCGTCGTCCGTGACGAACACCTCACCGTGCTGGAAGGGGTTCATCGTGCCCGGATCGACGTTGAGATAGGGATCCAGCTTCTGCATCGTGACGCGGAGGCCACGAGCGGTAAGAAGCTGACCGAGGCTGGAAGCCGTAAGCCCCTTGCCCAGCGAGGAGGCGACGCCCCCCGTGACGAATACGTGCTTGGTCATGCGCGCCTGAAGCACCAACAAACGCTCCCCGTGTTCTCGGTTGGCACGACCCTGCCGGCCAACCTGGCTGCCCACGGGATTTCACCGTATCACGACACCCCCCACACCTGCGCGAACAAGCCCAACCCCCACGTGTCGCACAACAACAAGATCACCCAAAAGTGATCTTGCCAACCTAGAACAAACGTTCGAACATGGACACAAGGATCAAACCCAACCACACAGAAGGAGACCCAAGATGCCAACCCAACCACCACAAAGGGGGGTCCGGGGGGACGAAGTCCCCGCCGGCCGGGGTCTGGGGGCCTGGCCCCCAGAAGACAAGGACGACGAGCCCCAGCGAAGCGGCGAACGCCGCGAGCAGGGGTCGGGCGCGAGGAGGGCCCCCGGTCGTCGAGGGGGGAGGTTACGACCAGGGGCCCTGAACCCAGCCGGCGGTTGGGGGGACCAGCCGGGGGCGCGCTTCACGCGCCTGGGTCCAGCATACTCGCTCCGTAGTCGATTGGCACGCGTAAGTGACGACCGATTTCGGCGGACTTCTCCGAAACCCACGACTCGGGATGGGTGGTTAGCTGCTGGGCGCGCTGGGTGCCGGCGCGCTCGCGTTGCCGGCCGTGCCGTAGCTCCCGGCCTTGCCGGCGAGCTGCTCCCGCAGTGCCAGCACGGCGACCACGCGGCCGGCCGCGGTGTCCGTGTTGTCCACAGTGGACAACACGGAACTCGCCGCACTGTCCGCGCGCACAACGCCGATCGGCCCGTAGCCGCCGGCGGAACCGGACGCGCCGGCCAGCACGGTGCCCGCGCCGGACCGCTGCACCTGGGTGGTGAACCGGGCCAGCATCGACGCCCGGTCACCCGCGCTCTGCCCGGTCTGCGCACCACCGATCAACACGATCGCGAGTTGCGCCGGCTGGACCGACGCGGGCGGCGCGCCGATGAAGCCGGCACTGGCCAACGCGGTCAACGCGGCGGCCCGCTCGTTCGCCGTGGCCTGTGGACTGTTGCTGTTCTTGTTCAACAGCAACAGGTCTCCGAACAGGCCGCCCGCGAGCGCGCCGGCATCCGACGCGACCGGAAGCTGGGCACCGGCCGGGATCATCTGCGTGACGAGGTCGCGGAGCTGATCGGCACGGTTCGGGTCGCTGAAGGCATTGGTCAACCGGATCTGACCGGTGACCTGTGCCCCGGCGGCGGTCAGCAACGACGCGAGCGCCTGCTCGTCGGCCTGGCGGGCGTCGGGCGTGCTGATCACGACGACGGTCCGTTGCGTGAGCAGGTCGCGCACGGCCAACGGGCCGACGCCGGTCGCGAACTGATCGGCGTCGGAGAGCCGCGCGTCGAGGCCGTTCCGCTGCGCCTGCAGATCGACGACCTGCTGGCCGAGCCGCGCCTTCTGTCCGCTGATCCCGGACAGCAGCGAGTCGGACAGCGTGGTCGAGCCGAGTACCACACCCAACGCCAACGCCAGGAACACCGCACCGATGGAGATCACGTGGTACCGCAACGAGATCACGAGAACAGCCCCCTCAACCACGCGACGACGTCCCGGTAGGCGTCCGACAACCAGTGGAGGTAGAAATGACCGGAGTCCGACACCATGAGCGCGACCATCACGGCCGCCAGAACCGCCAGCACGAGCCACACGACCGCGCCGTTGGACACCCGCGCCCGATGCAGCGTGGCCACGGCCTTGCCGTCGACCAGCCGGCTGCCGAGTTTCAGGCGAGTCAGGAACGTGGATGGATTCGAGCCGGACCGGCCGCGGTCGAGGAACTCCGCGAGGGTGGCCTGCGACCCGACCGTGACGACCAGGCTGGCGCCATGCGCGTCGGCCAGGATCAGTGCGAGGTCCTCGGCGTTGCCGGACGCGGGGAACGTCACCGCGCCGACACCCAGATCCTGAATGCGCTCCAACCCGGGAGCGTGACCGTCGGCGTCGGCCGGCACGACCACCTCGGCGCCGCACTTCAACGTCTCGGTGCGGATGCCGTCCGGGTCACCAACGATGACCTTCGGCCGATAGCCGGCCGCGCACAGCGTGTCCGCGCCCGACTCGACGCCGACCAGCACCGGCCGGTGTTCCTTGATGTACCGCTTGAGCCGGCGCAGGTCCTCGGCGTGCCCGTGACCGGGCGCCACGACGAGCACCTCGCGACCGGTCATCGACTCGTACAGCTCCGGCACGCCGACCCCGTCCAGGATCATCGTGCGCTCGCGCCGGAGGACCTCGATCGTGTTCGCCGAGAACGCCTCGAGTTGCGCCGACATACCGGCCTTGGCCTCGATCATCTGATCGGCGACCGATTCCGGCGTCTGCGTGGTTCCCTTCGCCAGCTCGCGCTCGCCGGAATACACGACACCCTCGTGCAGGCGCAGCTTCATGCCCTCTTTGATGTCGAGCAATGCCGCGATGCCGACGCCGTCGATCAATGGCACCCCGGCGGACACCAGGATCTCCGGACCGAGGTTGGGAAACCGGCCGGAGATGGACGGCGACGCGTTGACCACCCCGGCGACCTCGGCGGCGACCAGCGCATCGGCGGTTCGCCGGTCGAGGTCGATCTGGTTGAACACCACGACGTCACCCGGGCTGATCCGTCGCAGCAGGTCACCGGTGCGCCGGTCAACCCGGGCAATCCCGGTCACACCCGGCAGTTCGCGACTGTTCCTGGTCAGCAATCCGGGGAGCTTCATGCCCGGATGGTCGCAAAAGGACTCGAGATTATCCGGCCGCCACGCCGAGCTGGCCTTTTACACCTACCAACTCATACCGAACAGGGTGAGGACCACGGTCCGTTTTACGAGGCCCGGCCCTTGATCTTTTTCCGCCCGCCCGAGGACGCTTTCTCACTCGTTTTATCCGCCATTTTGTCCGCATTGGCGGTCGCGAGTAGTTCCTCGGCATGGGCGCGACCGGTGTCCGTCGAGTCCATGCCGGCCAACATCCGCGCCAACTCGATCACCCGATCGGTCTCGGCCAACGTCCGCACACCACTGCGCGTGACGCCGCCACCCGACGACTTGTCCACGACCAGGTGCCGATCCGCGAATGCCGCCACCTGCGGCAGGTGCGTCACAACCACCACCTGGTGGCTACGTGCGAGCCGCGCCAACCGGCGCCCGATCTCGACCGCCGCCCGGCCGCCGACACCGGCGTCAACCTCGTCGAACACCAGCGTCGGCACGGGATCGGCGTGCGACAGCACGACCTCCAGCGCCAACATCACCCGCGACAACTCACCACCGGACGCACCCTTGTGCACCGGGAGCGGCGGAGCGCCCTCGTGCGCTCGCAGCCGCAACTCCACGTCGTCCACGCCGTCCGGCCCGGCATGCAACACCTGTCGCCCGACCCGCAACGCGAACTGGTCCGACGACTCCGCCGCACGCGGAACCACCGACACCTCGACGGTCGCCGACGCCATGGCCAGCCCGGCCAACTCCGCGGTGACGGCCTTACCCAGGTCGGACGCGGCAGCCTGGCGCGCCATGGTGATCATCTCGGCCCGTTCGGCGAGCTGACCGGCAAGTTCGTCCCGTCGCGCGGCGAGCGCCGCCAACGCCTCCTCGGACGTGTCCAGCCCGGCCAGGCGCGCCTCGGCCTCGTCCGCCCACGCCAGCACGCCCGCGATGTCCGCCGCGTACTTCCGGGTCAACGCCTTCAGTTCGGCCTGCCGCGCCAACACCTGCGCCAGCCGCTCCGGATCGGCCGCCAGTCCGTCCAGGTAGCTGGTGAGCTCGGTGCCGACATCGGTCAACAGCACGGCCGCCTCGGCCAGCCGCGCGGAGAAGTCGCGCAGCAGCGGATCATCCGTGCCACCGGCCAGTCGCCGCGCCTCCTCGACCAGCCCCAACGCGCTGGGCGCGTCCATGTCGCCCTCGACCGACCCGCTCACCGCGAGCAGCGCACCGGTCGCGGCCTCCCGCAGTTGGTCCACGTCGGACAGCCGCTTGGCCTCGTCGACCAGTTCGGTGTCCTCGTCGGGTTTCGGCGCCACAGCCGCGATCTCGGCCAACCCGTGCCGCAGCAGGTCGGCTTCCCTGGCCAGTTCCCGCGACCGCTCGGTGCGCTCGGCCAGTTCAGCCACGACCCGCAGCCATTCCGCCCGCAGATCCCGGTATTCCGTCAACGGGCCAGCGACCGGCGTACCGGCGAACCGGTCCAACACGGCCCGCTGCTCGGCCGGCCGCAACAGCCGCAACTGGTCGTTCTGCCCGTGCACCGCGATCAGATGCTCGGCGAGTTCACCCAACACACCAACCGGAACCGACCGACCACCGAGATGCGCACGGGATCGCCCGTCGCCACCGACCGTGCGTACGGCGATCAGGCTGCCGTCCTCGTCGGGTTCCGCGCCGGCCTCCGCCGCGAGCGTGACCGCGTCCGCGCCGCCCGCCAATTCGAACCGGCCCTCGACAACCGCGCGCTGGCTACCGCTGCGCACCCGCGACGCCTCGGCGCGTCCGCCGGACAGCAGGTGCAGCCCGGGCACCACCATGGTCTTGCCGGCGCCGGTCTCGCCGGTCAGAACGGTGAAGCCAGGGTGGAGTTCCAGGGTGGCCTCGTCGATGACCCCGAGGCCGGAAATGCTCATCTCGGCCAGCACAGGGCGCAGACTAGTAGGTGTCACCGACCGGCGGCAGGTCGCCGCCCCGGCGGGTCCGCCATCCCTGCACCGGCAACTCGAACTTGCGCACCAAGCGCTCGGTGAACGACCCGACATTCAGCCTGGCCAGGCGCAGCGGCACCGACCCCCCGGCCACGTCCACCGAGGAGCCGGGCGGCAACGCGAAATACCGCCGCCCGTCACAACACAACACGGCCGGCGGCCCATCCGGATCGACGTCCAATGTCACGACAGAGGTCGGTGCGACGACCAGCGGCCGCGTGAACATGGCATGCGCGTTGCTCGGCACCACCAGCAACGCCCGCACATCCGGCCACATCACCGGCCCACCGGAGGAGAACGCGTACGCCGTCGACCCGGTCGGTGTGGCGCACAGCACACCGTCACACCCGAACTCGGTCACCGGCCGGCCGTCGACCTGGATGCGGACGTCCAACACCCCGCCTCGGGTGCCCTTCTCCACGCTCGCCTCGTTCAACGCCCACGTACTCGCGACCCGCCGACCGCCGTGCGTCGCGGTGACGTCGACGGTCATCCGATCTTCGACCTCATAGGCGCCGGCGACCGCATGCGCCACCGTGGCCTCGAGCGCGTCCGAGTCGGCCTCGGCCAGAAACCCGACCCGCCCCAAATTCACGCCGAGCACCGGCACACCGGCCGGATGCGCGAGTTCGGCCGCACGCAACAAGGTCCCGTCACCACCGAGCACGAACACCAACTCGGTACCGGCGGCCGCGTCCGGGCCGACGGGCACGACGGAGGCGTAGCACGACGGATCGAGATCACCGGCCTCGTCGGCGAGCACGCGCAGCCGGACACCGGCCGACGTGAACCAACCGGCGACCTTCTCGGCGGTGTGCAGGTTGGTCTGGCGGCCGGTGTGCACGACGAGGAGCACTTCCCGGTCAGTCACTGTGGTCCTTTCTGGACTGCGTCGCGGACCATGTCGGCCACCACATCGGCCGCGGCCGGCGCCCCGCGACGGAACCAGACGAAGTACTCGACATTGCCCGACGGTCCCGGCAACGGACTGGCCACCACGCCCATCGGAGTGAGGTCGTCGGCCGCGTCGATCACTTTTGTGATGGCGTCCCGCCGATGCTCCGGATCGCGTACCACACCGCCCGACCCGAGCCGTTCCTTGCCGACCTCGAACTGCGGTTTCACCATCGGCAACAGATCGACATCGGCCGTGCCACAGGCCGTGAGCGCAGGCAGCACAAGCGTCAGCGAGATAAACGAAAGATCGGCAACAACGAGATCGACCGGCCCGCCGATAGCGTCAGGTGTCAACGAACGAACATTGGTGCGGTCGTGCACGACAACCCGATCGTCGGTACGCAACCGCCAGTCCAACAACCCACGACCAACATCGGCCGCCACCACCTGCCCGGCACCGCGGCGAAGCAGTACATCGGTGAAGCCACCGGTAGAAGCACCCGCATCCAGACACCGCCGCCCGGCAACAGCGATGTCCGGAAACGCGGCCAACGCGCCCACGAGTTTGTGGGCGCCACGCGAGGCGTAATGAGGATCGTTCTCGTCGCCCCGAACGACAACAGCGGCGTCGGCATCGACCGCGGTCGCGGGCTTGTGGGCGACCGTGCCACGCAGAGTGACCCGACCGGCGGCGATGAGCTCGGCGGCATGGTCACGGGACCTGGCCAGGCCGCGCCGCACCAACTCGGCGTCGAGCCGTGCCCGTCGGGTCACGGTCAGACCTTGTCGATGCTGGACAGCGCCTCGGTCAGAGCGGCGTGGGTCGCCTCGAAGCGGGTCACGTGCTCGGTGATCGGCAGGGAGTCCAGCCCGTCCAACCGCCCGACGGCCTGCGTGACCTGCTCGATCACGGTGTCACGACTGGGCGGGAGCGAATCCGCGGCGGGGTACACAGCACAACGCTAGCCGATCCCGAGACCAGGCACCGGCAAGCCGCACCGCACCAACCGCCCGTCCACACGGTGCCGAAGTTATCCACAGCCAGAAAAGACAAGATGCGACAAACCGCCAAGATCGGCTAACTTCGAAGTACCCCACCACCCACCCCCCACCCAAGGGCGGGGCTATGCCGACCGGGGCTATGCCGACGTCGTTTGTCTGCGTCTGCTGGTGGGCTGGGTTGATGCGGGCGGCGATAGTTCTCGTTGTTAGCCGAATAGTTGCTGGTGGGCTAATTCGGCTTGTGGGTCTTCTGGGTGTATTTTCGCTGGGCCGGTGTGGTTGGGCCACCATGCGGCG
>Ga0207664_10001271_pt1 | contig 16636 bp, 13 predicted proteins | sample LARL83metaG_FD_184349 | JGI IMG/M metagenome (GOLD analysis project Ga0207664, IMG submission 184349) | Corn, switchgrass and miscanthus rhizosphere microbial communities from Kellogg Biological Station, Michigan, USA - LAR L8-3 metaG... | ecosystem: Host-associated > Plants > Roots >... | reverse complement strand
TCATCAACAGCGGCCGGGACCCTCACAACGATGGACACGCTGGACTGCGGGTGGTGCGCATGCTGGAAGCGGCAACCGATTCGCTGCATCGGAATGGTGCGCTGGTTTCCGTATAGCTGGCACACCGGCATCAGCGCACAAACTCTAAAGGAGCATCGCGTGACGAAAGTCGTTCTTCTGGGCAAGGGCGATCTGGCCATACGCATCGCAAACTGGTTTCTTCACTCGGAAAAGTACACGCTGGTCGAGGTGGTGCCAGTGGTCCCGGAGCCGTCGTGGACGGGATCACTGGCGAAGTGGGCCAGGGACAACGGTGTGCCGCTCGTCGAATCGGGCCACTACCGTGACCTGCAACAGCTGCATACGGGAGACGGACGGATCCATCTCGCGGTGTCCGTCTTCTATGACAAGATCATCCGCGACTGGTTTATTCAGAGCTGCCGGCGCATTATCAACCTGCACAACGGCCCGTTGCCAAAATACCGCGGCGTTTCGCCCATCAACTGGGCACTGAAAAACGGCGAACCTGAACACGGCGTAACCATCCACGAGATCACGCCCGGCATCGATGACGGTCCGATCATTGGCCAGGTCAGGTACTCGATCTATCCCGAATTGGATGAGGTGATCGACGTCTATCGGCGGTCGCTCGAATACGGCTGGACTCTGTTCCAGCAGACTGCTCCGATGCTCGACCGCATCCAGCCGCGCGAGCAGGAACACGACCGGGCCACCTACTACAGCAAGCTCGATAACCCACGGCTCGGCGAACGCTCCGGGTTTACGCGTGCTGAATCCAGTCTCCACGCTGCAGCGCATGCAATGACTGCAGCAAACCAGCCGGGGCAATCCTGCCAGGCGGGGGCCATAAAATGAGCTACCAACTGTCCGTACCCTTCCTTGACCTTATCGCTCCGCACGTGGAACTCGAACAAGAGCTGACGGACGTATTCCGCTGCTCCCTCCACAGCGCTTCCTTCATCGGCGGAGCCATGGTGGAAGATTTCGAGAAGGATTTCGCCGCTTTCTGCGATGCGGAACATGCGATTGCCGTGAACAGCGGAACGGATGCGCTGCGCTTCGCACTCATGGTTTCCGGCATTCACACCGGCGATGTGATCCTTACTGTACCGCATACCTTCATCGCGACGACTGAGGCGATCTCACAGGCGGGCGGCATTCCTGAGTTCGTCGACATCGACAGCGCAACCTACAACATGTCCGTCGAGAAGCTGCGCCAATTCGTCGAGGAAGACTGCATGCGGGATCGCACCGGCAGGCTGATCAGTCGCCGGCATCACAAGCCAGTTACAGCGATTCTGCCAGTCCATCTGTACGGGCAAATGGCCGATATGGACGCGATCATGAGCATCGCTGAGGAGTACGGTCTCGCCGTGCTCGAAGACGCCTGCCAGGCCCACGGCGCGCAGTACTACTCTCGTCGCTTCAATCGCTGGCTGACCGCAGGCTCCGTCGGCGTAGCCGCGGCCTTTAGTTTTTATCCGGGAAAAAATCTCGGGGCCTGTGGAGAGGCCGGCGCGGTCACGACAAATGACGCGTCCATCGCGGAGAAAATCCGAATCCTGCGCGATCACGGCCAGGCACAGAAGTACTACCACCGCGTCGAAGGCTATAACGGGCGCCTCGACGCGATCCAGGCAGGCCTGCTGCATGTCAAGCTGCGCCACCTAGAGAAATGGACCGCCCAACGGCGGCAGCATGCGACCGAATACAACCGGATGCTGTCGGACGTCGATGGGGTTATCTGCCCCTTTGAGCCTTCCTGGTCGCGAGCCGTTTATCACCTGTACGTGATCCGGACCGAATACCGCGATCGCATGATCGCCCATTTGAAAGAAGCGGGCATCGGAACCGGGATCCACTATCCGGTGCCTCTGCACCTGCAGCAGGCTTACCGTTCGTTTGGTTATCAGGTCGGCGATTTCCCTGTGACCGAACACGCCGCCGCAGAAATCGTCTCGCTGCCGATGTTCCCGCAACTCACTGCGGAACAGCAGGCCAGGGTCGTCGCGGAGGTCTGCGCATTTGCTGACGCATTCTATCGCGCACATCCGCAAGCGGATCGAGAACTCGCCGACGCCAAAGCGCAGATCGCATAACGCGACCCGCGCGGACCGGGCAGGAAAAGAACATGAGCGAACGATTGAGTTACGTCCTCATCACTCCGGCGCGAAACGAAGCGCAATACATCGGGCTGACGCTTCGCTCGATGGTCGCGCAGACTCACAAGCCGCTGCGCTGGGTCATCGTCAGCGACGGATCGACGGATGGGACAGACGAGATCGTTCGCGAGTACATGGCCAAACATTCCTGGATCGAATTGCTGCGGATGCCCGAGCGCCGTGAGCGCCATTTTGCGGGGAAGGTCCACGCGTTTGAAACCGCATACGCGCATCTGTCGGGACTGGACTTCGGCGTAGTCGGGAACCTCGACGGCGACGTCTCCTTCGAGCCGGATCATTTCGAATTCCTGGTTGGCAAGATGGCCGAGAAGCCTGAACTAGGAGTTGCAGGAGCACCGTTTTGTGAAGGCGATTTCCGGTACGACTTTCGATTCAGCAATATCGAAAATGTATGGGGCGGCTGCCAGCTGTTCCGGCGCAGGTGCTTTGAGAATATCGGGGGATACAAACCGCTGAAGGCCGGCTGCATTGACCATGTGGCGGTAGTCACGGCGAGAATGAAGGGTTGGCATACCAGAACATTCACGGATCGGGTCTGCATCCATCACCGCCTGATGGGCACGGCCGGGCGAACGGCGGTGGGCGCGCGCTTTCGTATGGGACAGAAGGATTTCTCCGTAGCCAACCATCCTCTGTGGGAGATCGCGCGCGCCTCTTATCAGATGACAAAGCGGCCCTTCGTAATTGGAGGTGCGGCCTTGGCTGCTGGCTATTTGTGGTCAGCACTGCGGCAAAAAGAACGCGCTGCCAGTCCTGATGTGGCCGCATTCATCCGCCGGGAACAGATGGTACGGCTGCGGAACTTCGTGAATCGCCGCGTTGGCGGTCCGGAGCCGATAACAGTATCCGACCGAACAATTTCGCAATAGGAGAGGCTCATGTTTGTTATCAGTCGAATATCACAGTTCCTGCGGGGTGCTCTCCTAAGCTTCGGCCCCCGATTTTTCCGGCGCTGGGTCTGGGACAAGGAGTATCGCGAGGAGAAATGGCGTTTCGCGTACGACACGAGTGGCGATTGTGTCTATCCGCACCTGGAGAAATACGCCAGGCGTGGCCGCATTCTCGACCTCGGCAGCGGCTCAGGTAACACTTCCACCGAAATGGCTGACTCGGCGTATCAGAGCTATGTCGGTGTGGATATCTCCGAGGCTGCGCTCGAGAAAGCGAGAGCACGTTCCGCGGCGGCAGGCCGACAGAGCAAGAATACGTTTGTGTGTTCCGACTTTTTCAGCTTTCAGCCAATCGGAAAGTTCGATGTGATTCTGCTCCGGGAGTCCATTTATCATGTGCCTCTCGGAAAGATTAAGGCACTCCTGGACAAATACTCTCGGTACCTTAAACCCGATGGCGTCATTATCGTTAGGCTCTTTACTGCCAACCGACAAACAGGCAAAAGTAAGCACCGGCCCACTGCAATGGTCCACATCCTGGAAACTGAGTTCGTGGTGATGGAAAAGGGGCAGTATCCGGATCTTGGACAGCCCACCGTGCTTGTGCTTCAGCCCAGAGCCCAGTCCGCGCCGGCGGACCTGCAGCAGGAACCTGCAGAAGTCGCACGTTGACCCCCGCAAGGCTGGCTGCCAATTCCTGATTTACTCGAAACGACTCTCAAGGTGAACCAAGTGAGCGCGCTCATTCCTGTCGATCATTCGGGAATCTCATCGAATTCGTTCATCGTCGACCCCGACGAGTTGATCTTAATCACTGGGGCAAACGGGTTCATCGGCCGTCACGTTGTAACGAGTCTGCTGAATCTCGGATTCCGCAACCTCCGGTGCTTTGTGCGGCCAACGAGTGAGTTGGAGAATCTCCGGGCGCTTCTCGCAATGGAAGGCAGAGATGCGCGAATCGAGCTGATGCGGGGTAATCTTCTTTCGGTGAACGACTGCATGGCGGCTGCCAAAGGCGCTGCGATCGTCATTCACCTCGCAGCCGGAAGAGGCGAGAAGTCATTTCCCGATGCGTATCTCAACTCGGTCGTCACGACGCGAAATCTGCTGGAGGCCACGCTTGCCCACGGCTGTCTGCGCAGGTTTGTTAACGTGAGTTCGTTCTCGGTGTATGACTACAGCGCTCGGCCCCGCTCGGCTGCTCTGGGGGAAGACTGCCCGCTGGAGGAACCGGCTCACCGCAGGGCGGAAGCTTACAGCTTCGCAAAAATCAAGCAGGATCTGCTGGTCATCGACTACGCACAGCGCTTCCGGATTCCGTACGTGATCGTTCGACCGGGTTATGTATACGGACCGGGAAAGCGTGCCATCTCCGGTCGTATCGGCATCGACTCCTTTGGAGTGTTCCTGCATCTTGGCGGATCGAATACCGTGCCTTTCACTTATGTGGAGAACTGCGCCGATGCCATCGCACTCGCAGGGGTGAAACCGCGGGTTGATGGAGAGATCTTCAATATTGTGGATGACGAACTCCCTTCGAGCCGTCATTTCCTGCGCATGTACAAGAAGAGTGTGAGGCGGTTCCGGTCTCTCTATGTTCCGCACGCAGCAAGTTATCTGATGTGCTGGCTATGGGAGCGTTACTCGGCCTGGTCTGAAGATCAGCTTCCGCCAGTCTTCAACAGAAGCCGCTGGCATGCCAACTGGGAAAAAACCCCCTACAGCAATCAGAAGCTGAAGGCACGTCTGGGATGGAAGCCCCGAGTCTCTACATCAGCCGGGATGGCCGCATTTTTCGATGCGTGCCGCCAAGCGGATCCGCATGCTTAAGGTTGGCATCATCGGCTGCGGCAAGATCGCGGACAGTCACGCTGCTCAGATCGCACGCATCCCAGGCTGTGAGATCGTCGGAGTCTGCGATCGCGAACCGCTCATGGCTCAGCAGCTGTCTGAGCGCTTCCCCACAAAGGCCTGCTTCCCCGATTTCGAGTCACTTCTTGCCGATGCGCGGCCGGATGTGGTGCACATCACCACGCCCCCGGCAAGTCACTACGAAATCGCGAGGCTATGTCTCGAGGCAAACTGCCACGTCTACGTCGAAAAGCCATTTGCACTGAACGCGGCCGAGGCCGAAGATCTGATTGATCTCTCCCGGCGAAAGAATCTCAAAATCACTGCCGGACACGATGATCAGTTTCGTCCCGCCACTCGGCGAATGAGGGACCTTATTCACAGTGGATTTCTTGGAGACGGCCCACTGCATATGGAAAGCTATTACGGCTACGAGATTGCCAGAACCGGCTATGCCGGGGCGCTGCTGGGAGACAAGCAACATTGGGTACGTAGGCTTCCTGGAAAGCTGCTGCACAACATTATTAGCCATGGTATTGCCCGAATTGCCGAGTTCCTGACCACTGATTCTCCCGATGTGATTGCCTATGGCTTTACGAGCTCACAATTAAAGAATCTGGGAGAGTTGGAGATTATTGATGAGCTGCGCGTCATAATCGCCGAGGAGGAACGCGCGACGGCCTATTTCACTTTTTCGTCGCAAATGAGGCCATCGCTACATCAGTTCCGAGTTTATGGCTCTAAGAACGGCCTGATCCTCGATCAGGATCAGGAGACGCTCGTGCGGCTGCGAGGGAAAAAACTTAAAAGCTACGTGGAAACGTTCGTGGCACCGGGTATCATGGCGGATCAGTACCTGAAAGGTATGCTGACCAATCTTCGGCTTTTCGCCGCGCGCGACTTTCACATGAAAGCGGGTATGAAATACCTCATTGAGGCGTTTTACCGCGCCATCGTCGATGGAACACCTGATCCTCTTCCCACCCATGAAATCCTGCGAACGGCCAGGATCATGGATCGCATCTTTGCTCAGCTTCAGCCGCGTTCGCCGGGAACTTCACCGATCGAAGAACATGCTCCCGATTCCATGCTGAACATTGCACTATGACATCGCACATTAACATCTGTGGAAAAGACGTCAGGATCAGCGGCCGGCTGCTCAGAGTGGCGCGTCTGGATGGAGAGAAATATGTCTTTCCGGATGAACCGGCAGCCATGGTCGATGCGCTGCGCGAGAGTGGCTCGCGCATTGACCTCTTCACCTTTCTGCGACCGCTGACTGAGACATCTGTGCAGTATCCGTACGTCGTCGAACAGGAAAATCTCGCGGTGCTCCCCGTATCAACATTCGAGCACTGGTGGAATCACCAACTGCGCTCTTATCCTCGCAATCGCGCCCGCCAGGCGGAAAAGAGAGGCGTCGTCCTCCGGGAAGTGGAGCTGAACGACGCTCTTCTTCAGGGTATTTGCGACATATATAACGAGTGCCCGATTCGTCAGGGAAGACGATTTCCTCATTATGGAATGACCGTAGCGCAGGCGCGCGACTATACCTGGACGTTCCTCGATCGCAGCATCTGGATTGGAGCGTTTCTTGGCGAGCAGCTCATCGGATTCGCCAAGCTGGTGGCGGATGAAGACCGTACTCAGGCCTGCATGGTCCACATCCTGTCGATGATTCGCCACAGGGACAAGGCACCCACCAACGCGCTTATCGCTCAGGCCGTGAAATCATGCGCAGCGCGCGGTATCCCGCGTCTGGTGTATGAGAATTTTGCTTATGGAAAAAAGCAGCGAGACAGCCTTAGTCACTTCAAGGAGGTAAACGGGTTTCGCCGCGTTGACCTTCCTCGCTATTATGTACCGCTTACGCCCCTGGGCAGCATTAGCCTTAGCCTGAAACTCCACCGCCGGATGCTGGACCATGTTCCCGAGCCGCTGATCGTCTGGGTGCGGGAGGCTCGCTCTTCCTGGTACAGTCGCAGGTTCCATCTCGCGAAAGACGCGTCCTAGCACATGCCTGGAATTTCCGGAATTATCACAAAGCGAGTGGGGCGGTGGGCGGAGGAACAAGTACTCCAAATGGTAGCCGCTCAACGGCACGAGTCTTTCTATACGTACGGCGTCTGGAAGGACGAAGCTCTGGGGGTCTATATCGGATGGACTGCCCACCCGAACTCATTTTCCTCCGGTATGCCTGTCACAAACGAGGGAGGCGATGTATCTCTGATTTTCTCGGGCGAGGAGTATCCGGAACCGGGGATAGCGCAGGAGCTCCGGGGTCGCGGACATTCATTTGATAGCGAGGATGCGTCCTGTCTCGTACATCTGTACGAGGAGAATCCAGCGTTTGTGGCTGGCCTGAACGGAATGTTCCATGGCCTGCTGGCAGACCGCCAGCGCGGCATTGCGACTCTGTTCAACGACCGGTACGGAATGCACAAGATTTTTTACCATCAGACCAAAGACGCGTTTTACTTCGCCGCGGAAGCCAAGGCGATCCTCGCCGTCCTCCCGGAACTCCGTGCAGCGGATCCACGAGGATTAGGCGAGTTCATTGCATGCAGTTGTGTCCTTGAGAATCGCACGATCTTCAAAGACATTCACGTGCTCCCAGGGGCTTCTACGTGGACATTCCGAAACGGTTCGCTAGAGGATCGCTCCACGTACTTCTCTCCGTCCGAATGGGAACAACAGGAGCCACTCCCTCCTGAGGCGTACTACCGAGACCTACGCGGGGTCTTCTCGCGCAACCTGCCCCGGTATTTTATCGGTCAGCAGCCAGTAGCGATGACTCTCACGGGCGGCCTCGACACCCGTGTGATCATGGCCTGGCGCCGCGCAGCTCCGTGGTCACTTCCATGCTACACATTTGGCGGAATGTTGCGAGAATGCGAGGATGTTCGGCTGGGCCGTCGCGTCGCGGCTATTTGTCAGCAATCCCATGAAGTCCTGACGGTTGGCACTGACTTTCTTTCACAATTCCCCCATTATGCTGAACGCAGCGTCTACCTTACAGAGGGTGGCGCCGATGTGTATCGCGCTTCAGACCTCTATGTCAGTGAGCAGGCTCGAAAAATCGCGCCGGTGAAAGTCGTGGGGACCTATGGCAGCGAAATCGTCCGCCAGGCCGTAATGTTTAAGCCGATGGTTCCGGAAGCGCTGGTATTCCGGGCGGATTTTCTGAGTTCCCTTGAGCAGGCGCGCTCAACATATTCAACATTGCGGCAGTCGCACCCCGTCACCTTCGCCGCGTTCTGTCAGTCACCCTGGTATCACTCTCGAATTCTCGCGCTTGAGCAAAGCCAGCTCACCGTGCGGTCACCCTATCTGGACAACGACTTCGTTCAGACGGTATACCGCGGATCCAGCAACTCTGGAGATGACCTCCGACTTCGTCTGATTCGCGACGGCAACCCACAACTGGCGGCGTTTCCCACTGATCGCGGCATTGGAGGAAATTCCCGCTGGATCGTCCGCCAGCTCGCCCGGAACTTCAGCGAATTTACCTTCAAGGCCGAATATGCCTGCGACTACGGAATGCCCCAGTGGGCGGCGAAGGTCGATCATGTTTTGCGCCGTTTTCATTTCGACAGAGTATTCCTCGGCAGGCACAAGCTGCTTCATTTCCGCATGTGGTATCGGGACACCCTGGCTGACTACGTGCGGCAGATTCTCCTTGATCCCCGAACGCTGTCTCGTCCTTATCTCGAGAAACGCGGCGTAGAGGCCGTCGTGAAAGGCCATATCAGCGGGGCGCAAAACCACACCACCGCCATCCACAAGCTTCTGACTATGGAATTGTTGCATCGACTCTTCTTTGACGGAACATCGGTCTCACGTACCCAGCCGATCCAGAGCGATTTCTCGTCGCCCGCAACTCTCGCCGCATCTAAATGACTTCCAGCCCGAACGACAATTATCGCAATGCCTCCTTATCTAGCGCTGCTTGTATGGCTCATTCTGGTTGTGGCACTTTTCTGGTTTGACCCAGCGAAGGAGCCGCAGATATCTATGGCATTGTGGGTGCCGCTGACATGGATCGGGCTTATGGCTTCGCGGGAGCCGTCGCAATGGCTCGACGGGAACAATTGGATGGCCGGTGGCGCATTAATAGCTGAATCCTTTCAGGAAGGAAATCCGCTCAACCGAACCATCTCATTGCTCCTGCTTTTGCTGGGCATCGGTATTCTGCTTTCGCGGTCATTTCGTTGGGGGAACTTTTTCTCACGTAATCGAGTACTCACCGTCTACCTAGTCTTTGCCCTGATCAGCGTCCTCTGGTCTGATTTCCCGTTTGCGGCCTTCCGAAAGTGGTCCAGGGATCTCACCGCTTATGTGATGATTTTCGTTTGCCTGTCAGAGTCTCAGCCAATCGTCGCTGTGGGTGTTCTCCTCCGGCGACTCGGTTACCTTCTGCTTCCGCTTTCGATTGTGCTTATCAAGTACTTCCCAATCCTTGCCAGGCAATACGATCCGTTTACGGGCGCTGTTACCTACTGCGGCGCCACCACAAGCAAGAACATGCTCGGTGAGCTCTGTCTGATATGCGGAATCTTTTTCTTCTGGGACAGCGTCGTCCGATGGCCGAACCATAAGCGCCGACGCGACAGACGGATTATTCTGGTGAACGTCGTGATGGTCGGAATGGTCGTGTGGCTGTTGGTCACCTGCAACAGCGCAACATCCCAGACCTGCCTGATCATCGGGTGCCTGCTGATCCTGGCGGCGCACACAAAAGCGGTCCAACGGCGCCCCGCCATCCTGACAGTGACGGTTCCTGTCGCCTTCCTCCTGTATGCTCTCTTATTCTTCGGAATGGGAATGAGCACACAGTTTGCCGCGATTGTTGGTCGAACGTCCCTCTCCGGGCGAACGGATATCTGGCAAATCGTACTCGGCCAACACACGAATGCCCTTGTCGGGACCGGATATGAAAGCTTCTGGCTGGGTCCACGACTCCAGCGAATTTGGGCATCCGGCATGGGGGAGCTCAATGAGGCGCACAATGGCTACCTGGAAGCCTATCTGAATTTAGGCTATACCGGACTGGCCCTCCTGCTCTTGCTTGTAGCCGCCACGTATGGCGACATTTGCAGGCTTTTCAGGCCATTCTCCAGCATCGTTTCATTTACCCTGGCTATCTGGACCGCTTTCCTCTTTCATAACTGCACGGAAGCGGACTTCAGGAGTGGTCTAATGTGGTTTAGCTTTCTTCTCGCCGCTGTCCCCGTAGCCATGCTGAGGCAGGAAGGGCGCGGCGCTTCCGCCCTGGGTCGGAATGTGCGGAGAACGGACCGGTTCCAGACTTCGCTCTGCGATACAGGGCAGGCGATTCAGCCGGCTCATCGTTAAAAGGCTTCCACCTCTCCCCTGGGCCTGGCGACATTGGGTCGCCTATAGACAATGCATTTGTCACTGACCTACTAGGTGTTGAACATTCTTCATGAGCCGACTCCGTATCTTGATTTTAGGCCCTGACTGCAATCCTGAGCAGGTCAGCATGCCGCTGGTCACCTATTGTCATGCGGCAGCGCTTGCTCGTTTGCATGATGTCACGCTTGTTGTCCGGTCGCCCGTTGAGGATGCTGTACGCCGCGCCGGAGCGCCTTTTCGAGCTGTCGAAGTGATTCGCCAGCCGTGGCTTGAGAGAATTTATGCTTGGGCTCTGCGACGTATATTTCGCTTCAACTATAACAACCAGGTACTAACCGCTTTTGGTTATCCGTTCTTCCTTGCCTTCGAATGGTGCGCCTGGAACACTCTGCGACGGCGTATCTCTGCAGGCGAGTTCGATGTCGTTCTTCGCATCTATCCCATGAACGTCGTGTTCCCGAGCCTGTTCGCGTTCTTTCTGCGAAAAGGACCTGTTCCATTTGTGATCGGCCCCCTCAATGGTGGACTTCCATTTGTGCGCGGCTTCAGACAGGCTCAGGACCAAAAGCAACTGGTTTCCCAGTTCAGAAACCTGTATCGTCTTCTGCCGTTTGGCCGATCCACCTACCGTTACGCGGCGGCCATACTGGCCGCTTCATCTCAGACTTGTGCCGAATTTGCAACCTATCGCGAGAAAGTCTTTTTCGTGCAGGAGAACGGCGTCAGCACCAGTCTTTGTTCAGATTCAGATCCGGCTCCTCTTCCAGAGCGGAAGTCCACACTGCAACTAATCTTCGTGGGGTCGTTGATTCCATGCAAGGCATGTGACCTCGGATTGCGCGCCGCCGCTCACCTTCTGCGAAGCCAACTCGCCCACTTCACCATCGTTGGAGATGGCCCGGAACGAAGCCGGCTTGAGCAGCTCGTCACTTCCCTTGGCGTCCAGGAGGCGGTGTCGTTTGCAGGCTGGGTTAAGCACGGGGAGGTGCTCCGCCAGCTGCGACTGGCCGATGTGCTGGTCTTTCCATCAGTTCGCGACTTTGGTGGAGGAGTGATCTTTGAGGCTCTGGCGCTTGGCACAGTACCGGTGGTTGTGGACTTCGGCGGCCCCGGCGACGTTGTTCGGCCGGAAATCGGCTACAAGATACCTTTGACCAATGAACGCGATGTCATATCCCGGATACAGGATGTGCTGATGACGCTGGCGGAAGACCGCGAGCTGCTGGACGCTTTGAAAAAACGCGGTATCTCTTACGCAAGGCAGTGCCTCACGTGGGACGCGAAAGCGCGCAGTACGACACGAGTACTGAACTGGGTTTTGGGGCGAGGCCCGAAGCCGGACTTTCCACCGCCGAAACCACTCTACTCCTGACTTGCTTGGCGCAACGAAGCGGTGTGGACCGAACTACTACCAGCCATTGGCACCGACGCAGCACGAGGGCTTTTGCTCGGCCGCAGAATTGAGACATGAAACAAACGTTAGCAGGTTCTCGGGTGATGGTGCCTACGCCCACTCCCTGTGAGAGGAGCTCAGTTTGAAGATCAGTATTTTCGGTCTTGGCTACGTCGGAACTGTGTCAGCCGGATGTCTCGCACAAGACGGACATGAGATTATCGGCGTCGATCCAGTCCAGACAAAGGTCGATCTCATCAACCGCGGGTGTTCTCCCATCATCGAGGAGCGGGTTAGCGACTTGATCGCGGCCGCAGTCCGCTCGGGCTCTTTGCGCGCCACCACAGAGCCATGTCAGGCGGTATGGGATACCGACATATCCATTGTGTGCGTCGGAACGCCTAGCGAGCCAAATGGCAACCTCGATCTGCGTTATATTCGCCGCATCTGCGAACAGATTGGGGAGGCACTGAAGCACAAAACGGCACCGCATCTGGTCGTGATCCGCAGCACTGTCCTTCCAGGCACGATGCACGGTACGGTCATTCCCGTTCTGGAGGCCTTCTCCGGGAAAACTGCAGCAGTTGACTTCGGCGTGTGCCACAACCCTGAGTTTCTGCGGGAGGGCTCGGCGGTCCGGGATTTCCGGGCGCCCTCGGTCACAGTCATCGGCCAACTGGATACGACTAGTGGAGACCTTCTCGCCCGGCTCTACGAACACCTTGATGCGCCGCTCATACGCACCGATGTAGCTACAGCGGAAATGATCAAGTACGTCAACAACTCCTGGCACGCACTCAAGATTGGTTTTGCGAACGAAATTGGGTCTTTGTGCAAGAGTCTCGGCGTCGACGCGCACGAGGTTATGAACATTTTCTGTCTTGATACGAAGCTGAATATTTCGCCTGCATACCTGCTCCCCGGATTCGCTTTCGGCGGATCGTGTCTGCCGAAGGATCTGAGAGCTCTGGCCTACACTGCCAAAACCCGCGACCTGAACCTCCCTATCCTCACCTCGATTCTACCGAGCAATGATCTGCAAGTGAACCGTGGTGTCCAACTCATTATGGATAAGGGGCACAATCGGGTGGGCGTGCTCGGCTTCAGCTTCAAAGCGGGAACCGACGACCTGCGGGAAAGCCCGGTGATCGAGGTAATCGAGCGCCTTCTGGGAAAGGGCTATGACCTGCGAATCTACGACAACAATGTCAGGATGGCGAGTCTGGTAGGTGCCAATCGCGATTTTATCCTGAACCGGATCCCGCATATTTCGCGCCTCATGGTTGACCACGTCGACGCCATTCTCGATCACGCGGAGACAATTGTTATCGGCAACAACGATCCGGACTTCCGAAAGGTTCCCGGCAAACTGCGCGATGGACAGACGATCGTCGATTTCGTCCGCATCCGTGACAACAGGAGCCACAATGGCGACTACGACGGCATTTGCTGGTAAGCAGCCGGCGCTACAGGAAGATGCGGTCCTCCGGAACACAGTCCGGAATTCCATCGAGCACCTTGTTCTCTGGCTGCGAAGGAACGATTACCAGGGCTACGATACCTTCGATGGCCTGGACGCGCGCTATGTGCGCCCCCTAACTTTCGAAACCACACTTCTTCGGACGGTCCTCCAACAAGGGGTGCGCCGCTTCCCTCTGAATCTGCGGCCGCTGCTTGGGGTTCGAAAAAGCCACAGCAGCAAGGCCATGGGATTTTTCGCACGCGGCTATATCCGCCTCCACGCCTGCACGAACGATCCGCAATGGGCCAAGGAAGCCGAACAGTGTCTGCAGTGGCTGATCGGCAACCAGTCCCGCGGTTATCACGGCGCCTGCTGGGGCAACCATTTCGATTACCAATCCCGCGGATTCTATCTGCCCAAAGACACGCCGACGGTGGTTTGGACGTCCCTGATCGGGCACGCCTTTCTGGATGCTTATATCCATTTCCGGAATGAACAATATCTGGCGGTTGCCGTCAGCGCCTGCGAAAGCATTCTTCACGACCTGACGCGCGTTCCGGATCGCGGTGGTGTCTGCATCAACTACATTCCGGGCATGCGCTGTCTTGTGCACAATGCCAACACTCTTGGCGCCAGTCTGCTTGCAAGAACTGCTTGTTGCGACGGTAGCCGCAGTGAATACCTGGATGTGGCCCGCGAGGCCTTGCGCTATACGGCGCATTATCAACGCCCCAATGGGTCCTGGTGGTATGGAGAGCGCAGCGATATGCACTGGGTCGATAACTTCCATACGGCATACGTGCTTGATTGCTTCAAAATATACCAGGATGCATCTGGAGACGATTCCTTCGCGGTGAATCTCGCTCGCGGCTATAGTTACTGGACGCAAACCTTCTTCCTGCCCGACGGCACCCCAAAATACTACGACCGTAAGGCGCTGCCGCTCGACATACAGTGCGCTTCGCAGGCGATAGACACATTGGTCCATTTTCGCGACACGGATCCGATGAGCATGCCACTCGCCGTGCAGGTTGCGCTTTGGACAATCCGCAATATGCAAAACCCAGATGGTCATTTCTACTATCGCCGCTACAACTCATGGCTTGTCAACAAAACAGCAACGCTGCACTGGGGACAGGCTACCATGCTATGCGCCCTCGCCGGTCTGTACCAGCAGATGACATCAGGAGCGAAGACCGCGTGACAAGGAAAGTGCTAATTATTGTAGAGAACCTTCCCGTTCCCTTCGATGCGCGGGTGTGGAAGGAGGCCCTCGCGTTGCGGGCTGCGGGCTACCAGGTCACCGTCCTCTGTCCGAAAGACAAAGGCTACACTCGGGGGTATGAGAACCTGGAGGGCGTGCACATCTATCGCCATCCTCTCGCGAAAGAGGGCAGTACGTTCGTTGGATACATATGGGAATATGTAAGCGCCCTCTTCTGGCAATTTCTGTACAGCTGGTGGATCTATCTGCGCCGCGGCTTTGGGGTGATTCAGGGCTGCAATCCACCTGACAACATCTTCCTCGTGGCTGTTCCGTTCAAGCTTTTCGGGGTCCACTATATCTTCGATCATCACGATGTCAATCCGGAGCTGTATTTCTCGAAATTTGAGAAGAAAGACCTCGCTTATCATGTGCAGGTATGGCTGGAACGGCTGACGTTTTATTTTAGCGATGTTGTGATTTCGACAAACCAGACATACAAGGGAATTGCCATCGGGCGTGGTCATGTTGATTCGGAAAGAGTTTTTGTAGTGCGGAACGGACCGGATCTGGCCACCTTCCGCGCCGTTACCCCCAAGCCGGAACTGAAATACGGCAAGCGTTACCTGGTAGGATACGTCGGCACCATGAACGTTCAGGAAGGGCTCGACATTCTCATCGAGGTCGCAGAATATATTCGCGGACTAGGGCGCGACGACATTCACTTCACGTGCGTTGGCGGTGGCCCGGAGCTCGGGAATCTGCGGAAAATGGTTGCTGACAATAATCTGGGCGAGATGTTCAACTTCACCGGGCGGATCTCCGACGCGGATCTGCTGGATGTCCTTTCCAGTGCCGACATTTGTGTCAATCCCGACCGTCCCTGCGAGATGAACGATCTCTCCACCATGATCAAAATCATGGAATACATGGCTTTAGGAAAGCCCATTGTGCAGTTCGATCTCAAAGAGGGCCGGTTCAGCGCGCAGGATGCATCGCTCTATTGCGATGCCCGTGACCCGATATCAAACTTCTCCGCCGCAATCCTCTGGCTGCTTGACCATCCGGAAGAACGCCAGAGAATGGGAGAGTTTGGCCAGCGCCGCGTGCAGAAGGAACTCGCTTGGGAATACTCGATTCCCCATCTGCTAGCTGCGTACGAACAAGCGTTCGGCAAAAGCAGGTCTAAAAAGGCCTTGCAAACGGGCCCCGCGAGGTCATCATGAAGCCTCTGGTTTCCATTCTGATTCCTGCCTATAACGCGGGGAACTGGATTGCCGAGACGCTGCGGTCTGCTGTTGCCCAGACTTGGCCGGAAAAAGAGATCATCGTTGTCGATGACGGGTCCAGCGACGCAACGGCATCCGTTGCTCGCGAGTTCGAACCACTGGGCGTTCGCGTCATCCGTAAGCAGAACGAGGGCGCGGCGACGACGCGCAACTTTGCATTTCATTTGTCGAAGGGCGACTACATTCAGTGGCTGGACGCTGATGACCTCCTCTCACCCGACAAAATTACCCTTCAGATGGAAGCCGCCGCTGCAATCGGCGACAGCAGGGCTCTCCTTTCCTCAGGCTGGAGCAGTTTTTTTTACCGGCATTCCCGGGCGCGTTTTACTCCCACTGCACTCTGGGCAGATCTGACGCCGGCGGAATGGCTGCTCCGCAAATTGGCTCTTAATCTCCATATGCAGACCGCCACCTGGTTGGTGAGCCGTGAACTGACCGAGGCCGCAGGTGCCTGGAATACACAACTGCTGGGCGACGATGATGGGGAATATTTCTGCCGCGTTCTCCTCGCCAGCACGGGAGTCCGCTTTGTCCGGAATGCCAGGGTTTACTATCGCGCTTCGGGCGCAGGCAGCCTCAGTTATATCGGCACCTCCGACCGCAAACGAGACGCACAGTGGCATTCCATGAAGCTTCATATCCAGTATCTGCGCTCCCTCGAAGACACCCCTCGCACTCGTGCGGCTTGTGTGACGTACATGCAGAACTGGCTAATTTCCTTTTATCCGGAGAGGGCCGATCTGATGGAGCAAATGCAGGTGTATGCGCATGAACTGGACGGAGCACTCGAGATCCCCCGGTTTCCATGGAAATATGAATGGATCGCTGCACTCTTCGGAGTTCACGCGGCGCGCCGCGCACAAATTCTTCTCCCGCAATGGAAGTGGTCGGCATTGCGTTCCTCCGATATGGTGCTGCACCGGCTGGGCGTTGGAACATCAACAGCGCTCCGCCTCGGCTGACAAAT